>UPTN01000002.1_pt1 | contig 175866 bp, 156 predicted proteins | sample 2160111 | NCBI WGS metagenome assembly UPTN01 (sample SAMN06265058, study PRJEB28932) | marine metagenome | isolation source: Columbia River Estuary | place: USA:Columbia River Estuary, USA | collected 2014-05-05
TTTGCCGCCCATGTAGTGATGGTAGTCGGTAATGGCCTCTTCCAGTGCTTCTTCGTGACCATCCTTTGGCGTAATCAACACCACCCGCGCAATTCCCTCGTTTTGTTCTTCTTCCTGCGCAACCGCAACTGACGTGGACAAGCCCGCCATTAACCCCAGCACGACCATAACTATCAGTTTATTTTTAAAATGCATTTTTTACATCTCCTTCCTTAAGGGTGAAAAAAAACACCCGCATGACCAGTATTGGTGCATGGGGCGTGTCTTTCAGTATAGGAGATTATTTTTGTTTTTCAGGAGGATGCAGATTCATAGCCCGCGCAGTGCTTGCGCGACAGGCTGCCGTGCGGCTTGGATAGCAGGCAAAAGGCCGCCCACCAGGCCGATCGCCATGGCAAGAATGATGCCCTGTGTAAGCAGGGTTGCATTGACATCAAACGAGAACGTAATCGCGCTGAAACTGGACCAGTTCAGGGTGGCCGCGCGGAACCCATCAAAGGCCAACCAGGCGAGACCCGCGCCTAAAAGGCCGCCGATAAAAGCAAGTAAAAGCGACTCGCTGAGCACCGAAATAATGACCGGACCAGAACGAAAACCCAACGCGCGCAAGGTGGCAATCTCACGGGTGCGCCCGGATACCGCCGTGTACATGGTGTTCAGTGCACCAAAAACCGCCCCCAAGCCCATGATCACGGCAATGAGGCTGCCAAGACCGGTGATCATGTTGTAAACCGTGGTGGATTGCGCTGCGTAATATTCCGATTCGCGCATCGGCTTGACGTTTAAGCGCGGATCACTGGTCAGGCTGTCTTTGAACTCGTCAAACGCTTCCGGGGAATCGAGCTTGACGTAAACCGCCTGGTACGAGTTGCCGCGGCGGTAGGACGACTGCAAAACTGACGCGTCCACCCATATCTCGGATTCGGCGAGGCCGCCATTGGCCTCGAACACACCGACCACTGGCCATTGCTCCTGTCCAACTTCAATAAGGGAGCCAATCTCCAGGCCGGCAAACTGCTGGCGCGCGCCAACACCCACCACAACCTCGTTAAGCCCCCACTCGAACATCCGGCCTTGTGTAATCTTCACGTTGCCACGCACAACCATTGCCTGGGCCTGCACACCGCGCAAGGGTACATTGGCGTCGGTACCGGTTGAGCGCATGGGTAAATTGATGATGACAAACAACTCCGGTGACGCTTGCGCGCCTGCCGCATCGCGAGCCACGCCCGGTGCCTCGGCGATAATCCGGACATCTTCACCGGCGAGACCGCTCATCATTTCCGAGTCGGCGCCTGTGCGCAGCACAATGGCGTTGGCGTCACCCGCCGAACTTTCCATGGTTTTTAATACGCCCTGGGCAATCGACAAGACCCCGACCATCACAGCCACGACCCCGGCAATTCCCAGCAGGGCTGCTGCTGATGAGCCTTTGCGTTGCGGCAAAGAGCGCATACTAAACAGCGTCACCGCAAACACCTGAGAAAACCAGTTAAACACGTCCTATCTCCTCATGGCGTCGGCAATTTGCAGCCTTTGGGCCTGCAATGCGGGAATAATACCGGCCACAAATGACATGACCGCGATTAGCGCAAAGCCCAAAAACAGGCTTCTGGTCGGTATGTAAAACACCGGGAAAGAACCATTGGTTGGGTCGCCGGCCGAAACCAGCAGCCACGCAATGCTCATACCAATACACCCGCCGGTCAGCGTGAGCGCCAATGACTCGCCCAACACCAGGCCAAGCACACTTCGGTCGGTAAAGCCGATGGCCTTCAACACCGCGAGTTCACTGGTTCGCTCGCGAACCGTGTAAGCCATGGTATTACCGGAGACCAGCAGGATGGTGAAAAATACCGCGGACATGATCGACATAATAATAAAACCGATATTGCCAATCTGGTTGGCGAAACCCTGTATAAAGGCGCCTTCCGGCTCGGTCTTGGTTTCCTTGGCTGAGTTGGCAAACTCAGCGTCGATAGCCGCGGCTACCTCTGCCGCATTGTCCGGGTTTGAAATGCGCACGGTATACCAGCCCACCAGACCGGTTCCGTTGGCGCGGGTTTCGTCAAAAAAGTCATAGCGGAAAAAGAACTGGCTGGTATCGGTGCCTTTTTCCGCGCCGTCATAAATGGCGACAAGGTCAAACTCCCAGGTTCTGCCGCCGTCCTTCTTGCCCCAGATGGTGGCGTTGATCGGTATGCGGTCGCCAACCTTCCAGCCAAACCGATCAGCCAAACCCCGCCCCGCCAAAGCGCCGCTTCGGTTCGCTAACCAGGCGGCCTTGTGCTCATCACTGATGACGAACTCCGGGTACATATCAAATAATTCTTCGGGCACCGAGGGTATTTGCGCAAAGAAGTTTTTAGGCTCCTGATAAACGCCGCCAAACCAGGTGGCGTGGGTGGCATTGTCGACGCCCTCAATACCTTCGATGCGGGATTCGTAGCTTTGCGGCAGCAGTTGGATAATGGAAACCTTGTGCCGCACGATTAAGCGGTCGGCGCCGGCGACTTCTACGCCAGCATCAAAAGCCTGCCTTATAGCGGCCAGGTAGCCAAACAAAATGAACGCGACCATGATCGACAGCACCGTCAGACCGGTGCGCAGTTTCTTGCGCTTGAGCCCGCTAAAAATGAGGTACAGATATTTCATTGCGCCGCCCTCAATCGACCGGACTGGTGCTGAGCTGGCCCTTGTTCAGGTGCAGGGTTCTGGTGGCGCGCGCTGCCGCGTGAATATCATGGGTGACCATGATGATCGTTTTGCCTTGTTCCTTATTGAGTGCCTGTAATAAATCCAGGGTTTCATCTCCGGATTTGCGGTCAAGGTCGCCGGTGGGTTCATCGCAAAGCAGCAGGGTTGGGTCGGTTACGATGGCTCGGGCAATGCCGGTACGCTGCTGTTCGCCACCTGACATTTGTCGTGGATAATGTCCGGCCCGGCTCGACAGACCAACGATATCCAGTGCAAGGGCCGCGCGCTTTTTGCGTTCAGCTGCCGAAAGCTTGGTGAGGAGCAGCGGCAGCTCGACATTTTTTTGTGCGGAAAGCACGGGCATCAGGTTATAAAATTGAAACACCAGACCCACATGGCGGGCACGCCAGGCTGCCAGTTTGCGGTCGGAAAGCTTGTCGATTCTTTGGCCGCCAACCTCAACGACACCCTCACTGGGACGGTCAAGGCCGCCAATCAGGTTCAGCAATGTGGATTTGCCCGAACCGGAAGGGCCCATCAAAGCCAGAAACTCGCCTTCGGGAATTTCGAGGTCGAGACCGCCCAGCACATGAATCTCTTCCGAGCCGCGCTTAAATATTTTATCTACGCCACTGACTTTAACCAGGACGTCGTTGGTGTTGTTATCGGTCATCCGCTTGTTTCCTTCACGCGGGTACCATTCACAAGACCCGCCGATGCATTGATAATTACTTTTTCACCACCCGAAACCCCGGAGGTGACAAGGACGTCTTTGCCGCGCTCACCCGCGCTGGACACGGCCCGACGCTCAGCGGTGCCGTCCGCCACCACCCACACATATTGCTTGTCTCCATCTTCACTGACCGCCGCTTGCGGTATCAGCACACCCGCGCTGCCCGGTTGCTGTTCACCGCCTTCGTGAAACGCTACCTTGACGCCCATATCCGGGAGGATTCGCGGGTCTAGCTCATCGAAACCCACCCGCACTTCAACCGTTGCCCGTTGCCTGTCCGCAGTGGGAATGATGGCAATAACGTGGCAGGGGATCGACCAGTCGGGATAGGCGTCGAGGGTGGCCACTGTTTTTTGGCCCGCCGTGACCCGGTTAATGTAGGCTTCGTTAACATCGATCTCGATTTCCAGCGAACTCATGTCGACAACGGTGCCAATACCGGTACGGGTAAAGCCGCCACCGGCTGAAACAGGGGAGATCATCTCGCCCGGCTGGGCGTTTTTTGCGACCACAACACCGGCAAACGGCGCACGAATAATGGTGTCCTCCATTTGCTGCCGGTAAACGTCCAGTTGCTTTTCTGCTACCCGCACCTCTGCCTGTTTGCGCTCAAGTTGCGCGGCGAGAGACTCGGAGCCTGCCCGGGCGCGGTCCAGTTCTGCTTCACTGACCAACTTGCGCTCGGCCAGGTTTTGCGTGCGTTGATAGATGGCCCCCGCTTCGCGGAGCAGTGCCTGAGTTTCTTTGCGTGAGGTTTTCGAGGCGCTCAGCTGAGCCTCCGCCAGTGCGTAGCCGGTGGCGACGTTTGAGTCATCAAGCCGCGCCAGCACCTGGTCTTTTTCGACCTCCATGCCTTCTTCTATCAGCACGTCCACTACTTTGCCGGTGAACTTGGAAGACACGGTGGCCTGACGTCGGGCGGTGACATAGCCCGACGCATTCAACACGGTGCTGGCTCGTTGGTTGGATATTTCACGCGCAACGGCCGTGCGTACCTCAGCGGCCGCTTCGGGCTTAAACCCAAACCAGTAGACCGCCCCGGCCAGCACTACTGCAACAATCAGTAGCCAAGGCCAGCGTGCCGGGCGCGACGCGTCTTCGGGTTCACGCTCGATTTTTAGCTGATCCAGTTTGTTTTTTTCCATGGGTTGTTTCGCAAAACCGGTTTAAAAAGACAACAGCATTATAAAGACAAACCGCCGAACAGGGCGGCGCTCAATGCCGCTCCTGATTAACAAATATCAGACTTTCCGTCTTGAAACCAAGGCGCTTTGCCTCGGCAACCAGTTGCTCGACAACGGATGGATCAAGTGTCTGTGTTCTTGCCAGTATCCACAGGTAGTCGGTGTCGGGCCCCACCACCAGCGACCACTGATAGGCCTGCTGGTCAAGCGCGATGATGTTATACGCACCATAAAACGGCCCAAAAAAAGACACCTTGAGCATACCAACCGACGGTTCGCCCACAAAGTAAGCTTTGCCTTCCGCCTCACTCCAACTGCCATCATTGGCATCAAAGCCGCGGTTGATAACGCGCACGCCGCCATCATCCCGCAAGCTGTACTGGGCCGTTACGCTGGAAAGACCGCGCTCAAAAGAGTGATCGAGACGCGCGATTTCATACCATGTGCCCAAATACTGCTCCATCTTGAAGTCTTCAACCGGTTGCGCCCCTTCGGGCACACCCAGACAACCGCCAAGACCAATGGCCACGAAGGCGCTACATAGTACGCGCGCCAAAAAAGTCGTTGTTTTTTTCACTGTCCTCATCCCTTTAAAAGATAGTCCACAATACCGTCCGCTGCTTTGCGCGCGTCGGCAACAGCGGTCACCACCAGGTCGGCGCCACGCACCATATCGCCCCCGGCAAACACTTTCGGGTTGCTGGTCTGAAACGCAAAGCCGTCGTCCGCGCTGGCTTCAACCAGGCCCCACTCGTTAATCCGAATGCCGTGATCACCCAGCCAGTTTTCTGGTGAGGCCTGAAAGCCATAGGCGACGATAATGGCATCGGCCTCGATTCGCCGTTCGCTGCCGGCGATGTGCTCGGGTCGACGGCGGCCTGAACTATCTGCCGCGCCCAATTGGGTTTCAACCACCTTGACGGCAACAGCCCGGCCTTCGTCTTCGATAATTTCCAACGCCTGAACATTGAAAAGAAACTGCACGCCCTCTTCAAAAGCGTTATCTACCTCGCGCTGGGACCCTGGCATGTTGTCTCGATCACGCCGGTACAGGCACTGCACCTCCCGGGCACCTTGGCGTATAGCGGTACGCACACAATCCATTGCGGTATCACCACCGCCCAGCACCACCACCCGCTGATCTTGCAGGTTGATAAACTGATGTTCGCCCGCAGCCATTCCCAGCAGTGACTTGGTATTACCAATCAGGTAGTCCAGTGCGCGATAAACACCGTTTGCGTCTTCACCCGGCATGCCGCCTTTCATTGCTGTGTAAGCGCCCAAACCCAGGAACACGGCATCATGGTTGTCGAGCACGTCGTTAAAAGAAATGTCCTTGCCGATGGTGGTGTTCAGCACAAACTCAATACCCATCCCCTCCAGTATCTCGCGCCGGGTTTTGATGACCTTATGCTCCAGCTTGAACTCGGGGCTACCAAATGACAGTAGCCCGCCGATCTCCGGGTGCCGGACATAAACAACGGCCTTGACGCCATTGCGAGCCAGTACGTCCGCACACGACAAACCCGCAGGTCCCGCGCCGATAACGGCCACCTTGTGACCGGTTGATACAACATGAGAAAGGTCGGGGCGCCAGCCCATGGCAAAAGCGGTGTCGGTGATGTGCCGCTCAACCGCGCCTATTGTCACCGCGCCAAAGTCGTTGTTCAGCGTGCAGGCTCCTTCGCAGAGGCGATCCTGTGGGCAAATTCGGCCGCAAATCTCGGGCAGACTGTTGGTTTGGTGCGCCAGTTCGGCGGCCTCGATAATACGACCCTCTTCCGCCAGTTTGAGCCAGTCTGGAATATAGTTGTGTACGGGACACTTCCATTGGCAATAGGGGTTGCCGCAAGCGATGCAGCGCTCCGATTGTGCCTCGGCTTGTTCTTTTACGAACGGGTCGTAAATTTCCCTGAACTCATGCTGACGCAACTCAACGCTGTGCTTGTGCGGGTCCGCCCGGTGTCGGTCGACAAATTCAAAATGGTGACGAATCTTGAGCTTGCTCACCCGACCACCTTCACCGGCGCCAAGCCCGTGGCGCCCTTCAGTTCTTCATTTTTAGGTTCAACTACACGAAACCGCAGCATGAAGTGTTCAAAGTTATCCAAAATTCGCTGTCCCCAGTCGCTACCGGTAAAGTGCACATGCGCCTGAATCAGCGCCTGCAAACGCGCCTTGTCGACACTGTCTTCGCCCGTGTCCAGATAGGTAACGGTCACCTGTTCAGGGTTACATCGGCGCTCGAAATTCTCATGCATATCCAGCACAAACGCACGACCGCCTGTCATGCCGGCAGCAAAATTGGCGCCGGTGCGGCCCAGCACCACAACGGTGCCGCCGGTCATGTATTCACAACCGTGATAGCCGACCCCCTCCACCACGGCAGTAGCACCGGAGTTGCGTACCGCAAAGCGTTCACCCGCCTGACCGGCGGCATACAACTCACCACCCGTGGCGCCATAGAGGCAGGTGTTGCCAATGATCGCGCTGCGCTTGGCGACAATGGATGAACTTTGGTGCGGAGATATGGCAATGCGCCCGCCACTCATGCCTTTGCCCACGTAATCATTGGCATCACCGTACAACCGGAGGTTCATCCCATTGGTGGCCCATACACCGAAGCTTTGTCCCGCAGAGCCGGTGAAAACCAGATCAAGGCCGGCACCGGTCAGGCCATCCCGACCAAATCGCCGGGCAATTTCGCCCGCCAGTCCGGCACCCACCGAGCGGTCAAAATTATGAATTTCAAACTGTCCGGCGGCGCTTTCTCCGTGCTCCAGCGCCGTGGCAAACTCGCTGACGATACGCGCGTTCAACTTGCCGCGGTCATGCGGGTGGTTACGCACGTTGCCGTACCCACCGCCCTGTAGGCCGGCGGCCGCTGCGCTGGCTAAAATCGGCTCAAGGTCGATACAGCCTTGCTTGTCGGTCAGTGGGGCAATTTTTTCGAGCAGGTCACTGCGCCCGATAATGTCCTCGAGCTTTTCAAACCCCAGGAAAGCCAGGTGTTCACGAACCTCTTCTGCGATAAAGCGGAAGTAGTTCATGACCCGCTCGGGCAGCCCGTTAAAGTGTTCGCGCCGCAGTTGTTCGTCCTGCGTGGCAATACCCGTTGCGCAGTTGTTGAGGTGACAGATGCGCAGATACTTACAACCCAGCGCCACCATAGGCCCGGTGCCAAAACCAAAACTGTCCGCGCCTAAGATTGCGCCCTTAATCACATCGAGGCCGGTTTTAAGACCGCCATCAACCTGCAGGCGCACGCGGTCGCGCAGACCGTTGGCAACCAGCGCGTGATGCGCTTCCGGCAGACCGGTTTCCCAGGGAGAGCCGGCATACTTAACCGAGGTGAGCGGGCTGGCACCGGTGCCGCCATCATGGCCGGCAATGGTGATGCAATCGGCATACGCCTTGGCCACGCCGGCGGCAATGGTGCCCACCCCGCGCGCCGCCACCAGTTTGACCGATACCAGGGCGCTCGGATTAACCTGCTTGAGGTCAAAAATCAGCTGCGACAGGTCTTCGATCGAATAAATATCGTGGTGCGGCGGCGGTGAAATGAGGGTCACGCCCGGCACCGCGTGCCGCAAGCCGGCAATGTGCGCGGAAACTTTGTGCCCTGGCAACTGACCGCCTTCGCCCGGCTTGGCGCCCTGGGCAATTTTGATCTGCAGAATGTCGGCATTAACCAGGTAGTGCGCCGTCACGCCAAAACGGCCTGAGGCGACCTGCTTGATACGGGAGTTTTGCAAAGTATTAAAACGCGCCGGGTCTTCCCCGCCTTCACCGGAGTTGGAGTGACCACCCAGCGTGTTCATCGCCACGGCCAGAGATGCGTGCGCTTCCGGCGACAAGGCCCCAATCGACATGGCGGCGGTATCAAAACGCGGAAACAACTGCGTAGCCGCTTCAACGTTATCAAGCGGCAGGGGTGTTGCTGCCCCGCGCAGCTTCAACAAATCACGCAGAGCCGCTGGTTGCCGCTGATTAACCAGCCTGGCGAACACGTTGTAATCCTGCTGCAAACCGCTGTATACCGCTGTTTGCAGTGACGTGACAACATCCGGGTTGTAAGCGTGGAACTCGCCGCCCCAGGTAAACTTCAACAAGCCACCCTGGCCGATGGGCGTTGCCAGGTTCCAGGCCCGGCTGGCCAGTTGGCGCTGGTCGGCCTCGACCTCGCGGAAACCCGCGCCGCCGATATTGCCGGCAGCACCGGGACAACAAAGGTCGGTTATTTCGCTGCCCAGCCCGACCGCTTCAAACAGTTGCGCGCCACGGTAACTGGTGACACATGAAATGCCCATTTTGGAGAGAATCTTGAGCAAACCCTTACGCACTCCACGGCGGTAGAGCTTGCGGTGGTGGAGCAGGTCACCCTTAAGCGCGCCGCGAGCGTGCAGGTCATTGATAATCTGAAAGGCCAGGTAAGGGTAAACAGCCGTCGCGCCCAGCCCTAACAGCACCGCGAAATGGTGCGGATCACGCGCGGTACCGGTTTCGATGACGATATTGCAATCGCAACGCAGGCCGTCCCTGATCAAGCGCTGGTGAACCGCGCCGGTAGCCAGCGCCGCGTGGATCGGCAGTTTGCCGGGCGCGATGTCGCGGTCACTGAGCACGACTATGACCGTGTCTTCAGCAACCGCCTTGGAAACATCATCACACAGCCTTAACAGCGCGGTTTGCAGGTCTTCCTGCTGGTCGTAGTTCAGGCTGAATTTTTGGTTGCCGTACCACCGCTTATCCAGCTCTAGCAGCTTGCGATACTTGACTACATTCAACACCGGCCATGGCAATACCACCCGATGTGCCTGCGTGCTGGCCTCTTGAAAAATGTTGTGCTCGCGGCCAAACAGCGTTTCCAATGACATGGCGGAGCGTTCGCGCAACGGGTCGATGGCCGGGTTGGTGACCTGGGCAAACTGCTGGCGGAAGTAGTCGTATAACGACCTGGGCTGGCGTGACAATACCGCTATCGGGGTATCGTCTCCCATTGAACCGGTCGCCTCGGTAGCGCTCTGCGCCATGACCCGAATAACATGTTCACGCTCCTCGTTACTTACCCCAAACTGCTTTTCAAACACCGGCAGGTCACCGACCGCTACTTTCATATAAACATGGGCGGCGGTTTCTTCCTGCTCCCTGTTGTTGGAGATACGAATAATATTCTCCGCCAACCAGTCACCGTAAGGGTGGCGTGACTTGAGCGTTTCGTCGATTTCGCGTGAACGCCACACCTTGCCGCCCTGCGTATCGACGGCAAACATCTCGCCCGGCCCTACGCGGCCTTTTTCCAGTACGTCTGCCTCGTCGTAGTCCCAGACACCCACTTCAGATGCCACGGTGATCCACTGATTTTTGGTGATCACGTAGCGGGCAGGGCGCAAGCCGTTGCGGTCAAGGTTGCAGGCCGCCACGCGACCGTTGGTCATAACAATGCCCGCGGGGCCGTCCCACGGCTCAACGTGCATGGAGTTAAATTCGTAAAATGACCGCAGCTCCGGTGACATGTCGGGCTCTGCCTGCCAAGCCGGCGGAATTAAAATTCGCATGGCGCGAAAAACATCCATGCCGCCCGCCAGGAACAACTCCAGCATCTTGTCCAGCGATGACGAGTCGGAGCCCTGCTGATTGACGAGGGGGCGTATCTTCTGCAAATCCGGCAACAGCGGAGTCTGGAATTTGGGTGTGCGCGCCTCCGACCAGCTGCGGTTGCCTTCGATGGTGTTAATTTCGCCGTTGTGGGCCAGATAACGAAACGGCTGTGCGTATTTCCAGTTGGGCAGTGTGTTGGTCGAAAAACGCTGGTGAAACAGGCAAATGGCACTTTTCAGGCGCGGGTCTTTCAAGTCAGGGAAAAATTCCGGGAGATTTTCGGGTAGCACCAGGCCCTTGTATACCGTTGTCAGGTTGGACATCGTTGCGACATGAAACGCCCTGTCGGGTTGCTCCAGCTTCATGTTCTCTGCCGCAGCCATACGCCGGGCGACAAAAAGCCGGCGCTCGGCATCGTGCGGGCTCCAGCCTGGAGGTACGTCGATAAACACCTGCTCGATGGAAGGCATGGACTCGAGAGCCGTGGGGCCGCAAACCTGCGGGTTGGTGGGCACAACGCGCCAGCCTGCTACCGCCAGCGTTTCATTATTGATATGTTTTTTAAGTATCTTGCGTGACCGCTTGGCTATTTCCGGATCGGCATTAAGAAACACCATGCCCACAGCGAAGACCCTGCCCAATCGCACGCCTGAGTCCTCCGCGACCTGACGGAAAAACGTCCCGGGAAACTGCATGAGGATGCCGCAGCCATCACCGGTCTTGCCATCAACAGCGACGGCGCCACGATGGGTCATGCGGCTCAGTGCGGTGCAGGCTGTGGTTACCAGTTCGTGACTCGCCTCACCATGCTGATGAGCGATCAACCCAAACCCGCAGCTTTCTTTTGCTCGCTCCGGGCGGTACAAACCTTTGCTGTCGTCAAAGTGCGTCATTTCCCGTTGTCTGTCAGCTCCCTTGTTTTAACGCGCCCGTATTATGCTGTCTGGCTCTTCCCGCCTTTTTAGACCGAGCCCACTATCCTACACGCTAACCGTCATTTGAAAAGCATCTATTCAGAAAAATACCGCACTCAATCATCGCCCCGTCGCAAACGCAAAAAAGTCGATGGCCTGGCCTCTAAACCAATGGCATCAGGTTTGGGTGGCTGGTGGTTGCTTCATTGACTAAACGGACGGGCTGCAGCTCAAAAAAACTTCAAACAAAACCGCCCGGCCCATACTGGAACACTAGAGCAGGTAGGAACTTCCTTCCGCCCGCAGCCGGGCTCGGTCACGGCGCCAGCCAGGGTTCAGGCCTTCGAGTAGGGCATAAAATGCTTTGCCGTGGTTCATCTCCCTGAGGTGACACAACTCGTGGGCAATCACCGAATCGATGATCACCTCCGGGGCCTTGATAAGATGTGTATTCAGTTTGATGAGCCCGCTGGATGAACAGTTTCCCCAGGTGCGCTTCATTCTTCTAAGCCGCAATGGAATTGACAGGTCCCGCGCCCAGACTGCCTTTGCCGCAACAACCTGCAGGCGCGCGCTGAACACTTTCTTTGCCTGCTGCCCATACCAACAATGCAGCGCAGCCTTGACGCTCTCCTGGTGAGGCAGCGTGAGCTCAACCCGAACCTGCTGTTCTGCCAGTGTCACTCGAGCCCGTTTTACCGGTGATGACTGAACCGCCAACGCGTAACGCGCCCCAAGGTAAAGGTGCTGCTCGCCGTGGATGTACTGCAGCGGCTCCAGTTGCCGTTGACGGGCCCGGGCGAGAAAGCGTTCTACCCGCTGCGTGTTTTGAGACAGCGCGGCGTTAATATGCGCGCTTGTCCAGTGACCGGGAGCGATTACCCGCAATTGGCCGCGCTCATCCAACTCCATGTGCAGGCGTTTGGTGACACGTGGCCGGTGCGCAACCGTGTATTCCAGCGGGCCAAAATGGGTTTTAAGAGTTAAACGTCGCATACATTTCTTGGTCTAATTATTTAATTTCAAATTAATTTGCATTTTTTTGCATCCGGCCAGAACATTTTCGCAATTCGCCTGTCACAGTAAGCAGTACGGAATGCTGGCGTTAGTGAACGTCTTATTGATCCAACAGCATACCAAACATGTACTCATTGATTACTGTTCTACCGTTATAACTACTTACTCCTCCTCATGGAAAAACCGGACCCTCAAAAGTCCGGTTTTTTTATAGGTGTCGTAGCCACTTTGACATGCCCAACAGCCGCCTTCTACCACGCTTCATTGTGCGGATTTATTGACCAATAATCATAGGAAAGCAGATAAATCCGGCAAACAATGGATTTGTTGGTGTCGCTAAAGTATCCTTGCACCAATTAAGGTGTTTTAAAGTCCTCAATTAAGCTGTTGGTACTTTGCTTTTGGGCAAGGGTTCAGCCCTCCGAATTTGAGGCAATAATGTTTTCGCCACCCGCTGTGCTCACACCAGTTATCAGAGCAATCGCGAAACTGAAAACAGTTTGCTTTTATTACGGCAAAGGTTTTCGCTGTTGATGTATGTAAAAACATAGCTGATAAAGCACAGAGACCAAGGCAGACGTTTCCCACGAAACGTTTGCCTTTTTTTTGGGGCGACAGTCACGCCCACCTAACTTACAATTTGTCATCACTCAGGTGCCGGTGGTTTTCGTGCTAGCGTGCAAAACCCCACACGCATGAACCACGCTATTTCAAGCGTGGTCAAGATTAAGGACAAGTGTCATGGCTGAAAACTCGAGCTTTTCTTTCGAAGTATCCGTTCAACAGGGCAACGGCTTTCAACCTCTACCCGACCTGGTCGCATTTGACTTGTGCAAAGCCTATCCTGTTGCTGACGGAAAACTACTGCTGCACAACCACAAAACTGGCATACGCAGCATAGTTATGCCCGAGGTTTACGCAGCATTATTAAGTTGCTCACAACTTCAAACCATGGACCAGCACGTCAGCAACATCATTGCCGCCAACCCCGGTATGCAGGGCCAGCAAGCCGACATACGTAGCGTCCTGCAGAACATGCTTGATAGCGGCATCATGATTTCAGCAAAAAAAACCTGTGAATCGCTCAAACAGCATAAAGAAACAACAGCCGTAAAAAGCCGTGCCGATGCGCCAGTGGTCGCCATCATCACATGGGAAAGGCCGCAAGCGCTTGAGCGGCTTCTAGAGTCTATCCTTGTCAATTGTGACTTCGGCAGCTTCCACCGGCTGTACGTGATAGACGACTCCCGTAAAACTGAAAACATACTTAAAAACCAGGCGGTGGTAACGGCTTACCAACAAAAAGGGCTAGCGCCGCTCCAATATTTTGGTTTGGATGAACAACAGAACTTGATGGATGGCCTGATCACGCGCTTGCCGCAGCACAAAGAAGACATCCGCTTTGTGGCCGAACAATCCATATGGGAAGGGCACTGGACCTGCGGTCGCAGCCGCAACCTGGCGCTGTTGGTTTCATGCGGTCGCCGGTTGGTGGTGATGGATGACGACACGATTTGCGAGGTTCACAACCCTCCCGCGCAAAAGAGCGACATCTCTTATTCTGACAGCCCGCGCGAAAATGATTTTTACGCCAGTGACCAGGACTGGGCGCCGCTGCGGCAACCGCTTAACCCGGACCCGGTCAGCCGCCATATGCAGTGCCTGGGCTTGTCCTTTTCTGAAGCGCTCGGCGTGCTAGGTAGCCAGCACCTGAAGCCAGCCGGTCTTCACAATGCAACAGCCCTGTTAATCAGCGAGCTTCGGCCAGACTCTCCGGTGCTCATAACCGAGTGCGGCTCTTTCGGATGCCCCGGCTCCGCCAGCAATGCATGGTTGCCGTACATGTCGTCAGACTCCATTAAAAAAATGCTGGCCTCGGAAAGAAAAACACACTTCGCTTTAACCCGGCGCAAGGTCTGGAGCGGGCGAAACAGCCCGCATTTTGCGCCCCGCGCGAATATGTCCCAGATTACCGGGCTTGATAACACCCGGATGCTGCCCCCTTATATACCCATCACGCGCGGCGAGGACCGGGTTTTTGCCAGCACCGTAGATTTCATTTTTCCACATGCCGTTACACTCGACTACCCGTGGGCAGTACCGCATCTGCCAATACCGGAACGCACGTGGACGGAAGAGGATTTGGACTTTACGCCAAAACCCCTGTTTCCTTATGCCTTTTTCGAAAAGATGCTTGAACAGAAAAGTGCCTGTCTGGCCCAATCCCCCACTGATCGGCTGGCGGTGTTGGCGGCCTGGTTTAATAGCCTGGCCGCGGCGTCAAATGAGTCGCTGATTGCCATGTACCGTGACAGCAGGCTACAGAACGATGTCGAGTCATTACAGCAATTAAGAGCACTGTTATCGACCGCTGAATCGGCCCCTGCCGAGTGGCAAGACTACCTGCGCAACGGTATCGAGCAACTCGAAAGAGATGTCGATGGGGTCAGCCGGGCAGACTTTGATGTCAACATTTTGCCCACGGCAACCGAGCACAATGAACCGGTCGATTTCTGGAAGGACTTCTGGCGGGGTTTTGCCAGTGCTTTAACGGCGTGGCCGCAAATTCGCAAGGCTGCCGTTGATGTGATGGGGGACTGAAGCCCCGCTTTGTTGACCTGTCCGGCAAAACAACACTCGAGGTTTGGGCGTGCCGGCGGGTAGCACCTCTACCCGGTTGCTTTGACCGCGTCCCGCATTTTTAAATGCGCTGTTTAGGCCGTAACCAAATACTCTCGCAGCAAGCCAAAATCAGCCGGCATCACCGTGCTTAACACCGTCTTTGCCGACACACGCTCCAGCGCTTGGGGCAGCTTGACGGGCCGCCCCAGCGTTTCTTCAATGGTCTCTCTGAATTTGGCAGGGTGTGCGGTACACAAAAACACCCCGGTTTCATTGTCTTCAAGCCTGTCATCCAGTGCTTTCCAGGCCAACGCGCTATGCGGGTCGGCAAGATATCCCTGTGCGTCCAGTGCGCGCACCGCGTCGCGCGTCTCCTCATCGCTAATGGCAAAAGATGAGAGCAACTGCTTCAAAGGCAGGCCGTGACGCGCTTCGAGCTCCAACACACGGGGGAAGTTATTCGGCAGAGAGATATCCATTGCGTTGGTCAGTGTAGCGACGGTTGGCTTTGGATCCCATTGGCCGGAAGCTAAAAACCTTGGCACGGTATCGTTGCGGTTGGTGGCAGCAATCATGCGCTTCATCGGCAAACCCAGTGCGCGCGCCAGCAAGCCGGCCGTCACATTGCCAAAATTGCCGCTGGGTACGCTGAATACCGGCTCGGTTCCGCGCGGCAGCCGGGCCACGGCTTCAAAGTAATAACAAACCTGTGCCAGCAGACGCGCCACATTAATCGAGTTGGCCGAGTTAAGACCCAGCTCGGCGACCAGTTGCGGGTCATCAAATGATTGTTTGACCAACTGCTGGCAGGCGTCGAAATTGTCTTCAATAGCGATGGTTCGAATATTGCCGCCAAGGGTACAAAACAGCTTTTCCTGTAGCGGTGTTACTTTTCCTTTTGGATAAAGCACCACCACATCGATGCCCGGCTGACCATAAAATGCCAGCGCCACCGCCGCGCCGGTATCGCCCGATGTTGCGGTGAGAATGGTGGTGTGTTGCTCTGCGTTGATGGCCGTCAGACACTGGGCCATAAAGCGGGCGCCAAAATCCTTGAAGGCTAGCGATGGGCCATGGAACAGCTCAAGCGCATGAATATGTTCTGAGACTGACGTCAGCGGCAGTGGGAAATTAAAGGCGCTTTTAACACACTCGGCAACTACATCACCGCCCATCGCGTCGCCGACGAGGTGTTTGAGCAACACCGTACTGCGGCTTACAAAGTCCATCTCCAGCAATGCTGGAATATCATTCAGTGGCGCTAGCTTTTCCGGAAAAAACAGCCCCTGACCTTTTCCAAGGCCGGTAACAACCGCCTGTGAAAAACTTACTTTTTGTTCCGGATGGTTAATATTGATGAACTGCATTACGTTTCCCTGGCGCTAACTTTTCTGTTTCAAACTTCTCTGGCGCCGGCAAGGTCTGCCCGGCAAACATGTACAAAACCTTGCTCATTTTGTACGTAGTTCTGTTGCAGCCACTGCGCGGCTTCTTCGGCCACAGCGCTATCTTCGGCGATACAAAAAATGGTTGGTCCTGACCCGGAAATACCGCTGGCCAGTACACCTATGTCTGTCAAAGCCGCACGCGCTGCTTCAAACCCCGGCAACAGCGCTTTGCGATAAGGCTCTGCCAATAAGTCGACCAGGCACTTTGCCGCGGCCCGGGCCTCCCCCTGGTGAAGTTGGTGTACAAACAATGCGAACTGCGCTCCATGAGTAATTACCGTTTTGCGCTCATAGCTGGCCGGCAAAACCTCCCTTGCGGGCCTGGTTTCGAGCCGGGTTCCCGGCCACGCGACCACCGTTTGCCAGTGCCCTGGCCAGGGCAGACTGTACTGGCTCGCGCCGCCCGGCATACATAACCTCAGACCGCCAAGCAGACATGGAGCAATATTATCCAGGTGAACTTCCCCGCTAATGCTGCCTTCCATTTCTGCCATCAACTGCAACACCGCCGGTCGGTCCAGTGGGCGGTCAAAAAAGCAGTTCACGGCAACCAGCGTCGCCACAATAGAGCTCGCGCTTGAGCCCAAACCGCTTCCCACCGGCAAGCGTTTGTCCAGAACGAGATTTAACGGATGAACATTGGCGCCTAACGCCCGCGCCGCCGCCTCAAACCGCCGGCAGGAGGTAATAACGATATTCATCTCCTGGTCCTGTGGAAGCGCGTGGGCAAACGGCCCTTTTACACACAGCGTCCAGTCATCCGGCGTGCCCGGCACGATACTAACGCAGTCGCCCAGCAAGCTCCCGTCCACCGGAGCCAACGCCAGTCCAAGCGCGTCAAACCCAACCGAAACATTGCCGGTCGAGGCTGGCGCGTACACGGTCACTGTTTTTTCACTCATAAGTCCAAGGGTCTCCATGCTGTTCGCAGCAGATCACCAAACACGCCTGCCGCGGTGACATCCGCACCGGCACCATAGCCGCGCAACACCAGCGGAATGGGCTGATAATACCCCGAGTGTAATACCAGCGCGTTTTCGCCGTCGCGAATCGAACCCAGCGGCTTGTCTTTCGGTACCGCATCAATGGAAACGCTGCAGTGGCCGTCCTCAATCTGACCAACGTAGCGCAAAACACAACCATCGGCCGCGGCCGCGGCGACCCGCTCTGCAAAAGCCTCATCAAGCTCTTTCAGCCGGTCAACCAACCCGGCGGTGTCGGCACCCGCCGCAAAACCGCTTTCAATGACCGGTTGAACTTCGATGTCTTCAAGCTCAAGCTCCAGGCCGACTTCGCGGGCAATGATCAACAGCTTGCGCGCCACATCCATACCGGACAGGTCGTCCCTGGGGTCGGGCTCGGTAAAGCCCAGCTCCATGGCTTTCTTAACCGCTTCTGAAAACGCGACGCCATCTTCAAGCATGCCAAATATTTTCGACAACGAGCCGGATAAAATGCCGCCAAACGATTTGAGTTCGTCACCCGAACGAATCAGCGATTGCAGCGTGTCAATGATGGGCAAGCCGGCACCCACATTCGTTTCGTACATGAATTTGCGAAAGTGACGGGCGGCGGTAACACGAATTTCGCGGTAATAGGCGGTGCTGGCGGTATTGGCCTTTTTATTAGCCGCGACTACATTAAAACCATTGGCCAGAAAATTGGTGTACTCGCTAGCCAAACCTTCATCAGACGTACAGTCGATGATGGTGGGGTTTAGTAAGCCCAGCTGTTTGCGAATGGCAATAATGTCATCAACCGTCCAGGCCTTGCCCTGCTCCTCAAGATCCTGTTGCCAGCTGTCGAGCTCAACAGTGTCATGTCCAACGAGTAATTTGCCGCTGTTGGCGATGGCCCGAACGTGCAGCGCTTTATGCTCCGCGCTCAAGTTGTTCACCTTCTTCTGGAACTGCTGCAATAAAGCCGCGCCTACATTGCCGCAACCCAACAGGATGACATCCATATGGTTGGTATGGCTGAAAAACGCCGTGTGGCTGGCGCGTAATGCGGCCTGCGCGGTCTTTTGCTCAACCACGACAGCAATGGCGCACTCGGTAGAGCCCTGGGCAATGACCTCAACATTGACACCCGCGGCCGATATTGCGGTCAAAAACCGGGCCGCAATGCCGCGGTAGTGCTTCATTCCATCACCGACCAGGGTGATCACCGAGCGCTGATCCATGACCGAAACGCCATTGATCAGGCCGTGCAGCAGTTCAAAATGAAAGGTTTCTTCCAGCGCCTTGCGCGCGCGCAGGGCCTCGCTGCTTCTAACGCACAAGGTGATGCTGTATTCAGACGAAGACTGCACAATCAACAAAACCGAAATGGACTGGTTCGCCAGCGCTTCCATCACCCGCCGCGCCACACCTACCCGGCCGCGCATACCGCCGCCCTGCAGGGTGATGCTGGCAACGTCATCAAGATGAGAAACGCCCCTTACAACCGCTGGTTTCTCCGTATTCGCGTGTATCAGCGTGCCGGTCTGATCAGGATGATAGGTGTTTTTGATTTCGCACTGAATTCCCGCGCTCATCAATGGCGTCAGGGCCTTGGCACTGATGACTTTGGCGCCGAAAAACGACAATTCCATGGCCTCTTCGTAACTGACTTCATCAAGACATTTTGCGCTCGCAACAATGCGTGGATCGGCCGTAAAAAAGCCGTCAACATCCTTCCATATTTCACAGCTTCTGGCCTGCAGTGCTGCCGCCGCACAGGCCGCGCAATAATCTGACCCGTTGCGTCCCATTAGCTGCACTTTTCCCTTCGCGTTGCGGCCGTAAAAACCAGGCAAAACCAGAATCATGTGATCCCCGGCCATGGCTTGCTGCAACAACGGAGCAGCCGCATCGATATCCACCAGGCTGTCGACGTAGTTGTCGTTGGCGGGCGGTAAAATTTCGGTGTCGGACCAACGGGCGGGATGACCCTGTGCCCGTAAAAGGTCGCTCATCAGGCGACTGCTGAAACCTTCACCGGCCGAAAGTATCTCTGCCTGTACGGCGGGCGGGCATTGCTCAAGCAAAGAAACGCCTTCAAGCCGGGCCTTCAGGCGCTGTTGTGATGCTTGTGAAAACTCGCTCGCCAATGGGCAGTCCCAACCGGACGCCTGCATGGCTTGCAAAATACCCTGTTCTTTGTTGTTCAGGCTTTCCAGCACGGTTTTGAAGTCACCGCCTTCAACAGCGGCCTTTATCGCGCTTTCCAATAAGTCGGTCACACCAAACATGGCTGACAACACAACCACGACCTGCTCGTCGCGCGCCGCTTTGCTGATAATGCCGGCAGCGGCAATGAACCCGGTCTTATCTGCCAGTGATGTCCCACCAAATTTCTGAATAAGCATTTGTTTGTTCCTGAACTGTAATTGTTGTTTTTAAAGTGAGCGCGTCATTCGTTTAAGCATTTACGCGCACGGTTAGGTGTTTAATAAGACTCTTGGTGAATTGAGCGCACCGCCCGGCCTGAGGGGTCGTTCAATTCCTGCAAACTGCTGTCCCACAACACCGCCTCCGGCGTACTGCAAGCCACCGATGGTCCGCCGGGCACACACTCGGCCGCGCTGGCCATTGGGAAATGACCTTCAAACATGCGCCGGAAAAGATAAGCCTCTTCGGTGGACGGTGTGTTGAACGGGTAGCGTGTGGCTGCGTGTGCCATTTGCTTGGCGCTGACCTGACTTTTCGCATAGTCGCGAATACCGTCAATCCAGCTGTAACCCACACCATCGGAAAACTGCTCTTTTTGCCGCCAGGCGATTTCTTCGGGTAGCAAGTCGCTGAACGCTTCGCGCAGTATTTGTTTTTCCATTTTGCCCTTGGTGATCAACTTGTCTTTTGGATTGATCGACATCGCCACATCCAAAAAGCCGCGATCGAGGAACGGCACACGGGCCTCAACACCCCAGGCCGACATGGCCTTGTTGGCGCGTAAACAGTCATAACTGTGCAGGCGTGACAGCTTACGCACGGTTTCTTCGTGGAAAGAGCGCGCGTCCGGCGCTTTGTGGAAATACAGGTAACCACCAAAAATTTCATCTGCGCCCTCTCCGGAGAGCACCATTTTTATACCCATCGCATGAATTTTCCGGGCCAGCAAATACATCGGCGTGGCGGCCCGAATAGTGGTGACATCGTACGTTTCGAGGTGGTAAATCACTTCGTCCAGCGCATCCAGCCCTTCCTGCTGGGTAAACTCGAAACCGTGGTGGATAGTGCCGATATGCGCCGCTGCTTTTGCTGCCGCGGCCAGATCCGGCGAGCCCTTGAGCCCAATGGCAAACGAGTGCAGGCGCGGCCACCACGCCGGGCTGCGCTCTTGATCTTCTACACGCATGCTCGCGTGCCTCTGGGTTACCGCGGCGATGATGGATGAGTCCAGGCCGCCGGAAAGCAACACACCATAGGGGACATCGGTCATCAGGTGGCTGATAACCGCCTTTTCCAGCGCTTCACCAACCGCCTCTACGCTGGTTTCAGCATTTTCGACCGCTGAATACTCCTGCCACGGTCGTTGATAATACGGTGTGGGCTTATCATCCTCGCTCGCCCAGTAGTGTCCCGGCGGAAACTCCGAAACCACATCGCAAACATCAACCAGCGCCTTCATCTCGGAAGCCACATACAACTGTTGTTTGTCATCAAAACCGTAGTACAGCGGAATAATGCCAATTGGGTCACGGGCAATCAGGTAGCGTTTGGCCGTTTCGTCATACAGCACAAAGGCAAACATGCCGTACAGCTCATTTAAAAACGCGCTGCCCTTTTCAAGATAAAGCGGCAGAATGACCTCGCAATCAGATTCGGTAACAAAGTCATAGGGTTGTTTTAGCGATCGGCGTAGCGCCTGGTGGTTATAAATCTCGCCGTTAACCGCCAGCGATTGCTTGCCATCAGGTGATATCAGCGGCTGTGCGCCGGTGTTCACATCAACAATTGCCAGTCGCTCGTGCGCGAGTACCGCACCCTCGCAGGCATGGATTCCACTCCAGTCCGGACCCCTGTGCCGCATCAACCGCGACTGTCGTAACGCTAGCTGGCGCAGCGACTGTAAATCGCCGTTAATATCCAGCACAGCAAATATAGAACACATAAAATTTCCTCTGATACACACCCAAACGCCTCTCTTGCATCATACGGGCACTAGCCACCGCATGGAACCACCAATCTGCCTGTTTTTATTCTCAAAACAGGCCCTCAATGAACGGCATGGGCCGCTATTGCCTAAACAACGCCCGTCAACCCCGAAAAAACCACTCCCGCACTATCCAAAAAGCCAGAAAGCGCTATGCTATTGGGTATGAAGAAACTCTTTTTGGCTTTCGCTTCGGTGCTCGTTCTGGTGTCGGTTTGTCTGGCCGCCCTGCTTTACAACCCCGGCATGATCAAGGGACCGCTGGAGCGATATCTGAGTGGGTTGAGCGGCTATTCGATTCGCCTGCAAGGCGACCTGGAAATAGACCTCGGCAGCGTAACCGGGCTAAGTGTCAACAACGTGCATGTGGCGGCTCCCGAGTGGGCAAGCAGCCGGGACCTTGCCTACATTGACCGCCTGAAGTTGAATTTGAAAACAACTTCGATTTTTGCTGACACCCTGCTCGTAGAGTTCCTGCAACTCGAAGGCCTGCAACTCAAGCTTCAAACCAGCGCGGACGGCGCAAACAACTGGGCGAGCACCACCCCGCCAACAACCGCTGCGCCGGCCAGTCAACAGCCGCTCGTCATTTTTAACCATCTGCAGCTCAGTAATGTCTCCCTGCGTTACGACAACGACAAAACCTCGGCCCAACACATACTGCTTATCGCCTCTCTGGAACAGCACCAGCAAGCCGACGGCATGCTGCTGACCACCATGAGCGGCTCCCTGAACGAGAGAGCGCTTGAGTACAGCGGTACCATTGGCCCCTATACAAACCTGTTGAACGGCAAAGACATCAGCTTTAACAGCAGCGGGCAACTGGGTTCTCTGAAAATTGTGGGTGACGGCCTGATTGATAGCCTGCTTGAGCCCCGGTCGCCCCGGTTGCGCTTTGACATACAAGGGCCGGATATCGACGAAGTGACCGCCATGCTGGGCACCGAGGACCTTGGCAGCGGCAGGTTCATGCTGCACGCGGAGGGCGGAGAAAAAGACGATCACTATGCTGCGGCAATAACCGGCGAGGTGGGTGACGTTTCACTTAACGTGACGGCGCGGGCAGTCGACTTGTTGCACCTGGGCGAGCTTGATCTCAAGGTTGCCGCCAGCGGCCCAAGCCTGGGTGTTTTCACGCGAACTTTCGGCATCGAGAACTGGCCCGACAAACCCTTCAACATCACGAGTAACGTCAAACGCACTGGCCGCGCACTGACCATCAGCGACATGGTCCTCGATATCGGCGCTTCCCGGTTTGACCTGGACGCGCGCCTGCCCAACTACCCCGACCTCGAAAACGGTCAGGCGACGGTCTCCGTACTGGGTGATGACCTTGCGCAATTTCGCGACCTGTTGGGCATTGCGGGCGACGCCAGCGGCGCTTTTAGCCTGCACGGCTCGCTGGAGGTTTCTGCTGCGGGGCTGAACCATCTGCAAGCGGAACTGAAAACAACGCTCGTCAGGGCGGTGTTATCCGGCACGCTGGGGCAGGGCCCTGACTATAACGGCAGCCAATTTAACTTGCGCCTTGACGGCAACAACGCACACGCGCTCATGTCGAGTATCAGCGTTGACCTTTTGCCGCCAAAACCCTTCACCGCGAACACCGCGTTTGAGCTGGTGCCCGGGGGTGTACAGCTGACGGCCGCGGGGGCGGAACTTGCAGGCGTCAAAATTACCGCTGACGGCTTCGTGGGTAACGGTGACAAACAACCTGCTGCCACGCTGAACTTTCAGCTCAGCGGTGCCAATTTCGTCTCTGCCGGAGCCTTTATGCCCGACAATGCCGCGCTAAACATGTTCAAGCCGGGCCAGCCTTTTCAGGCCGCTGGCAACATGAGCGCGCAGGTCGATGGCTGGCACCTCAACGGCATCAGAGGCCGCATCGGCACGTCCGAGTTGCAGCTTGACGGTGTGGTGAGCAGTCAACCCAATGCCAATGGATCAGTTATCCGGTTTTCCTTAAAGAGCCCGAGCCTGAGTGAGCTGCTCGTAAAGCCTCAAGGCATGGCCTTGCCGCTGGGTGGTTTTGAATCAAGCGGCGAGGTCACGGTTGCCGGCGAGGCGCTGCGCTTTGAGATCACTGCCAGAGGTGATGACATCAGGCCCGCGCTTGTGCAAATCGCCTCCTTTGAGCCCACCGTGAACACCTACAAGATCAAGGCTGTCGGGCAATCGCGTGGCGGCAGGGTTACGCTGCAACAGCTTGATGCCGAAACCGGGAACCTCGAGGTCACTTTAACGGGCCAGGCTGGCGGCAGCCCGGAAAACGAAGATATTGACCTTGTTTTCAGTGCTGTTACGAAAGATGTTTCCGCGTTGGGACGCCTGAATGGTGAGCGCCTGCCGCCCATGACACTGGAGATCAAAGCGGATCTGAAAGGTCGTCCGCAGCAACTCTCCTCTCAGAACCTGAGTGTCTCACTGGGCGAAAGCCGCCTGGAGGGGTCACTAGACTTGACGCTGACTGGCCCAAAACCCAGTGTAAAACTGACCGCCACGGCTAGTCGTGTTGACCTTCGCCCCTTTATTAACGACAGCGAAACCGGGCCGGCGGGTAAAGCGGGGGATAAGAAAAAAAAGCTGATTCCGGCGACACCATTACCACTGGATTCAATGGCGGCTATCGACCTGGACCTCAAGCTGCATATCGCAGAGCTGCTGCTCAAAAAAGAGCGCCTTGAAAACCTGGTGGTTGAAGCCACCCTGCTCGATGGCAGCATGAAGGCCCCTCTGTTTTCGTTCGAGGGCGCGCGCGGCCACCTCAACAGCGCTTTTTCGATCACCCCGACAGGCGCTGGCAATGCCAGTGTTAAAGTCGACTTAACCGCTGACAAGCTTATTTTAAACCTGACCGGACAACCCAGAGACAAACAGAAGCAACAGCCCGCCCTGGACGTCGATTTTCATGCCAACGGCAACGGCAGCACATGGAGTGAAGTTGCCGGGTCCATGAACGGCGGCGTGTTTTTGGGAAGCATGGGCGGCACCCTTGACGGCACTAACCTGAGCGGCCTGGACAGGTTCCTGTTAGATGAAGTTTTAAAGTTGATTCTGCCAACGTCAGAAAATAGCGACGCCCTGCAAATAACCTGCGCTGCCGGCATTTTGAAAATTACCGATGGCCGGCTGGAGACGTCGCCTGCCATCGCCGTGACAACCACTCGAATGGCCATGGTTTCCAAGGGGTCAATAAACTTAAAAACCGAAAAAATTAACCTCGACTTTAACGCAACGCCAAACAGTACTTTTAAAATCAACACCGGCGAACTGTTCAACCCATACATTGTGATCAGCGGCACTCTGAGTAACCCAAAAGTGGGGGTGGATCCGACAAAAGCTTTGCTGCACGGTGGCGCCGCTATCGGTACCGCGGGGGTTTCAATACTGGCCAAGGGCTTATTGGACCGCCTTGGCGACAGCGAAGCATCGTGTGAAGACATGCTCAAACAGGCGCCAAAAAAACCCTGAGCCCTGCCCGGCAGGTCGTGCCGGGGCGCCGGGCTCAAGCGGTTGTGCTAACCCGACTAACGCATAGAAGCCTGTAGTTTGGCCAGCGCTTCACTACCAGGGTTCAACTCTTCAAACTCAATGTCTTTAAGCGGTGTACTGGTGGTGCGATAAATGTTGTGCATCTCCGGCAGGCCTTGGTCGATAAACAGTAGGCCGGTAACCACTTCACCCTTCTCTCGCTGGTTTTCCAGATAGCGCAAAACGCCGCTGCGGTTGGTGGCGTCGTAACCGCTGTCAGGCTTTTTAAGTAACAGTTTTGAGCCGTCGTGCAGCTCGATGATGGTGCTTTCCCCTTCCGCGTAACTGGCCTTGATCTCGTTTGCCGGGGCAACAAAGTCGGCTTGCGAAGCGGGATGGTAGTGGTCGCGAGTATACGAGTAGCTCTTGGTGGAGCCTTCGTGATTGTTAAAGGTCACGCACGGAGACACCACATCCAGAACGGCACAGCCGGGGTGCTTGATGCCGGCTTTGATTAACGTCACCAACTGCTCGCGGTCGCCCGAAAAACCCCGCGCGGCGAAGCTGCCGCCCAGAGAAATGGCAGTGGATACCGAATCAATGTTTTTCCATTGATTGACATCACCTCTTTTGCCCTTGCTTCCCTTGTCGGCAGCGGCTGAGAACTGTCCTTTTGTTAAGCCATAAACGCCATTGTTTTCGATAATATAAAGCATGTTCAGGTTGCGCCGGACAGCGTGTCCGAACTGCCCGAAACCAATGGACAGCGAGTCGCCGTCACCGGATACGCCAATGCAAATCAAGTCGCGGTTACCCGCGTGCGCGCCGGTGGCCACCGACGGCATACGCCCGTGGACCGCGTTAAACCCGTGTGACCCGGACAGGAAATATGCCGGGGTTTTTGAGGAGCAGCCAATGCCGGAAAACTTGATGACCTTCTCCGGCGGAATCGACATTTCCCAAAACGCCTGAACAATGGCGGCGGTGATAGAGTCATGCCCACAGCCCGCGCAAAGCGTTGACAACACACCTTCGTAATCGCGCTTTAGCAAACCAACGTCGTTGGTTTTCTGGCCGGGCAGGTCAATTTTAGGTTTCTTGATAAACGTCATGCCGCAGCCTCCGGGTTCAAGTGGCTGGAAAGCCCATCTACTACAAACTGGCTTGGGATAGGCATGCCATCGTAATGCAGCACGGGAATCAGTTTGCGGGAATCAATGTTGGTTCCCAGGATTAACAATGAACGCATTTGTGCGTCGCGGTTTTGCTCGACCACAAAGACGGTTTCATGGTCATCAATAAAGGCCGCCACATCGGCGTTAAACGGATAGGCCCGCAACCGCATGTAGTCGGCGTGAACACCTTGCGCCGCCAGCTTGTCCAGCGCCTCAGTCACCGCGCCATCAGAGCTGCCATAAGCGATCACGCCGATGGTCGTTGGTTTTTTGGCCGGCAAGAAGACCGGCGCGGGTACCATTGACTTGGCTGTTTCCCACTTAACCAGCAACCGGTCCAGCAGGTCTTTGTATTCCGCTGAGCTCTCCGTGTACGCGCCCCATTTGTTATGGCTCGAACCACGCACAAAATACGCGCCCTTGGCGTTTTCACCGGGCAGCGTCCGCGCGGTAATACCATCACCATCGGTATCGAGGTAACGATGGAATTTTTCGAGATTGTCCACTTCCTCGGCGTTTAACACCTTGCCGCGGTCCGGGCGATAGTTGTCGTCCCAGGTCAGCTCGGGTGTCATCCAGTCATTCATGCCGATATCAAGGTCGGAAAGAACAAAGATGGGGGTTTGCAGGCGGTCCGACAAATCAAACGCGCCAACCGCCATTTCAAAACACTCATAGGGATTGGCGGGTAGCAACAAGGGGTGATGTGTATCACCGTGCGACGCAAAGGCGCACAGCAGGATGTCGCACTGCTGGGTGCGTGTCGGCATACCGGTTGAAGGCCCCACACGCTGCACGTTAAAGAACACCGATGAGACTTCGGCGTAATACGCAAAACCAATAAACTCGCTCATCAGGGAAATGCCCGGGCCCGAGGTGGGTGTGAACGCCCTTGCGCCCACCCAGTTGGCGCCCAGCACCATACCGGCCGCGGCCAATTCGTCTTCTGCCTGCACGATGCAATAGTTTTTCTGACCGGTCTCTTTGTCGATGCGAAACTTTTTACAGTAGGCCCTGAACGCGTCCATCATCGAGGTGGACGGCGTGATTGGATACCAGGCACCGACCGAGGCACCGGCATACACGCAACCCAGCGCGGCGGCCGAATTGCCATCAATGAGAATGTGCTTGCTGTTATCGCCCATGGCCTCGGCCCGCACCGGAAGCGGGCAGGTAAAGTGTTCGGTGGCGTAGTTATAGCCGAGGTTGATGGCCTTCAGGTTGCTCTCCACCAGACGCGGCTTGGCGGCAAAGGTTTCTTCCAGCAACGTGTGCAGCACGTTTGTGTCGATATCCAGCAGCGCGCAGATGACACCCAGATAGGCGATGTTTTTCATCAGAATACGCACACGGGCATCACTGAACGCCTCGTTGCAGAGCCTTGCCAGCGGCACACCGAGTACGGTGATATCGTCACGCTGGAGCTGGTGCTCGCGCGGCCAGGTTGAATCATAAACCAGGAACCCACCACTACAGACTTCGGCCAGATCCTGCGCGTACGTCTGCGCGTTCATGGCAACCATCACGTCAACATGGGTGCAGCGGGACATATACCCGGCGCTGTTGGCGCGCACCTCGTACCACGTCGGCAGACCCTGAATGTTGGACGGAAACAGGTTTTTTCCGGTCACCGGTATGCCCATGCGGAACAGGGCTTTCATCAACAGGCCGTTGGCACTGGCGGAGCCGGTACCGTTGACGGTGCCGATCTTCAATACAAAATTATTTACCCTGCTTTCTGACATGGGCCCTTTCCATTCTGGTGTTTTCCGTTGTGGTCGATGGCCCGCGGGAATTTAAACAATGATTTCTGCATGTCCCAGGCAGCCGTCGGGCAGCGCTCGGCACACAGACTGCAGTGAATACAGAGGTTTTCATCCTTGACCATGACCCGCTTGGTTTGTTTCAGCGGCTCGGACACATACAACGGCTGCTCGGGGTTTTGCCGTGGCGCCTTGAGCTGCCCCAACAGGTCAACCTCTTCATCATTTGGCGTCATGGTCAGGCACTGCGTTGGGCAAATATCCAGGCAGGCATCACACTCGATGCACAGAGAGTCAAAAAACACCGTTTGGATGTCGCAGTTCAGACAGCGCTCAACTTCCTGTTGTGCCTGCTCTGCCGTAAAGCCCAGCTCCACCTCTGTGGTCAGGTCTTTGAAGCGCTGTGAAAGCGCCACGTGTTCCATTTTGCGTCTTGCTGCCGGATCAAAATCGTTGGAGTAGCTCCATTCGTGCATACCCATTTTACGACTGCCAAGGTTCATCAAAACCGGCAAGCGGTCGCCAAGGTCTTCGCCCTGACAGTGACGGTGAATAGAAATGGCCGCCTGGTGGCCATGCTCGACCGCCCAGATGATATTTTTCGGACCAAATGCCGAGTCTCCGCCAAAGAATACGCCCGGCAGCGTTGACTCAAACGTGGTTTCGTCCACGACTGGAACGTCCCACTGGTCAAACTCCATACCCAGGTCTCTTTCAATCCACGGGAACGCGTTATCCTGGCCAATGGCAAGAATGACGTCATCACAGGGGATAACAATTTCACCGGTGATGGCCTGACTAACAATCCGGCCATTTTCAATTTCGTATTCAACCTGCTCAAACGTCATGCCGGTGAGGCGGCCATCTTCAATCACAAAGTTTTTGGGTGAGTGATTGATGACGATCTCTACGTTCTCCTCTTCCGCGTCTTCCAGCTCCCAGGCAGAGGCTTTAAAGAAGTCCCTGGGTTTGCGCGCCATCACCTTGACGTCTTCGGCACCAAGCCGTAACGAGGTGCGGCAACAATCCATTGCCGTGTTGCCAACACCGATGATCAACACGCGTTTACCAATTTTTTCGACGTGGCCGAAAGCCACTGACTCCAGCCACGAGATGCCAACATGGATATTGTCGACGCCTTCCCAACGGCCAGGCAGGTTCAGCTCTTTGCCCTTGGGCGCGCCGCTGCCGACGAATATCGCGTCATAGCCCTCTTCCAGCAAGTTCTTCATGCTTTTAATCGGGTGGTTTAAGCGCAGGTCGACGCCCATTTCTACGATATAGGCAATTTCCTCATTGAGGACTTTCGCCGGCAAACGAAACGACGGGATATTTGAACGCATCAAGCCGCCCGGCTCTGGCAGGGCCTCAAAGATGGTGCAGTCATAACCAACCGGCATGAGGTCGTTCGCCACCGCCAGCGACGCGCAACCGGCGCCGATCAAAGCGATTTTTTTGCCGTTTTTCGTGGTTGGAACAAGGGGCAGGTGTTCGCTGATATCCGCGTCACGGTGGTCTGCCGCAACACGCTTAAGCCGGCAGATCGCCACCGGTGCTTCATTGGTGCGTCCGCGTCTGCAGGCCGGCTCACACGGGCGGTCGCAGACTCGGCCCAGAATGCCGGGAAACACGTTGCTCTCCCGGTTCTGGATATAGGCTTCAGTGAATTGTCCCTGGGCGATTTTACGAATGTACTCGGGTACATCAGTGTGCGCCGGGCAGGCCCACTGGCAATCTACTACCTTATGGAAGTAGTCTGGGTTATTTACGTTGGTCGGCTTCATTACGGGTCTAAAAGAACCTCCACATTCCCTGCTCTGGCGGCAGGGCCAGACACAAGGATAACTGTTTTAACAGGCTAGTTCACTCGCGAGTGTTTCTCGTTCGTGCTGCTCGAAGTGTTGTGCTGCCTATAAAATTTGGTCCAGGGCTTCCATCAGGCGGACCAGTTCTTGCGGGCGGGTGTAATGCACAAACGATAGTCGAACAACACCTTGTTCGGGCTCAATTCCCAACGCACCCATCAGGCGATAGGCATAGCAGTTACCATTTCCAATACCAATTTTTTGGGCCGCCAGTCTGGCAGCGATATCTGCTGGATCACGACCATCAACGGTGAGCGAAACCGTCGGCGCACGACCTTCCGCGCGCGATTTGCCAATCAGTCTTACGCCCTTGCGCTGTGAGACAAAATCCAGCAACGGCTGCAGGTTGTTGTGCTCTGCCTGCTGGAAAAGCCCCAGCACGTTTCGCGCTTTTTGAGCCGCTGCCACCGCGTCTTTACCAAAGTGGTGGGCGTGGACCGCATCGAAATAATCTATCACACCATTAACCGATGCGACCTGCGCGTGATCGGGGCCGGCCGGGGTAAACCGGTCTGTCGGGTGATCGACGTTAAAAAAGTGTCCCTGGTTGGGCAGTGTTTCATTGACGTGTTTGCGCATGGCCATGACGCCAAGGTGCGGACCATAGACCTTGTATAGTGAGAACAGGTAAATGTCGGCGCCGAGGGCGTCAACATCAGGTAGCCCGTGTCCTGCGTACGAAACACCGTCCACAATAGCCAGCGCGCCGGCGGCATGAATTTTATCTGTCCATTCACGCACCGGGTGCATGCTGCCGACAATGTTTGAGCAATGCGTAAAAGCCACCACGCGGGTGCGCTCGTTCAGCAACGCATCCAGCCCGGCAGCTTCAAGCTCCGCGCTTTCCGGATTAATCTGCCATTCGCGGACAACAAACCCTTCCTCCTCCAGCCTTCTCCACGCGCCTACATTGGCCTCGTGATCCTGGTTGGTCACGATAATTTCGTCACCCGGCTTAAGGTGTTGTCTTAGCGCTTGGGCAACGACATAGGTGTTTTGAGATGTTGACGGTCCAAAAAGCACCTCGTCAGTTTCGACGTTAAGCCACTCGGCCATGCGGGCGCGGGCACGGTCCATTTGCCGGCCGGCACCGCTGGAGGGCTCAAAGCCGTAGTAGGGCTGAACTTTTGTTTCACGGTAATAACGGTCCAGCAAGTCAATCATCTGTCCACAGGCAAAAGACCCGCCGGCGTTTTCAAAATGAGCAAAACCCTCTAGTGAGGGCTCGCTAAAGGCCGGAAACTGGCTGCGGACAAAGTCGATATCCAGCTTGGTTGTCATGAGCCAAGACCCGCCATGGTGATGTACTTGATCTCGATGAATTCCTCGATGCCGTACTTCGATCCCTCACGGCCGGAGCCCGACTCTTTCATACCGCCAAACGGTGCAATCTCGGTGGACAATATGCCGTCATTGATACAAACCATGCCGTACTCGAGGCCTTCGGCAACCCGCCATACACGGCCAAGGTCGCGGGCGTAGAAATAAGATGCCAGTCCAAACTCGGTGGCGTTGGCCAGGTCGATGACCTCCTGCTCGTCTTTAAAGCGGAAAACCGGCGCTATCGGACCAAAGATCTCTTCACGGGCGAACTCCATATCGACAGTGGCATTTTTAACCACCGTCGGTTCATAGAAGTGACCGCCCAGTGAATGACGATGACCGCCCTCCACTACTGTGCCGCCTTTTTCAATTGAGTCGGCCAATAACTCTTCCACTTTCTCAACAGCGCTTTCAGAAATGAGCGGGCCGATATTGACACCGGCTTCGTCGCCGCGGCCAACCTTGAGCTGCCGTACCGCCGCGGTAAATTTCTCTACAAACTCGTCATATACGGCATCCTGCACGTAAAACCGGTTGGTGCAGACACAGGTTTGGCCTGCGTTTCTGTACTTCGATATCACAGCACCCTGCACTGCGGCATCAATGTCCGCATCGTCAAACACGATAAACGGCGCGTTGCCGCCCAGCTCCATGGAAACTTTCTTGACGGTGGACGCGCACTGGCGAATTAGCTGTTTGCCGACACCGGTAGACCCTGTGAATGAGAACTTGCGTACCAGCGGGCTCTCGGTCAACTCTTTGCCGGTCGCCCTGGAGTTTGTGGTGGTGATGATGTTGAACACACCAGCCGGAATTCCAGCCTGTTCGGCCAACTCAGCCAGGGCCAGCGCCGACAGGGGTGTTTCAGACGCCGGTTTAATGACAATGGTGCAACCCGCGGCCAAAGCAGGCCCCGCTTTGCGTGTGATCATGGCGTTCGGGAAGTTCCACGGGGTAATACAGGCCACCACGCCAACCGATTGCTTGATCACGATGATGCGCCGGTCAGACATGTGGGTTGGAATCACATCACCATAAATCCGCTTACCTTCTTCTGCGAACCATTCTATAAATGAAGCGCCATACATGATCTCGCCGGCCGACTCGGCCAGGGGTTTGCCCTGTTCGGCGGTCATTATTTTGGCAAGGTCATCCTTGTTTGCGAGCATTAGCTCATACCAACGGCGCAATATGGCAGCGCGCTCTTTGGCGGTTTTGCTGCGCCATTCTGGCCAGGCGGCGTTGGCTGCCTCGATGGCACGCCGTGTTTCCGCAACATCCTGGTTTGGCACCGTCGTCAAAACACTGCCATCTGCCGGGTTGCTGACATTAAAAGCAGCGCCGTCGTCAGCTCCTACCCAGACACCATTGATATAGGCCTGCGACCTGAGCAGGTCGGGGTTATTCAGGTTGAGTGGGTTATCAATTTTTTCCAACATGTCGCACATCCTGTCAGGGTAGTTTTTCTCAATCCGCTACACTCCAACCTCTTGCCTTCATTGTCAATACCGCGGGCCAAAAAGAGCTCGAAATTAAACATTTTTTCTGTTTTTCTAAGCTTGAAGCCACTTGCGGCATGCGCAAGCCCTGCTTTTCCCATTCGCTTTAGGCCCTGTTGCCCGGTATTCCCGGCCACCAGAAAGTGGATATACTTAAACTACTAGGCAACATCACCTGAAAGGTATTTATTATGAGCAGCGCAACAGAACAACGTGTTCCGCCGGAAAAGCCGGGTATTGACCCGAACACCATGTCGATTATTGTCACAAAAGGCGGTCTCGACTGGGCTTATCCGCCCTTTATCCTTGCCACCACTGCAGCGGCCATGGGGCTCGACGTCACCATGTTCTTCACCTTTTACGGCTTGCCGCTGTTAATGAAAGAAATGGACCTGCAGGTAACCTCGCTCGGCAACCCGGCCATGAAAATGCCCATGATGGGTATGCACATGGGCATGCCGAACATCGTTTCCGCTATTCCGGGTGCCGATGCCGCGGCATCCAAAATGATGAAGAACCTGATCAAGAAAAAGGGCGTCGCGTCAATCCCGGTGCTCCGCGAACTGGCGGTTGAAGCCGACGTGCGCTTGATTGCCTGTCAAATGACAATGGACTTATTTGAGTACTCGAAAGACGATATGATCGACGGGGTCGAGCTGGGTGGTGCTGCAACTTATATTGAAGTGGCAACTCAAAGCCATATCAACTTGTTCATCTGACAACTTAAACGCAAGAGGAAAAAACTTAATGGCTGATCAAACACTGGATGCCAGGGGCCTTAATTGCCCACTGCCCATTCTGAAAACAAAGAAGGCGCTCAACGCCTTGCCCGGCGGCGGCACGCTGGAAGTTCTGGCTACCGACCCGGGCTCTGTGGCCGACTTCGGTGCGTTTTGCCGGACGACCGGCAATGAACTGCTGGAAAATTCAATAGACGACGGTACCTATCGGTTTATCATCCGCAAAGCTGTCTAACACCGCCGCCGCAACAGCGCGCGCAACGAGCGGGTCCAAGTCCTTTTTCCGCAGGGCGGCAAACGTCACGAGTCCGTCCATCGACACCCCCAAGATTGTCACGACCCGCAAAGGCGCCCTGCCCTTGCGGTGTGCGTGGCCCTTGCGGTCTTCGTGACGACCGGGGTTTTCCGGGTGATTTATTTGCCGATGCAGAAACTGGAGAAAATGGCGCCGAGCAAATCATCAGGTAAATATTCTCCGGTGATTTCACCCAGGCTTTTTTGCGCCAGGCGCAATTCTTCGGCGAGCGTTTCAGGCGCGTTGTAATCCTGTAGCTGCAGCCTGCCCGCTTCGATATGTTCGCCGACCTGTTTCAGTGCGTTGATGTGTCGGGTGCGTGCGGAAAAAACGCCTTCCTGGCTGTTAGACGCACCAACGATGCTCTTGATCATATGAACCAGGCCCTGTAGTCCCTGGCCTGTTTTCGCCGAAACCCAAACCTTTCGAGCCGCCTCGTCTGCGCGGGTAGTGCCGGTGGTCAAATCTACCTTGTTATGGACTTCTATCACGGGGATGTTATCAGGCACCTCTGCTCTCAGCGCCCGCTGCGGCGCAACCGACCCGGTGGCGTCTATCATCAGCAACACCATATCTGCCGTTGTTAGCGCCGCTCGAGCCCTGCGAATGCCCTCTGCCTCGACACGGTCTGTGGATTCGCGGATACCGGCGGTGTCTGCAATGTGTACGGGCAAGCCATCCAGAGAGATATGTTCGCGCAAGACATCACGGGTAGTTCCCGGAATATCGGTAACAATGGCGGCATCGAAACCGGCGAGAGCATTCAAAAGGCTCGATTTACCGGCGTTGGGCAAGCCCACAATCGCAATGTTGATGCCGTCACGCAGCAGCTGTCCCTGGTGCGCCTGGTCCAGCAGTTTTTGCAGGTGCGCGCTGACACCGACCAGCCTCTCCAATACGTCGCTGTCTGCCAGAAAATCGATCTCTTCGTCCGGGAAGTCCATCGCCGCCTCCACGAACACGCGTAAGTCGATAAGCTCCTGCTGCAGCTTGTTAACCTGGTCCGAAAACACACCTTGCAATGAACGTTGTGCCGCGCGCGCTGACGCCTCAGTTCCGGATTCGATCAGGTCCGCTATCGCTTCGGCCTGCACCAGGTCGAGCTTGTTGTTTAAAAAAGCGCGTTCAGAAAACTCCCCAGGACGGGCTGGGCGGGCGCCAAGCGCCATCACCCGGGTCATTAGCATTTGCAGAATTAGGGGGCCGCCATGGCCCTGCAGTTCAAGCACATCTTCACCGGTAAACGATGCCGGCGCGGTAAACAGCAAGGCAATGCCGGAATCAATGATCTGGCCGTTGCTGTCTTTAAAATGCGCGAACTGTGCAGTTCGGGGTTGTGGTGTTAACCCAAGTATTTGTTGAGCTATTGCGGTGCTTAAAGGGCCGGAGACGCGAATAACCCCCACCCCGCCAACACCGGGCGGTGTGGCGATGGCACAGATGGTCTCTGTGTCGGGTGCTTGTTGGCTATGGCCTTCCATGGCCACAGCTTAAAGGATAATCGGGCTAACGTTAACCGCTAATCCGCTGCTTCGATTTTTCGCGTGATGTACCACTGCTGCGCAAGTGACAGACCGGCGTTCGTTGCCCAGTAAAGCACCAGGCCAGCCGGGAAAAACGCGAACATAAACGAGAAGCCGATCGGCATAAACTGCATAATTTTGCGCTGCATCGGATCCATACCGGCGGTTGGTGTCAGGCGCTGTGTCAGCATCATGAAGGCCGCGTTAAGCACCGGCAGCACGAAGTACGGATCGCGCGCGGTCAGGTTGTCAATCCACAGAATAAAGGGCGCCTGGCGCAACTCGACGGACTCGAGCAACACCCAGTAGAGCGCGATAAAGATAGGAATCTGCACCAGAATGGGTAAACAACCACCCAGCGGGTTGACCTTTTCGGTCTTGTACAACTCCATCATCGCCTGGCTCATGCGCTGGCGGTCGTCACCATAACGTTCTTTGAGTTGTTCAATCCGCGGCTGGAGCTTGCGCATACGCGCCATTGAGCGGTATTGCGCTTCGGTCAGCTTAAAGAACAACAGCTTGATTAAAACCGTCAACAGCAAGATTGACCAGCCCCAGTTTCCCACCACCGAGTGGATGTTGGACAACAGCCAGAACAGCGGCTTTGAAAATACCGTGAAAATACCGTAGTTAACCGTGTGGTCTAAACCCGGAGCGACCTCTTCGATTTCATCCTGTAGCTTGGGGCCCACATACAAACGGCTTTCAAACTGGTGGGTTGTACCGGCCGCAACAGCCACCGGCGGTGAAACCGCGCTGGCGATGTAACGGGGGAAGCCGCCAGGAGAGATGACCTTGGTCGAGTAGGCATTGACTTCGCCCTGCGGCGGAATCCACGCGGTAAAGAAGTAATGCTGCACCATGGAAACCCAGCCATCGCTAAAGCTGCCCTGAAACGGCTCGCTCGCAACATCATCAAAATTAACCTTCTCAAACTTTTCGGCAGGGCTATAAAACCCGATACCAAAAAAGCTGTATCTGCCCGGGTTGGTAAAGCCGCCATCGTCTTTGTCGGCGAGAATTGAGCGTTGGAGCTGAGAATAACGGCTGCCCGACCAGCTTTGACCGCTCTGGTTAGAGAGCGTGTGGCGCACCGTCAGGTCGTATTTGCCGCGCTTTAAAATGAAGGTCTTGGTGACATGAACACCACTGGCGTCATCCCAGGTTAATGGCACGCGAATTTCTTCCGCGTTCTGTCCCAGCGTGTAATTCATGGTGCTAGATTGATACACCGCGGTGTGGTTGGGTGCGGGTGCACTGCTTAACAGGCCCGACTGGGCGATAAACATTTCCGGGCCTTCCCGGGAGAGCAGGTCAACCTTGATCTCTGAGACTTCCAGCTCAACAGGGTAATTGAGAAGCTTGGCTGTTACCACGGTACCGCCGGTCAGGTCGATGCCCAACTCCAGCACGTCTGTGCGAATGATCAACAGCTCACTTGCGCCGGTCATTACCGCTTGAGATTCACCTATCTGGCCCGCGCTGGGAACACCCGGTATAGCCGCTGGCAAATCTCGCGCAGTGGCTGCGGTATTTTGCACTGACGGAATGGGCGGTGTGTCGTAGGCGGTGTTGGCAACTTGAGTTGCCGGTTGTGGCTGGGCGCCATAATCTTTTTGCCACTCTACCCACATAACATAGGAGAGGGCGAGCAGCCCCATTAACAGTATTGGGCGAAGGTTTGCCATTATCCAGTTGTCCTTAGTCGGTCTTGCCGGTTTCCGGCTTTTTTTATCAATCTTGGCCAATGAGCCGAGAGAGACTCTCTCAGCGCTTCGTTGCTTTGATTTGCAGCCATTGCCGTCGGCAAAACTACAAAATCCAGGGCGCTTTCGGGTGCTTGTGCCGTCATCGTCGCACGGAAGCTTTCCCGAACCAATCGTTTGATTCGGTTGCGGCCCACGGCTTTGGCGATGGCCTTTTTAGCAACAGCCATGCCAAGACGGTGCCGCTGAATCTCATTGGCACATGCAAGTATACGAAAATAGCTGTCGCCCGAACGAACGGGCTGTTGAAATACCTGTTTGAATTCTGCCGGCTTGAGAAGCCGGGATTGCCTGGAAAACTTCATGATTCCTGGCCAGTAGTAAGTGTTTTAATTGCGTGGTTTTCTTTGCCTGGGTTTTCAGGACTGGTTTTGTCAGGGCTGGCTTTGTTACCAGACCTGACAACCTGTTCCTAAGCAACGCTCCAGGCGATCTATATCAGGCTGATAAACGCTTACGGCCTTTAGAACGACGTGCGCTGATTACTGCGCGACCACCACGGGTTGCCATACGAGCGCGGAAGCCATGACGACGAGCGCGTTTTAGAAGGCTGGGTTGAAAAGTACGTTTCATTTGCTTAGAACCTCAATAAATAATTAGGACTGCTTTATCGTTACCGAAGGCAGCCGACACAAGAGGCGAATAGTAGCCCGTATACGCATATCTTTCAAGCAATTGCAGAGAGATTTTTGTATTAGGCTTAAGTCTGTTCTCAACTATAGCTAAGTTATCCACAGCACGGTAGACTAGGTCTGACCAGGCCGGGCTGCATAGTATACCCGAATAAACCTGGGAGCGTATCCTTGTGATACAAAATAATCTATTGATTTACATAATAATTGTGACATTTTAACGTTGGTACCCGACGATGTCCTACACCACCTAACTCTATTGGCGTGAACGCGGCATGACGCAAAATATCTGGCAAACTTGCCTTCAACATCTTGAACGAGAACTACCGGCTGAAGACATCAACACCTTCATTCGCCCACTTGAAGTTGTTGTCAGTAAAACCCGCACCCGTTTGATTGCACCTAATTCGTATGTACGGGATCACATCGCCACTCACTATCTCGAGCGCATCAGGGATATCTTTGAGCACCTGGATCACCCGCGCGCTTCTGTCAGCATAGAAGACGGTCTGCCCGCAGAGTCGGAAGCCCCGACCAAGGGAAACCAGCACGGACACCAGCCACCCACCGTTAACCGGCAAACCACGGGGCTCGACAAACGTTACCGTTTTGATAACTTTGTTCTCGGCAAATCCAATGAGCTGGGTTTTGCTGCTGCCTCTCAAATTGCCCAAAAACCGGGTGATGCCTATAACCCGCTTTTGCTGTATGGCGGAACGGGCCTGGGTAAAACTCATCTGCTCCACGCGATTGGCAATAAAATTCGCCAAAGCAGTCCCGGCACAAAAGTGCTCTATCTCGATTCTGAAAGATTTGTCAGTGACATGATCAGGGCACTGCGTCACGGCGCTATCGAAAACTTCAAAAAGCACTACCGCTCTGCCGGAGCGTTGCTTATTGACGACATCCAGTTTTTCGCGGGCAAAAAGAGCTCTCAGGAAGAGTTTTTCCACACATTCAATACGTTACTCGATAGTAAACAACAGATTGTGTTGACCTGTGACCGCTACCCGAAAGAGGTCGATGGCCTTGAAGCCCGGCTACGTTCGCGTTTCGGCTGGGGGCTAACTGTCGCAATTGAGCCACCGGATTTTGAAACCCGCGTGGCCATTTTGATGAACAAGGCCCAGGAAAAAGATGTGCAACTTGAAGAGTCCGTTGCCTTCCTCATCGCCAAGCGTCTGCGCTCACACGTACGAGACCTTGAGGGCGCGCTGAACACGCTGATCGCCAATGCGCGTTTCACCGGGCGTGACATATCAGAAAATTTTGCGCGAGAAGTGCTGCGGGACTTGCTGACCGTTCATGACCGCCTGATTACGATAGAAAACATACAAAAAACCGTCTGCGAATATTACAAAATAAGAATGGCGGAGTTATTATCCAAGCGTAGACCGCGCAGCATCGCCCGCCCCAGGCAAATGGCTATGGCCATGTGCAAGGAGCTCACCCAACACAGTCTGCCGGAAATTGGTGACGCGTTTGGTGGCCGCGATCACACGACGGTTTTACACGCTTGTCGTAAAATAAATGAACTTTGTGAAACCGATGGAAGGTTGCGCGAAGATAAAGTTAAATTGCTTAGATTGTTGACCGCGTGATGATTTGTGGAACAATAGGGGTATAAACCCTTAACAAGCTGTGTATAAGTTTGGGCCAAAAGGAAGAACGCTGTTTTTCCACAAGTTACACACAGGGTACCGAGGCTGATACACACAATGTTTTAAGTGATATATCTAATTGATATACATGAATAATTATTTCTTTTTAGAGTTATCAACAGGACTTACTACTACTACTGTTTATATATATTCTATTTAAAAAACAGTAATAAAAGGATCAGAATATGAAATTCACCATATCCAGAGAAGTGCTTCTTCAACCACTCAGCCAGGTCGTTGGCGTAGTTGAAAGACGGCAGACATTACCGGTACTTGCAAACTTTTTGCTTGCAGCACGGGATGGGCGTTTGACCGTAACCGGTACCGACATGGAGGTGGAGTTGATTTCCAGTGTTCCCGCCAGTGTTGAACAGGATGGCGAAATTACGGTTCCTGCCAGAAAGCTTTTAGACATTATCAAAGCGCTGCCGGATGGTTCATCGATTACGGTCAGTGTCAGTGATTCAAAAGCGACCATCTCTGCGGGACGTAGCCGGTTCACTCTGGCCACCCTGCCCGCATCCGAGTTCCCGGCCACTGATCAGGTTGAAACCCTTGAAAACATAGTAGTTTCTGAAGTCATTTTAAAGAAAATGATTGATAAAACATCGTTTGCAATGGCCAATCAGGATGTTCGTTATTACCTTAACGGCCTGTTGTTTGACTTCACAGGTCAGCTGCTTCGATCTATCGCCACTGATGGTCACCGTCTGGCGATTTGTGATCTTGAAACTGAAATCAATATCAATAGCGACCGGCAGCTCATCGTACCGCGCAAGGGCGTTATGGAGTTATCCCGCATGCTCTCCGGGGACGATGATGAAGTGACGCTGGCTATCGGCCGCAACCATATCCGGTTGGTAAAGGGTGATACGACGTTTACCTCCAAGCTTATTGACGGTCGTTTTCCTGACTATCAGGCGGTGGTTCCAGTTGGCGCCGACAAGCAGATGCTGGTCGACAAAGCGTTATTTATCCAGGCGCTTCAACGTGCGGCTATTTTGTCCAATGAAAAATATAAGGGCGTAAAGCTCGAAGCGTCGGGTACAACGATCAAAATTATCGCTCATAACCCGCAGCAGGAAGAGGCAGTTGAGGAAATTGAGGCTGAGCTCAACTTTGACCGACTTTCGGTTGGTTTTAACGTGACCTATCTGCTAGACGCCTTAATGGCTATTGATACAGAGCAAGTATCACTCGAGCTGAAGGACGCTAACAGCAGTTGTCTGGTTTCCGCGCCCGATTCAAATGTTAATCGTCACGTGGTAATGCCGCTGAAACTATAATCGGGGTTTAATCACGGATATGAGGGTTAAAAGCCTAAATATCAACAACTTACGAAATATTGAATCGACACAAATATCGCTCAGTCCGTGTCTGAACTGTTTCATTGGCGATAACGGCGCTGGTAAAACAAGCGTATTAGAAGCCATTGCGGTCTTGTCTAAAGGCCGGTCCTTCAGGTCCGGCCAAATATCCTCCCTCATTGGACCTGCCGGCAAAAGCTTTCAGGTGGTTGCCTCTACGGAGAGCCAAAGTGGCGAAAGTGACCAAATGGGCATGGAGCGCGGATCGGACCATTGGTCGGCGCGCCATAATGGACAAGACGTAACGCAATTAAGCGAACTTACCCAGTTACTACCCCATGTATTGTTAGAGCCCAGCAGCCATACGCTTGTTAGCGGGCCACCGGATGGCCGTCGAAAATACCTCGACTGGGGCGTGTTTCACGTGGAACATAGCTTTCTTACCCTTTGGCGTCGATACAACCGTGTTTTAAAACAAAGAAACGCGGCACTCCGGCAAACCAACGTTATGGTGGTGGAGAGTCTCGACCCGCAATTCGCCGCGCTTGGAGAGCAACTGCACCAGGCGCGTGAGCAGCACGCCATCCTTTTGCATAATATTCTGCAACAAAAGCTTTCACTGTTTAACGAGACACTGGAAGGTATAGCCTTGTCGTACAGAAAGGGCTGGAGCGGTGAAAGTCTGGATGAAGCGGTTCAAAACTCCCGCCCGCGGGATATCGAGCGAGGGGCAACCGGACCAGGGCCGCACAAAGCAGACCTTTATCTCACACTTGACGGTGTTTCCGCGAAAGAGCGGTTATCGCGCGGTGAGCAGAAAGCTTTAACCGCGGCCATGATGATGGCACAAGCGGAGCTTATATGTCTGTCAGGCGAAAAACCTATTTTGTTGTTAGACGACCTGTCGTCGGAGCTTGACGAGGCGCACATGAAAAACGTGCTGGCAGCAGGATTAAGTCTGGGTGTGCAGATTTGGATTACAGGTACGGCCATGACCCCTGCGCTAACGGCTTGTGAGGCCGAATACAAGGTGTTTCACGTGGAACACGGGTGTGTTTCGGAGTATGGGGCGTCTGCGGCCTAAACGGCGGAATAAACAGACATTTACCAGCGCTCAGTGCTATAATACACCGTGTTTTAACGCATAATTTATCCGCAACAAGTCAAACCTTTATTGCCGCCATCAGCAGTGGCAAATGACCTGTATAAGCCGGGGAACAGAGGCTATATGAGCAAGCAAGAATATGATTCCACTAGTATCAAGGTGCTTAAGGGCCTTGATGCTGTACGCAAACGCCCAGGCATGTATATCGGTGATACGGATGATGGTACCGGTTTACACCACATGGTGTTTGAGGTGGTCGATAATTCGGTAGATGAGGCCCTGGCAGGGCACTGTGATGCGATCAAGGTCGTCATAGAGGCGGATGGTTTTGTCAGTGTGTCCGATAATGGCCGCGGCGTACCCGTAGATATACATAAAGAAGAGGGGCGCTCGGCAGCAGAAGTCATTATGACGGTGCTTCATGCTGGCGGTAAGTTTGATGACAACTCGTATAAAGTCTCGGGCGGCCTGCACGGTGTAGGTGTTTCCGTGGTAAACGCCTTGTCAGAGACGTTGGAATTGATTATCAAGCGTAATGGTCACGTTTGGGAACAGACCTACAAAATGGGCGTGCCTGTGGAGCCGCTCAAACAAGTAGGGGAAACCGACGAAACCGGAACCGAGTTGCGGTTTTTGCCCAGCACGGAAGTTTTTTCGGATACTGTTTTTCACTACGACCTGCTTGCCAAACGCCTGCGGGAACTCAGCTTCCTTAACTCCGGCGTTCGTATTGAGCTGAAAGATGAGATTTCCGGAAAGGAAGATGTATTTGAATACGAGGGCGGTATCAGGTCCTTCGTAGAGCACTTGGGGCGTAAAAAAACAGCGTTACATCAAACAGTTATGTATTTTCAGGGCGAATCAAATGATATCGCTGTGGAGGTTGCATTGCAGTGGACCGACGCCTATCAGGAAAGTGTATTTTGCTTTACCAATAATATTCCGCAGCGAGATGGTGGAGCGCACTTGGCCGGTTTTCGTGCTGCGTTAACACGCACCATGAACCAATACATAGAGGACTCCGGGCTCGCTAAGAAGAACAAGGTTTCAATGACCGGTGATGACGCGCGCGAAGGCCTGGTAGCGGTGCTTTCGGTTAAAGCGCCTGATCCGAAGTTCTCCTCGCAGACCAAAGACAAGCTTGTTTCATCCGAGATCAAACCGGTAGTGGAAGGCTTGGTGTCCAGCCATTTACGGGATTTCCTGTTGGAGAACCCGACTGAGGCGAAGATTATCACCATGAAGGCAGTAGACGCCGCCCGCGCGCGTGAAGCTGCACGCAAAGCGCGTGATATGACGCGCCGTAAAGGTGTGTTGGATGTCGCCGGCCTGCCAGGAAAGCTTGCGGATTGTCAGGAAAAAGATCCCGCACTGTCCGAACTGTTCATCGTGGAGGGCGACTCAGCGGGTGGCTCAGCCAAGCAGGGCAGAAACAGAAAAACCCAAGCAATTCTGCCACTTAAAGGTAAAATTCTTAACGTAGAGAAAGCGCGGTTTGATAAAATGTTGTCTTCGGCCGAGGTCGGAACGCTTATTACCGCGTTAGGTTGCGGTATTGGCCGTGATGAGTTCGATGTAGAGAAACTCAGGTATCACACCATTATCATCATGACCGATGCTGACGTGGATGGTTCTCACATCCGCACCCTGTTATTAACGTTCTTCTTCCGTCAAATGCCTGAACTGATTACCCGCGGTCATATTTACATCGGCCAGCCGCCGCTGTACAAGATCAAGCAGGGCAAACAGGAGCACTACCTGAAAGATGATGCCGAGATGAACGACTACATGCTTGCCCGCGCCATGGATAATGCCTCGTTGGTGTTTGACCAGGACGCGCCGCCGTTGTCGGGAGAGGCGTTGGAAGGCCTGTTGCGGGATTACATGGCCGTCATTGCGGCAAACGAGCGGTTGTCGCTACGGTATGATCCATTGTTTTTAGGTCAACTTATTGATAATAAACCGTTTTCTTATGAATGGAGTGTCGCCGAAGCACAGCAGTGGTGTGACACTATACTTACTAAAATGAACTTTAACTCACCTCCAAGCGTGAGCTATAACCTCCAGGCTGAGGACGGTGGCAACGGAACCGAAATCGTTTTGAGTAAAATCACTTACGGCGTGGTTGAGAATACACCTCTCCGTAAAGATTTCTTCCGCTCACCCGAGTACAGGTTGACCAAAAAACTGGCCGCAAAGCTCCACGATCTAATGCAGCCTGGTGCCACAGTTCGGCGCGGAAAAGCCGAAGAGGAAGTTTCAAGTTTTGCCGAGGCGCATGACTGGTTAATGAACGAGAGTCGTAAAGGCCGGACATTCCAGCGCTTTAAAGGTCTGGGTGAAATGAATCCGGAACAGTTGTGGGATACCACGGTTAACCCGGAAACCCGCCGGCTGCTCAAAGTGACTATTGAGGACGCCGTGGCCGCCGATGAAATTTTCACGACGCTGATGGGTGATGAAGTTGAGCCAAGGCGCGCGTTTATTGAATCCAACGCCCTGTACGTTACGAACCTGGATATCTAAACAAAAAAGGGCCCGGAAGTTTTTCCGGGCCCTTTTATAACATCTGGGAAAGGGTTGTCGTCTTAACCCAGCAGGGCAATGTTAGCCACCCGGTCGAACAGACCTTTAAGCTCCGCCAACAAGTTCAAGCGGTTATGCCGCACAGCCAAGTCATCATCCATTACCATTACCTTGTCAAAAAACGCTTCAATTCCGTCCGAAAGACCTGCCAGCATGGTCAACGCGGCCGTATACTCAGCCTTGTTATAAAGCTCTTCCAGCTCAACAGATATTTTTCTAATATCTTCGAAAAGGATGCGTTCTTCTTCGATAAGCAGCAAATTGTCGTCTATATCACCAGCCGCAACGATCTCCGACTTACGCAATATATTACCAATACGTTTGTTAGCTGCCGCGAGACTTGGGGCTGCGTCGTGCCCCATAAACTCGCGCACTGCATCCAGGCGCTGGACGAGATCCGGCAGCGTGGTAAGTGGCGCGTCAAGGGCGGCGTTCACCAGGCTCGTGTCGTAGCCCTGTTCACGCAATAAGTTTTTAAGTCGCTCAACAATGAAGTGGCGGATTTCCAATAATACTTCCGGCGCGACAGGCAGTTGCTCCTGTACCGCCAGTGCAGTAATGGCGAGTGTTTTATCCAGTTCAATATCAAGCTCACCGTCAAGTAAAATACGGATCAGCCCAAGCGCGGCGCGGCGTAGCGCAAATGGATCTTTGTTTCCGGAAGGCTTCTGGCCGGTGGCAAAAATGCCAGTAAGCGTATCAAGCCGATCTGCCATTGCGACCACTTTACCTACGGCCTCCGCCGGCAACCGGTCTCCAGAATACGCAGGGAGATAGTGGTCACCAATCGCCTGTGAAACAGCATCGGGCTCGCCACCCTGTGCGGCGTAATAACGGCCCATAATGCCCTGCAACTCTGGAAACTCGCCGACCATCTGGCTAACAAGATCACACTTACAAAGCATTGCCGCGCGTCCGGCGGCCTCACTATCAACACCAGTTTCTGTTGCTAACTTCTGTGATATTATTGATATACGGTTCGATTTGTCGCGAACTGACCCTAACTTGTCTTGAAATACAATGTTGTCCAGTTGCGGGAGTCTATCCTCCAGACTCATCTTGTTGTCCTGGTCCCAAAAAAAGCGCGCGTCTGCAAGGCGAGGGCGTATCACGCGTTCAAAGCCCTGACGCACAGCATCGAAATCGGTGCTTTCAAGGTTGGCCACGGTAATGAACCGTGCCAACAGTTCTTTTTTGTCCGTACTGACCACCGGGAAAAACTTCTGGTGATCCTGCATGCTGGCAATCAAGGCCTCCGCCGGCACCTCGAGGAATTCAGCATCAAAGCTGCCGCATATAGAGCGCGGCCACTCGACCAGGTTAGAAACCTCTTCAAGAAGTTCAGGGTCGATCAGCGCTTCGCCGCCGGTGGAAGAACCCAGCGTAATCGCTTGTTGTTCGATCATCTGCTGACGCTTATTCTGGTCAGCGACCACGTAGGCGGCTTCGAGGACACTTTCAAAATCACCGGCGGTTTTGATTTCATGCGGACCGGGGCTGTGTATCCTGTGACCGCGTGTTGTATTGCCCGCCTTTAAGCCAAACAAGCTGCCGTCGAGGACCTTTGTGCCGTGCATGGCGACTAACCAGTGGACCGGCCTGATGAAGCTGAAATCATTTGAGGCCCAGCGCATGGGCTTGGCAACAGGCAGGGCAGCGAGTGCTTTTTCGAGCATCGGGAAGAGCAGGTCCTGCAGGGCCTGGCCGGGCTTTTCGACACGGCAATATAACCATTCACCCTTGTCATTTTTGAGGGTTTCAAGCTCATCAACGTTTTTGCCGACCGAACGGGCAAAACCGATCGCGGCGGGCGTGGGCTGGTTATCGGCATTAAACGCCGCGACCACAGCAGGGCCCTTACGCTCCAGGACCTGGTCGGGTTGGCGTTCCGCTACGTCTGCCAGTAACAACGCTAGCCGGCGCGGGGTGTAATACACCCGGCTTTTGGCCGCATTAAATGCCAGCTCTGAACTGTTCATTTGCGCGCAAAAACCCTCAAACAGAGTTTTGCCCAGCATGGGTAACGATTTTGGCGGCAACTCTTCGCAGCCGATCTCTATTAACAGGTCTGCGGCACCGGGGGCGTGTTGTGTTGTGTTTGGATTATTCACCGGTGTTCTCCGTTAAGCCGGGAAAGCCAAGGGCTTCACGACGGGCAAGATAAACCTCTGCAACGAGGCGCGACAGGTTTCTGACACGCAGAATAAAACGCTGTCTCTCGGTGACCGAAATGGCACGGCGGGCATCCAGCAGATTAAAGGTATGGGAGGCTTTCAAAACCTGCTCGTAGGCGGGCAGCGGCAAGCCAAGTTCGACCAGCTTTCCTGCTTCAGACTCACAGGTGTCAAACCAGGCAAACAATGACGCGGTATCGGCGTGCTCAAAATTGTAGGCCGATTGCTCGACTTCATTTTGATGAAAGACTTCGCCGTAGGTGACTTTTCTACCGCCGACGTCGGTCCAGACCAGGTCAAAAATGCTGTCGACGTTTTGCAAATACATGGCCAAACGCTCAAGGCCGTAGGTGATTTCACCCAAAACAGGGCGGCACTCCAAGCCTCCAGCTTGCTGGAAGTAAGTGAACTGGGTGACCTCCATGCCGTTGAGCCAAACTTCCCAGCCCAGCCCCCATGCGCCCAGGGTTGGAGACTCCCAGTTATCCTCGACAAAACGGATGTCGTGTACAGCAGGGTCAATGCCGATGGCCCGCAAGGAGCCCAGGTACAACTCCTGAATGTCATCGGGCGCCGGCTTCATAACCACCTGATATTGATAGTAATGTTGTAGCCGGTTCGGGTTTTCGCCGTAACGGCCGTCAGTGGGGCGCCGGCACGGCTGAACATAGGCCGCGCTCCAGGGCTCCGGGCCGATTGAGCGGAGAAAGGTTGCCGGATGAAACGTGCCGGCACCCACTTCCATGTCGAGCGGCTGGATCAATACGCAACCCTGTTTTGCCCAATAAGTATTAAGGCTATTGATAAAATCTTGGAAAGTCATGAAAATCCCGTGGTCTGATAACAGGCGCGGTGCCTTGAAAACACAATCGTCTAGTATAGCCAAGGGCGACGAAAGACAGAAGATTAATGGATAAAAACCATTGAAACAGATTGCGTTGATAAAAACAGGCAGCACGATTGAGCAAATAAGACCCCTTTATGGGGACTTTGAAGACTGGTTCGCCGATGGCCTGGGTGTTTTCGACCTGTTGCAGCTTGATGTTTTCCAACAACAAGCGTTACCGGCAGCGGACAGTCTGGCGGGTATTGTGATTACAGGCTCGCCGGCGATGGTTTCTGCGGCGCAAGCCTGGAGCGAGGAAACCGCAGCATGGCTCGCTCAGGCCGTGCGGGCAGGGCTACCTGCCCTGGGTGTTTGTTATGGCCATCAACTGCTTGCCCACGCGCTGGGTGGGCGGGTAGGGCTTAACCCGGCAGGCCGGCAAATTGGCACAGTAAACGCTCAACGGTTGGAAGCTGCCGAGGGAGATCCCCTGTTGGGGCACCTACCCGCCACATTCGATGTGCAAACCTCGCATTCCGAAGCGGTGCTGGAGTTACCCCCGGGCGCGCAACGACTCGCGACCAGCCCGAAAGACCCCAATTTTGCGATTCGTTTTGCGGAGAATGCCTGGGGCGTGCAGTTTCACCCCGAGTTTTCAGGCAATGTAATGGCAGAATATATTCGCTGCAGAGCTGACGCGCTGCGTGATGAAGGGCTCAACCCGCAGCACTTGCTTGATAACACCGCCGATGCCATTGAGGCCAGGTCGGTGTTGCGCAAGTTTGCGCAACGCGTGCTTTTATAGCTCGACAGACTCTACCCGGAAAACCACGCCGTCAACATCTACCACCTTGATGTGAGTGCCGGCGGGCAAGTCAGGCCCTTTGACCTTCCAGGTTGAGTCGTCAACCGTGACCTTTCCCACGCCGTTGGTGATGGGTTCGTTAAGTGAAAACACGCGACCAATATATTGATGGCCCCGCCGGTTCAGGTTGGGCTGGTCGGTTAATAGCGGGCGGGTTTCGCGGTATTTTCGCCATGCGAGAACCGCCACAATGGCGGCGATGCCAAACAGTACCAGCTGAGTTTCGAGCGCAATGGCTGGAAATACCAGCAGGATCAGCCCGACAGCCGCGGCGGCGATACCCAGCCACAGAAAGAAGAAGGTGGGCGCGGTCAACTCCAGGATTAACAACAGCCCCGCCAGTATCCACCAGTGCCAAAATACAATGTGTTCAAACCACTCGGTCATGTTTGTGGCCCTCCTGTCGGCTTGTCAGTGATCACGGACTTGGCGATTTCAGTGATGCCTGCCAGGCTGCCAAGAATGCCGGTTGTTTCCATCGGCAACAGCAGGGTTTTCTGGTTGGGGCTGGTGGCAAAGGTCTTTAACGCATCAACATATTTTTGAGCCACAAAGTAATTAATGGCCTGCATATCCCCGGCGGCGATCGCCTCTGACACCATGGTGGTTGCCCGCGCCTCCGCTTCGGCAAGGCGTTCGCGCGCCTCGGCATCCCGGAAAGCGGCTTCCTTGCGGCCTTCTGAATCAAGCACAATGGCTTGTTTCTGGCCTTCGGCTTTGAGGATTTCCGCCTGCCGGAAGCCTTCCGCCTCGAGGATATTGGCGCGTTTTTCACGCTCGGCCTTCATCTGTCGCGCCATGGCATTCACCAGATCCATCGGTGGGGTAATGTCCTTGATTTCGATGCGCGTTACCTTAAGCCCCCACGGTGTGGTGGCTTCATCTACCACAGACAAAAGCTGGGCGTTGATGGTGTCGCGCTTGGACAGGGCGTCGTCCAGATCCATGGAGCCCAAAACGGTACGAATGTTGGTGACGGTGAGGTTGAGTACAGCGTGTTCAAGCCGGTAAACCTCGTAGGCGGCTTTGGCGGCATCCAGCACCTGGAAAAACACCACGCCGTCAACAGTCAGCACCGCGTTGTCTTTGGAGATAACCTCTTGTGACGGCACATCAAGGACGCGCTCCATCATGTTGACCCGCTGCCCGATGCGGTTAATGAACGGCAGCATGAAGTGAAAGCCGGGCTGAAAAGTAGTGCTGTATTTGCCGAAACGCTCGACCGTATATTCATAGCCCTGCCGGACGATGATGACAGATTTACGTACGATGACGACCGCCAGAAATGCTACGATTACCGCCAAGAATAAAGTGTTTTCTAACATTTCATACACTCCCGTTTAGACTTGAACCCAGCTATAGTGAAGCCATCATGATTTATTGGCCTCTATGATTGAAAAGGATAGCAGAATCCATGTTACACAGGATGCGCCAGAAGTCACAACCAAGCGGATTGCGGCAGGCGAACAAATGAGCAATGAACAAGACCAGTTGTTTGCCAAAAGCCGCGCGCTAACGACCGGCTTTCGCTTTGACGAGCAGGTGGTCAAGGTGTTTCCCGACATGATCGCGCGTTCTGTGCCCGGCTATGAACTCATTGTGCCGATGATCGGCCTGCTGGCGCGGCGTTACGCTCAGCCGGATTCAAAAATTTACGACCTGGGCAGTTCACTGGGTGCCGCAAGCCTTGCCATGAGCCTTGCTGTGCGGGCCAACGGCACTGAAATCATTGCTGTTGATAACTCGGCGGCCATGGTTGAGCGGTGCAAAAAAAGCCTGGCCGAAAACGGTGGGCGGATACCCATCGATGTTCGTTTGCAAAACATGCTGGACACAAAGATTGAGAACGCGTCGGTGGTGGTGCTGAATTTCACCCTGCAGTTTCTGGACCTTGACCAGCGCCAGGCGCTGATCAACCGCATTGCAGCGGGTATGCGCACGGGCGGCGCATTGATTCTTTCCGAGAAGATTTGTTTTGAAGATGAACTGGAGCAAGCAGACCAGACAGTATGGCACCATGATTTCAAACGCGCGCAAGGATACTCCGAGCTGGAAATTGCCCAAAAGCGGAACGCGCTTGAAGATGTTTTAAGACCGGAAACAGAACGCGCGCATTTAGACCGGTTACAACAAGCTGGACTCTCTAATCCACGGCGCTGGTTTCAGTGCTTCAGTTTCGCCAGCTACATCGCGTTCAAATGAAAAACCCTTACTTGGAGTTGGCCGGCGCTGGCTGGCCGGAACTAGCGGAGCTGGGCTGGCAAAGGCTCAAAAACCACGTGCATGGCGACCTGCCGGGCTGGCTGGATGCCATCAGCAGGATTCCGGCAGGCAGCGGCCGGGTTGTGCTTGACCGCGCTGCGCCGCAGCTGGGTGATCCCGTTGATGGCCCGGCGCAGCTACGCGAAAACCTGATGTGTCTGCACCCCTGGCGTAAGGGGCCGCTGGAGTTGGCCGGTATGGCGGTGGACACCGAGTGGCGCTCGGATTGGAAATGGGACCGGTTAAGACCACACATCGATGTCACGGGGCAGCAGGTACTGGATATAGGTTGCGGCAACGGTTACTTCGGTTTGCGCATGCTGGGCGCTGGCGCAAAACGGGTGGTGGGTATCGACCCAACGCTGGTGTTTGTAATGCAGTGGCTGGCAATGCAAAAGTTAGCGCCGGGGTTGAATAATTTTGTGTTGCCGTTGGGTATTGAAGACCTGCCGGCAGATACGCGGAATTTTGACAGTGTTTTTTCGATGGGGGTTTTGTACCATAGACGCAAACCAGTTGAGCACCTTGAACAGCTGAAAAAACTGACCCGCCCCGGAGGACAGGTCGTTTTGGAAACGCTGGTTCTTGAAGGCGGGGGGAAAAACACGCTGAAACCGGCAGGCCGTTACGCGCGGATGCGTAATGTTCACGCCGTTCCAACGCTAAATGTTCTGCTTGAATGGCTAGAGCAGGCCGGGTTACCGGGCGCCAGGGTATTGGACGTAAGCAAAACGACCACCGGAGAACAACGCAGTACCGACTGGATGACGTTTGAATCCCTTGATGCGTGCCTGGACGTGAAAAACCCCGCGCTCACCATTGAAGGGCACCCGGCACCGGTCAGGGCCGCGTTGGTGGTGCCGGTTACATGAATAGAGCGCCAATTTAACAAAGTGCCAGTAAACTAACTGGTCAACCGAGGGTCACACCTTTGCGTCAGGGAAACAAGACCGGGACCAAATGATTCATCTTGAAAAAATCAGCCGCATCTATGAGATCGGCAACCAGTCTATTCGAGCCTTGGATGCGGTTGATCTGGATATCGGCGCGGGTGAGTTTGTCGCGGTAATGGGGCGCTCCGGGTCGGGCAAATCAACCCTGTTGAACATGCTGGGCTGCATGGACCGGCCAGACCAGGGCGACTATCTTTTGGATGGCAACAGTATTGGCAGCATGGACGATGACGAGCTTTCGGCGGTGCGTAACCGCTACATGGGTTTCGTGTTTCAGAGCTTTCACTTGTTGCCGCGCCTGACCACGCTTGACAATGTATTGTTGCCGCGGCGCTACCATACAGAAGGTATACGCGAAGAAGACCGTCAAAACGCCATTGAACTACTCAACAAAGTCGATTTGGGTGATCGTGTCATGCACAAGCCCAATGAGCTTTCCGGCGGTCAGCGCCAGCGGGTGGCCATTGCCCGCTCGTTAATTAACCACCCTAAAGTGATTTTGGCCGATGAGCCGACCGGCAATCTGGACAGCACGACATCCGATGCAATCATGGCCCTGCTTAAACAGCTCAATCGCGACGGCCAGACCATTGTCATGGTCACCCACGAACCGGAAATAGCCCTGCATGCCACCCGTCAGATCACCATGCGTGACGGGAAAATTGTGGAAGACAGTCATGTGTAGCGGCCGCTTATTTAAAACGTTCGTAGCCGTCTGGATGCTCACGCCCATGGCGGCGCTGGCCCAGAATCAGGCGTTACTGCTAACCGGTGAAGTTTTTTCGCAGCAGGCCCAGGAAATTTTTGTTCCCCTCACCAATAACTGGCAAGCCCGTATTAGCACCATGCTGCCCGAAGGAACCCGGGTTAATGCCGGCGACAAGGCGGTGGAGTTTGATGGGTCCGAGGCGGCGCGCCAGCTGGAGCAGCAGCTGGAGGCCCAGCGTACTGAACAGGCCAGAAACGAACGCGATATGGCCAGGCTGGAAAAAGATTTGCTGGCCGCGCAGTACCAGGTCAAACAAGCGGAAGTTGCGCTTCAACTGGCAACACTCAAAGCAGATATACCTGAAGGTCTGGTTGGTGGTTTGGAGTTTGCCGAAAATGCGCTGGCAAAAGAAAAAGCCATCAAGGCGGTCGAAGACGCGAAAGAGCAACTCAAGGATAAACAGCAAAGCGTAAAAGAGCGTGAGCGCCAGGCGGCTCTGGACATACAAAAGGGTGAAAACCAGGTTGCGTTATGGAACCGGATGCTGGCGTCTTTTACGATTTATGCCACCCGGCCGGGCTTCATCATTTATGGAAAACACCCGTGGACACGGACCAAGTTTCAGGAAGGCGACACCGTGCGGACCAGTTTTCGTGTCGCACAGATTGCCGACACGTCTGACCTGGCCATCAAGGTGTGGGTGAACAGCATTGACCGACCCCGGGTACAGGCCGGCATGAAGGTTGACATCATGCTCGACGCGTTTCCCGAGCAGACACTTTTCGGCAGAATTGAAGCCATCTCTGACAATGGCGCGGGCCGTATGGAGTGGGGCGGCTCGCTGTATTATGAAGCGGTGGTGTTGTTTGAATCGGCCCTCGTGCCGGATCTGCTGCCGGGTATGAGCGCTCTTGTGGAGCCACGGTTATGAAGCGGTTTTCAGGCAATAAAAGTCAAGCGGCTGCCGCGAGACGGGCCCTGGTGGGTGTTCTCGGTTTGGCGGCGTTGGTCGTTGGCAGTGGATGTTCGCCCGGTGCTGAAGATGGTGCCGCCCAGAGTGCCGGGGCCATTGAAACGGTTCGGGTGACCGGCGAAATAGAGTCAGCAAGTTCGGCCTTTTTTGGCCCGCCAGTCGTTCCCAACATCTGGCAGTTTACAATTTCTTTCATGGCCCCTGAAGGCCGGCTGGTTAAAGCGGGCACCCCCATATTGAAGTTTGACCCACAGGAATTGATGACCCAACTGCGGGACAAGAGCAACGCGCTAAACGAAAAACAGAAACAGCTGGAAAAACAGGAAATCGTTGCACGCGAGGTGATGGCTGAGCTGAGGTTAAAACAGCAAGAGGCGATCGCGGACCTCGATAAAGCAAGGTTGAAAGCGGATATACCCGCTGCGTTGTTGGCCAGTCGCGAGTACCGCGAAAACAAGCTCGTATTGGAGCAGGCAGAGCTAACGATGGCTTTGCGGCAGCAGGAACTCAAGAAGGAGCAACGCGTCCAGGACACCGAAATCGACATTCTGCAGCGTGAAATAACCGTTTTGCAGGGCGAGGTGGAACAGTTTCAAAACACCATCGGGTCAATGACCGTCAAGGCCGCCGGTCCGGGCGTGGTCATTCACACGGTGGACCGTCACGACAACAAACATGAGGTGGGCGACAATGTGTGGATGGGCCGCCGGGTCATGGAGTTGCCCGACCTTTCGCTACTGCAGGTGCACCTTGAGGTGCCCGAACGCGAATCCGCGCGGATTGCGGTGGGCCAACAGGTCAAATTTGTCGTGGACGCCGCGCCGGACCAGCAGTTTTTTGGTGAGATTGAAGAGCTTGCTTCGGTGATCCATACCAAATCCCGCAGCCAGCCGGCCCGTATATTCGATGCGACGGTGAGCATGAAAAACCCCGACCCGGCCGTTATGCGGCCCGGCATGAGCGTGACCGCTGAGATTCAGCTGAATACCGCGGGTGGAAAACAACCGTGAAACGTCTGGCAGCACTGACCTTTGCGCTTACCCTTGCAGCCTGCGGCCCGGGTGAACAGGAAAATGTAGAGCTGGTGACGGTTGGTAGTGGTGTGTTTGAAATTACGCTGCATGCCGATGGTGAGTTGCGTGCCGCGGAATCGACACCCATCAAACCCCCACCGGGCAGCAAAAACCCGCGCACCATCGAGTGGATGGTGCCCGATAACAGTTGGGTGACTGAGGGCCAGGTGGTCGCCCGCTTTGATGCGTCTGTCGCAGCACGCGGCGCAGAGGATATTGGTATTGAGCTGAGCAAGGTGGATATTCAGGTCATGGCCAAACAGCGCGAGCTTGAGCGCCTGCTTGGCGAACTGGGTAACGAGCTTGAACTGGTCGACGTCGAAAAATTAATGGCCGAGCAGTTTACCTTTGACGACAAGCTTGGATATTCACGACATGAAGTTATCGACGCAATGCGTGACAAAGTGCTGCTGGAGTATCGCGGCGGCCACCTTGAAGGTAAAAAAGACACTTACCGCGACCGCGAAGGCGCCGAGGAGGCTGTCCTTAACGCGGCCAAAGAGACACAGCAGTCGAAGCTTGAGGAGCACCGCTCGCAACTCGACAATGCCGAAGTTCGCGCACCTCATGACGGCTATTTTGTTTACGAAAAATCCTGGTTCGGACAGAAAATTGATGTTGGCAGTACGGTGTTTCCCGGTAACAAGATAGCCACCATACCCAACCTGAATAAAATGGAAGCGGAGCTTTGGGTGCTGGAAACGGAAGCGGTCGGAATTACGTCCGGGCAATCGGTAGACGTTGTGATTGACGCTTATCCGGACAAACCTCTGCATGGAACCATTACCCACGTTAGCGCGACGGCGACACCGGTGGCGCGGGATGTTCCGGTGAAGTTTTTCACCGTAACGGTGGCGCTTGAAGAAGCGGATCCTGCATGGATCAAACCCGAAAGCCTGGTGGCGGCAGTGATCGCCGTCAACCGCATAGATAACACCGTATTCATTCCCAATCAGGCGGTGTTTTCAGATGGTAGCGGCGACTGGGTGCTGGTGAGCGAAGGCCGGCGACTGGTGCGGCGGGAAATACAGCTTGGCCTCCGTGGGGCAAATCGGTCACAGATTATTAGCGGGCTTGAGGGCGATGACAAAATTGCGCTCTTCCCACCACCGGAAAAGAAAACATGAAGCTGTTTAGAGGCCTGGGCACCGAAGACCTGTGGCAGGCAGTGGAGCAGTTGCGCCAGCATAAATTACGCACGGCACTGACCTTGTTGGGTATGGTTTTTGGTGTTGGCGCGGTGATCGCCATGCTGAGCATCGGCGAAGGCGCCAAGCAGGAATCCCTGCGTTTGATTGAATCAATGGGTCTGCGTAACTTGCTGGTGAACGCGCGCGACTTTGATGAAGACACCTTAAGGGAAATTCGCGAGCACAGCATTGGACTGTCGAAAAGCGATGTGCGGGCTATCAAACAAACGCTGCCGGGTGTCGAGGGTGTCAGCGCAGAAAAGAAGGTCAAGACATGGAGCCTTTTTTCACAACAGGCATCATCTGACGCACAGGTACTGGCGGTGTCTCCCGAGTATTTTGACCTGGCCAGCCTCAAGGTAGCCGCCGGCAAAAACATCGATGAGGCCGACAACAAGTATTACGCGCAGGTGGCGGTGCTGGGCGCGCAGGCAGCCAGAGGCCTGTTCCCCGGGGGCGACCCGGTTGGGCAGCGAATTAAAATAAACCACCTTTGGGTCAAGGTTATCGGCGTGCTTGAGGACAAGGACCTGAGCAAGGATGAGTTTCAGGGTGTTAGCCTGGGCGGCGACCGAAACCGGGTGTTCATCCCGCTTGAAACCGCGAACAAACGCCTGCGCTTTGAGCTGCTGGAAAGTGAGCTTGATGCCATCCGGTTGCGGCTGGACAAAGATGCCGACCCGCAATTGTCGGCATTAACGGTCAACCATCTGCTTTCGCGCCGCCACGGCGAGGAAAACGACTATGAAATTATTATTCCCGCGGCCCTGTTAAAACAACAACAGCAGACCCAGAAAATATTTACCATTGTCATGTCCGCAATCGCCGGCATTTCGCTGCTTGTGGGCGGCATTGGCATTATGAATATCATGCTGGCCACGGTGCTGGAGCGCACCCGGGAAATTGGGCTTTTGCGGGCGCTGGGTGCGCGCAAACGCGACATACAGGCACAGTTTCTGCTCGAATCGGCGACGGTGGCCGGGCTTGGCGCGTTTATCGGAATATTCGTTGGTTTATTGTTGGCCTTTGTAATTCAGCAATTTGCCGGTTGGCCGGCTGGCTGGTCAATGATGGCCATCGTGCTGTCGGTCAGCATTTGCCTGATCACGGGAATTGGCTTTGGCTGGTATCCGGCCCGTCAGGCGGCAGCGCTGGATCCCATTCGCGCCCTTCATGCCGAATAAGGAACAGGACAATGACCTACACAACCCCTGATATTTGCGATGAGCATTTAGCCGAGATACAGATTCTGGAGCCATTGTTCACGGAGTATGGCGGTCGTGAAAAATTCTCTGGTGAAGTCGTAACGATCAAGTGCTTTGAAGATAACTCGCTGGTAAAACAACAACTGGCGAACGATGGCCGCGGCAAAGTGCTGGTGGTGGACGGCGGCGGTTCCTTACGCTGCGCGTTGCTTGGCGATATGCTGGGTGACATGGCGGCCAAAAACGGCTGGCAAGGCGTTGTTGTAAACGGCTGCGTGCGCGATGTGGAAATTCTCAAGACGATTGCCATCGGTGTGCGCGCGCTTAACTGTTACCCGTTAAAGTCAAACAAGCGCGATGAGGGTCAGCTGAATGTTCCGGTGCGTTTTGCCGGGGTCAATTTTGAGCCGGGGCAGTATCTTTATGCCGATGAGAACGGCATCGTAGTGGCCGTTAAAAAACTGGTGTCCGGCGACTAAAAACGGCCGCGAACCGGGTGAACGAAACCCGGGCTACAGGTCGTCTTCACCCATCCATTTACGAACCTTGGGTGCCCGGTACGTGGCAAATTGATCCAGAAGGCCTACAGGCTCGTGGGCTTTTATCAGCAACGGACGGTAGAGCTCGTTAACAAACTGTTGCTCAAAAGAGTTTTCCAGAAAACCAATCAACCCGTCGTAATAACCTTCCACATTGAGCAGACCGCAGGGTTTGTCGTGGAAACCCAGCTGTGCCCACGTGAGTATTTCAAACAGCTCCTCCAGCGTACCCCAGCCGCCGGGCAGGGCAATAAAGCCATCGGCAAGGTCGGCCATCATGGCCTTTCTTTCGTGCATCGACCCAACAACATGCAGCTTGCTCAGGCCATCGTGGGCGACCTCTTTAACCGCGAGGCTTTTGGGAATAACCCCAACGGCTTCGCCGCCAGCCGCCAGCACCGCGTCGGCGAGCGCGCCCATCACACCAACAGCAGCGCCGCCATAAACCAGGCCGATGCCGCGGTCGCATAAAGCCTGAGCGAGTTGGGTGGCGGCTTTTGCGTAAGCCGGGTTTTTGCCCGGACTTGAGCCGCAGTAAACGCAGATATTTTTAATTTTCATAAGTCTTCGACCATCAAGCGGTTGAGTGAGGTTTTAGCCAGTAGCGCGGACCAGGGGAAAAGCGGCCCGGGATCAATTTTGCGCTTGATCAGGGTTTGTGGTTTGTCCTCAGACGGCAGTGTTCCGGTATCCAGGTCTTCATGCCCGGCGATTCCCCGCAGCCCCGGCAGCTGCTCAGCCAGTTGGTTAAGCAGGTGGGCGAGCGCGGTGATTTGCACCTGCGGATAAGCGTCTGTCATGCGTTGGTGGTCAGACCGAAACCAGTTTGGGTAGCGCCCCGTATTAACAAGCTCTATACCGATGCTTTGCGGATTAAAGCCCTTCACGTGATGGGCCATGCGGTCGACCGGTACCCACTGTTGGATACTGCCGTCGCGATCAATATAAAAATGTCCGCTGTTGCCGGTCTGGCTCTCTGGATACAGCACCTTCTCCCCCCAGTCACGGGCAGTGGCGAGGTCGGGCAGTTCGGTACAATGAATAACCACCAGAGTGATGTCATCGACCCGGCGACTTTCCAGTCGCTGCACATACGTTAGTGGGCGTTGCTCAGGCTTTGGACTCATAGCTCGTTGGGGCAGGGTCCAAGCGAGTCCCCGTGGTTTTGATGAACAAACATATTGGCGGTAGAAACCGCTTGCGTACGGCCTTTGTGGCAGACGAATTGCTGGCCGTACTGACGCTTCGATACTGCGTCATTGGTTGCGCAACCCGCTAACGCCAGCAGGCATAAAATCAAGAATGTCGTCTGAGTCACTTTCATATACAGGGCCAGTTTACGCTGCCGGAACAGCACTATTATCGGTTAACCCTGTTGCAAGAGGTAGCGTAAATCCATGATGGCGGCATTGGCGCGCGAAATGTAGTTGGCCATGACCAGCGAGTGATTGGCAAAAGCGCCAAACTTGTCGCCGTTCAAAACCATGGGTGCGTGCAGTGCATCCTGTGTGGACTCAAGCTCCCGGATAATTTGGCGGAAACTCACCAGCGCGTTTTTCTTGATTAAAACATCATGAAAATCAACTTCCATGGCCTTGAGAAAGTGGATCAGGGCCCAGGTGCTGCCGCGGGACTCGTAAAAGACGTCGTCAATTTCCATCCAGGCCGTTTTCACCTCCATATCACGCTCACCAGCGGTCGACTGGGTGGCCGCGCTGTCGCCTGAAAGGTCGGTGTTAAGCCGCTCCTGGCCAACGCTGGCAGAGAGCCGCTGGGAAAGCGAACCAAGACGTTTTTCCACCAACCCAAACCATTCAACAAGGTTGTCGGCACGGGCGTAAAACTGGGCGTCAGGCTGCGCCGGGTCGGACAGTCTCGTAAGGTAGGACTCGAGTGATTCCATCGCGCTTTGGTAGCGCCCTTCGGTGGCGGGCGGCAGCCAGCGGTCGTTGGCATAGTGAAACAGCGGGTCGGCCTGTGAAAGGTCCGGGTCTTCCGTAGACTGTGTCTGGGACCGGCTGAAGTCATTACGCATGACGCGAGCCAGGTCTCGAACCTGGGTCAGGACGCCGAACTCCCAATTGGGCACATTATCGAGAAAAATCCATGGCGGCATGACGTCGTTTGAAAGGTATCCGCCGCGCTTGTTGAGCATCACATCGACGACCTCCAGCAAAGCGGACGTGGTGGCCGTTCCGGTCACGTTGTTGTGGCCGTGTGCCTCGGCGTGAAGGTTGGCGCGCTCAACCGGGTCGAACAGCGCCGGCTCGTCGTTAAACCAAAACATCAGAACACCGCAAACAACCAGCGCGGCAGCAACAACAGCAAGCCAGATTTTTCGTTTCATAAAGTGAAGATAGCAGATTTTTCGTGAAAAGCACGTGCCAGAAGTTACACCCGTGACAGCCATTGAAAACAGGGCGAAAAAGAGCGGTTCACGTCAGGCGCTGACAAGGCCTGTTTTAAGAGACTCCCTGACCACTGCTTCGAGACGGCCAACGCCTTGTGACGGTTTGCCGATAATGGCCGCAGAGCCGTGCTCAAGGCTAACAAGAACCGCCTGCAATTGGTCAAACGCCACAATTTCACCATCGGTAACCTGGGCCTTCGGCATAAAGATGACGGTTACCGGGCCATCCGCTGTGCTGACCACCATATGCGCGCCGCGCCCGCCGGGGGTTGGGCAATACTTGATAAATTGGATGCGACTGGACAATTGTCGGTCGGTGCTCGCGTTCAGCTCAGCCATGATTTGCACGAGGTGCTTTTCGGCGACCTGAGGGGCGGCCTGTGCCAACACGGCACCTCCATCATGGGCATAGTGGTCGGCAAGGTAGGCTTCGACGCTCTCCCATTGGCGAGACTGTTGCCAGATCGTGCCAACCACACCAACGGTCAGTAAAAAACCGGCCGCCAGAGCGAGCGGCACGCGGCTTGTTCGCCGGGCGGTTGGTTGGCTTATGCGCTTGATGCCATCCAGCATGCCTGGTGGCGGGCCAACCAGTACGGCCCCCTGCAATTTTCGTTCAAAACTTTCGACTTGTTCGGCGGCGGCTTCAAACTCAGGTGCCGAGTTACGGGCGCGCACGGTCTCCGGGTCCCGGCTCCAGGGCTCAGCTCCAAGCCGCTTTATAAACTCAGAAAAGCTGATGGACATTGCCGGTTACTCCATCTTTTTGCATATGTGCTTTCAATTGCTCCCGCGCCCGAAACAGCTGGGTCAATACCGCGCTTTTGCTGCACCCGAGCAACACTGAAATTTCAGAGCAACTGTGACCAAACACCACCTGTAATAGCAGTGGTTCGCGATATTTTGGTGCAAGTTTCATAATGCCCTTTCGTAATAAATCCCGTTCCGCCTGCTGGTCCGGCTCAAGTGCTTCATCGTCTTCAACGATGACATGATCGACGTTGGTGAATTTAGGCACTTTACGTTCGAAAGTGCGGGCGAATTCACGTCTCAAAATGGTTATCAACCAGCCTTTGGCGGCCGCGGTGTCATTCAGTTTGTCCAGCGCCCGCCAGGCCCTTAAGAAGGTCTCCTGAACAAGATCTTTTGCCAGCGCCTCGTTGCCGCACAACCACAGGGCGTAGCGGTATAAATCTGTCGAATATGCATCGGCAAGCTCATTGAACCTGCGGGTACGCCCCGCCTCATTGTTCATGACCGGATTTCCTTGCGATTTATTTCAGACAAATTCAATTTATTTTTAAACCTTTAGTCCTGCTTGGGGCTCTCTATGTGGGATAATACCGTTTAAGTTGAAATGTAACCAAACTTGCGCCGCGCGCGTCAGTTTGGTCCATGGGATTTATTTTTAATATGCCCAGTGGTGACTAATGGCACTTTGAGTACGACCGCCTGAGTTGGCAGTCTGTGTCTTGCCTCGCCGGGGTATGAGTCATATATCTTGTTTAATTGTTTAGCAGGCGCAAAAAAGAACGCCGGTGGGAGTAGGAAAGAATGAATATGAATTTTGATCAAGCCCGTTTCAACATGGTGGAACAGCAGGTCAGGCCGTGGGAAGTTCTCGATGAGCGCGTTTTGACTGTGCTGGAATCAACCCACCGTGAAGACTTCGTGCCGGTGCGCTATCGCAAGATGGCGTTTGCTGATATAGCGATTCCCCTGGACCACGATCAAACCATGATGAAGCCTGTCGTTGAAGGTCGCTTGTTACAAGCGCTGGAACTGCAAGACGGCGAAACAGTGCTTGAGATCGGAACCGGCAGCGGTTTTATTGCGGCCTGCCTGTCAAAACTGGCCAAGTCGGTAGTGAGTGTTGACGTCCATGAGCAGTTTACGAAAGAAGCGGTCGTCAAGCTCAATGAAAAAGACATCAAGAATGTTGAGCTCGCAACCGGTGATGTAATGAGCGGTTGGCAGCCGGAACAGGCTCACGACGTTGTCGTGGTCACTGGTTCCGTACCAAGCATTCCGGACCACTTTCGCGGCTGGGTTAACCCGGGCGGCCGGTTGTTCGTTGTTTGCGGCGAGTCACCGGTAATGGAAGCAAAATTATTGACCAAGCTGAACGCAACAGAATGGCGCGAAGAAAGCCTTTTTGAAACAGACCTGCCGCGGCTGGTCAATGCAGAAAAAGCGCCGGAATTTGAATTTTAAGTAAATCCAGGAGTTGGTTATGCAGTTCGAAACCAGGAAGTCTACGTTTTTAATCGCAGCCGCGCTGTTTGTTTCAGCCCCGGCGTTGGCGGTTGACCTGATTGGTGTACATGACCTTGCGGCTAAGAACGACCCCCAACTGCAAGCGGCTGCATATCGCAAAGATGCCACCGGTGAGAACCGGCGACAAGCCAGGTCAAACCTGCTGCCGTCGCTGAGTGGTGGTGCCTCCATCAACAAGGGCAACAGCAAAACGTCTGTTGCCGGAATGACGGTGGACAGCAGCGATGTTGACAGCGACTCCTACCGGATTGATTTACGCCAGTCTTTGTACTCGCAAAGCAATTACGAACAACTCGATATTGCCCGGGGACAATTTAGCCAGGCCGAGGCGACCTATAATATCGCCTACCAGGATTTTCTGGTGCGTGTTGCCGGTGGTTATTTTGGCGTGTTGACAGCACAGGACGGTGTCATTTTTGCCGAGGCAGAAGAAAAGGCGCTGCAACGACAGTTTGAGCAGGCGGAACAACGTTTTGAAGTTGGACTGACCGCGGTAACGGACGTTCATGAGGCGCGCGCAAGCTACGATAACGCGCGGGCCCGGGCGATTGTTTCGAAGAACAGACTGGCAGATGCCAAAGAAGCGCTCTACGAGTTGACCGGCCAGTATTTTGACGAGATTGACCCGCTGCAGGAAGAGTTGCCGCTGGTCAAGCCGTTGCCGGAAAGCCCGGGTGAGTGGGTTGACTTGGCCATGCAGTACAACCCATCAGTGATGTCGGCTCAAAAAGGTGTCGAGATAGCGGGCGCGAATGTACGCTTGCAGCGTTCCGGGCATTATCCGAAGCTGGACCTGGTAGGCAGCTACAGCAGCTTTACCAACAACCAGTTTGTTATTCGTGATGACTTTCAGACCCCGATCGCAACCACCGACCTGACCAACAATGACAAACGCATCAGCTTGCAGCTGAGTGTACCCATTTACCAGGGCGGTGCGGTATCGTCCAAAACGCGTCAGGCCCGTTACACCCTTAACGCGGTCAATGAAGACCTTGACCGGCAGCAGAGGGCCGTTGTGCGACAGACCAACAACGCCTATCGCGCGGTCATTGCTGGAATCGAGCAGGTTGGAGCGTTTGGGCAGGCGATGATTTCGGCGGCAAGCGCTCTTGAGGCAACGCAGGCCGGTTTTGAAGTTGGCACGCGTACCATCGTTGATGTGTTGATCGCCCAGCAGCGGTATTTTCAGGCGCAACGTGACAACTCCGTCGCCCGTCATACCTATATTGTCGACCACCTCCGCTTGAAAGCAGCGGCTGGCGTGCTGGTTGAAGACGACCTGCAAAAGGTTAACAGCATTCTTAAATAGACGTCTGTCGCGCGGTGTTAAAACCGCGCAAATGAAGAAGAAACAAAAGCCCCGGCAGAGTCGGGGTTTTTTGTGGGCGGTGCTTTGGTGTCACCTGTTCATTCAGCCACCGTTCAAGCGAGCCTGTTAGAATAAACTCTCTTTTAAAATACCCGGGGATGGGCAATGAAACTGCAAGTTATGAAAGTCAGGGCCGGTGCATTACGCATACTGTTCTTATCCATGACAGCGCTTTTTGTTGGCGCAGCGTCAGCCACCGAAATTCTTGATCAGCGCGAAGTGCCGGGCGGCCATGAGCGCACCGGGTCAATTGCGGTAATTTCGTTGGACCCCGTCCTGCCGAGGGTGGGCGAGCCGTTTACCATCAGCATTACCGGTCAGTGGCAATCGCCCTGTATTCCTGAGCAGGCGGCCCTTCGAGCTGATTACGCGGGGCAAACAATTCAGATCACCTCAAACTCTGTGGTTGATGGGCAAAACTGTGGCGACGGCGGCGTTTTCCAGTTAACGCCCTACTCGCTTTCAGTGTCCGTGCCGTCCTCAGCCTGGGAGAGCTTTGACGAAAACCAGCCACTGGACATCGTGTTCCGTGATGCCCACAGGTTCTTGAGTTTTTCGCGGTGGCGTCGGACATTTGACCTCCGCTGGGGGCTGCATGAAATTCCCCCGCGTCTGGGTGCGGGCTTCTGGCTGAGTGAAGAGACGCCGTTTCAGGGTTTGTTGCTACAGCAGCAGGAAAGTACTCTCGTGTTTTATGAGCTGAAGTATGACCGTCAGAATGGCGCGCCCAACTGGCACATGGCAGACGCCCGATTTCATGGCAACTCGGCCAATGGTGTCGCGTATCTGGTCAATTGGTTACAGCCCGTGGACGGGCACCTGGACATGACGCCTGAAATTCCCTTCCGCCACCTGCCCCAGCCAGAAGCCGAGGATATGTTGTTTGAGGCGAGTTCCGCGGGGGTTGCAGTGGAGGGTGTCAATCGAATCAAGGTGTTTGTTGGCAAGACCGAAGCCCACTATCCAATTTCTCACTATTACAAACGCTGGGTTTTCGCGCTTGGCGACCAACAGTTACCAACCGTGGTGCCCGATATGAGCGGCGCCTGGAACCTGTACGGATTTGACGGACAGCAGCTGAAACAGTCATTTGAGCTGGAGTTCAAAAGCGGGTCCAGACTTGATAATGGCGCCTACCGCTTCTCATCAATTGACGATAACTGGACGGTCGATTGCACGGTCAACCTCGACGGTGAAGGGGCTTGTCGCCTTCAAAGTGCGGTATTGGGGTTGAAAATGAATTATGACCTGCTTGAGTTCAACGGCAACTTTGTTAAAGGCTCGCTCAACAATACGCAAGTTGCGGCTCCAAACCAGACGGGTATTTTGCTTAGGGCTACTTACCAACTGCCCGTGCTTGATCTGCAATAACGGTATCAGGTTGGCGGGGGTCGGAGACGGTGTCTCAGGCCCCTTTTTTGACGCTTCTTTCCCGCCTCGGCAAGCAAAATCTTTCCATGAGTGCTGCCGGCCGCAAGAAAGACCTCCTATGGTCTGCAATTAGACTGCGCAAAGCTGCGCAGATAGTGGATGAGCCGCTATAAAACGCCCGTTTCTTTTTCAAGCTCACGCTTAACCGCCTGCATGGTTAAAGCCAGTGCGCCGCGGTTTTTCTCAACCAGCGTACGGCCCGCCTGTCCCATGTTGTCACGCCGGTTGCTGTCGAGCAGTATTTTTTCCACGGCCTGCTGAAACTCTGCCTGGTTGTTCACACACCACGCCGCATTACAACCAAGCAACTGGGCTGAAATTTCTTTCGCGTTATTCATGTTCGGGCCAAATAACACGGGCTTGCCCAGCGCCGCTGGTTCCAGGGCGTTGTGACCACCTTGTTCACCCATGCTGCCGCCAACATAAGCGATATCGGCACAGACGTAATATGTCATGAGCTCACCGAGGGTGTCGATCACAAAACATTGTGTTTGTTCGGTGCAGGCTGCGCCCTCACTGCGTAAGGCGGTATGCAGGCCCGCTGCCTTGACCTGTTGTATGACCCGCCCAAAGCGTTCCGGGTGACGTGGCGCCACAATCAACAACGCGTCAGGGAATGTTTTCAACAGCGCTACAAAAGCCGGTATAACCACCGCCTCATCGGCCTCGTGGGTGCTGCCCGCAATGACCACTGGGCGCAGCGGGTTCCATTGTGAGCGCAAGGCGACACCTTGCTCCTCGAGACTGGCGGCAACATTCAGGTCAAATTTAAGGTTGCCGGTAATCGTTGCCTGCTGCGGCCTGGCTCCGCACTCCACGAACCGGTTCAGGTCTGCGCTGCTTTGAGCGCCAATCCATGTTGCGGCTTGCAGGGTGGCTCCAACCAGGCCCGGCGCACGCTTGAAGCGCCGGGCAGAGCGTTCGGAAAGGCGCGCGCTTGCCATCAGAAGCGGTGTATTCAGCCGCTGCGCCTGCAAAAACAGGTTGGGCCAAACCTCGGTCTCCATGACGATAATCACGCGTGGTTGCAGTCGGTTTAAGAACCTTGCAACAGCGCCGGTCAGATCAAGAGGAATGTAGTGGTGCAGCACCTTGTCGCCCAGCTCGGCTTTAACCCGCTCAGCACCGGTGGGTGTCAGGGTGGTAACCACCAGCGGCAGGTCGGGGTAGCTTTTAAGCAGCGCCCTGATAAGCGGGGTGGCGGCATTAAACTCGCCGACCGATGCCGCATGCACCAGGATTCCACCTTGTTTTGGGGCAGCAGGAATAAAACCAAAACGCTCGTTCCAACGTCCCAGGTAGGCGCTGTCACGTAATCCGCGCAGAGCAAAGTACAACAGAACAAATGGACTGCTCAGCGCGATTAGAAAAGAATAAAAAAAGCGCACGACCTAGTCCGGGCTGTTATCGATACAGGCCGCCCAGAGCCCGAAAAGCATCCAGGTTAGCGACGACATATACGTGCCGTAAAGGGCGAAGTGGGAGTTCAGTGGGAACAGCATCAGGGTGAGCGCAAAAGCGAATGGGAAGGCTTCGGTACGCCGTGCGGGCGTAACGCTGCGCCAAAAGCGCAAAACAAGCCCGAAACCGATCAACATACCGAGCAAACCAATGCTGCCGGTATCCGACATCACCTCAAGCACCAGGTTGTGCGCGTGGGTTGCGCCGGACTTGCCGTCAGCGCGCTGGATGTGAATGTCGTCCCCGTCCGCAAATTTCATATAGGCTTTTGGGAACGCACGGACGCCGACGCCGTTCACCGGGTGTGCCTTGAACATTCTCAGGCTGTTTTCAAAAATCACCAGGCGGTCGGTGCTTGCGATAGCCAGGGCGGATACCGAACCGTCGGTAACGGACAACGACTGCTCCAGTCTTGCCTGGAACAGGGGTGATATCAGGTAACTGCCAATGATGGCAGTCAGAACGAACACCGGGATAGACAAGGATGCTTTTCTCAACTCGCGATTTTCCCGCCGCAGCATCAGCAGCATATACACCACCAGCACCAACCCCATCACCAGCCAACCGGCGCGCATTCCGGCAATGAGAACAGCGCCCAGGGTTAGTGTGAATGCGCCGACCCATGCCCAGGCCGGCCAGTGGCGGCGGGCGTGTTCAAGCAGCAACGGTGACAGCATGGCCAGGGTGGGGCCAAAAAACTGGTATTTCTGTACAAACATCGCGTTGAGCCTGTCGGGGTTCATCGCAATGCCGAACAAATCGTTACCAAAAATCAATTGGACAAAGCCGTCCACCGCCCAGAAAACCAACAGGAACGACGTCCAGCGGATGACACGCCAACGGGCAGAGTCCGCTCGCAACAACACTGCCATGCTAAGCGCTGCCGCTAAAAAACGCAGCGCGGCAATTGAGCTCACCCAGCTTTTTTGCGGCATATACGAATCAAAACTGGAAATAAGTATGGGTAGCCAGAAGCACAGAAAAATGGGCACTACCACGACAGATACACGCCGTATGCGTTGCCGGTTTTCTGCAGAGCGCGCCAGAAACGGCAGGCTCAAGGCAAATACGGACAACGGGATTTCAGCCAGTCGGCTAAACGGCAATAATGCAAAAAACGACACCGCCAACCAGCAGGCCCATTCGGCGTGCAAGCGCTTGAGCAGCAATTTCATTCTTCTTCCTTGTTCAGGGCAGAAAGATAAAGGTCCATGGTCTGTTCCATTGATGTCTGTAGCGAAAACGCATCGCTGCTTGTTACCACTGGTTTGCGTTTTAAAAAGCCCCGCGTTTTGCGTATCAGTGCGGGCAGGTTGTCCGGTTCAACCGCACCCTGCGGAAACATTTTAGCCAACACTTCGTGAACCCCGCCGTGATCCCAACCAATAACGGGCACACCAAGCGCCAACGCCTCTGGTACAACCCTGCCGAACGCCTCCGGCGGGTCGCTGCAAAGACTGAACACCATGCTTGAGGCCGCCATCCAATCACGCATATCGGTACGCGCGCCCACAAACGTCAGCTTGTCACTCACGCTATTGCGTTGCGCCAGGCCTTCAAGCTCGTTCATATAGCGGGAACCGGGTTTGGCGCGGCCGAGAATAACGACGTGAATGTCATTAAATTCAGACTGTAACGCGGCCACCAACTCGATGAGGGTAGCGTGTCCTTTATAGCGGGTCAGGCGACCCGGCAATAGCAGGATGCGCTTATTAAGCAGCTCCGGAAACTCTAAAAAAGTAACCTGGTACCAGGTTTCACTTGGCTGGTAGCCATAGGGAAAGTCGGCCCGGCTGGTGCCGCCATAAATAGTATGTAGTTGGGGGCTGTTGGCCGGCAGGTAATTTTTAAGCGTGTAGTTGCGGATATGATTTGAAACAGCAATAACGCGGTCACCGCGGGCCATGATGGCACTGTAACTGCTGACTGAGTACTGGCCGTGCATGGAGGTAATAAAAACCGGTCGCTTGTCGCGCGGCAGTTTGCGCTGGGCGAGGTAATAAATCCACGCGGGCAGGCGCGAGTGTACATGGACGATATCGGGTTGGTTTTCCAGCAGCCAGTCACGAATCCGCTTGATATAGCGCAATGTGCCGAGCCGCTTACGGCCAACCGGCCAATCGAGCAACTCGGCGCCGGCATCAGTGACGCGGTCTGCCAGCGGCCCTTTGGCCGCCAGTACGGTAACCCGGTGGCCCGCGGCACGGAGGTGCTCGGTGATCTCGATGGCGACCATTTCTGATCCGCCTATATCGAGAGACACCAGCGCCTGTACCACGTGCATGGCGGCTAGTCAGTCAATACGTAATGCGTACCGCAATATGGGCAGCTGGCTTCTCCGCTGTCCTCAATGGGCAGGAACACGCGGGGGTGTGCGTTCCAAAGCTTCTGACTGGGTTGCGGGCAGGAAAGCGGCATGTCGGCGCGGCTTACCTCAACCCGGTTTTGAGTGTTTGCATATTCCAGGCTTTCATCCTGGGCATCAGTGCGATGAGTCAAGTTGCCATCTCCACAAAAATAAAAAGTGTATTCTACCCCAATATCTCCGCACATAATGCCTGTGCGATATTGAGTAGTGGGCCGGGGTTAGATTCAGCGCCGCCATCAAGCAGGGCGGTTTGCTGGCGGGCGTGGCTGAGTCGGGTGTAGGCATCACTCAGCGTTTTGAATACATTGGCCTTTATCCATCCGCAGTTGTGTAGTGCCAGCAACTGTTGATGAATTTCTGATGACGCGAGCACTTCGGGAAACTCCCCGGCGTTGAGCAATAAGCCGAGTTGCACCACAAATTCAATGTCAACAAGCCCTCCCGGGCCGTGTTTAAGCGGGTTGCCGCTTTTGTGTTCGGTGCGAAGCCGTTCGCGCATATTTGTCACTTCAGCGCGGATGGCGGCTTTGTCGCGGCGGGTCGTAAGGACAAGGAGCCGGGCAGCCATGAACGCCTCTGTCGTTTCGGCATCGCCCGCAACGGACCGTGCCCGCGTCAGCGCCTGTAGCTCCCAAACCCAGGCCTGGTTAAGTTGGTAGCGGATGAAAGCGTCGGTGCTGGAGACCAGTAGTCCGGCCCGTCCATTGGGGCGTAACCGGGCATCAATACTATAAAGACGGCCGGAGGGCGTGACGGCTGACAGCAGTCCCAGTAAGCGCCGCGCCACCCCGGTGTGGTAGCGCTCTGCCGAGATGGGGCGCGCGCCGTCAGACCGCGCGTCCGTTGCCTGGTACAGAAAAATCAAGTCAAGGTCGGAGTCGAAACCCAGCGCACACGCACCGAGACTGCCATAAGCAATGACAGCAAGTCCGGGGCCGCGCAGGCGACCGTGGCGGACTTCCACTTCCTGTTGTGACAGCAACAGCACCGCTTGTACCAGGGATTGAGCAAGCCGGCTCAGCGTTGTACGTGCGTCGGTTGTGGATATGGTTGACTGGAGTACCGCCACCTCTACGCGCAAACTGATTACGAGCTTTAGATAGTTCAGGTCTTGCAGCATGGTTTCGATATCGCCCTTTGCGTTAAGAACCCGCTCAATACCTGTCTGTATATCGTCGTTTGTCGGCGGATGGGCGCCAAGGCTGGGGTCTATCAGCTCGTCGAGGAGCGCCGGGTAACGCGTCACCGTTTGCGCGACATGCTGGCTGGCCGAAAACAGCTCAAGCATGCGGTTGCTGGCACCCGGGTTTTGCACCAGTAATGATAAATACGCGCTACGCCTGCAGATGGTGGACACCAGGTCCAGCACGCGGTGGATGATGGCGTCATCAAGCGCTAAAGCGTCAAAGCGCTCCAACAGCACCGGCATAAACTGATCCAGGCGTTGGGACGCGCGCTGGCTTAAAGACAGCCGGCTCAAACGCTTTACAAAGTCGGACAGAGGTTTCCAGTCGCCCGCGTCGGGGTGATCGTCCTGAAGCGTGTTGCGTGCCCTTTGCCAATAGGCGTGCCACGGGTTTTTATCATCTGCCGGCCCGGTTGGCTGGGGCAGGCTTTGCTCGAACAGCGACTCAACCCGCTTACGGGTATCATCGAGGGCAAGCCGGAAGCCTGTCATATCACTGAACCCCATCGCCTGTGCCACCCTCAAGCCGTCATCACCTGTCGGAACCTGGTGGGTTTGCTGGTCGTGCAGGGCCTGGATGCAATTCTCGGTTTTACGTAAAAAACGATAGGCCTTCAATATTTCTGCGATGGTATCGCCGGGTAGTAAACCAAGACGCTTCAAGGTTTCTGCGGCAGCAAAGATAGACGCGGTCTGAAGCGAGGCCTCACGTCCGCCGCGCAGCAATTGGAAGGTTTGTACCAGGAATTCAATTTCGCGGATACCGCCCGGCCCGCGCTTGATGTCGTCCAGCCGGTCTTTACGCAGGGCGTCTTCACGGACATTGCTGTGCATATCGCGCACAGCCTCAATCGCACCGAAATCGATATAGCGGCGGTAAACAAAAGGCTTCAAAATGCCAAGCAACTGCTGACCGGCAACAAGGTCGCCGGCAACCGGTCGCGCCTTGACCAGGGCATACCTTTCCCAGTCGCGGCCCTCGCGTTGATAGTACTGCTCAAGCGCCGCAAAGCTGCTCACCAGGGGGCCGGCATCGCCAAAAGGCCGTAAGCGCGTATCCACCCGAAAGCAAAAGCCGTCGGCACTTATTGTCGACAGGCTGCGAATGACATTGCGCGCCAACTGGGTAAAAAACTGTTCATTTGACAGGTGTCGGCGGCCGTCACACTCCCCGCGCTCCGGGTAACAAAAAATAATATCGATGTCGGATGACAGGTTAAGCTCGCGGCCGCCCAGCTTGCCAAGGGCGATGACCGCGATGGCTTGCGGCGTGCCGTCGCCGCTTCTTGGAACGCCGTGTTTGTTTTGCAGTGCTAAAGTGTGAAAACTGATCGCTGCCTGCAAACACACGTCGGCAAGCGTGCTCATGTCGGCAAGCGTTTCATCAACGGCCGCCAGTTGGTTCAGGTCGCGCCATATCAGGCGCATCATTTCCTCATTGCGAAACCGGCGCAGCGCCGCATCCAGGCCGAGCGTCTGAATACCGTTTGCAAGATGCTCTGCGCAGGGTGGTATCGAGTCATCAAGCCGACCCGTGTTCTTTAGCCGCTCCAGCCAGTCCGGCTGGCGCTCAGCAAGCTGCTTCAGAAACGGGCTGAGCTCCAGGGCGCGGTTTTGGCTGTTTGATGGCATTGTCAGAGTATAACGGCGGATGCCCACAGGGTGGATAGCCATGTCCACCTCGAGCGCGCCGCGCCCTTGTGTTTAAAGCACCACGGGCGAACGGTTTTCAGTGCCGGACTCCGGGCGAGTCAACAACCAGCGGGTTAGCCGGATTAGCGGCCCACTCCTGCAAAGACGAGATATAAACAGCCACATCGGTGAAGCCGAGCCGGGTCATGATGAAGGCGTCGGAGGACGCAGAAATGCCGCCGCCGCAATACGTAATGGTGCGTTTGTTTCTATCGCCGGGAATGAGAGCCGCCAGCGCGTCTTCCTGCCGGTAACGGCCGGCCTCGTCGAGCAAGGAAAAGGCGGGGGTGTTCGAGGCGCCAGGAATGTGGCCGGCGCGTTGGTAAAGGACCATTTCGCCCCGGAAATGGGCGGCGGGTGTAGCGTCAACAAGCTGGACGGCATCATTGTCGATGGCGGCAAACACCTCATCGCGGTCGGCGACTAATTCGGGCCTGACGGTCACGGCCAGCTGTCGCATAGGCCTGCTGACCGACTCGGATGATAGTGGGCGCCCCTCGGCAACCCAAGCGCCCTGGCCGCCATCGAGTAGTGCTGCCCGGTCGAAGCCTATCCAGCGGAGCATCCACCACACCCTGGCGGCCCACCCGGCACCGCTTGAGTCGTATAACACGACGCGTGAATCAGTGCCGACGCCCAGCGCGCCCATGACAGCACTAAACTGCTCCGGGGTTGGAAGCGCAAACTGGAAAGGACTGCCGCTATTGGAGAGCTCACCCGTCAGGTCGGCAAACCCCGCATTGGGTATATGGCCTTTTTCGTAATCGGCGCGACCACTCACTATCTTAATGGCACCTTTTTCATCCATGTCCACACGAACTGTGCAGTCTAGCAACACCAGGTCGGGGTCCCGGAGGTGCTGGTTTAGCCACTCGGTGGTGACAAGCGTCCCTAGCAAGGGGTCGACACCCGTCATGGGCTCGGGCTTTGGTGTCGGGCCGGCGCACGCGGTTATGAAGGCCAGAATGAATATGGTGAACAGGGCGTGGTGGTTTCGAGCGTGGTGAGCGTATGGCATATTTCCTCCCGGTGGCGATGTTTCGCTTTGAGACGGAACAAGACGCGGCTGAGAACATCTTCCCAGGTAAAAAATAGAGGCGGCGCTGAAATTTTTCAAGCAGAGAAAATGTTGTAAAGACAGGTGAAAAAAAACCCCGCCGGTTGGCGGGGTTTTTATTAACGCGGGTTTGAACTACATGATTTACATCATGCCGCCCATGCCACCCATACCGCCCATGCCACCCATATCAGGCGCACCCATCGGCGCGTCATCCTTAGGAAGATCAGCAACCATGGCTTCGGTGGTAATCATCAGGCCAGCAATAGATGCAGCGTTCTGCAGCGCAGAACGAGTCACCTTGGTCGGATCCAGAATACCGGATTCGATCATATCGGCGTACTCACCGGTAGCAGCGTTATAACCGTAGTTACCTTCGCCGTGCTTGACGTTGTTCAATACAACAGAGCCTTCTTCACCGGCATTGGCAACGATCTGGCGCAGTGGTTCTTCCATTGCGCGACAGGCGATTGCGATACCGACGTTCTGGTCTTCGTTGTCACCCAGCATGCCTTTAACAGCTTCCAGGGCGCGAACCAGGGCAACACCGCCGCCGGGTACAACACCTTCTTCAACCGCTGCACGGGTAGCGTGCAAGGCATCTTCGACGCGGGCTTTCTTCTCTTTCATTTCGACTTCAGTCGCGGCACCAACTTTGATCACTGCAACACCGCCTGCCAACTTGGCAACGCGTTCCTGCAATTTTTCACGATCGTAGTCAGAAGTGGCTTCTTCGATCTGAGCGCGAACCTGGTTAACACGGGCGGAAATCATGTCGCTGCTGCCAGCGCCATCAATTACCGTGGTGTTTTCCTTGGTGATCTGGATCTTCTTGGCAGAACCCAGTTCTTCCAGAGTGGTTTTTTCCAGTGACAGGCCGACTTCTTCAGCAATCACGGTGGCACCAGTCAGGACAGCGATGTCTTCCAGCATGGCTTTGCGGCGATCACCGAAGCCAGGCGCCTTAACGGCACAGACCTTAACGATACCGCGGATGGAGTTAACCACCAGAGTTGCCAACGCTTCGCCTTCGATGTCTTCAGCGATAATCAGCAGCGGGTTGCCGGACTTGGCAACAGCTTCGAGTACCGGAAGCAGATCGCGAACATTGCTGATTTTCTTGTCGTGCAGCAGGATGTACGGGTTTTCCAGCTCAACGCTCATGGTTGCCTGGTCATTGATGAAGTAAGGCGACAGGTAACCACGGTCAAACTGCATGCCTTCTACCACGTCCAGTTCGTTGGACAGGCCGGTAGCATCTTCAACAGTGATAACACCTTCTTTACCTACTTTGTTCATTGCTTCCGCAATCAGCTCACCGATTTCAGTATCGGAGTTGGCTGAAATTGAACCAACCTGCGCAATCGCGCGGTTGTCGGTGCATGGCGTTGAGAGCTCGTGCAGTTTTTCAACAGCAGCGGCAACAGCTTTATCCAAGCCGCGCTTCAGGTCCATCGGGTTCATGCCGGCAGCAACGGCCTTCAGGCCTTCGCGCAACATGGCCTGAGCCAGAACGGTTGCTGTCGTGGTTCCGTCACCAGCGACATCAGAGGTCTTGGAAGCAACTTCCTTAACCATCTGCGCGCCCATGTTCTCAAATTTGTTTTCCAGCTCGATTTCTTTAGCTACGGAAACACCATCTTTAGTGACGGTAGGAGCACCAAAGCTCTTATCCAACACTACGTTGCGACCCTTGGGTCCCAGCGTTACCTTGACCGCGTCGGCCAGAACGTTAACGCCATGCAACATCTTTTTGCGGGCGTCTTCGCCAAAACGTACGTCTTTCGCACTCATTGTCTAATCCTCAAATTCATTCAATAACTGAATGCGGTTATCAGCCTTCGATAACCGCCATGATGTCTTCTTCGCGCATGACGAGCAGTTCTTCGCCATCCACCTTTACTTCTGTTCCGGAGTATTTTCCGAACAGGATGGTGTCGCCAACGCTGATGTCCAGCGCGCGCTTTTCGCCGTTATCGAGCACTTTGCCGTTACCAACTGCAAGCACTTCACCGCGTACCGGTTTTTCAGTGGCTGAGTCAGGAATGACGATGCCGCCAGAGGACATACGCTCTTCTTCCATTCGTTTCACAATCACTCGATCGTGGAGAGGACGAAGCTTCATAAGAATTTCTCCCAAATTATGTAAGTCAATTAGTGAACATTAATCCGCAGCGGTAACACCGCCCCGGTCAGTTAAATATGTCTGTGGAAACATTATTGCGGTATTCCGCAGCCTGCCTGCAGAGTTGGGGATATGGTGTCGATATTTCAAGAGCACCGGGTCTTGTTTTTTTAACCGATGACTAAAAAAGGCGGCGAATAGGGTGTTTGGGCGTTAAATGAGGGTGTTATTCCTGTGCCGCCGCGCACGTTATACAAAGTTTTGCGGTGGGGTTTGCCTCAAGACGCCTGGGGTTGATGGCATTACCACACTCAAAGCACTCACCGTATTCACCGCTATTGAGCCGCTCCAGTGCCGCGTCAATTTGTACTATTTGTTGCCGCCGCCGTTGTCCGGTCTCCACCGACATGGCCTGGGCCTGCATGGCATCCATCCGCGAAAGCCTGCCCATGCGCGCCTGGTCCAACTCCACAACCTCTTCGGCCTGCTGGCCGGTTGCGGAGGCTTCAAGCAGTTCTGCCCGAAGCTTTTGCAGCAATAGCCTGAAGTGCTGGTCGTCTTTTTCTGTCATGTTCTGTCGATGTCCCGGCCCGCACCGGTGAGGTGTTTGTCGGCGCCTTTTTGCAGATTATTTAAGCAAGAGTGTAACTATTTCTCAGCCACCGCGTATATTCTCATGAGATGAGCAAAAGATACCGCCAATGGGTGAACGACTATCAGGACCAGGCCTGGACCGTGGCGCGGTATATCCTGAAAGATGCCCAGGAGGCGGAGGACGCTACCCAGGAGGCTTTTGTAAAGCTTTGGAACAACCGCGACAAGGTCGACCCCGAGCGGGTCAGGCCGTGGTTGATGAAAGTTACCCGCAATGGCTGTCTCGACCGTCTTCGCAGGCGGCGTGAAAACGTTGAGTTTGATGAAAGCCATATGGCTGGCGAAGTCAACGGTCCCATGCAGGGGGCGTCGGAAAGTGAAACCGGGGCCTGGCTGAAGCGGGCCATAGAGGGGCTGAAGGAGCCCTACCGGTCGCTGGTTGTTTTGCGGGATGTCAATCAGCACAGCTACGAAGAAGTGGCCGGCATGTTGGAATTAAATCTGGCGCAGGTAAAAACCTACCTGCACCGGGCAAGAAAGCAGTTGCGGGAGCAACTAGCAGAGGTAAGACCATGAACAATGATGATGAAAAATGGGAAGAGCGGATCAACGCGCTGCTCGATGGCGAATTGAGCACCGACGATGCCGAGCAGCTCAAGGCAGAAGCCTCGGACAACCGCGATCTGGCCCGGGCCATTGTAGAAGCCTACCAACTGCAGCAGGCAATGGACGCCGTCCGTGTTGAGCCGGCCCCCGCCGGCCTCAGAAAGCGCCTGCGCGCGATACCCCGCAAACACCGGGCCACGCCCGTGTTCGGGTTCCTGCAACCGCGCTGGGCAATGGCGCTTGCGGTTATTCCGCTGGTGGTGATCTCTGTCAGCTTAATGCAGCCGGACACACCTTCCGCCAGCGAGGTGGCGAAAGCACGGCAGGACCTCGCCATTGCGTTTGCTTACCTGGAAAAGGCCAGCAACCGAGTGGGTTATGAAATTGAGTCAACGGTTGGCGACACGATGTCAGACGCCGTCGCTGGAACCGTTATTAGAAACATCACATCACAGAATCAACTTGTTAAGGAGAAGAAAGTATGAACAACACAACGATTAGAAGATCAGGTATGGGCCGGTTTTTTGTAGGGCTGTTTTGTACCCTGCTGGCAGTGCCGGTCATGGCGCAGGAGGACGAGCTCAAGGCGTTGCCAGGGTTTATAGATTTTGGTGACCTTTCGGCGGCTTATGGCGAACCAAAAATCTCCATCAATATCGGTGGGGGCCTGCTTCAGTTTGTCGGCATGATGTCTGGTGACAGTAACCCGGAAACGGCAAAAATGTTTTCCTCGCTCAAGGGCGTCAGGGTGTTTGGATATAACCTCAACGCTGACCCTGGTGTGGCCAAGAAAAAGTTTGGCGAGGTCAAGACCAGTCTGAAGTCCAGAGGGTGGGAGCCTGTTGTGCAGGTGAATGAAGAGAATGAACAGGTCTTTATTTATATGAAGATGAACGGTGACGTCATGGATGGAATGACGGTCATGACGGTCGATGCCGAAGAGGTCATGTTCATCAATATCATTGGGCAGCTGGATCCAAAGCAGCTCGGTAAAGTCATGAAGGGCTTTGATGTTGATATCGATGGCGCGCTCGGGCAGGAGTAAAGCCAGGATGACGCTTGCTTCAGGACATGGTTTTAGGCATTTGCGGGCTGCCGCTCCAGTGGCGGCCCTGTTGATGGCCTTGTTAGTGGTCTTGGGAGGCTGCGGTATCACGGCGCCACGCGGCAATGACGGTTACGCGAACCTGGACTCTCCGGGGTTGCTCGATACCGACCGAACTGTTTCATTGTCACTGGGGCCCACGGTGCTGGGTTTCGCGGCCCGCTTCCTGGATGAAGACCCGGAAACACAGGCCCTGCTGAGAAGTCTGGATGGTGTACGTGTACGCACCTATGAAGTGCATGGCGACAGCGATCAGGTTGCGCAAAGGCTGGAACGCATGGGTAACCGGCTGAGTGATGATGGTTGGAACCCGGTGATGCTGGTGCGTGAGGAAGGTGAGTTGGTACAGATGTTTGCCAGGGCGTCCAGTGACGGCATCAAAGGCTTAACAGTCGTGTCGGCTGATGCTGACGAAGTTGTTGTCATCAATGTCATGGGGGACATACGCCCCGCGGATTTCGGCGCCACGATGGCTGCGCTGGCTATTGATGAAACACCCGCTGTCCAGGTCGCAACGGCCAACTGAGAGCCTGCCGCCCGGCAGGTAATGAGCCCCCGGATAGCGAAGTGCTATAACCACCACGCATTTGCTTGTTATCATTCGGTGAACCCTACTACCGGATAGCCCCGATGAGATTTTTGCTGAGTGTGCTGATGTTAACCACTTGCACGACCTGTGCTTCAAGTGGGCCCAGTGTTGAGCTGGGTGGTCAAACCTTTAGTGTGGAAATTGCCGATACACAACAAAAACAGGCCCTGGGCCTGATGTTCAGAGACAGCATGGCCGCGGATCACGGCATGTTGTTTGTTTTTCCTGCGGAGGCTCCGCGCCGGTTTTGGATGAAGAACACGCGCATCGCACTCGATATCATGTATTTTGATAAAAACCTGCAGATGGTCAGCATATCCGCCGATACGCCACCGTGCAAAACCCGTCAATGCCCGTCTTATCCCAGTTTTGCCCCGGCCAAATATGTGCTTGAGCTTAACGCCGGCAAGGCCTCGGAGCTGGGTGTGGGCCCGGGAGACCGGATGACCGTGACGCTGGACTGAGCCGGTGATGGCGTGTGATGGTATTGACTTAGTAATGGCTGCCCAGGTCGGTAGGCGACCAACTCATCGGGCAATACGCCTGTTTCCAGCATTTCATCGGTTAAAGGTATGAATACGTTCATGTGCGCTCCTGATTTTTACCCTGCATTGTGTGGGGCGGATGTGACCATGCGGCGCAGCAATCATGACGAACCGGTGGCAAAGGAGCGGTTTTTACCGTGAAAAAAAGCACGCTTATTGTTCAGGTGACAGACTGCCATCTACCGGCGGACCCCGGGCAGCAGTATCGGGGCATTAACCCATACCAAAACCTGCGGAGCATGCTGCAGAAGGTAAAGGCGCTAAAACCTGACCTGCTGTTGGCCAGCGGGGACCTCAGCGAGGACGGCAGCCGGCCGTCATACGAGGCGATTCAACAGTTTTTCAACACGCTTGATGTTCCGGTGCTTGCTTTGCCGGGCAATCATGATGACGCGCCGCTATTGGCGGAGATGTTTCCCGGCAGCCCGGTTGATGGCATTGCGGCGACAGACCATGGCCCCTGGCAAGTGATCCGCCTGAATTCCTGTCTGCCGGGTAAGCCTGAAGGCCGTCTTGGCGAAAGCACACTGGCACAACTGGAAGATGTTTTACAAGATGGCCGGCAGCGCCCGCGCTTAATAGCCGTGCATCACCACCCGGTCATGATCGGCAGTCCGTGGATTGATAAGTATCGGTTGTTTGATCCGGAGGCGTTTCTGCGCCTGGTTGACCAGTGCCCGGACGTGAAAGCCGTGGCCTGGGGGCATGTTCACCAGGTATTTGAAACGACCAGGAAGGGCATCGCAATGCTGGGCGGGCCATCGAGCGCGATTAACAGTCTGCCTGGCGCTAAGAAATTTACCGCGGACCCGTCAGGCCCGGCCTGTCGGTGGATGGAGTTAAGGGACGACGGTACGTTTCGGACCGGTATCTTAAGTTAAAAGCGTACTAGTCGGCTTCGGGTAACAACAACCACAGAATGACGTAAACCAGCACGCCCGGGAAAGCCGCCGATAATATTGAGGCCAGCACATAGACCACCCGGGTACCGGTGATCGACCAGCCGAAATGACGGGCGAGGCCGGCGCAAACGCCACCAATCATCCCGTTGCGTTTGTCCCTGGTGATGCCTGTTGTTTTGTTCATGTTGGCAGTCCTGTAGTGGCCCTTTGTCAGAGCTCAATCATTTCGAAGTCTTCTTTGCCCGCACCGCAATCAGGGCAGACCCAGAACTCGGGTATGTCCTCCCAGCGAGTGCCGGGCGCCAGCCCCTCTTCAGGGCAGCCTTTTTCTTCTTCATACACCCAACCGCAGATGATACACATCCAGATTTTATAGTCGTTTTCGGGCACGATGATGTTCCTGTCCTGAAAAAAAGACTAGTTTGCCATGCTAAGGCACGCGCTTAAACCATTAAGCAGGTTAAAATAGGCGTTTTGCACAATTAGAGATCAGACGAAAATGACTACCAGCGAAGAATTGATTCAACGAGCACGGCTTTACATACCGGGTGGAGTTAACTCCCCGGTTCGCGCATTTAACGGGGTTGGCGGCGACCCGGTATTTTTTGACCACGCAGCGGGCGCCTGTCTTTACGATGTTGCCGGTCGTTCGTATATTGATTATGTCGGCTCATGGGGGCCCATGATTGCTGGTCATGCCAACCCCGCAATTATTGCGGCAGTTCATGCGGCTGTAGACAAGGGTTTGAGCTTCGGCGCGCCCGCAGCGGCGGAAGTTATCATGGCAGAGCGTCTGTGTGAGTTGATTGACGGCATGGATATGGTACGCATGGTTAACTCGGGCACCGAGGCCACCATGAGCGCCGTTCGTGTAGCGCGCGCGGCTACCGGTCGGGACCGCATTCTCAAATTTGAAGGTTGTTACCACGGACACGCTGATGCCTTTTTGGTCAAGGCTGGCAGCGGCGCGTTGACACTGGGTGTTCCCAACTCACCGGGTGTGCCAGCGGCATACGCGGACTTGACGTTGACACTGCCTTTCAATGATCTCGAAGTCGTTCGTGCCTGTTTTGCTGAGCAGGGCGACGAAATTGCCTGTGTCATTGTTGAGCCAGTGGCGGGCAACATGAATTGTATTCCCCCGGTGGCCGGCTATTTGCAAGGCCTTCGCGAACTGTGCGACGAGCACGGTGTGGTACTGATCTTTGACGAGGTGATGACGGGCTTCCGGGTCGCTCTGGGCGGCGCGCAGGCGCTGTATGGTATTACGCCGGATCTCTCGACTTTCGGCAAGGTGATCGGTGGCGGTATGCCGGTTGGCGCGTTTGGCGGCAAACGCGAGTTTATGGAGCTGGTTGCTCCTTCCGGGCCGGTCTACCAGGCGGGCACTTTGTCCGGCAACCCGGTGGCCATGGCGGCAGGTCTCGCTACCCTCGACCAGATTACGACCCCGGGTTTTTACGCGGAACTGGGTGAAAAGACCCGTATGTTGACGGAAGGAATGCAGGCCGAAGCGGACTTCGCCGGTGTGCCGTTCACGACCACGAGCGTTGGCGGAATGTTTGGGCTTTATTTCACCGCAGAGAAGCAGATTGTCAATTTTGAACAGTCCGGTGCGGTGGATGTTGATATGTTCAGGCGTTTCTTCCACGCGATGCTTGATAAAGGTGTTTACATTGCGCCGTCTGCCTATGAGGCCGGGTTTGTTTCATCGGCCCATAGTGAAGAACATATTTCGGCAACATTGAGTGCCGCCAGGGAGGCGTTTAAGCTCTGCATGGCGGAGAATTGACAACCTGACCCGCCTCGATAGCGGTCTGATTGATACGTCAGGGAGCGCAGGCTAAATCTGAATGGATACCGGCTGGACACAGGATTTACTGAACTGGCTTACGGAGAATCCCGGCTGGGCCGGCTTTTGGGTGTTTGCGATGTCCTTTGTGGAGTCGCTGGCGATTGTCGGCATCCTGGTTCCGGGCATCATTATCCTGTTCGGCCTGGGCGCCCTGATCAGTCTTGGCGCCATGGACATGCTGCCCATTTGGTTGTGGGGCTCGCTGGGCGCCCTCGCCGGAGACCTTGCGAGCTATGCCCTGGGTCGGCGATACCGCACGCACCTGGTAGATCTTTGGCCCATGTCGCGTTTTCCCGGGATGCTTGAAAGGGGCAGGCAATACTTTCGTGTTCACGGGCCCAAAAGCGTGGTTGTGGGCCGCTTCATCGGCCCGCTGAGGCCGGTGATTCCGGTGACCGCCGGCATGCTGGGTTTGTCGCCGCGCCGGTTTTTGGCGGTCGATATTCCAGCCTGTATTCTTTGGACGCCGGCTTACCTGCTCCCTGGCATGTTGTTCGGCGCATCATTGGAAGTGGCGTCAGAGTATGCCGGTCGCATGTCGCTGGTGTTGATTACTGGCGTTGTGGTTCTGTGGCTGACCTGGTGGGTAATCTGGACTGCTTATGAGTTGCTGGCCAGTCGTTCTGCGCGCTGGTTGCGACATGCCATCCGCTGGTTGCGCCGGCACCCGGTATTCAGCCGCATTGCCGGCCCGCTACTCGACTCATCGCAGCCTGAAGTGCTGTCGATAACCATGATGGGTCTGTTGCTCGTCATGATTTTCTGGGGCATGGTGATGTTGTTGTTCATGTCGCCGTTTGCCGCCCACCCCCAGGCCATTGACCAGGCCGTGCAGGATTACGCCCTGTCACTCAGAAACCATATAGCCGACCCCTTCATGGTGGCGCTGACACAGTTATCGCGCCTATGGGTGCTCATCCCCACTTCCGTGGCCGTTCTGTTGTGGTTGCTTGGAGGGGGCCGCCAAAAAGCTGCCTGGCACTGGCTCATCGCCATGGGCGGCGGTGTGGTTCTGCAGTTGTTGTTGGATTGGTCGCTGCGCGCAACGCCTTTGCTGAGCGAGGTTGGTGTTCATGCCGGATATCACACGAGCGCGGCGTTGACCCTTGTGACGGTGGTGTTGGGATATTTTACTGTGATGGTTGCAAGAGAGCTGAAACGGCGTAAACGTAAGTGGCCCTATGTGATTGTCGGGCTTTTGCTTTCACTGCTGGTGTTGGCTCGTTTGTACCTGGGGCTCGACTGGCTTAGCGGCGCGCTGATGGGTGTGGGGCTGGGCATGGCGTGGACGTTTGTGGTGGGTATCGCCTATCGGCAGCGCGCCAAGCGCTCCTTTAACGGTCTGGCGGCCAGCCTGATCTTTTTCGGCCTGTTGGCAGCTACCTTTGCTTGGCAGGTTGGTGAGAACCTTGAGCAGGATATCGCGGCCCTTAAGCTGCCACTGCCAAAACGTGAAATCGCGGCGCAAAGCTGGTGGGAAAGTGAGTGGCAAGGGTTGCCGCGTGAGCGAACGCATTTACGTTCGGTGATTGCGCGAGAGTTTAATTTTCAATTTGCGGGTGACGTGGAAAATCTTGCGCTGCAGTTGGTCGCCCACGGCTGGCAGAAAGCGGAACCAGCTAATTGGCGCTGGAGCATCTTGACGATAAACCCGGAACCGACGGAGCTGACATTGCCGCCATTGAAGCGCGATTACCGCGGTCACGCCGACACCCTGTTGCTTCACCGGCTGGGTGGTGATCCGGCGCAACAGGAAACCCTGCGCGTCTGGGACTCCGGTGTCCGGCTAAGCCCAACCGGTCAGACGGTTTATCTGGGTCAGGTTGCTACCGAGGTTTTGGTGCAGCGCATGAGGTTCTTCAGTTATTGGAGCGCGAAGCCTGCCCCGCGCGAAAGCCTGCGACAATTATCCGAAGATGTGACCGGTATGCATATCAAGTGGGCTGACGATGGGCTGTTGCTGATCAGGCCTCTTCAGGCCTCCAAAGGCTCCTGAAACCGCGGTAATGCTTCTACCAGCCATTGGAGTCTTTCCAGTGGGTCATCGAGTTGCAGCAGCAATTGTTTTTCGTTGTCTTCCAACGGCAGCAACTCTGCCAGACGGTAACCCACCCAATGTGAGTCCTGCAAAAGCGGTGGCTCAAATGAGGGGTAGTTTGCGCTTAGCTGCTCCATAAACCGTGCGGTAATCATCGACAGCACGGAGTATTGCTCCGGCAATAATACGGTGTTGGCTTCTTCATGGGTTTGTATTTCGGCCATCAACAGACCGTTGTCACGCATACGGGTTTTCTGGACAACAAAACGCTGCGCACCCTGTGCGGAGATGCCCAGCAGGCCATCATCGAGGGTGGTAAAGTCGAATATTCTGGCCAGGGTGCCAAACTCAAAATGAGTGGCCGCGGTGTCAGTGCTTTCGTGGTTATTGATCAGGCAGACACCAAAGCAACTGTCGTTGACGCTACATTCGCGCACCATATCGATATAACGCTGCTCAAATATTCGCAACTGCAAATAACCGCCCGGAAAAAGAACGGTGCGTAAAGGGAATAGCGGTACCTCTGTATTGATCAGGGACTCCTTAGCGAGTCCGCGAGCCTGTTCGGCGCGGATTCAAAACCGCCGTTGCTCATAAAGACAACATAATCGCCGGGCGTCAGGCTGCTTAGCATTTGTTGCAGCATGTCATCCACACGGGTGACAACCTTGCCACGGCCTTCGAGGGGTGCCAGGGCAACTTGCGGGTCCCAGTCAATGTCGTCCCCGGTTTTGAGCCATACCTTGTCTGCCGCGAGCAGTGCCGGGCCCAGGTCATCGGCGTGTACACCCGCACGCATGGTGTTGCTACGCGGTTCGAGCGCCACAAGAATACGCGCATTACCCACCTTGCGCCGCAGGCCTTCAAGCGTCAGCCGAATAGCGGTGGGGTGATGCGCGAAATCATCATAGACGTGTATGTCCTGCTCGTGCGCTATTAACTCCAGGCGCCGTTTGACACCGCTGAATGAAGACAGCGCCTCGATGGCTGTTGCGGCGGGCACCCCCACTGCTACTGCTGATGCGATTGCCGTACAGGCATTCATGGCATTGTGCCGGCCACACTGGCCCCATACCAGCGTACCCACCACCTGTTTCTGGAAGCTGAATTGCAACTCACTTCCGTCGGGCTTGACCATCTCGACATGCCAGTCGTGCTCGCCGTCAAACGAGAACCTTTGCAATTGGCTCCAACAGCCGCGAGCCAGCACCCTTTCAAGGTTTGAGTCGGCACCGTTGCTGATAATGACGCCATTGCCGGGAATCGTGCGCATCAGGTGGTGAAACTGGGTTTCGATGGCGGTGATATCCGGAAAAATATCGGCGTGGTCATATTCCAGGTTATTCAGGATCGCAACCTGCGGGCGGTAGTGGACAAACTTGGAGCGCTTGTCAAAAAAAGCGGTGTCGTATTCATCCGCTTCAACCACGAAATAGCCCGAGCCCTCGCGGGCAGAAATATTGAAGTTTTGCGGAACTCCGCCAATCAGGAAGCCGGGGTTGAGGCCCGCGCATTCAAGAATCCAGGCAACCATGCTGGAGGTGGTGGTTTTGCCGTGGGTGCCGGCGACCGCGATTACTTTGCGGTCGCGCAGGTAGTTTTCACCCAACCATCGGGGACCGGAGGTGTAGCGAATCCTTTGGTTCAGAACATATTCGATGGCGGGGTTGCCGCGGCTCAATGCATTACCAATGATGACAAGGTCCGGCTTGTCGTGCATGGGCTCTTCGCTGTAGCCCTCGTGCAGCACAATGCCCTCTTGTTCCAGCAGCGTGCTCATTGGCGGGTAGGTGTGTTGGTCGGCGCCGGAAACCTCGTGACCCGCGCGGCGGGCAAGCAAGGCTACCCCCCCCATAAATGTGCCACACGCTCCAAGAATATGAATTTTCATTACTTTTTAAATCTCAATCATTAGGTCCGCGAACGAGTCCGGAACTTTATACCAAAAACATCATTTCAATTAATATATAGCTTGCCGCAAGAGAAAGCACCGTAATCAGCATGCCCATGGACAATGTGACCGATAGGGCGTTGCGGTAGATATGCGCGTCGACGAACAGGCTCCAGATAAATACAGAAAACCAGGTGAGCGCCAGCCAGGGCTGACTCATCTCCGGATTTGACTGCGTCAGCAAAGCCGAGGTAATCGTGTTGAAAATGACACCCATCGCCGCCAGCGCGCTCAGCGTCTGAGCAAAGCGCTCCATGTGTCTGCGCCAGCTTAGCAAGCCCGCCAGCAAAAAAACTTGCAGGCTCAAAATCAACAGGCTTTTCGCCATCGTGCCGTCATCACCCAGTTGCTGGCCGGTGATGAGGTTTTGCGCCAGGTAGGCTGCCACCATCAAGAATGTCAGTGACCACGAAGCGGGCAGGTTTTGCGGCCCGCCGCGAAACAGCAGCATTCTCGCCAGACTCACAATCACGCCATTCATAAACAGACTGGCGTTTTTGTTCGTTGACGCGAGGTAGAGACGGCGTACCCTGCTTAAGCTGGTTGGCTGTGCTGGTTCAAGACGCTGAGGATGCGTTCAAAAATTTCCTCTTTGAGGCCATCACCCAACACTCGGGTGAGAAGACCGCGTTCCTCGTAGTAACCCACCACGGGTGCCGTTTGCTCTTCATAAACACGCATACGATTCCGGACAGTCTCTTCGGTATCGTCGCTGCGGCCTTCTTCTTTGGCGCGCTTGGCGATGCGTTTAATGATTTGTTCCGGGTCAATGTCGATCTGAATGGCTTCTTCGACGGGTTGGCCCAGCCGCTCCAGCATGGCGTCCAGCGACGCGGCCTGCGCCACGTTGCGCGGATAACCATCCAATATGAAGCCGTTGGCGACATCCTGCTTGCCCAGCCGCTCCTCGATCATCCCGGATACGATGTCATCCGGAACCAGCTCGCCTTTGTCAATGATAGACTTGGCTTGCATACCGAGTTGGGTGCCTCGCTTGATAGCGTCGCGCAATAATGCCCCGGTGGAAATATGTGGCAAATTTAGTTGTTCAACAAGCAATGCCGCCTGGGTGCCTTTGCCTGACCCTGGGGCGCCTAATAATACAATTCGCATAAGACGGTTCTCGTCCTCTAAAATAGGCGCTAACGCTAACCGCTCATACCAGTCAAGTCAATGCAGACTGAAGGGATTTAAGGAAAATTATGATTAAGAAGAATTTGCTCTACGCTCAATCTGGCGGTGTTACCCCGGTTATTAACGCTACAGCCTGTGGATTGATTGAAACTGCGCGCCAAAACAGCGACCGCCTGGGTAAGGTTTACGCTGGCAAAGACGGCATTATTGGTATTCTCAATGAAACGCTCATCGACACCAGCAAAGAGAGCGCCGCGGACATTGCGGCACTGCGCCACACACCGGGCGGTGCGTTTGGTTCATGCCGGTTCAAGCTCAAGGGCATCGAAGAGAGCCGCGCGCAATATGAGCGTTTGATCGAGGTCTTTAAGGCGCACGATATCGGCTACTTTTTTTACAACGGTGGTGGTGATTCGGCAGATACGGCTTACAAGGTATCCCAAATTGGCAAAAAACTGGGGTTTCCGGTGCAGTGTATCGGGGTGCCGAAAACCATTGATAACGATCTGCCAATTACCGACTGCTGCCCTGGTTTTGGTTCCGTTGCCAAATATGTTGCTGTCTCGATTATGGAAGGCAGTCTGGATGTTGAGTCCATGGCATCCAGTTCGACCAAGGTGTTTGTTTTGGAGGTCATGGGACGTCATGCCGGTTGGATCGCGGCGGCGGGCGGCTTGGCGCAGCGTGAAAAAGGCGATCCGCCGCACATTATCCTGTTTCCAGAGATTCCCCTCGATGAAGAGGCCTTGCTGAAAAAAGTCGACCGGGCGGTCAAAAAACACGGTTACTGCTCCATTGTTGTTTCCGAGGGCGTCAGAAACAAGGAAGGCCAGTTCCTGGCAGATTCAGGTCGGCGTGATGCGTTTGGCCACGCGCAGTTGGGTGGGGTGGCGCCGGTGGTGGCGGGCATGATATCCGACGCGCTCGGTTACAAAAATCACTGGGCTGTTTCAGATTACCTGCAACGCTCGGCCCGCCATGTGGCTTCAAAAACCGATGTAGAACAGGCGTACGCGATGGGCAGGGCGGCTGTTGAGTTGGCGCTTGAGGGCAAAAGCGGCGTGATGCCCATCGTGGTCAGGAAGTCAGACAAGCCGTATCGCTGGGAGGTTGGTGAGGCCGATCTGGCCAAGGTCGCAAACCGTGAGAAGATGATGCCCCGGCGCTTTATTTCTACCGACGGCTTTGGCATTACAGCGGCAGCAAGACGTTATCTTGAGCCGTTGATATGGGGCGAAGACTACCCTCCATATGGCGATGACGGCCTGCCGAATTATGTGCGTTTGAAGCGACTGTTGGTGCCGTCGAAACTGCCGCCGTTTGAGCTTTGAACGGCCTGGTAAAAAGGCGCGTTGCCAGTGCTGTGTAACGCAAATTTGAGACTGCGTGCCTGCCGTCGTATTAGCAACGCTGCCGGCGAATGAAGATCGCAGGGCCGTGAGGTGGGGCCTGACGGTATTTAATTTGTTGTAATTTGATATGGGTTCGGGTCTTTTTGATGCATCAAAAAGACCCGAACCTCTTGAAATATAGTCCCTAATAGCCAATGTTTTGAGGAAAAAACGTAGGTCTGTTGTGGTATAGTGCGCGCGCTCAAAACAAAAAATTCATCCTTCGGAGAGAAAACACGATGTCGGGAATAACACTTACAGTCAGCACAGTACTTTCTTTACTGGGTTTGGCAATCGCTTACTTCTACATGAAAAAGGTCATCAGCGTGCCGCTGGATATGGGCCTGGACGAAAAAGACAGCAAGCGTCTTAAGTTCATTCATGGCGCAATTGCACAAGGCGCAATGGCGTTTCTTAAGCAGGAATATAAATTCCTGACGATCTTTATGATTTCGTTTGCCGCAATAATCGCGGTACTCATTGATGACACGCATACAGCGAATTACCGCGAAGGCATCTATACCGCCATCGCCTTCCTGTTTGGTGGTCTCATCTCAATTATGTCTGGTTACATTGGCATGAAGGTTGCCACGCAGGGTAATGCGCGCACCACTGTGTCAGCCAAGAAAGACATCTCCCACGCCTTTGATGTTGCCATCAATTCAGGCGCTGTAATGGGTTTTGCCTTGGTTGGCCTGGCTGTTCTTGGCCTGGTGATTGTTTACGTTGTGATGAGCTACCTCATGGCTGACCTCGGCCCGGAGAACAACCATGTTCTGATGGAAGTGATCGCCGGCTTTGGTCTTGGCGGCTCAACTATCGCGCTGTTTGCCCGCGTAGGTGGAGGCATTTTCACCAAGGCAGCTGACGTTGGTGCTGACCTGGTAGGTAAAGTCGAGCAGGGTATCCCTGAAGATGATCCGCGTAACCCGGCCGTAATCGCCGATAACGTTGGTGATAACGTCGGTGACGTTGCCGGTATGGGCGCTGACCTGTTTGGTTCGTGTGCAGAGAGTACCTGTGCCGCTATGGTGATTTCCGCAGTCGCATTTGCAGCGGATCCCAATGCCTTGTTGTACCCCATTCTGATCAGCGCGATTGGTATTCCTATCAGCCTTATCACCAAGCTGATGGTTACTGTCAAGACCGAGGATGATGTTGCCCCGGCGTTGATGAAACTGTTGATCATCTCCAGCGTACTGATGGCGGTAGTGATGTATTTCGTCACCATGGCCCTGATTCCGGGTTCATTTGAGCTGGGCGGTAAAATTTACTCCAGCATGGGTGTTTACTGGTGCTTCCTGTCTGGCCTGATAGCCGGTCTGGCCGTTGGTTTGTTGACGGGTTATTACACCTCGGAAAAATATGATCCGGTGAAAGAACTTGCCAAATCCTGTGAAACAGGCGTTGCGACCAACATCATTTATGGTCTGGCGCTGGGCTACAAGAGCACCGTGCTGCCTTACTTGTGTATTGCGGTCAGCATTTTTGTTTCGTGGAACCTGGCTGGCATGTACGGTGTAGCCATCGCTTCACTGGGCATGCTTGGTACGTTGGTCGTTGCATTGACGATTGATGCTTACGGCCCGGTTGCCGATAACGCTGGCGGTATCGCTGAAATGGTTGGTCTTGATAAAGAAGTCCGCCGTCGTACTGATATTCTCGATTCTGCAGGTAACACAACGGCAGCGATCGGCAAGGGCTTTGCAATTGGCGCGGCCATCCTGACCTCATTGGCACTGTTTGCGGCGTTCATTACAGCCTCAGAAAAACTGATGGGTGAGGCTATCGACATGAGCTTGCTCAACCCAATGATCTACACCAGTGTGTTTATCGGAGCGGTGCTGCCGTTCCTGTTTACCGCCATGACCATGAAGTCGGTTGGTAAAGCCGCGTTCGCCATGATCGAAGAGGTGCGTCATCAGTTCAAGACGATTCCGGGCATCATGGAAGGCACCGGCACGCCTGACTACGCTCAGTGTGTTGCAATCTCTACTCAGGCAGCCTTGCGCGAAATGATCGCTCCGGGAATCCTGATCATGGGTACACCGCTGGTCGCTGGTTTCTTGTTTGGTGTTCAAGCGGTTGCCGGTATTCTGGTGGGTTCTCTGGTAGCAGGTGGCGTGCTCGCCATCGCTTCGTCCAATAGTGGCGGCGCCTGGGACAATGCCAAGAAATATATCGAAGCGGGTAATCTTGGCGGCAAGGGTTCGGACGTGCACACAGCCGCAGTGGTTGGTGACACCGTGGGTGATCCATTGAAAGACACTTCAGGTCCTTCACTGAACATCCTGATCAAGCTGTCAGCTATCCTGAGCCTGGTGTTTGCACCGTTCTTCGTTGAGTTCGGCGGCATCTTGCTCTAGTAGCCAAGTAGTCAAGTTTATGGAAAAGGGGCCGTTCGGCCCCTTTTTTATTTCCTGCGTTCCAGCGCGCCTTCCACCAGTGAATAAACGGCCGGTACCACCACCAGTGAAAGCAGTGTGGAACTGAGCATGCCGCCAATCACAGCCACCGCCATCGGGGCGTTGCTGTCTGAGCCGGCACCCACACCGAACGCGGCAGGCAACATGGCCAGTATGATGGTCAGGGAAGTCATCAGGATGGGGCGTAAGCGTATCGGGCAGGCCTCTTTCAAAGACTGCTCAATGCTCTTGCCGTCAGCCCGGCGCTGGTTGGTCAGGTCTACCAGCAGGATGGAGTTCTTGGCCACCAGACCCATCAACAACACCAGTCCTATCATCGAGAACATGTTCAGCGTGTGGCCGGTCGCCCAAAGCGCGACCACGCCGCCAATAATAGCCAACGGCTGTGCGACCATGATGATGAACGGCTGGATGAACGAGTTGAACTGACTCGCCAGCACCATGTAGACAAGAATGATGGCGACCACGAAAGCAAACAGCATATAGAAAGCGGTCTTGCCAAACTCCTCGGCGCGTCCGGACATTTTGATTTCATATCCAAGCGGCAACAGGTCGGCGGTGGCCGCGTCTACCATCTTTACGGCTTCGCCCAGCGACACCGTTGGCGTGCTGTAGAAGTTGGCCGCGTATTGAAGGTCATGGCGTGAAATAACTGCCGCGCCCAGCTTGGGCTTTATTGTGACCAGGTTAGCCAGGCTAACCATCTGACCGTCTGCTGAGCGCAGGTACACTTTTGAGATGTCATCGCTAAAATCGAATTGCCCGGCACCCGCTTTCAGGCGGATGTCATAGCGCTCACCATCACCGGGATCATCGTTAAACCGCGCGATGTCCAGACCGCCGGCCAGCACATTGATGGCCATTGCCACGTCCTGTGACGTCAGGCCAAGGCTGCGGGTAAGAGAGCGGTGGATCTTGGTTTCCAGCAGCGGTAGGTCAAGTTGCAGCTCGGAGTCGAGATCACCGATGCCGGGCTGGTCACTCAGTCGTTGTTCAACCAGGTCAGCCAGGCGCGCGACTTCATCAAGGTCCGGTCCCTTGAGGATAAAGTGCATCGGTTCGCCACGCTGACCACCGACCATTGGCAGAGGTGATGGAAAGGCGTGCACACCGGCAAGGTGGCTCAGCTCCTCGCGGAGTTTCTGAATCATGTCCGTTTGGCTGATGTCGCGGTCCTCCCACGGCACCATTTTGACCAGAAAGCTGCCTTTGCTCACTTGGCGGGACTGGTCCGCCCCGATGGTGACAAAGTAGCCGTCGATGTCGTCTTGTTGTGCAAGGATGTTTTCGATGGCCTTGAGCTTTTCCTCGGTGTAGCTGATGGAGGAGCCCAGGGGTGTTTTGACGCTGATGACAAAACGGCCTTCATCCTGTACGGGCATAAACCCGGAGCCGGTGTGGCTAAAGAAATAACCGCTGGAAAGAACCACGGCAAGCGTTACCCAGGCTACCAAACGGCGGTTGCCAAGCGCGATGTTCAGCAGTTTGGCGTAAGCAGCATCAAGCGCGTGGAAGCCGCGGTCAATAGCGTGAAACAGCTTCCCATGCCGTTTTTCAACCTTCAGGAAGCGGGAACACAACATGGGCGTCAGCGTGAGTGAAACAAACAGTGATGCCAACACGCCGAATGTCACCACCACCGCGAAGGCCTCGAAAAACATACCGATAATGCCTTGCATGAAGATGACCGGGGCGAAAATGGCCACTAGCGTCAGGGTTGCGGCCATCACCGCAAAGACCACCTGACTGGTGCCGTGTATCGCCGCGTCCACGCGTCCGGAGCCGTGCTCCTCAGCGTGCCGGTAAATGTTCTCCAGCACAACGATAGCGTCATCCACCACCACGCCAATTAACAACAACAGGCCCAGCATGGTCATGGTGTTGAAGGTGTAACCAAGGAAGTACATGACCGCAATCGCGCCCAGCAGCGACACGGGAATGGCAACCGCAATGATGATGGTGGAGCGTATGTTTTTCAAAAACAGCAACACCACGAGAGCGGTTAACAAGGTGCCGGAAATCAAGTGCTCTTCGAGGGAGTCGATAATGCCCTGTGTCAGGGCGCCATCGTTGTGCGCGACCTGAATCTGCATGCCCGCCGGCAATCCGGGTATCAGTTCGTCGTTCATGCGGCGCGTTACTTCGTTTACCATCGCCACAGTGTTGGCATTTTGAACTTTGACAACACCGATACCGACAGTGGGCTGTCCATTAAATCGAGCCAGCTGTCGAAAATCCGCGAGACCGTCTTCAATGTCCGCAATGTCACCCAGTTTCTGCGGTGCACCGCCGCTGTAGCTGACTATCATCTCAGCCAGGTCCGCGGGGCTGTGGTATTCGATGTCCAGTTCGAGCAGGTCTTCCTTGCCCTCACTGACGAGAAACCCGCCGGGCAACCGCAGGTGTTCGCGATTGAACAATCGAACGATATCCGGCGCGGTGATGCCAAGCTGACTCATCCGGTCGAGCTTCAGGTTGACCCTGATGGTGCGGCGCTGTTCGCCCCCAAGCCTGATTTCGCCCACACCATCGATGGTTTCAAGGCGCTTTTTGATGACATTACGCGCGTACTGGTTGAGTTGCTGCAGGGTGCGGTCACCGGTTAAAACCAGCCACATGACCGGCAACGCGCCAAATTCGATTTTAGCCACCAGTGGCGGCTCTGCCTCATCCGGCAACGACCGCAGCACCTGGTTAACCCTTGCCTGTACTTCATTGAACGCGACGTTAACGTCTTTATCCATGTTGAAGCGAATGTTAATGATGGAAACACCCGGTGATGAGCTGGATTGAATATGGTCGATGCCGGGGGTGCTGTTGACCGAAGACTCGATCAGGTTGGTGATGCTGGAGCCAATGATTTCCGGAGAAGCGCCTGGCAGTATGGTGGTGACAGATATCATTGGAAACTCGACGGTCGGGTATCTGTCGATACCAATATCCTTGTAGCTGATGATGCCGAACAGAACCAGCACCGCTGAGAGCATGTACGCGAAGACATGCCGTTTGATGGAAATTTCCGGGAGGTTCACTCGACCGTCTCCGCAATTTTGATGTCGGCACCATCGGTCAGGAAGGCGGCGCCATCGGTGGCGACGATTTCATTGCCCTGGAGCCCTGAACTGATTTCAACAAAATCCTTCTGGTGGTGGCCGGTTGTCACCTGCCGGGCTTGCGCTTTGCCGCCGTTAATAACATAAACTACGTCGCCAGCAGGTCGGCGGACGACGCTGATGCTGGGAACCATAACGGCTGACTTGATGGTCGTAATCAGCACCCTGCCTGAAATGGTCCCTTCAGGTCTTAATTTGCCGGGGCTTTTAAGGTCAATAATGCTCATGACTGCCCTGCTACCTTTTCCGATGGCGGGTTGCAGGTCGGTAATCTCTCCCTCGACAAATTCGTCCGGTGCCAATGGGCTTCGGATTTCCGCAACCTGACCGATTTGGATTTGCATGGCGGAGGTTTCGGGGAAGGCAAGCCAAGCCTGCAGTTGGTCGGGGCGGGTGATTTCAAACAGCGGCTGTCCGTATCTTACAAAGTCGCCTTCATTGATGAGCCGGGTCTGAATGACGCCTGAAACAGGTGCGGTAATACGGGACTTTGCCAGCGAGTCATTGACCAGCGCGAGCTGTGCTTGTGCCGCCTTATACTCTGCCCGGAAAGCTTCAAGCTGCTCGCGGGCGTCGTCCAGTTGGGTTTGGGACGATAGGTTCTTGGCGGAAAGTGTCTGCAAACGGTCAACCCTCCGTTGGCCGTTGGCAATATGCACATTGAGGCGTTCGATCACCGCTGCTGCAGCTTGCTGTTGCAAAAGCAGGGTAGTCGTGTCGATCTCTGCCAGCACTTGTCCCGCCTCGATAGTCTCTCCCGCGTACGCTGAAATAGACGTCACCCGGCCGGAAACTTCAGCTGCCAACGTTGGCGCTGAGAGGCTGTGAACACGACCCACCGACTTCAGCCAAACCGGCAGGTCGGTCATCTCAACCTGCTGGACCGACACCAATACGGCTCTTTTGTTGGTGGTTTCCTCGGCGTCGCCCGCGACTTCGTTACCGCAGGCATTGAGCAGAAGGGCAAGCAAAAGCACTGCCGGTATATTGAAAAACAATCGATTCATGACGGGGTCTCTCCTTCCTGGAGTATGCCTTTGAAAAACAGGTCCATGACGCCATTGCAGTACTGGTCGGCATCATTGGTGAAATTGATATCAGGAATGTGCTGCATGACCGCCGCGCCCTGAAAGAAAAAAACGTTTGAACCGAAGATCATGAAAGCAGCCAGCGCTGGATCAACCTCGCGCCGAAACTCATTTTTCTGCTGGCCCTCGCGAATCATGGCTACCAACCGCGAGAAACCTTCGCCGACAACGTGCTTGGCGATGTCGCGGCCCCGGTCAGTTCCCCCGGACAGTGCTTCGCGGAGAATAAGCTGTGTGCGGCGCTTGTGCGCCAGGATGTTGCCAAGCTGCCCGGCTGAGAACCTGGAAAGCTTGTTTTGCAGCGACCCCGGAGCCTCTGCCAACGCATCGAGCAGCGACGAAGAATGTCGCGCCGCTGTTTTTATGACCGCGAGGTAGAGGTCTTTTTTATTTTTAAAGTGGTGGTAAATATTCGGTTTGCTGGTATCGGCGAGTTTGGCAATTGCGCTCATGGAGACCGCATCAAAGCCCTTTTCCGCAAACAGGGTTTCAGCAGCGTCCATAATGGATTGTTCGCTGCCAACGTTGGCCTGGCCATTGTCGTGAAGGGTTTGCATGGTTCCTCACTTGGTTTGTTGTGATCCGGACTGACCGGTCGGTCGGTCAGTATAGGCTCTCCTGAAAACGCAAACAAGAAAATCTCGGCTCAGTGCACTGTGTTCAGGTAAAATTCTTAGTTCGGAAAATGAAACTACTTCTTATTACAGGCGTCTATTGCCGGGCAATATGCGCAAAGAAACCAGGCCACGGTCAGACCCAATGATGAAAAAAGTTAAAATGAAAATGAGATGGTTAGCGAGCTTTTTGCTGTTAGTGCCGCTGCTGGCTACTGCGGTAGAGTTTGATGAAATCAAGGATTTTGATGAGGTCTTTACGGTTTCAGCGCAGGCGGTAAGTCGCGAGCGAATTGAGGTCAGCTGGGAAATCGCCCACGATTACTATTTGTACCACAACAAGTATTTACGGGTTAAAACCGACACGCCGGACGTAGTTCTTGGCGAGTTGGAAGTGCCGGAAGGCAAGCGGCAGTATGACGCGCTTCTGGAAAAAGAGGTCATCAAGTTTCACGATCGCCTGACAGTGCAGGTGCCACTGCAGGCAGTACCGCAAGGCGTTAACCAGATCAGTTTGAAAGTGCGTTCTCAGGGTTGTCAGGAAGATGTCCTGTGTTACCCGCCCACCATACAACTGTTGACCGTGGAGTTACCACAAGCGTCACCCACGAAGACAGCGGCGGCGACGCTGACCGAAATGCTCGACGGACATGCTTCTGGCGCGGCCCAGGACCTTGTCAATCAAGCGCCGGCGCTGCAGCCGGATGAGGCCTTTGTTTACGAGGCCATCGGCCTTTCCTCAGAGACTGTGCTGGTGCGCTTTACCGCGCAGCCGGGCTATTACCTGTACCGTGACAAGTTCGCTTTCCGGGTAGTGGGTGGAGACGAATTTGAGGTCCGCGAAGCCAGTTTTCCGCAAGGTACCACGAAGGATGACCCGGAGTTCGGTCCGGTAGAGGTCTATTTCGGTCAGATAGAAGTGCCGGTGCGAATAAACCGGCCGGCCGGGCCGGAGCAGACCATCACGTTGGAGGCCGACTACCAGGGCTGCCGTGATGGCGACATCTGTTATCCCCCGCAAACTTCCCGGGCGGACCTGTTGTTAACCGCCGCGACAAAAAGCACAGCCCCGGATTTGGATTCTTCCACCGTACCAGCGCCGGCTTCGGCAGCGGGTATTGAGGTGTCAGAACAAGACAAGCTGGCGACGATGCTGTTGAGTAACCCCGCAGGCGCGCTGTTTGCGTTTTTTATCGCCGGTATTCTGTTGGCCTTTACGCCATGTGTGTTCCCAATGGTGCCCATACTTTCAGGCATTATCGCGGGTCAGGGTGAACGCATGACCACAGCAAGGGCGTTCTGGCTGTCACTGGTCTATGTTCTTGCCATGGCGCTGACCTATACCGTGGCCGGAGTGCTGGCCGGGTTGTTTGGGCAGAATTTGCAGGCCCTGTTCCAGAACCCGTGGATACTCGGGTTCTTTATTGCCATTTTTATCGCACTGGCGCTTTCCATGTTCGGGTTTTTTGAACTGCAGTTGCCGGCGCGATTACAAACCCGGCTCTCAACTGCCAGCAATCAGCAGCAGGGCGGTAGTCTTACCGGGGTAGCCGTGATGGGCTTTTTGTCAGCTCTGATTGTCGGTCCCTGTGTGGCCCCGCCACTGGCAGCGGCCCTTATCGTTATTGGCGCTTCCGGAAGCGCATTATTGGGCGGCGCGGCGTTGTTTGCGCTTTCAATGGGTATGGGCTTGCCGTTGATCCTGTTCGGGGTGTCCGCGGGCAAACTGGTTCCGAAAGCTGGCGCCTGGATGGATGCGATCAAGGCCGTGTTCGGCGTGGGCTTGTTGGCACTGGCAGTCTGGATGCTTGAACGCATCGTGCAGGGCCCCGTGATTCTGTTGCTTTGGGGTGTGCTCGCGGTGGCCTGTGGTGTCTACCTGGGTGCATTGGAGCGCGTTGCCGAAGGCGCCTCAGGTTGGCGGCGGCTATGGAAGTCAATGGGTCTGGTGTTGTTACTCTTGGGCGCGATTGAAATTATCGGTGCGGCTGCCGGCGGTGATGACTGGATGAAGCCGTTAAAGAACGTCCGCACAAGTGACCGGGCCGCGGCGGTTGAGCATGTTGAGTTTGCCCGGATCAAGTCGCTGGAGGACCTGCAGGCTGCGGTGGCCGACGCCAATCAGAATGGCCGGCCTGCGATGCTGGATTTTTATGCGGACTGGTGTGTTGAGTGCGTGAGAATGGAGCGCAACACGTTCAGTGAGCCCGAAATACAGGAGTTGTTCGGGCAGATTAAACCACTGCAGGCCGATGTCACACCCAACGATGAAATTGACCAGGCGCTGATGACCAGGTACGGCATTATCGGCCCTCCCGCCATCCTGTTTTTTGACCGCCAGGGCAGAGAGATGAAAGCCTATCGCCTGGTGGGCTATTTTGAACCCGAGGCGTTTGCCGGGCATCTGCGTAAAGTGCTGGAAGCTCAGTAATGCGGCAATGGATGACAACCCTCATAGCCATGGCAGCCATGCTGACCGGCTTCTATTTGTCCGCGAGCTATTTCGCGCAACCGCTGCCCGGTTCTCAGGCGGAGACGAACGAAGTGTTGATTGGCGCCAGGCGGCCGGATTTCCGGCTTGGCAGCAACACGGGCGAAATTGTCACCCCGGAAGATTTCGCTGGAAAGACGCTCCTGATTAACTTTTGGGCGACCTGGTGTGCCCCGTGCCGCCAGGAGATGCCGATGCTGATGGAGTTACAAAGGGAGTATGGAGAACAGGGTTTTCAAGTGCTCGGCATTGCGCTTGACGATGTGCAAAGCGTCAGGGATTTTGTTCAGCAATATGGTATTAACTACCCGATACTTGTGGGCGCAGCCGATGTGATGGCGACCAATGAGGCGTACGGCAATGCGACAGGCGTGCTGCCCTATAGCGTGCTCGTGGATCGCGGCGGGGTTGTCCGCTGGCAATACACGGGTGAAGTTCGGCGGGATGATATCTCCGGTCTGTTAGACCTGCATTTATAGCAAGCCATCACCACCCAGCCGCCGCCCGGGCGGTTAACAACCCCATTTGACCGTTGTTTTTCATAGGAACTTCCCCCCCAGGGCGCGCCAACGGTCTTGCATCGCCAATCGTCATGTTTCGATATTGTCGCTAACGTCTTCAATACGGTGGCGAACGGTAGACAACTGTTTTCTTTTGGTTCAAACTTGGCGGTCCCTGAAGAGGAATACAGTTTTGTGATTAAAGTTCGCGTTTTTAATGGCCCTAATCTGAATCTCCTCGGTCAGCGAGAGCCTGGACAGTATGGCAACCGCAGCCTGCAGGACATTATGCAGGAGCTTGAACAGTTCGCTGCTAATTGCGGCCTGCAGCTTGATCATATGCAGACCAACTCTGAAGGCGCGATGGTGGATGCCATTCAAGGTGCCGGAAAAGAGGGTGTTGATTACATCATCATCAATCCTGCGGGTTACACCCATACCAGCGTGGCCATGCGTGACGCGTTGCTGGCGGTGGATATACCTTTTGTAGAGGTGCATCTCTCTGCGGTGAGTTCGCGCGAGCCCTTCAGGCAGGTTACCTATTTCTCTGACATCGCCATCGGCGTCATTAGCGGTTTCCGTGGCGAAAGTTATTTACTGGCTTTGCAGGCCATCATCAATCGAATTGAACCCTGAAGCGGGAGCGGCAGCACGTGGATATCCGAAAAATCAAAAAACTCATAGAGCTGTTGGATGAGTCTAACCTGACAGAAATTGAAATTGTTGAAGGCGAAGAGTCAGTACGCCTTATTCGCGGTGCACCGGCGCAACCTCAGGCGGTGGCGCTCCAGCCTGTGGCACCCCTGCCGCCGGTTGCTGTTGCAGCGCCGGCCCCGGTGGAAGAAGACACCGTGCCAGAGGGTGAGCCCGTATTATCACCCATGGTGGGTACGTTTTATGCCGCATCAGGGCCAGAGTCACAGCCTTTTGTAAGCCTCGGTCAGTCCGTGGGCGTAGGCGACACCCTGTGCATTATCGAGGCAATGAAAATGTTCAACCAGATTGAAGCGGACGTATCCGGAACCGTGGTGGCGATACTCGCGGAGAATGGTCAGCCGGTTGAATACGACCAGCCTTTGTTTATCATCCGATGACCCTGGATTAAGGTTATGGCCGTACTTGAAAAACTAGTCATCGCCAACCGCGGTGAAATTGCGCTGCGCATATTGCGCGCCTGTCATGCCATGGGAATCAGGACGGTTGCACTTCACTCCACGGTAGACCGCAACTTGAAGCATGTCGCCCTGGCTGACGAAGCCGTCTGTATCGGTCCTGCTGCCGGCACGGACAGCTACCTCAATATCCCCGCCATTATTGCCGCAACGGAAGTGACCGACGCGGTCGCGGTGCACCCTGGCTACGGCTTTCTGGCCGAAAACGCTGATTTTGCCGAGCGCGTTGAACAAAGCGGCTTTATTTTTATCGGTCCGCGCCCGGAAACCATTCGCCTGATGGGCGACAAGGTCTCCGCAATCAAGGCCATGCGGGATTCAGGGGTTCCCTGCGTGCCTGGCTCGGCCGGGGCGCTAACGGATGATATGGCGGAGAACAGGGCAATAGCCCGGCGTATTGGCTATCCGGTCATCATCAAGGCCGCTGCTGGCGGTGGCGGTCGTGGAATGCGGGTTGTGCATACCGAAGCGCACCTTTCTAACGCGCTTCAACTAACTCAGCAGGAAGCGCAAACGGTATTTGGTGACGGCACCGTTTACATGGAAAAGTTTCTGGAAAATCCCCGGCATGTTGAAGTGCAGGTCATTGCCGACCAGCACGGCAACGCTATTCACCTTGGTGAGCGCGACTGCTCGACCCAGCGCCGTCACCAGAAAGTCATTGAAGAAGCACCGGCACCCGGCATCACACCACAACAGCGTGCTGAGATTGGCGCTGTCTGCGTGGAAGCCTGCAAGCGCATCGGTTATCGCGGCGCCGGGACTTTCGAGTTTTTGTATGACGACGGCCGTTTTTATTTTATAGAAATGAACACCCGCATACAGGTAGAGCACCCTGTCAGTGAGTTGGTGACCGGGGTTGATCTGGTCCGTGAACAAATTCGGGTGGCGGCTGGCGAGAAGCTTTCCTACACCCAGGACGATATCGTCATACGCGGGCATGCGATCGAATGCCGAATCAACGCGGAAGACCCCGAAACCTTCATGCCCTGTCCCGGCACCGTTACCGAGTTTCATGCTCCCGGCGGCCCGGGTATCCGCATCGACTCGCACATCTACAATGGTTACAAGGTTCCACCCAACTATGATTCAATGATCGGCAAAGTAATCGCACATGGCGAAGACCGGAAGACGGCCGTTGCGCGTATGCGAATGGCGCTTGATGAAATGGTGTTAAGCGGCATCAAGTCAAATATTCCGCTACACAAGTGGTTGTTGCTTGACCCGGGGTTCTTAAAAGGCGGTTTCAATATCCATTACCTGGAAAAACGCCTTACCAACCGGGCTTCAGAATAGAGTAGGCCTATGTCCTGGCTGGAAATAAGTGTGCGTGTATCGCGACAGAACGCACCACTGGTTGAAAGCCTGTTGCAAAATGAATCCGTGTTGGCGTTGACGCTGACCGATGATGCCGATGACCCGGTGCTCGAGCCCGGTGTTGGTGAGACCCCTTTGTGGCCGGCAGTTTGCGTTACCGCGTTGTTTAGCGGTGATACGCCGGTTGAGTCACTAACCCACCTGCTGAGTCTGGTACCTGGCGTGGACCGTCCGCAGCAGGTCAGCTTCCGGAGGTTTGAAGACCAGCAGTGGGAGCGGGTTTGGCTGGATCGGTTCAAACCCATGCAGTTTGGCCAGGACCTGTGGATTGTGCCAGGTGACCAGGCCGTGCCGAGTGAGGCGGTCCATGTCCTCAGGCTGGATCCGGGGCTGGCGTTTGGAACCGGTACTCACCCAACCACACGCTTATGCCTGCAATGGATGGACGGCCATGATTTTGCAGCGCAGACCGTGGTCGATTATGGCTGCGGGTCAGGTGTCCTGGGTATTGTCGCGGCCATCAAGGGCGCAGTTGAAGTGGCCTGTGTTGATAATGACCCACAGGCACTGGTTGCTACCAACGACAATGCCAACCGCAATGTTGTTACGGACAAAATTCATGTCGCCATGCCGGATCAGTTCAAGCCCATACAGGCGGATGTGGTGCTGGCCAATATTCTGGCTGGGCCGTTAATCGATCTGGCACCCGTTTTGTTGGCCGCACTTCGCCCCGGCGGCACGTTGGTGCTGTCCGGCATACTTGAAGAACAGGCCGCAGAGGTGGCGGAAGCATACCGCCAGCACATGGATCACTTAACCATCACGACAGACGACGGTTGGGTGCGCTTGGACGGTCAAAAGGCCGCGGCCCACAGCAACAAACCGGGTGAGTGACCCTGTCATGAGCGCGTCACGACTTTCCCTGCAGCTTTCCGATCTATTCAACTATCTGCTTATTCCCGGGTTGGCCGTGGTGTTGCCCGCATCCTGCTCCCGCTGGGTTTTGGGCCGGGTATCCGCCTGGAAATGGTTGATGGCTGATGCGGCCGAGGCCGCCTTGCAGGGGGCGCTTGCGTTCACTGAGGTTGAGGATCCGGCAGTATTCAAAAAACGCTGGAAGCAGGTGGAGCTATTGGATGTCCGCGACCTTTACATGATGTTATGCGGGCGCTCAAAGGCAGTGCTTGCCGAGATCCGCCATGATGCCGATGTCGAGCTTGCGCGGGACCGTGTCATTATTGGGATGCACTGGGGCCCGTCTATATCCATTTTGAAGCTATTACAGAAGGCCGGCCTGAACCCGGCGCTGCCATACCGTCCGCCGGAAAAAGAAATATTGTGGGTCAGGCCGTTTTATTATTTATTCAGTACGCTGGCGGCGCGGTATATGGTGAAAACCATGGGCGAGCGGGCGGTACCTGTGGGCGGTGCCGGCAAGGTGCTGCGTTCGATGATGGATCAACCGGGCAGCGTCATCGTAGTGATGGATGCGCCGCCAATGGAGGGCCGTCCGACGCTGAACAGCCGCGTGCTTGGCAAAGAAGCCGCATTTAACGCTGGCTTTCCGACGATTCTCGCGGACAAGGCGAAAGAATATGTGTTCTACGCCATCAGCCTGCGAGCGGGTGACGAGGTGACCAAAAAGCTTGAGTTGAGGGGGCCATTCAACGCAGATGATGCCCAGGCGTTTTTGCATCAATATGCGGCCTTCCTGGACGCCCACCTGTCCGCTGATCCCGCCGAGTGGCGAATCTGGCATGCCGCCCAGCAGTTCTGGAACTAGAAAGCAGGTTTGACGGGCATCGCATCATAGCAAGCTTGCGCGTCCAAAATCACCTTGCGGGCCGCTTCAACACCCTTCCAACCGCCGGTTCTTACCCACTTGTTTCGCTCCAGATCTTTGTAGTGCTCAAAAAAGTGCACGACCTGATCCAGCAGCATGTCATCAACGTCCTCAACCGACTTGATGTCGCGATAGATACCGGTGACGTCATTGACAGGAACGGCAATAATTTTGTCGTCCTCGCCAGCCTCGTCTTTCATGCTCAGCACACCTACCGGGCGGCAACGCACCACGGTGCCGGGCAGCATTGGCAAAGGCAGGACGACCAGCACATCAACCGGGTCGCCATCGCCACACAAGGTGTGCGGCACGTACCCGTAATTACAGGGGTAGTACATGGCAGTTTTTAACATGCGATCAACAAAAATGGCTCCCGAGTCCTTGTCCACCTCGTACTTGATGGCCGGGCTGTTCATGGGCACTTCGATAATGACATTGATGTCGTCAGGAACATTTCTTCCGACAGGGACCTGTTGCAAGCTCATCTTTTGATTCCTCGTCTGGTGTCGCTTCATTATACGCAGAATAAGATTTTTAGCCGTGTTTTCATGGAGTTTAGATGTGGGGGCTGGTAGCAAGAGCGTGAGGGAAAATGTGTGGGTGGGCGCCCGCAGAAAAGGCCGGAAAAAGACAAAACCCATTTGTGTCACAATCCTCGCACAAACGCCCTGGCCAGATCATATCCACTGACCACTTCGGGATGCCCCACAGCGGCGGCCTGATTTTAAAACCGGCATTAGAATTCTTCCTGATTTCACGCATAATAGGCGTGGTGCCAAAGAAGCGCTATCTGCCAAAGGTGGCAATTGCCACGTGTTGCCCCCACTTTCCCCGGGGTGATGTGTTGACGTTGAATCGCGCATTTGTGCAGAAAACCAAAAGATTGATATGGAAAATTGAATGGCAAAACTTTATTTCAACTACTCATCCATGAATGCCGGCAAAACCACAATTTTGCTGCAGTCAGCACACAACTACCGTGAACGCGGTATGGTTCCGATGCTGTTCACGCCGAAACTGGATGACCGCTATGGCACCGGCTGGATCAAGTCGCGTATTGGGCTGCAATCCAAAGCAACAATCTTTACCCCCGAGGACGACCTGTTTGAAGCAACTCGTGAGCAGCTCGAAGATCACAACATTCATTGTGTGTTGGTAGATGAGGCTCAGTTTTTAAAACGCGAGCAGGTTTATCAGTTAAGTGAAATCGTGGATCGGCTCAATATTCCGGTGCTGTGTTTTGGTTTGCGGACGGATTTTCAGGGCGAGCTGTTTGAAGGCAGCAAGTACCTGCTGGCGTGGGCTGATGAGCTTGCGGAGATCAAAACCATTTGTCATACCGGCCGCAAGGCCAACATGGTGGTAAGGGTTGATGATGAAGGCTACGCCCTTAAAGAGGGCGCGCAGGTAGAGATTGGTGGTAATGAACGTTACGTTTCTGTCAGCCGGGCCGAGTTCAAAAACGTGTTCGTGGGCGGAAAAAGGATCAAATTTATTGAGCCGGTCGAGACCGAAGGCCCCGAAGGTAATGACGAACAGGACGGTGATAGCCTGCTATAGTCGCTGAGGGTGCTTGGCTTTAAGGAGACTGAAGATGCGCTGGTTGCTGTTTTTTATCGCCGTAATGGCCTTGCTTTGGTACCTCAAAGGGCTGGAAGAAGTGCCGCCACCGCCAATTGAGGAAAGTTTTATCGGCGGTCCGGTTAAGGCTTTGCACAAGGCGGAAGGCTTTGAAAAGCAATATCTGGACGCAACCGACGCCCACAAAAAACAAATGGAAGAACAGCTTCAGAAAGACTCGGGGGGCTAGTTGCCCCCGCCGTGCTGTTTAATTCAGTGCCCGCAATAAATCAGCCGTAATATCTTCGGCATCTTCAATGCCAACGGACAAGCGCAGCAAACCGTCGGTGATGCCGAGGCGCTGACGCTCTTCCCGAGTAACTTTTTGGTGTGATGTGGCAACCGGCTGGCATATCGTCGTTTCTACACCGCCCAGACTGACAGCACAAATCACCAACTCGAGCCGTCGCAAATAACCGACCGGGTCAATACCGTCGACCAGCTCAAAGGACAGCATCCCGCCAAAGCCGGACATCTGGCGTGCAGCGATAGCGTGGCCGGGGTGGCTTTCCAGTCCGGGGTAATAAACGTTTTTGATGTTGTCGTTGTTGGCGAGTTGCTGCGCAACGATGCCGGCGTTCCGGCTTTGGCGCGCCACTCTCAGCTCAAGCGTCTTGAGGCTGCGTTCCAACAGGTAACAGTCTTGTGCGTTCAGACAGCCGCCATAGTTAACCAGGAAACCGCGCACTTTTGAAACCAGTTGCGCAGCACCGTTGACCGTACCGCAGCACAGGTCGCTGTGTCCGCCGAGGTATTTGGTGCCACTGTGCATGACCAGATCAAAGCCATGCACTAACGGGTTCTGGAGGATGGGTGACGCAAAAGTATTGTCGATAACCGTGATAATTCCGCGGGGTTTGGCAAAGCCGGCAACCGCAGCCAGATCCACCACGGTCATCAGCGGGTTGCTTGGCGATTCCACGAAAACCATTTTGGTTGAGGCCCCGCATGCCGCTTCAATGGATTTCACATCGGGCGCTGCAAACACGAAGTCGATACCAAAGCGTTTTAGCTCACTGACAAGCATCGCGTGGGTGCCGCCATAGAGGCCTTCGGTCAAAACAATATGGTCGCCGGCATCAAGCAATCCAAACACAATGGCCGATATCGCTGCCATGCCTGAGCTGGTGACCAGTCCGGCCTCCGCGCTTTCCAGGGCGTTCATTTTGTCTGCGACAACATCATGGTTCAGCGTGTTGAAATAGCGCGGATACCGAACTTCCGAATCGTCCAGATACTCAATGGCGCTTGATGACATCAGGGGGGTATTCAAACCACCCATGTTTTTATCGCGTCGGTTACCTGCGCGAACAGCTTGTGTGGCCTTTTTCAATGTGGGTTCCTGTTTCTTATGTTGTCGGTGTTTGGTAGCGGGCATTGTGAATCAGCGCTGGCAGGCAGGGCAATAATAACTGGAGCGCTGGCCAATCACTTTGTTACGGATGGGCGTCCCGCACTGGAAGCAGTCGCTGTCAGCGCGGTCATAAACCAGCAGTTCCTGCGCAAAATAACCGGGAGCCCCTTCTGAGTTTACAAAATCCTTCAGGGTGGTGCCGCCCTGTTTAATGGCGCGCCCCAGCACATCACGGATGGCAGCCAACAGGCCCGCGTAACGTTGTCGGGAAATTCTCCCGGCATGGCGTTGTGGATGAATACCCGCCATGAAGAGCGCTTCCGATGCGTAGATGTTGCCAACGCCAACGACCACATGACCATTCATGATGAAGTTTTTAACGGCCACGCGCCGGCCACGCGATTGCTCGTATAAATAATCGGCGGTGAAGTCGTCTGACAGGGGTTCCGGGCCGAGTTCACGTAATAGTTCGTGGTCGGTCAATGCGGCATCGGTCCACAAAAAAGCACCAAAACGGCGTGGATCGTTAAACCGCATGCAGACGCCGTTATCCATCTCTACATCCACGTGGTCATGCTTTTGCGGTGACAGCGGATGGTGCAGGATGCGCAGCGAACCGGACATGCCCAGATGGATAATCAGACCGCCCTGGGTCATGTTGAGCAACAGGTATTTGCCGCGCCGGCTGAGCTTGATAAATTTTTGCCCTTCAGCCTTCTTGACGTCCGCAGGCACAGGCCAGCGCAAGCGTTTGTCGCGCACGATCACGCGTTTGACCGCGCGGTTGATCAGGTGGGGTTCTATCCCCCTGAGTGTTGTTTCGACTTCCGGCAATTCGGGCATTTTCTGTATAAACCTGTATGTCTCCCAGCATTGTAAATCAGCTGGTGTTAGCATTTGCTCCCATGAACGATATTACACTGGTTGGCATAGACACGGGCGGCACCTTTACAGATATTGTGGTGCTGGAAAGGGGCGCGCAAACCGACGCGATGCGGCACTGTAAAGTGCTCTCCGACCCGTCTGATCCATCCGCTCCGATTGTTGAAGGCCTGAGGCGGCTGGGGCTTGAAAACCTGCCGTTGCAGATCATTCATGGCACGACTGTTGGCACCAATGCCGTGTTGGAAGGCAAGGGCGCCAGGGTTGCTTATGTCACTAGCGCGGGGTTTGCCGATGTCTTGAGCCTGGGCAGGCAGGAGCGCGAAAACGTTTACCAGCTCAAGCAACCTGACACCCGCCCGCCGGTTTCCCGGGACCTGTGTCTGGAGGTTTCCGCCCGTATTGCCGCGGACGGTAGTTTGCTTAAAACGGTCAGTGATGACGAGTTGGAGGATTTAACGGCGCGGATTAAAGCGCTGAAGGTTGAGTCGGTGGCCGTTAACCTGCTGTTTTCTTTCTTGCGCCCGCAAGAAGAGCAGCGTATTGCCGAAAAGCTGGGAGAGCAGTGGTTTGTTTCATGTTCCAGCCAGGTGTTGCCTGAGGTTCGAGAGTACGAAAGGGGCATGGCAACCTGGTTGAATGCCAGCGTTGGACCGGTCATTTCCCGCTACTTGAAAAAACTTCAAACGCGGTTGCCGCAGGCACGTATTGCGGTCATGCAAAGTGCCGGGACAACCATTGCGGCCGACCAGGCGGCTGACCAGGCGGTTCGTTTGTTGCTATCAGGTCCCGCGGGCGGGCTGGCTGCGGCCCGCAGCATCGCCAGTCAGACCGGTCGACCACGCTTGATGAGTTTTGATATGGGAGGTACATCGACAGATGTTGCCTTGTACAACGGTGAAATTCCCCTGACCGGACAGTGTCGGCTGGGCTCGTGGCCTTTATCGATACCGTCGGTGGATATTCATACCATCGGTGCGGGTGGGGGCTCAATGGCGAGGGTCGACCAGGCCGGCATGTTATTGGTAGGGCCGGAGTCTGCGGGCGCTAACCCCGGGCCGGCTTGCTACGCGCAGGGCGGCACACAGGCCACAGTGACTGACGCCAACCTGTTGTTGGGGCGTATCCCCGAAAAAACGCTGCTGGGCGGGTACTTGCCGCTTGATACCGCGCGGGCAACAGCCGCGGTTTCCACGTTGGCAAAGGATATGGGTTGTGACGTGCTGGACGCGGCCCGGGGTATCGTCAGGCTGGCTAACGAACACATGGCGAGGGCCTTGAGGGTCATATCCGTTGAGCGCGGCCATGACCCAACCGATTATGCGTTGCTTTGCTTCGGTGGTGCCGGCGGCTTGCATGCCTGTGACCTGGCTGAGCTACTGGGTATGAACGAGATTGTTATTCCCGCCCGGTCGGGTGTGCTCTCCGCCATGGGTATGCTGGTGAGCGAGCCTGGCAGGGAGTTGTCGCAAGCGGTACTGGCGCCGTTGGCGGACTTGACCGATGCAGACATCAAGGGGTGGTTTCAGGCCCTTGAAACCGATGCGCGGAAACAACTGGTGAACGAGGGCTGTGTGCCCGAAAGTGTGACCTTCAGGCACCAGCTTGAATTGCGTTACAAGGGTCAGAGCGCAACCATTGGCATCCGCTGGTCCAGCGGCACTGACCACGCGGCAACCTTCCATGAAGCGCATGCAAAAACCAGCGGCATGCGCCTGCCGCACCCGGTGGAGTTGGTCAATGTGCGCTTGAGCGCGCGGGCGCCAGCGGCGTTGAAATCAATTGATATCAGGCCGGCAAGCGAAGCGTCCGCCGCCGGCGAAATGACCTGGATGCCTGAGCTGGATGGCGAAGTGATGTTAACCCACCGGCGGGCCCTGCAAACGGGTCGGCTTGTTAGCGGCCCGTTGTTGTTGACAGAGTCTTCGGCAACCGCCTGGGTCAAGCCGGGCTGGACAGTGACCGCTGACGAGTGGGGCAATTTACTTTTGCATCGTTGAGCGGTTTTTTAGCTGGCGGAGAAACGCTGCACGTTGCCGCTTACGCGCCTCAACCTGCTCGTCGGTAGTGCGCCCTCCATTGCGCTCTGTTAGCCCTCTGAGGCCTCAGCCAGGGAGGGGAGCTTGGAGAGCGGTCGCGGCGACTCCAAAAAAAATGACCTGTCTGAATATGCCCGGTCAGATAGCGGGTTGTAAAAGGGTTTAAAGTATAAATTTAGTGGCCCAGAAGGGCTTCACCCGGTTATGGGGTGTTCGATTAATGCCTCGACCTGTGGCGGGCAGGTAGGTTTGGGCTGTGCGTTCTCGGTAGAAAAAGACAACGGGCTTATGGCGCACATTCAAAATTGATCTAGAATGTTTTACAGGCAGTGGTATGGATTTTTCTAAAATGTTCACGCCTTAAGCATGGGCAGTGAAAAACCACTCGAACGGGTAACGTCTGACATTCAGGCTGTTGCTGGTCAGGGTGATGACAAGCCGGCTAAATGCGCACCGGCAAATTTTATTGAGTAACCCTTACGAAATGGACATAAAAGCAGAATGAAGCCCGTAATCGTTGCAGATATTGGCGGCACCAATGCCCGCTTTGGGCTGGCCACCGCGTTTGACGCGAAATCAGGGCGGGTGACGATAGAGCAAAAGCGTCAATATCTGAGCGCCGATTTTGCGGCATTTGACGACGTGTTCGCCTGCTACCGGGAGTCCCTTGGCGCGCTTAAACCGGTATCCGCGTGCGTGGCCATTGCGGGCCCGATAAAAGGGCATCAGGTCAGCATGACCAATCTGAACTGGTGTATTTCAGGCCCGGAGATGTGCAGGTCGTTTGGGCTAGATCACTTTGAGGCAATTAATGACTACACCGCGCTGGTGTACGCCACGTTGTTTCTTGACGCTTCGTCTTTGCTGACCATTTGTGAAGGGGTCGTTAATCCAACAGCCACGCGCTGCATTGTGGGACCAGGGACAGGGCTTGGTGTCTCTGCCATTGCGCCTTGTAATGGACGCTGGGTGACGCTATCCGGAGAAGGTGGACATATTACGCTGGCCAGTACCGGTTCTTACGAAAACCAGTTAATCAACTACATTGCGCCCGAGCATGGCAAGGTCAGCGCTGAAACCGTTTTGTCCGGACCAGGGATTCGAAGGCTGTACAAGGCTGTCTGCGCCATTGAGGGATACCCTGAGTCGGCGCGCACGCCTGAAGAAATTACCAGGGCGGCACTTTCTGCCTCGGACCCGGCAGCCACAGCGGCACTTGCCATGTTTTGTCGCTTGCTAGGTGGGATGTTGGGAGACATGATCCTCGCTTTCGGGGCTGAAGGCGGTGCATTTCTTGCTGGCGGAATCCTGCCGCGGATTACAACGATTTTGAAACAAAGTGCGTTTGAGCAGTGCCTTAAAGACAAAGGCGTGATGAGCCATTATCTTGATGACGTTAATGTTGCGCTGATAACCGCGGATGACGCAGCACTGGTGGGCGCCACAGCATGGTCATGCAGCGGGCTGGAAAGACGCGGCAAATAATCCCGGCCGTCTTCTGTTAACCGGGCTCAGACCCCGGCAAGCCCGGGTTTCAACGCCAGGGCGCTCTTTCCAACCACAATAAATTGGGCAACGATGCCGGGGCACCCGGGCTTTTCAGAACTGTGGTGTTGTCGTGCCCGATAACGTTGATCAAAAAACAGCCCGTCGAAACTTCGGCCCCAACATAAAGGGGATACCCCCAGAACTAAGGTGGCGCTTTGTTCGCCCTGAAGTTCATCGTTACCGGGCGCTATCAAGCAGTGCAAAACGCGGACAAAAAAAAGCCCGCGGATAGCGGGCTTTTTGACGGGATGCTGCAGATCGTTTACTTGATCTTTGCTTCCTTGTACATCACGTGTTTGCGGACAACAGGATCATACTTCTTGATCTCCATTTTTGCCGGCATGGTCTTCTTGTTTTTATCCGTGGTGTAGAAATGACCAGTACCTTCAGAAGATACCAGACGGATTTTATCTCTAGCTGATTTTGCCATGATCTAAACTCCTCAGACCTTGTCGCCGCGTGAGCGCATGTCGGTCAAAACGGCATCAATGCCTTTTTTATCAATAATGCGCAATCCTTTTGTGGACACACGCAAGCGAACCCAACGGTTTTCACTTTCCACCCAAAAACGGTGGTGATGAAGGTTGGGCAAAAAGCGTCGCTTGGTCTTAATGTTTGAATGCGACACGTTGTTTCCGGTAATGGGACGTTTACCGGTTACCTGACAAACTCTGGACATTGGCTTTTTCCGTTACTGTACTATCAAAAATGAGCCGCACTTTATACCGCAATGCGGACCGCAATGCAATAAAATTCAGCTGGACAGACGACATTATAACGCTCTTGGCGAAGATAGTAGCGTTTATTCACAACATTCCTCTGGACGCCATCGAGACGGGAGGGCCGTCACCCACCACAAAATGATCCAGTAAACGTATTTCCAGCAGGGTCAAAGCGTCTTTCAACCGGCGTGTAATTGCCTGGTCGGCAAGGCTCGGCTCACTCACGCCCGAAGGGTGGTTATGTGCCACGATAACAGCGGCAGCGCCCAGGCGCAGGGCCCTTTCGGCGACGACGCGCGGGTACACACATGCACCATCAATCGAGCCATGAAACAGGTTTTCAGAAGCAATTACGCGGTGTCGCGTATCCAGGAACAGACAAGTAAAAATTTCTCTTTTGCGGTCTTTTAATATGGTTTGCAGGTATTCCATGGTTTGTGCCGGGCTGGTCAGTGAAACGCCGCGCCGCAATGATTCTTTTAATAGCCGGTGGACAATTTCGTACGAGAGCCTGAAACGAAAAGCCAACTGATCGTTCAGGCCTTCCCGCTCATCGGCGGCTGAGCGGCTGGCAAGCTGCAGGCCGCGAAGCCCGCCAAAACGCCTCAGCAGCTTTTCTGCCTGCCGGGTACCTTGGCCGGGCATTGCGTCGGGGTACAGGAGCCGGCCAATCAATTCTGCATCTGAAAGCAGGCTGGGCTTGGGTGCGGCTGTTATTTGGTGCTGACTGGTGGTGGTTTGAAGATTGTCCGGTTTCATAAGTGCAGGCTTCTAACGTGATGGGGTTGTCATGCTGAGTCATTGGTGCGGTGCTGTATATCGGCTGTTTAATACTATGTGTGTAAGATTAATACGCACAACTTCGGTGGTGGAGACTACAAGGCCAAGGATTGGTATGATGTGCGGGCATGGGGGCAGCGCCATCGTTGCCGTGGCTGGGCGAATTAAAAACAACGCGAAATGAAGCAGGGATATCAATTGGCTAAGAAAAAACTAAAAACCGTCCAGTTGAAAATTATAGACCCGCGGCTGGGCAATGAGATACCGCTGCCTGAGCATGCTACCGATGGGTCAGCAGGCATGGACCTGCGCGCTTGCGTTGACGGCGACACCGTCATCTCCCCGGGTCAAACCTTGCTAATACCGACGGGTTTCGCAATGCACATATCCGATCCTGGCATGGCTGCGGTCATTCTTCCGCGGTCAGGGCTGGGCCATAAACATGGTTTGGTGCTGGGTAACCTTGTTGGGCTGATTGACAGCGATTATCAGGGACAGGTTTATGTGTCTTGCTGGAACCGGTCAGACAAGGCTTTTGAAGTCAGCCCGGGCATGCGCATCGCGCAGTTGGTTTTTGTCCCGGTCGTGATGGCTGATTTTGAAGTCGTGGATTCATTTGAGACCAGCGAACGTGGTGCCGGGGGGTTCGGTCATACGGGTCAACAATGAAGTTTCGTAGCATAAAAATTGATGCCAACACCAATATAGCCGCGCTGGTTGGCTTACAGGAGTCACACCGAAAACGGTTAAGCCCTGTGATTGTGATGGCGTTTGGTATCGCGGCGATTGTTTTGGCGACTCTTGTATTGTTCGCCGGTGGTTACGACCAGGATCACAACAAGAAAGCACTTGAACAAGCCAGCTTTACCCTAAGTCAGATTTCCGGCAGCGTACGGGGTCTACGTCGTGTTGTTACGGATCCACAGGTTAAGGAGCTGGCGCTGTTGGCCGTGACAGACCCTGACAGGTTGGTGAACCTGCGGCACTATCTGGGTGGTAGCATTGATGGGGTAATTGAAGTCTCGTTATTTAGCGCGGAACTGGATCTGCTGAAGGCAGAGGATCTGGGCCCCTATGGCTATGCCGTTTTGGATATGTTGCTATCGGCGAGAGAGCAAACTGTGTCCCCGATACAGGTTCATGGAAGTGGCGCGGAAAGCTACACGGCCATGGTGGTGCGGTTTGGCAGAGAGGGTGTTATTGAAGCCTATCTTCTGCTAAAGCTCAGTCCCGACTATATGACGTCAGTGTTTAAGGCCGCAGCAGAGGACACGAGCGTGTTGGCACTGGCGCAGATTAGCGGCGGAAGCCGGCCATTGATGCTAACAAAGTTAGACAGGCCTCTGAACCCTCAAGAGCGTATCAGTTGGCTTTCAGTGCCGTATTCTTTGTACAGTGTTGCAGTGGTTCAGCACATCGGGGCCTTGGAGTACGGCGGCCTGGGTGTGCGTGTATTGTTGTTTATTCTGGGTTCGTCTTTACTCGGTTTTGGGTTGGTTTTGAAGTTCGACCGGTATGTGCCGCCTGGAGATGCGGAAAAGGGTGGCTCAGAGCATGAGTCCAGCCCGGAGAGCGGCGCCGATCCTCAGCAGGCAACTGCGCAGTTATCCGGCCCAGCCTCTTCGGACATTCCGGGTGGTATAGACTCAGGTGATGGGTTTGGTGCTATAAAGATACCGGACCTCGGTTTTAATTTGGAGAAAGTCAATATGTCCCGCAAAAAAGATCTTCCCCCTGTCGAGTTGGTGGAAAGCATTTTCAGGGCCTACGATATTCGTGGGATCGTCGGTGAAACTCTGGATGCAGAGGTTGCCTTCCAGGTTGGACAAGTCGTTGGCAGTCTGACGTTGGAGCAGGATGCAGGTCCTGTAGTGGTTGCAAGGGATGGCCGTGATTCCGGCCCAGCGCTGGTCGAGGGTATGATCGCAGGAATCTCATCCACTGGGTGTGATGTCATCGACATTGGCGCCGTACCAACCGGCGTGCTTTATTTTGCAGCATATGAGCTTGGCAAAGGCACCGGCGTCATGGTTACCGGCAGCCATAATCCACCCGAATACAATGGCATTAAGATGGTGATCGGGGGCATTACCCTGGCCGGTGACAAGATCACGGGTATGTACGGGCGTATAAAAAGCGGCGATTTGCGTGTCGGCAAAGGCAAGGTTAGCCAGCAAGAGATGCTGGAGCGGTACCGGAAAAGAATCTCTGGTGATATACAACTGAAGAGGCCGCTTAAAGTGGTCGCTGATTGCGGCAATGGCATTGGCGGTGTCTGCGCGGCCGATGTGCTGCGCGATATCGGTGCCGAGGTTATCTCTTTGTATGATGAGGTTGACGGCACGTTCCCCAACCATCACCCCGACCCAAGTGAGCCGGAAAACCTGAAAGACCTGATTGAGTCGGTCAAAATGATGGATGCAGACCTGGGTGTCGCGTTCGACGGCGATGCAGACAGGCTAGGGGTTGTCACATCGACTGGCGAGATTATTTACTCCGACCGCTTGATGATGTTGTTCGTTAAAGACATCCTCAGCAGGGTTCCGGGCTCGACCATTATTTACGATGTTAAATGTACCGGTCACTTGCACCGTGTCATTGAAGAAGCGGGCGGCAAAGGCATGATGTACAAGACCGGCCACTCGCTAATCAAAAACAAAATGAAGGAAGTTGATGCGCCGTTTGCTGGTGAGATGAGCGGACACTTCTTCTTCAAAGAGCGCTGGTACGGTTTTGACTGCGGTATTTATTCAGCGGCCAGATTGCTGGAAATTTTGGCGGCCGATGACCGCGAACCCGTAGATGTTCTCGGCAGCCTTCCCAATAGTGTGAGCACACCCGAACTGAAGCTTCACATGCAAGAGGGTGAGAACCACGCGTTTATCACGGAACTGCAGGCAGCAGCGAAATTCGAGGGTGCCAAAGTCAACACCATCGATGGTGTGCGGGCAGATTTCGCCGATGGTTGGGGCCTGGTGCGCGCGTCCAATACGACGCCGATACTGGTACTGCGTTTTGATGCGGACAATGAGGCGGCACTGGAGCGTATCAAGGACGTTTTCAAACAGCAGATGCTGGCAATCAACGGACAGTTGAAGCTGCCTTTCTGAGGCGGCTACCAGTGGGCCTGGCGTAAACACGCCGCGTAGCAAGCGTTCATAGTTGGTGAGGTGACGGTTTTGGGTGATACAACGGGTACAAACGACATCTCTGTCCTTTTTGTTTGTATTGAAAACTCCTGCCGCAGCCAAATGGCCGAGGCATTTGCCAACATGGCGGGTGTCGACAACCTCACAGCCTGGAGCAGTGGGTCAAGGCCCTCGGGAAGCGTAAACCCAAAGGCCACCGCCTCAATGACGCAGGTCGGTTATGACTTGACCACGCACCGGTCAAAATCGCTTGATGACATTCCGGATATTGAGTACGACTACGTGGTGACGATGGGCTGTGGTGATGCCTGTCCACACGTGCGGGCGAAACATCGACTTGACTGGCAGATTCCTGACCCCAAGAACATGGACCCAGAGGCCTTTGCGGTTGTCAGGGATATGATTGGGCAGCAGGTTAAAGGCCTGCTGACGCAGGCCTTCTGAGGCGACCGGCAATGGCCGCCCCACGGCGTGACCTGATCAGTAGGCAGCCTCTGTAAACACAGGGTCAACCGAGCCGTTCCAACGGCCATGATAAAGCTCAAGTTTTTTCTCTGCCGGTGTCAGCCCTTGCGTTGCGCAGGCAAACAGAGGCGCGAGGAAACCGGTTTCGTTTTCGCCGGAAGAGCCCAGGCGGTTGCGAACTGTCAGACCTTTGGATGCCATCTCCAGCACTTCCAGTGCTATCGACTGCACTGAACGACCGCGGATTTCTGCTTTAAACCCCAGTCGTGGCGCGTCCACCCTGAGTTTTAGTCGCTCTTCCATGGTCCAGTCCCGGACAAGATCCCAAGCGGCATCAAGTACGGTGTCATCGTATAGCAAGCCGGCCCATAAAGCCGGCAACGCACATAGCTTGCGCCACGGTCCACCATCAGCACCGCGCATTTCCATATAGCGTTTTAGCCGGACTTCGGGAAACGCCGTGGTCAGGTGGTCTTCCCAGTCCTTGATGTTTGGTTTTTCACCCGGCAAGGCCGGTAATGCACCCTTCAGGAAGTCGCGGAAAGACTGGCCGGAAGCGTCAATGTATTCGCCATCGCGATATACAAAATACATCGGCACATCCAGCATGTAATCAACGTATCGTTCAAAACCCATCGAGGAGTCGAAAACAAAAGGCAGCATTCCGGTGCGATCCGGGTCGGTATCTTCCCAAACGTGAGAACGATAGCTGACATAGCCGCAGGGCTTGCCGTCGACAAACGGCGAGTTTGCGAACAACGCAGTGGCGATAGGCTGTAACGCCAACGCCACCTGGAATTTTCTTATCATGTCGGCTTCGGAACTGAAATCGAGATTAACCTGAACAGTACAGGTGCGACTCATCATATCCAGCCCGAGGTTGCCGCGCTTCTGCATATATTCGCGCATGATGCGGTAGCGGCCCTTGGGCATCCACTGCGTGTCTTTGCGCTCCCACTTGGGCTGAAAACCCATGCCAAGAAACGCTATCCCGAGAGGTTCGGCGATCGACTTGACCTGTTTGAGGTGGGTGTAGACCTCGTCGCAGGTCTGGTGAACGTTATCCAGTAATGTGCCGGAAAGCTCCAGTTGACCGCCCGGTTCCAGGGTTACCGATGCGCCGCTGTCATCCAGCAGGGCAATAATGCTGCCGTGCTCCTTAACCGGTCGCCAGCCATACTGGCTGGCAAGCCCTTCAAGCAGGGCGCGGATGCTGCGCTTGCCTTCATAAGGCAAGGGGCGCAAATCATCGGTTGTGAAAGCAAATTTTTCATGTTCCGTTCCCAAGCACCATTCGTCTTTGGGCTTGCAGCCGGATTCAAGATACTCCACCAATTGATGGCGGTTTTCGATAAGAGGTGCATTGCCGGGGGCTTTCAAGTGAAACACTCCATGTTGATTTTGACCGGAATAGTCTAGGATACACTCAGGAAACCCTACTAAAAAGCGAATCCATGAAGATTTCAAGATTGATTATATTCTCGATGCTCTTCAGTCACGGGCTTTACGCGGCTACCCTGCACCGTGGCTTGGGCCCTGAGCCGGGCTCACTTGATATTCATCAGGCACAAGGGCTGCCCGCGATACAGTTGTTGAGAGATGTGCGCGAAGGGCTGACGAGCTTTGATGCCGGGGGCAATGTCATTGCCGGCGTGGCGGTGTCCTGGCAGGTTATGGACGAGGGCCGGACCTATTTGTTCAAGCTCCGTGACAACGCACGCTGGTCGAATGGTGATGCGGTCACGGCGGATGATTTTGTGCGTGGCTGGCAACGGGCCCTGAACCCGGCGACTCTGGCGCGCACCGCCAGCTTATTGACGCCGGTGGCCAACGCGCGTGAGTCAATATCCGGCACGGTGGGTCCCGAGGCCATCGGTATCAGTGCGTTGTCGTCGACTGTTATCGAAGTAAAGCTGGACACACCAACGCCGTGGTTTCTGGAGTTGCTGGCGCACCCGGTGAGTTTTCCATTGCACCCGGATGGCATCGGGCAGCAGGGAGCAGCCCCCGTCAACGGTGCGTTTATGATAGACAAGCACACATTGCACGCGATGATCCGCCTGAAGAAAAACCCGCACTTCCACGCGGCCGAAAGCGTGTCACTCGACGTGGTTGAGTACCTGCCCATTGAAGACCCCAACTCCGAGCTGTCACGTTTTCGTGCTGGTGAGCTGGACATGACCGAAACCATCCCGGCTGGCCGTCACGACTGGCTGCAGACCTATATGGGCGAAGAGCTAAAAGTAAGCCCCTATATTGGCAGTTTCTGGCTGGGCTTAAATCTGTCTAAACAACCTTTTTCAGACAACCGTAAACTGCGGCGCGCGCTGTCGCTGGCAGTTGACCGGAAAATTATCGCGCGGTTGGTGGTGGGGGCTGGCGAATTGCCCGCCTGGAGCGTCGTGCCGCCGGGAATAAGCGGTTATTCACCGCAAGCATTTGAAGGCAGCGAGTTGGACCAGGAGGCGCGTCAGCAAGAGGCTAAAAAGCTGTATGCTGAGGCCGGTTACAGCGCCAAAAACCCGCTGTTGGTAGAACTGCGCTTCAACACCTCCAGTCAACATCGTAAAATTGCGCTGGCAGTATCTTCCATGTGGCGTCAGGTGCTGGGTGTCAATACTGAATTGATCAATGAAGAGTGGAAGGTTTTTGTCAATAACCGCCGCCAGGGTGTGTTGACCCAGGTGTTTCGTGGCGGATGGATAGCCGACTATGCCGACCCGACCAGCTTTCTCGACCTGTTTCGCAGCGATAATGATTTGAACACAACGTTTTATAACAATGAATTATTTGACCGGTTGATGGACCAGGCGACTGTATTGCAGGGTGATGAGCGCATGCAGCGTCTGCAGCGCGCCGAAGCTCAGCTCATGAAAGATATGCCCGCTATTCCGCTGTATTTTTATGTTTCAAGGCATTTGCTCAAGTCCACGGTCAGCGGGTACCAGCCCAATGTCAGGGATATTCATCTGTCACGCTACCTGGGAGTGGAAAGTCCGGCACCGTGAAACTGTCTCACCACCATATTCTGCCGTTTGTCTGCGCTGGCCTGCTGGGAGCGTGCGGCAACGAGAGCGAACAACCGCAGACTAGCGGGGAGGACCGGCATATGCGGCCGGTTGAGCTGGTTCTGGACGACCGCGGCCGCCCCGACCCTGCGGTTCTGGCGCAAGAGCAAATTTTACATCGCGACAACGGTGAAGAACCGCAAACGCTGGACCCACATCTCGCGGAAGGGTTGCCATCGGCACACATTCTGCGGGACTTGTTTGAGGGCTTGACCGCTGAGTCACCGGACGGCCGCATCATTCCCGGTGCAGCCATACGCTGGAATATCAGCCGGGATGGCAAAACGTATACCTTTTATCTCAGGCGCGACGCGCTTTGGTCAAACGGTGACCCCGTGATTGCCGAGGATTTCGTCTATGGACTGCGCCGCAGTGCGAATCCTGCAACTGCGTCCAACTATGCGCAGGTTCTGTTGCCGATTGAGAATGCCGAGGAGGTCCTTTCCGGCGCCCGGCCAACAGGCGAGCTTGGTGTGGCGGCGTTGGATGATTACACGCTGCAAATCAGGATGAGAGACCCAACCCCTTACTTTCTCGCCTTGCTAAGTCACTCCTCGACTTATCCGGTACACCACGCCAGCGCGTTAGAACACGGATCTGCGTTTTCCCGCGCCGGCAACCTGGTGTCTAATGGCGCGTACGTGCTCAAGGACTGGGTAGTCAGGTCACATATCGAATTGGTCAAAAACGAGCATTATTGGGATGCCGAAAACGTTACTCTGGAACAGGTTTATTACCACCCGTATGAAGACCAGTCGACAGCCCTGAAGCAGTTTCGTGCCGGCAAGCTGCAATGGACCTCTGCCGTACCGAACAACCAGTTTAAATGGCTGCAGCAAAACTACCCTGATGAGCTGATGATCAGCCCCTGGCTGGGCTCCTATTTTTTCGGGATCAATCTTCAGCGCGAACCGTTTATCGAGAACCCGCAGCTCAGACTTTCTTTGGCGCTCGCACTTGACCGCGATCTGTTGACAGAGAAAGTAACCCAGTTCGGCGAGTTGCCCTCCTATAACCTGGTACCTCCGGGCATCAGAAGTTATGTCTCGCCGGTGCCCGACTGGGCCGGCTGGACCCAGGACGAACGTATCGCCCGGGCGCGGCGTTTGTACGCGGACGCCGGTTACTCGGAAGACAATCCGCTCAGGTTTGAAATTCGTTACGATGCGAGCGAAAACAACAAAAAGATGGCGCTGGCGGCAGCGTCATTGTGGAAGCAGGTTCTGGGTGTGCAAGCTACACTGGTAAATGAAGAGTACAAGGTGTTTTTGCAGAGCCGAGAACAAAAAGTTGTGACACAGGTTTTCAGGGCTGGCTGGATCAGCGACTATGCCGATGCTTACAGTTTTTTGAATCTTTTCCGCACGGGGCACGGACGCAATGACTTTGGTTATTCCAACACCAGGTACGACGCCCTTCTTGATGAAATCGAGGCCGAGCGCATTCCATCAAGGCGTCGCAGGCTGATGTTTGAGGCCGAGCGCATGCTGCTGGATGAGACGCCGTTTATTCCGGTTTACACCTATGTAACCAAGCGCATGGTTAACCCCCGCCTGAAGGGTTGGGAAAGTAATGTTATGGACCACCACTACAGCAAAGACATGTTTTTCCTGAAGGCCGCGACGAATGAGCCTGGCGTGGTGAAAAACGAAGCGTCTGTTAAAACTGACGAGGCAGAGCCGGTGCTGGTTGCCGCGCCGGAAACACCGGCTGATGAGTCTGCAGTTCCGGCTTCTGACGTAACGGCCACACAGGAAAGTGAAGAACAGGATTCGGGAGGCGTACTCAGATGATGCAGGACTCCGGCATGGCCAGACATACTCTGCGCCGTCTTCTGAGTGTTATTCCGACGTTGCTGATGCTGATCACTGTGGCATTTTTTCTGATACGCGTTGCGCCTGGCGGACCGTTCGATTCTGAAAAAATGTTACCGGCAGAGATCCAGGCAAATCTGAATGCCAAATACCACCTCGATGAGCCCGTGCTGCAGCAGTACTTCCGTTATCTTGGCCAGGTCGCCGTGCTCGATTTCGGCCCGTCTTTCCAATACAAAGACTGGACCGTCAACGAATTGATTGCCCAGGGGTTCCCTGTGTCGCTCACGGTGGGGCTGGCGGCCATGCTATTCGCTGTGGTGTTTGGAACACTGCTGGGTATTGCGGCCGCACTACGCCAGAACACCGCGGTGGACTACTCGTTGATGGGTGTCGCAATGCTGGGTATTTCCGTTCCAAACTTTGTTATCGCACCGATATTGATTCTGTTAATGGCGGTGTACGCCGGTTGGTTGCCGGCCGGCGGCTGGGATGGGGGAATTGCGAGCATGGTGCTGCCGGTGATAACGCTGTCGTTACCGGTCACCGCTTATATTGCGCGCCTGACACGCGGCAGCATGATCGAGGTGCTGCACAGTAATTTTATTCGCACCGCGCGCGCCAAAGGCCTGCCCGAAAGTGTGGTAATCCGGCGGCACGCATTGCGGCCGGCCATGCTGCCGGTGATTTCATTTCTGGGCCCCGCGACTGCCGGCATGATCAGCGGATCGGTGGTTATCGAACGCATATTTTCCATCCCCGGTTTGGGCAGTTATTTTGTACAGGGCGCGCTGAACCGTGACTACACCCTGGTGATGGGCGTTGTGGTTTTTTATGGCGTTCTGATCATTTTGTTAAACCTGCTGGTTGACCTGATTTACGCCTGGCTGAACCCCAAGATTCGATATGACGATAAAGCCTGATAATCCCGTTATCGACCCGTTTGAGGCCGCGCTTGGTGTTAGCGACGTCAAGGGCCGGTCGCCGTGGGAGGACGCCTGGCATCGTTTGCTTAAAAACAGGGCCGCGGTCTACAGCGCGTTCATCATGGCATTCATGTTTGTGCTCGTCGTGTTCGGGCCCATGCTGATCTCGTGGGAATCTGATTTTACCGACTGGGACCATACGTCTTCTCCGCCCAGTCTGGAAAGCGGGCATTGGTTCGGCACTGACGCGGTTGGCCGCGACATCATGGTACGGACACTGGAAGGCGGCAGAATTTCGTTGTTGGTTGGGTTGGTGGCAACCATTGTCAGTCTTGTTATTGGCGTCAGTTATGGTGCGACGGCCGGATATTTTGGTGGTGCGACAGACCGTGTGATGATGCGTGTGGTGGATATTATTTATGCCCTGCCGTTCATGTTTTTTGTCATATTGCTGATGGTGGTTTTTGGCCGCAATATTTTGCTGATATTCGTCGCGATTGGCGCCGTCAACTGGCTCGACATGGCGCGCATTGTGCGGGGACAAACACTGAGCCTTAAAAACACCGAGTTCATCGAGGCCGCGCGCGCCTGCGGTGTGGGAGACTGGGCCATCATCCGCAGGCATATCATTCCCAACCTGCTCGGGGTGGTGATCGTTTATGTCACCCTGACCATTCCACAGGTCATCCTGATCGAGTCATTTCTCAGCTTCCTGGGACTTGGTGTTCAGGAGCCCATGAGCTCCTGGGGCGCGCTGGTAAGTGACGGCGCCCAGGATATGGAGTCGGCACCATGGACGCTGATTGTGCCGTCGGTATTTTTAACTGTAACCCTGTATTGCTTTAACTACATTGGCGACGGTCTTCGTGACGCGCTTGACCCCAAGGACCGACTCTAATGGCTTTGCTTGAAGTAAAAAACCTGAGCGTCGGCTTTGATACACCGGAGGGCGAGGTTCACGCGGTCAATGACCTGAATTTCACCCTTGAGGCCGGTGATGCGCTTGCCATCGTGGGCGAATCCGGTTCCGGCAAAACCCAAACCGTGATGTCCATCATGGGGTTGCTTGCCGAGAATGGTCACGCCAGCGGGCAGGCCGTTTTTAAAGGGCAGGACCTGTTGCAGATGGGCACATCGGAACTGAATAAACATCGTGGCCGCGAGATTGCCATGATATTTCAGGACCCTATGACATCGCTAAACCCGTATCTTCGTATCGAAAAACAGATGGTCGAAGTGGTGATGCACCATCAGGGACTGAACAAGGCGGATGCCCGGTCACACGCGATAGAAATGCTGCGCGCGGTGCGAATTCCTGACCCCGAACGCCGCATACGTCAGTACCCGCACGAGTTTTCCGGTGGTATGCGCCAGCGCGTGATGGTGGCAATGGGGTTGCTGTGTGAGCCGGACCTGTTAATCGCGGATGAGCCCACCACGGCGCTTGACGTGACAGTGCAGGCGCAGATAAGCAACCTGATGGGCGCATTAAGAAAAACATCAAATACCGCGATCATCCTGATTACCCACGACCTGGGGGTGGTGGCCGGCCTGTGCGACCGCGTGTTGGTAATGTATGCGGGCGAGGCGGTTGAGTGTGGTTCGGTGGAGCAAATTTACTACCACCCCAGGCACCCCTATACACAGGGCCTGCTGGCTTCCGTACCGCGTCTGGACCGGCCGGTGGATGAGGGTTTGCACGCGATACCCGGCAACCCGCCAAACCTTCTGTCCCTGCCTGAAGGCTGCAGGTTTCGCGACCGGTGCCCGAAGGCGTTTGACGCTTGCAGGGAAAAGCCGCCCATGCGGGAAGACGAGGGCGGCAGGGTTTACCGATGCTTTTTGGATGAGCAGCAATGAATGAACGGGTGCTAAGGGTGCAGGACCTGGCGGTGCATTTCAAACTGCGCGAAGGCGGCCTGATGCGGCCGAAGACCTATACGCTCAGAGCAGTTGATGGCGTCAGTTTCGATTTAAACGCTGGCGAAACCCTGGGTATCGTTGGTGAGTCCGGTTGCGGAAAGTCAACACTCGCGCGGGCTCTGCTGGCCCTGGCTAAACCCACACGCGGACGGGTTTTGTGGCTGGGTGAAGACCTCAACAAAATGAATGAAGAGGTGCTGCGGAAGAAGCGTCAGGACCTGCAAATTGTTTTTCAGGATCCGCTGGCCGCGCTTAACCCGCGTATGACGGTACGCGACATCATCGCGGAGCCTCTGTGGACATTTTTCCCCAAAATTGCACGTGTTCAGGTAGATGAGCGTGTGCGCGGTGTAATGAAGATGGTGGGCTTGCTCCCCAACCAGGTGAACCGCTATCCGCACGAGTTTTCCGGTGGTCAGTGCCAGCGAATCGGTATCGCGCGGGCGCTTGTTCTGAATCCGAAACTGGTGGTTTGCGATGAACCCGTCAGTGCGCTGGATGTGTCCATACAAGCGCAAATTATTAACCTGTTAAAAGACCTGCAGAAAAAACTGAACCTGGCGCTGGTGTTTATTGCCCATGACTTGGCGGTGGTAAAACATATCAGTGACCGCGTCATGGTGATGTACCTGGGGCGGGCAATGGAGCTATCCTGCCGCGGCAATCTGTATAAGCGACCACTGCACCCCTACACCAGCGCGCTGATCAAGGCGGTTCCGGTGCCCGACCCAAAAGTGGCCCGTGCGGTTAGCGATACCGGCTTAACCGGTGACATGCCGTCGCCCCTCGACACGCCTCCCGGCTGTGTTTTTCATGGCCGCTGCCCGTACGCGGTCAAGCGCTGCCAACTGGAGGTGCCGGCCCTCAGGAGAATGGAAAACGGTGACTGGGTCGCCTGCCACCGTGCAGAAGAACTTGATTTAACCATTGTTAAAAGCGGTTAGAATACTTGCTACGCGTTAAAACCAGAATTTACAGAGGAAATTGGAATGCTCCGAATTAGCCTGCGATCTCTTGCGGTGATAGCTGTCATATTGCTTTTGAGCGGCTGTAATAAGTCCACTTCGGTAGCAGGACAAATCGTTGCCAAGATGAAATCAACCGGGACGCTATAGCGTTGCGTTCATTAATGGCCTCGCGTAATAGAGTAGCCGGCACCGGGGTGTGGTTTAGATGACCGATAATAGCCCTGAGCGCATTAAGCTTGAGTCAGGTATTGACCGGCTGGGGCTGGACGCGCCGCCCGGCGCGGTTAATAAGCTCATGACCTATATGGAGTTGCTGAAGGAGTGGTCGGGCACCTACAACCTGGTTGCACCCCGCGAGCGAGATTTTCTGTTGGCACGGCACCTTCTTGATTCGTTGTCGATTGCGTGTTGGCTCCAGCCAGGGTCACTGCTTGATGTTGGTACTGGTGCGGGTCTGCCGGGGTTGCCGCTGGCTATCATCAAGCCCGAAATGGAAGCTACTCTGGTCGATAGCGCAGGCAAGAAAATACGGTTTATTCGGCACGTCGTGCGAACACTGAAGCTGTCTAATGTGCACGCCTTGAATCAGCGTGTAGAAGACCTGGCCGGCAAAGGGGCGTACGCCAATATTACATCCCGGGCTTTTGCTTCGTTGAACGACTTTGTCGAGGCGGTCAGGCCATGTGCGGATGAAAACACACGGTTGCTGGCCATGAAGGGCGCGCGCCCCACGAAAGAGCTTAAAGATCTGCCCAGTTGGGTCAAGGTACAATCGGTAGAACCATTAACCGTGCCGTATTTGCACGCGGAGCGACACCTCGTCATCATGTCGCTCTCAAATCAACCAAACTCATAAAGTAATTAATTAAATGGCAAGAATTATTGCGGTCGCGAACCAAAAAGGCGGCGTTGGAAAAACCACTACCTGCGTCAACCTGGTTGCGGCACTCGCAGACATGAAATATCGCAGCCTGCTGGTTGACCTTGACCCGCAGGGCAATGCCTCGGTGGGGTGCGGGGTCGATTCACGCACGCTGGAAATTTCCGCACTTGATGTGCTGCAGTCTGAATGCGGCGTTTCCGAGGCAATGGTCCGGTCGGAGGTGCTTGGGTTCGACATACTGCCGTCCAACAGCGACCTGACGGCCGCTGAAGTTTCTTTGCTGCAGGTCGATGAACGTGAAAATCGATTGAAAATGGCGCTGCAAAAAGTCTCGGACCAGTACGACTGGATCATTATTGATTGTCCGCCTTCGCTGAACATGTTGACGCTGAACGCGTTAACAGCAGCCAACAGCGTGCTGATCCCTATGCAGTGTGAGTACTATGCGCTGGAGGGCCTCGCGTCACTGCTGGAGACCATTGAGCAGGTACGCAGCAGCGTCAACCCGGACCTTGAGATCGAAGGCTTGCTGCGCACGATGTACGATGGCCGCAACAACCTGTCTGGTGCGGTCTCAGCTCAGTTGATGGAGCATTTTGGCGATCGTGTTTACCGAACGCTGATACCGCGTAACGTGAGGGTCGCGGAAGCGCCCAGCCATGGTCTGCCCATTTCCAGATATGACCCGTCTTCGCGCGGAGCGGTGGCTTATCTTGCGCTTGCCGGTGAGTTGCTGCGCAGAAACCGGAAACGACACGCTGACTAGCTGGTTATATTTGATAAACTATTTTTGATTTCGGAAAAACAGTCATATGGCAACAAAGAAGAATCCCCTGGGTCGCAACCTGAGCTCAATGCTCAGCCAGTCCGCGTTGCAGCACGCGGCAGATAATGCGGCGTCTGGAGGCGGCGGCAAGGACACGCTGAGGGAGTTGCCGCTCGACCTTATTGGTCCGGGACCTTATCAGCCGCGTTCAATATTTGACCCGGAGCGACTGGAAGAGCTTGCGGAGTCCATCAGGCACCAGGGTGTTATTCAGCCGGTGGTTGTGCGGGCCCTTGCTGACAAGCGCTTTGAACTGATTGCCGGTGAGCGTCGCTGGCGTGCGGCGCAGTTGGCGGGCATTGAGAAGATCCCCGCGATCATTCGCGAAGTACCCGATGAAATTGCCATTGCGATGGCGCTGGTCGAGAACATCCAGCGTGAAAACCTGAACCCGATTGAAGAAGCCACGGCATTACGGCGGTTGGTCGACGAGTTTCAGATGACCCACGAGGAAGCGGGCAAGGCAGTTGGGCGGTCACGCTCCGCGGTCTCCAATCTTTTGCGGTTGCTGGAGTTGTCGAAGGACGTTCGTGAGTTGGTAGACGCGAGACACATGGAGATGGGGCACGCGCGCGCATTGTTGACGCTCGAGCCTGCCTTGCAGGCGAAAGCGGCGCGCGAAGTGATCAGCAAGAACTTGTCAGTGCGTGAGACAGAGCAGTTGGTCCGGCGCCTGAAAAACCCGCCAAAAAGAAAGTCACTGGTGCTTGATCCCGATGTTCAGCGTTTGCAGAACAACCTGTCGGACAAGCTCTGCGCCAAGGTCAAGCTGGCACACAATGCCAGGGGCAAGGGTAAAATGGTCATCAGCTACAACTCTACTGACGAGTTGCAGGGAATACTTGAGCAGCTGGGTGTGGAGTTGGACTGAGACGTCGTCAGGTCGTTTTTCTATTCTTAAAAAACTTGGCCCGCGCCGCCTGGTGCGGGCTATCGGTTGAGGTTTTTAACACAAAATATTTGTTGATACGCGCTTTTGTTGACCGAGGTCAAATATTGCGGTTTCGTTTGTCGTTATGATGCGCTCAGTTGTAAGTTTGTTCGTTTAAAGGAAAGTAGCTATGCAAGACTATCCCCACCATTATCTCGCCAGCGCAAGCGCTGGAAATCAAGGCAGTGTTATTGTCAGTGGAGAAGGCTTGCCGGAATTGGAGACTCAGTCGCCGCCACAGTTTGGTGGACCTGAAGGCGTCTGGTCTCCTGAGACCATGTTGTCGGCCGCGGTCGCCAATTGCTTTATTTTGAGCTTCCGCGCCATTGCGCGCGCGTCGAAATTCGACTGGACCGCGCTGGAATGTAATGTCGATGGTGTACTGGACCGGCCGGAACGCGCAACTTACTTTACCGGGTTTAATGTCCATGCTGTTTTGCGGGTGCCAGAGGGTGCCAAGGCAGAAATGGCGCAGCGACTGTTGGAAAAAGCAGAGCAAATCTGTTTGATCACGGCCTCACTTAAAGCCGAAACAACGCTGACGACAGACATACTGTTTGATTAAAGCAAGATAATTAGTAAAACGATAAGAAAAACAATTAGAAAAACAACCAGAAAAACGAGATAAAACCACATATTCGGATTGCTCCGACGGCCACCAAAATGTTAATATGGGCGGCTGTGGCGACTTGCCTTGCGGCAAGATGCCGGTAAGTTGTGTGTAAACAGTTAATCTGGTGGGGTTATGCGATGAGGCTGGATGCATGACGATTCCAAATGAACGGCTAATAAGCCGGGGTTTGAGAATACAGTCGGTGACATCTATGTTGTTGACCGGCGGGTTGTTGCTGGTTGGCCCGGTCGCCGCGTACTCTGCCATGTTTGGAAGTCTGGCGGCGTTTATACCCGCCCTGTTTTTTGCGTTGGTTTTGGCGCCGAAATTCGGGCCGGACAGCGCTGCTTTTTTACGCACGGCCATGATAGCGGAAGTAGTAAAGATTTTAGTCACTGCCCTCATTTGTGTGGCGGTGTTTGTTTGGGTTAAGCCTCTGGCGGCCGGGTGGTTTTTTACCGGCATGGCAGTGACAATTTTCAGCGGCAGGCTGGGGTTGCTCTACAAGGCTTGATTTTGATGAATTTGGACAACGCTTCCCGATGGGAAGTAAACGGTAAATAGCGGACTGTAATACATGGCAAGCGGAAGTGAAGCGCCTACTTCAGGCGAATACATACAGCACCATTTGCAAAACCTGACCTTCGGGCAGCATCCCGACGGCAGTTGGGGTATTGCGCATGGCGCGCAGGAAGCGGCTGCCATGGGCTTTTGGGCGGTTCACGTTGATACCCTGGCGTGGTCGTTGTTGCTTGGGTTCACGTTCTTTTTCATGTTTCATAGCGTTGCCAAGAAAGCCAATTCGGGCGTGCCTTCGCGTTTTCAGGCAATGATCGAATCCATTGTCGAGTTTGTAGATAACAGTGTAAAAGAGTCATTTCACGGCACCAGTCGTTTGGTTGCGCCCCTCGCGCTGACGCTGTTTGTCTGGATATTCTTCATGAATCTGATGGATTTGATTCCGGTGGATTGGCTGCCTTTTGTCGCGACAAGCGTGGGCGTTCCCTACCAGAAGATCGTTCCTACGACTGATGTTAATGCCACGTTGGGCATGGCCATCGCAGTTTTTGCGTTGATCATTATCTACAGCATTCGCTTCAAGGGTGTACTAGGGTTTATTAAGGAACTCGCATTTAACCCGTTGAACCCACGTGACCTTAATATGCCCAAAGTGGTGTGGCCGCTTGTGATGGCGTTCAACTTTAGTCTCGAGGTCGTAGCCCTGCTGGCCAAGCCGGTTTCACTGGGTTTGCGATTATTCGGCAACATGTATGCCGGCGAGTTGATTTTTATCCTGATTGCGCTCGTGCTTACGGCGGGTTCGGGTCTTGTCGGTGCCGGTATTAGTTCGGTGTTCGGCGAGCACATCCCTGCCTGGTTCTGGTTGCTGGCAACGGCAGCAGTGTTCACCACTTTGTGGCTGAACCTGAAGGGCAAGCTGGATGACAAGAAAACCTTGTGGTTTGTGTTTGCAGAGATGCTTCTGGTGGGTGGTTTGGCCTTCCTGGGCGGTCAGTTGATGCACTTTGGATGGGCTGTTTTCCACATCCTGGTCATTACTTTGCAGGCGTTTATATTCATGATGCTGTCAATTGTGTACCTGAACATGGCTCAGGAACATCATTAATCGGCGTTTTCAATTTTTTATTGGTTGTTTTTTTTAAGACACATTTCTGAAACTGGAGTTAAGTAATGGAATTTGTAATTGGTATGACCGCTATCGCCGTAGCAGTGCTGGTTGGGCTCGGTGCGTTGGGTGTCGGTATTGGTGTTGGTATCCTGGGTGGTCGCTTGCTTGAAGGGTCTGCGCGTCAGCCTGAACTGGCACCGATGCTGCAGGGTAAGTTCTTGCTGGCAGTTGGCCTGTTAGATGCTGTTGCCATGATTGGTGTGGGTATCGGGCTGTTCTTCTCGTTCGCAAACCCGTTCATCGGTCAGCTTCAACCCTTTCTGGGCGGATAAGTTGTCGCTAGTCGACAAAATTTTTAGCAGACACGAAACGACGAGGTATACGGCATGAACATAAATGCCACTCTGATCCTGCAGTCGATCGCCATGATGGTGTTCGTCTGGTTTTGTATGAAGTTCATCTGGCCGCCTTTGTTGCAGGCCATGGATGAGCGTCGTGCCAAAATCGCCGATGGCCTGGCCGCTTCCGACCGCGCAGAAAAAGCGTTGGCCGAAGCAAGCCATGAGGTCGACAAGCAAATCAAGACGGCGCGTGAAAAGGCCGGCGAGATTGTTGAGCAGGCAAATAAGCGTCATAGCCAGATCCTGGATCAGGCAAAAGAAGATGCTGTAGGCGAACGTCAACGTCAGGTCGCGGCAGGTGAAGCCGAGATTACGCAGTCAGCCAACCAGGCCCGTGAAGAGTTACGTGCCACAGTTGCCAGCCTTGCGGTGCTCGGTGCGCGTCAGATTCTCGAAAGAGAAATTGACGAAGACACCCATCGTGAGTTGCTCGACAAGCTGATCGCAGAGATCTGAATATGAGCAGCCTGATGACATTGGCAAGGCCCTACGCGAAAGCGGCGTTTGAGCTGGCCCAAACTGATAACAATCTTGCAGGTTGGGATGACATGCTGTCAGCAGTTGCAATGATGACTGCCGACGAGAGCATGGATAATTGGCTGCAAAGCCCGCACGCAACTGCAGACAAGGCAGTTGAAATCATCGTGGATGCGATGGGTGGTGATGTCGACGCACGCTTCAAGGGTTACCTGGGCGTGTTGGCGGATAATGACCGCCTGACATTGTGCGCCGAAGTTTTCCGGTTGTTTCAAAAGCTTCGTCAGGCGGCTGAAAAGCGCTTGGATGTACGGGTTTTATCGGCTACGCCATTGCAGGCTTCGCAAACCGAAAGAATGCAGTCAGCGCTTGCCAAGCGCTTTGATTGCGAAATCACGATAAGCAACGATGTCGACCCGGATGTTTTGGGTGGGGCAATCATATATGCAGGTGACCAGGTTATTGACGGCTCTTTAGTTGGCCGTTTAAAACGACTGGAATCCTCGTTAAGTTAATTGAAAGAAGACCGATTGCCTGATAACAGGGCGATCTGACAGGAAAATTACAATGCAGACTACATTGAATCCATCTGAAATCAGCGAACTGATCAAACAGCGAGTTGAAGAGCTGAATATCTCAGCTGAAACCCGCAACGAAGGCACCGTGGTCAGTGTTTCTGACGGCATCGCCCGCGTTCACGGTCTCGAAGACGCCATGCAGGGTGAGATGATCGAATTCCCCGGCAGTACCTATGGACTGGCGCTCAACCTTGAGCGTGACTCTGTTGGTACGGTTATCCTGGGTGAGTACGAACACATCACTGAAGGCGATACTGTTAAATGTACGGGTCGTATTCTTGAGGTTCCACACGGTCACGGTTTGCTGGGCAGGGTAGTCAACGCTCTGGGTGAGCCAATTGATGGTCAGGGACCGATTGAAAATGATGGTTTCGCTCCCATTGAGAAGGTTGCGCCCGGTGTAATCTGGCGTAAATCTGTTGACCAGCCGGTACAGACCGGTCTTAAGTCCATCGACGCCATGGTGCCGATCGGACGTGGACAGCGTGAGTTGATCATTGGTGATCGCCAGATTGGTAAGTCAGCAATTGCCATCGACACCATCATTAACCAGGTTCGCTCAGGTATTAAATGTATCTATGTGGCTATCGGTCAGAAGCAGTCTACCGTTGCCAACGTGGTCAAAACACTTGAAGAGCACGGCGCTATGGAGCACACCATCGTGGTGAATGCTTCTGCATCTGACTCAGCGGCTATGCAGTACATGGCCCCTTACGCCGGTTGCACAATGGGCGAGTACTTCCGTGATCGCGGTGAAGACGCACTGATCATTTATGATGATTTGACCAAACAGGCCTGGGCTTATCGTCAGGTATCTCTGTTGCTGCGTCGTCCGCCGGGTCGTGAAGCGTATCCGGGTGACGTTTTCTACCTGCACTCCCGTCTGCTTGAGCGTGCTGCTCGTGTTAACGAAGAGTATGTAGAGAAGTTCACCAACGGCGCGGTAAAAGGCAAAACGGGTTCATTGACGGCATTGCCGATCATCGAAACTCAGGCTGGTGACGTATCTGCTTTCGTACCGACCAACGTGATTTCCATTACCGATGGCCAGATCTTCCTCGAAACCGATTTGTTTAACGGTGGTATCCGTCCTGCTGTTCACGCCGGTCTTTCCGTATCACGTGTAGGTGGCGCGGCACAGACCAAGGTGATCAAGAAACTGGGTGGCGGTGTGCGTTTGGCACTGGCCCAGTATCGTGAGTTGGCTGCGTTCGCGCAGTTCGCCTCTGATCTTGATGACTCGACCCGTGCCCAGTTGGAGCGTGGTCAGCGCGTAACCGAACTGATGAAGCAGGCTCAGTACAGCCCGATGTCAGTCGCGGATATGGCGGTATCTTTGTTCGCTATCGACAACGGCTTCATGGATGACATCGATCTTAATAAGATTGGCACATTTGAAGCAGCGTTGCTGGATCATATGACTAACTCGCAAACTGATTTGATGGAAACGCTTAATCACGGTGACTGGAACGACGAAATTCAGGCCAGCCTTAAAGCGGCTTGTGAAGAGTTCAAGACCACCGGAAGCTGGTAAGCCAGCGGAAATTAGCGGAGTAATCTGAATATGGCAGGTGGAAGAGAGATTGTCAGCAAAATCCGAAGCGTAGAGAACACCAAAAAGGTAACCTCTGCGCTGGAGATGGTCTCGGCCAGCAAAATCCGTAAGTCACAGGATTTGATGAAAGAGAGCCGTCCCTACGCGCGCATGATGAGTCGCGTAATCGGTCATCTTGGCAAAGCAAACCCGGAATATCGCCACCCCTTTACCATCACGCGCCCGGAAGTTAAGAAAGTCGGCTACATCGTCATTTCAAGTGATCGCGGCTTGTGTGGTGGGTTGAACAACAACCTGTTCAAAAAAGTCTTGGCCGATATGGGGCAGTGGCGCAAAGACGGCGCGGAAATTTGTCTCGTAGCACTGGGCAAGAAAGCGATCGCTTACTTCAAAAACGTAAAAGTTGAGGTGATGGCGGTTGCCACTGATCTCGGTGAAAAGCCTCAGATTGAAGATCTGATCGGCACCATCAAGATCATGCTGGAAGCGTATCGCAACCAGGAAGTCGACCAGGTTTACCTGGTATACAACGACTTCATCAACACCATGGTGCAAGAACCTGTCCTCACTCAGTTGCTGCCATTGCCACCAACTGATGACGAAGAGGTTCGGGATATTTGGGATTACATATACGAGCCCGATGCCGAGACCTTACTCGAAAGTGTCATGGTGCGTTATATAGAGACCCTGGTTTACCAGGGGGTTCTGGAGAATCTCGCGTCCGAGCATGCTGCACGTATGATTGCGATGAAGAGCGCTACAGACAACGCAAGTGATTTGATCGATGAACTGAACCTGGTCTACAACAAGGCCCGTCAGGCAGCGATCACACAGGAAATTTCAGAAATCGTCGGTGGTGCGGCTGCCGTTTAAGGCAGGCCATCGGCACATTAGGAGCTAAAGTAATGAGTGCTGGATCAATTGTTCAGGTAATCGGTGCCGTAGTAGACGTAGAGTTTGCACGCGACTCGATGCCCAAGATTTTCAACGCATGTAACGTGGACGGAACCGATATCGTGCTGGAAGTTCAGCAGCAACTCGGTGACGGCGTAGTGCGTTGTATCGCCCTGGGTTCAACCGATGGTTTGAAACGTGGATTGTCAGTGAGCAATACTGGTAACGCCATCATGGTTCCCGTGGGTGAAAAAACCCTGGGTCGTGTGATGGACGTGCTTGGACGGCCTATCGACGAAGCCGGTCCGATTGGTGAAGAAAAGCGTATGCCTATTCACCGTAAACCGCCTACATATGAAGAGCAGGCTGGTGGTAATGACGTCCTCGAAACGGGCATCAAGGTTATCGACTTGATCATGCCTATCGCGAGAGGCGGTAAAGTTGGCCTGTTCGGTGGTGCTGGTGTTGGTAAAACAGTGACCCTGATGGAGCTGATTCGAAACATCGCTATTGAGCACTCGGGCTTTTCTGTATTTGCCGGCGTGGGTGAGCGTACCCGTGAAGGTAATGATTTCTACCACGAAATGAAAGACGCCGACGTACTCAGCAAGGTATCACTGGTTTACGGCCAGATGAATGAGCCACCGGGTAACCGTTTGCGTGTTGCGCTGACCGGTCTGACCATGGCTGAAGAGTTCCGTGACCAGGGTAATGACGTATTGATGTTCATCGACAACATCTACCGTTACACACTGGCAGGAACAGAAGTATCCGCGCTGTTGGGCCGTATGCCTTCCGCGGTAGGCTACCAGCCCACACTGGCGCTTGAAATGGGCCTGTTGCAGGAACGTATCACCACCACCAAGACCGGTTCTATCACCTCATTCCAGGCGGTATACGTACCTGCGGATGATTTGACCGATCCGTCACCGGCAACCACGTTTGCTCACCTTGACGCGACACTGGTATTGAGCCGAAACGTTGCAGAGCAGGGTATTTACCCGGCTGTGGATCCTTTGGATTCCACCTCTCGTCTGCTCGATCCAAATCTGATCGGTCAGGAACACTACGATGTAGCACGTGCTGTACAGGGTGTACTGCAGCGTTATAAAGAGCTGAAAGACATCATCGCTATCCTGGGTATGGACGAGCTGTCGGAAGAAGACAAGCAGGTGGTTGCACGCGCACGTAAAGTACAACGCTTCCTGTCTCAGCCTTTCTTCGTTGCCGAAACCTTCACCGGCGCACCTGGCAAATATGTCACCCTGAAAGACACCATTCGTGCGTTCAAGGGCATTATTGACGGTGAATACGATCACCTGCCAGAGCAGGCGTTCTACATGGTTGGCGGTATTGAAGAAGCCGTTGCCAAGGGCGCTGAAATGGCCAAGAAAGAGGCGGCCTGAGCAGCCTCTTTTTAAGAGTACGAAATTATGACAAAGACCATTCGTTGTGACATCGTAAGCGCGCACGAGGAAATTTTCTCTGGCGAGGTTGCGATGGTTTTTGCTACCGGCACTGCTGGTGAGCTGGGTATCAGCCCGCGTCATGCGCCGCTGATTACACAGTTGCAGCCGGGTCCTGTCAGAATTCAGGACGCCAGTGGCGAAGAGCAATTTTACTTTGTGACCGGTGGCATCATCGAAGTTCAGCCGCACATTGTTACCATAATGGCAGATACTGCCATGCGCGGTGAAGATCTGGACCAGGCCGCTGCCGAAGCCGCCAAGGCAGAGGCTGAACGCGAACTGGCAGATCGGACCGGTGAGATGGAAATCGCTGAAGCACAATCCAAGTTGCTTGAGGCTGTGGCCCAATTACAAGCACTGGAACGACTGCGTAGACAGATGAAGCGTTAAGCCCCATCTGCAATGACCAATGAAAACCGGCCGAGTGCCGGTTTTTTTATCCACAGGGCTTTGTAATCAGGCTTGACCGGGCATAAGACGAGCGGACCGCCGCGGCTGTCGATATACTGCGTCAATACCGGCAGGTGGTGTTAGTGTGAAAACTCTTTATGGTCCAAGTGACCTGAGGGACAAAACCTGCTGATTTTATGTCATGGTAAACGACACCCCAAAAGCGCCCTTAAAGGGCCAGTCCGTTAAAAATTAATGAAAAAAAAGTTCTATTATTTAGTGCTGTTGGCAGCCCTCGTATATAGCTTCGTTCAGGAGCAGGGCATTTCTATACCCGGGTTTCAGTCGCCAGAGCAAACTAGCAATCACGCGGTTCAAGAAGCGTATGACAACCGTCAAAGTGACGTTCAGGTCATGGGCGAAGGAGTGGTGGTCAAGGTTCTTCCTGATGATAATGAAGGGTCCAGACACCAAAAATTCATCTTGAGAACCAATCAAAAAATGACTTTGCTGGTGTCTCACAATATCGATCTTGCACCCAGAATTTCCAGGCTGCGTGCTGGAGACACGGTTATGTTTTTTGGTGAGTATGAGTGGAATGAAAGGGGCGGCGTGGTTCATTGGACACACCATGACCCGGGTGGCCGCCATATTGACGGCTGGTTAAAACATAATGGCAAAACCTATCAGTAGACGCGCTGTAATGCCTTGCCAGGTTCGCCTTTGATTTGTTCATTGGTTTAACCGGTAGGAAATTGGTGCCGACCCCGCGTGAGATGGTTAAGATGGTAACCGGGGTTTCATTGGAACAGCTTTTTAGGGCAAATAATGAGAACAGTTGAAATTTCAAAAGAGCCGGTTGATCTATACAAAATACTGAAGTTTGAAGGCATGGCATCCAGTGGTGCTGAAGCGAAGATTGTCATTGCTGAGGGTCTTGTTCTCGTTAACGGGGAAGTAGAAACCCGCAAGCGAAAGAAAATATATTCAGGTGATACCATTGAGTTCGGACAAGAAATTATCCGCATGAAGCTCAATTGACAGACTAAGAAACGGGAAACAGAGAAATGAACAACAACGATGTCTTGCGCCGTATCCGTTACACCTTCGACTTCGATGACGCGAAGATGATCGCCATATTCGGGCTGGGCAACTTTCAGGCAACACGCGCGCAAATCAGCGACTGGCTAAAGAAAGAAGATGACCCGGCATTTCAGAAGTGTACGGATGTGCAACTGGCCATCTTTCTGAATGGCCTGATCATCGAAAAACGCGGCAAGAAAGACGGACCACAACCGCCGCCGGAAACACGTTTATCCAACAATATTGTTTTCCGAAAGCTAAAAATTGCGCTAAACCTGCAGGCTGAAGACGTACTTAAAATCCTTAACCAGGGAGATTTTCGTATGAGCAAGCATGAGCTGAGCGCGTTTTTCCGCAAACCGGAACACAAGCATTACCGGGACTGCAAAGACCAGGTTTTGCGTAATTTTCTAAAAGGTGTGCAGGTTAAGTACCGGGCTTAACCTCATTGGCAGTTGATGCTTGCTGAGGTTAGCGCTGGCTGGTGACCTACAGAATGAGTGATTTCTAAACGTGACCACAAGCTTAAAACAGTTGGCGCAACTGGACGAAGATCGCCTTGTAGAAACTGCCCGCACTGTGGCGTCGATGGATACAGACATGGCGCGTTTACTGGCAGACCACGGAACACCGCCTTTGTGGGCACGGGAGCCGGGTTTTATCACCCTGGTTCGTATTATTCTTGAGCAACAGGTTTCGCTTGCTTCTGCAGACGCGATGTTTCGACGCTTGAACAGTCATATTGAGCCGCTGACGCCGCGCGCGATTTTAGAGGCGGGTGCGACTTTTTTGCAGTCCTTTGGCATCACCCGGCAAAAAGCCGGCTATTTCGTCAACGTGGCGACCGCGATTGAGAGCGGTGCTCTTGATCTCGCCGCACTGGCTAACGAGAATGATGATGTTGTCATTGACAGGTTGACCGCAGTAAAGGGCGTGGGTCAATGGACCGCTAAAATATACCTGCTGATGGCCCTGCGGCGGCCGGACGTGTGGCCGGTTGGGGATATTGCGCTCGCAACAGCAGTCAAAAACATGCGGCGAATGAAGCTGAGGCCAAGCCAGGACAAGTTGAGTGAAATGGCAGACGCGTGGCGCCCACATCGCGCAACTGCAGCAAGAATGCTGTGGCATTACTATCTGAACAGCACCAAATTCGCTGCGAATTAAAACTTTTGAAACCAAATAATAATCCAGGAGTTTGTTTAATGAGCAATAAAACACTTGATGCATGGCATCAAATTGTAAAATCAAAGAGCCCGGTTGGGCTTAACGAAATTCTTGCTGATGATGTAACCTTTCACTCGCCGGTAGTTCATACTCCGCAAGAGGGCAAAGCCATCACGTTGTTGTACCTCACGGCCGCCCATGAAGTGCTGGGAAACGAGTCATTTCGCTATGTACGTGAGGTGGTTAATGAACATGACGCAGTGCTCGAGTTCAGTGTCGAAATAGAGGGTGTATTGGTCAATGGCGTTGATATGATCAGTTGGAATGATGAAGGCAAAATAACCGACTTCAAGGTCATGTTGAGACCGCTACAGGCCATCAATATTGTCCACCAGGAAATGGGTGCGAGACTTCAGGCGCGAGCTTAAAACGCAGCAGTCCGGGTACCCGTCAGTCTGTCAAAATCGTACAAAGCAGGAGAACGCACATGAAAATACCCGTTATCGCAGGTAACACTCCTGCCAAGGCGACCCTTAAAAAGGGCGAGAAATACTTTTTCTGTTCCTGTGGACAGTCTATAAACCAACCATTTTGTGATGGTTCCCACGCAGGCACCAACTTCAGGCCCAAGGTGTTTAAGGCAGAGAAGGATGGCGATGCCTGGCTGTGTATGTGCAAATACACGGGCAATGCCCCGTATTGCGATGGAACCCATAAAAAATTCACTACAGAGCAGGTTGGCCAGAAAGGGCCGGACGCCCTGGGTTCCTGATATGAAAATTTGGGTAGACGCAGACGCGTGTCCAGTAGTGATCAAAGAGGTTTTGTTTAAAGCGGCAGAGCGCACAGAGGTGTTGCTAACGCTGGTCGCGAACCAGCCTGTACGCATACCGCCCTCGCGGTTTATCCGTTTTGTTCAGGTGGCATCCGGGTTCGATGTCGCCGACAATGAGATTGTTAGACGCATTGAAGCTGGAGACCTGGTGATTACGGGTGATATTCCGTTGGCGGCTGAAGTCATTGAAAAAGGTGGTCACGCTCTCAACCCTCGCGGCGAAATGTATACTGCCGAAAACATCAGGGCCAGGCTGAATATAAGGGACTTTATGGATACCTTGCGTGGTAGCGGGATCGATACCGGTGGCCCGCCGGCGCTTAGCCAGAATGACCGAAAGTCTTTTGCCGACAATCTGGACAGGTGGTTGGCCCGGCACGCCAACAAGGCTTAGGCAGCCGCGCTACCCGCCAATAAGCGCCGTCAGGCGATGTTCAGTCCATGGTGAACATTGGAGAACGGCATTTGAGTGTTTTCAGTTTAATTACGGTATAACTATGATGGCCAGTGACAGCTTCTCTACTCTTTCGATATCCCCCGCACAAATAAAAAACCTGGATTCTCTTGGTTACAAGAAAATGACGCCCATCCAGGCCCAAAGCCTGCCGCATGTGCTGAAAGGAAAGGACCTGATTGCCCAGGCAAAAACTGGCAGTGGTAAAACGGCGGCATTTGGCATTGGTTTGCTGGAACAAATCAACCCGCGCTTCTTTGGGGCTCAGGCATTGATCTTGTGCCCGACACGAGAGTTGGCCGACCAGGTTGGCAAAGAGCTTCGCAGGCTTGCCCGCAGTACGCCCAATATCAAACTTGTTCTGCTGTGTGGCGGCAAGCCGTTCGGCCCACAAAAGGGCTCACTGGAGCATGGCGCGCATATTGTGGTCGGAACACCGGGGCGCATTCAGGACCATTTACGCAAAGAGACGCTAAAGCTCGATGGCTTGAAGACACTGGTGTTGGATGAGGCGGACAGAATGCTGGATATGGGCTTTTCCGAGGTGATGACCGAAATCATCTCGCAGACCCCAAAAAATCGTCAGACACTTATGTTTTCAGCAACCTATCCAGCGGAAATTAAAAAAATGTGCCGCTCTATTCAACGTGACCCGGTGAACGTCACGGTAGAGTCTGAACACCACTCAGAGGTGATTGAGCAGTTGTTTTACGAAGTTAAAAGGCACGAGCGTAATAACACCCTGCTTGCTCTGTTTGAACACTACAAGCCCGAAACCACACTGGTGTTTTGTCATACCAAGAAGCAATGTGATGAGGTGGCGGCGCATTTGCGAGCCCATAAGATTGAAGCGCTGGCTATTCATGGCGATCTGGAGCAGCGGGAAAGGGACCAGGTGCTGGTGCAGTTTGCCAATAACAGTTGTGCGGTGCTGGTGGCGACCGATGTGGCTGCGCGCGGCCTTGATATCAAATCACTACAAGCAGTTATCAACTTTGAGCTGCCGCGTGACCCCGAGATTTATGTTCACCGCATAGGCCGAACCGGCAGGGCGGGGGAAAAAGGTATCGCGTTGAGTATTTTTACTGAATCTGAACAAGCGCGTGTTAATGCCATTGAGCACTACCAGAAAAAACCCTGCATCATCGATGTGTACGCGTCACTCGATCGCGACCCTGGTATGTCTTTGCAGTCGCCAATGGTCACAATACAGCTCGACGCGGGACGGAAGAACAAAATGCGGCCGGGCGACCTTTTGGGCGCGCTGACAGGTGATGCCGGGTTGGCGGGTTCGCAGATTGGGAAAATCGATATATTCGATATGTCGAGCTACGTGGCTATCGAGCGCAGCGCGCTGCGGCAGGCGCTCAATTACCTGGCCAATGGCAAGGTTAAGGGGCGTACTGTTCGCGCCCGTAAAGTCTGACTGATACCGACCCCGGGAGATGAGCAACTCGGCAATCAGGGTGTTGGTCATGGGCTACCTTTTTGCCGTCGGCGCCACCTTGATCTGGTCGTCAAACTTCATCGTTGCGCTGGAGCTTAAAGGTAGTGTGCCGCCGGTTAGTCTGGCTTTTTGGCGGTGGTTTGTAGCGGTTGTGGTGTTGCTTCCATTTACGCTCAGAGCGCTTGTCAATCAATGGCAAACTATCAGGGAAAACCTTCCCTATCTGTCCATCACGGCCTTGCTGGGTGTGACCTTGTTTAACACGCTGCTGTATCTGGGTAGCCAGACCACCAGCGCGATAAACCTTTCGCTTATCTCGATCACGTCCCCCATTTTTATCATTATTATTGCGCGCTTTCTTTATGGCGAACTGCTGACCTTTTATAAGGCCTCGGGCATCATGCTGGTGACCGCGGGTGTCATCCTGTTGATTACCGGGGGCGACCCGGCAGGTCTGTTAAACCTGTCTTTTGCGATTGGTGATTTGTGGATGCTAATAGGCGCGTTTTTGTTTGCCGTCTACAGTATTCTAATCATCAAAAAACCGCCCCAGTTGAACATTTGGGCATTTCAGCTCGTCACTTTCCTGTTAGGTCTGCTTTTTCTTTTCCCCTTCTATGTGTGGGAGTACCTGTCGGTTCCTGCGGCTGTGTTTGATGACAATGCGGTTTACTCCATACTGTATCTGGGTGTGTTTGCTTCCCTTTTGGCGTATGTTTTTTGGAACCAGTCAATCCTGATGATAGGGGCAACCAACGTGGGTATGGTGTACTACACGCTGCCCATTTTCAGCGGGGCATTGGCGTATTGGCTCCTTGACGAAGACATAGGCATGCTACATTTGAGTAGCGGGCTGCTTATCGTCCTGGGAATTTTCACCGCCAACTATGTGCCAAAAAAAACCCGGCCAACGGAGCGATAAACTGTTGTCACCCACGCGTTGAGATCAATGAAATATGGACACTCTGAAACACTATTCGCCACTGGAAGAAAAAACCAACATCATCTCTCATGCGGTTGGTCTTGTTCTTAGCCTTGCGGGTTTGTTCTTGATGGTGGTTCGCGCGGGTCGTTATGGCGACACATGGCATGTCGTAAGCGCCAGTATTTTTGGCGTCAGCCTAATTTCACTATACGCGGCATCTACCTTGTACCACAGTGCGACGGATCCGGTTAAAAGGGGCCGTTTGAGAATTTTTGACCACGCCACTATTTACGTTCTTATCGCCGGTACTTATACGCCTTTTACACTTATCACCTTAAATGGCATGACCGGGTGGGTGATTTTCGGAATTTCATGGGCCATGGCATTGACCGGCATCACGCTGAAACTGTTTTTCACCGGAAAATACAATCTCGTCTCAACCCTGATGTATGTGTTTATGGGGTGGATCATTGTTTTCGCCATATCACCGCTTATCGACAACCTGTCTGCACAGGGCTTGTTCTGGCTCTTTGCTGGCGGCGTTGCCTATACCGTCGGCGCGGGCCTATACAGCATCAAAAAAATCAAATTCAACCACGCCATATTCCACATGTTTGTTCTGCTTGGTAGCGCCTGTCATTTTGTGGCGGTGTACTTTTATGTTTTACCGGGCAAGCCGGGAGGGCTTTGATAGCACGCATGAAGCTGCGTGCCAGACAACTAAACATACGGACACAGGAAGTAGGTCGTGCTAAATCGGGTCTGACATAATTTCGACGTGCGAATACGAATAAAACTCCGCTAAAAACGATACAATGAAAAAAGAAAAAACGTTGCCCAAGAACACGTTTCCAATGCCGCTCAAGTACCCGGCATAATCGGCTTCCGGTGAAGTGTAAAACGCGTTTCGCCGGGCAACCTGGCAAGACTGGGCCATATGGTGAGTGGTTGTTTCAAATTTCGATATGGCGGCACCAAACAAAAAACGCGAGTGAAAATAATTATGTCTAATTCCCGGATACCAGAAAGCGCAAGAGTAGTTGTTGTCGGCGGTGGAATCATTGGCTGCTCTGTGGCTTACCACCTGGCTGATATGGGTTGTAATGACGTGGTACTGCTAGAGCGGGACCAACTCACGTCCGGCACCACCTGGCACGCTGCTGGCTTGATGACCACCTATGGTTCAACCTCTGAAACCTCACTTAAAATGCGCAAGTATTCGCGTGAACTTTATGCGAGGCTTGAAGAAGAAACGGGGCAGGCAACCGGGTTTCAACCGGTCGGGTTTATCGAGGTTGCATCCAACGCGGATTATCTGGAAGAACAGCGCCGGGTATCAGCCTTTAACCGCCTGCATGGTATCGACGTGGTCGAAATTTCACCTTCTGAAATTAAAGACCTTTTCCCATTTGCGAATGTTGATGATGTCCTTGCAGGGTTTTATACCGCGACAGACGGGCGGATTAACCCGGTTGATGTGACCATGGCACTGGCCAAAGGGGCTCGGCTGAGGGGTGTAAAGATTATTCAGAACACTCCTGTGACCGGTGTGCTAACCCAGCGGGGTACAGTGACGGGTGTGCGTACCGAACAGGGTGATATCAAGGCGGAAATTGTCGTTAACTGTGCCGGAATGTGGGCCAGACAATTTGGCGAACTCGCTGGTGTGAGTATTCCCAACCAGGCCGCGGAGCACTACTACTTAATTACAGATGATGTAAAAGGCACTCCCAAAGACCTGCCAATTTTGGAAGATCCATCCTGTCACGCCTACTACCGTGAAGAAACCGGTGGCCTGATGATTGGTCTGTTCGAGCCCGATTGCGCGCCGTGGCGTGTTGATGGAATACCTGAAGATTTTTCATTCGGCGAAATACCACCCGACTGGGAAAGAATGACCCCGTTCCTGGAGCGCGCGATGAGCCGGGTGCCGGTCTCAATGGATGTCGGCATCAAGAAATTTTTCTGTGGGCCGGAAAGCTTTACGCCGGATTTGAGTCCAATCGTGGGCGAAGCGCCGGAGCTCAGAAATTATTTTGTCGCGGCGGGGCTCAACTCGGTCGGCATTATCACCGGTGGCGGTCTCGGCAGGGTGCTTGCGCACTGGATACTTAACGGCACGGCCGATGTAGATATTACCGGCATGAACATTGATCGCTTCCATTCTTACCAGTGCAACCCTGAGTATCGGCGCAAACGCGCGCTGGAGTCGCTCGGCATGGTCTATAAATGCCATTACCCCAGTCGTACACCGCAAACAGCAAGGGGCGCTCGAAAATCACCCTTCCATGACCGCCTTGCGGCACAAGGGGCCTATTTTAAAGATGTAAGCGGCTGGGAGTCGCCCGACTGGTACGCACCGGAGGGGCACAAGCCTGAAGCCGGCAAATTGTCCTGGGGAAGGCAGCACTGGTTCCCATGGTGGGAAGCAGAGCATCGCGCCTGTCGCGAAGGCGTTATTGCCATGGATATGTCATTCATGGGCAAGTTTCTGGTTCAGGGGCGCGATGCCGGTAAGGTGCTGAACTATATTTCCGCCAATGAAGTAGACGCGGAAGCGGGCAAGATCACCTATACACAATGGCTTAATCACACCGGCAAGCTGGAAGCCGATCTGACGGTCATCAAGTTTAATGATGAGAAATACATGGTCGTGGCCTCGGATACGGCACACCGGCATACAGAAACACGGCTGAAGACCAACATCGCCGCCGACCAGCACGCGTTTGTCACGGATGTCACCTCCGCGTATGGGCAGTTGAATATTCAGGGTCCAAGGTCAAGAGAGCTTCTTCAGTCCATCACAACAACCGATATGTCCAACGAGGTGTTCCCCTTCCGGGCGGTCAAAGAAATTGATATTGGCTTTGCTCGCGTCACCTGTGTGCGAATTACCTATTTGGGTGAGTTGGGGTACGAGCTTTATATTCCCGCGGAGCAGGCAACCCATGTTTATGACCTGATCGTTGAGGCAGGGAAAAAATATGACCTGCGTCACGCCGGCCTCAAGGCGCTGGCAAGTTTGCGTATGGAAAAGGCCTATCGTGATTACGGCCATGATATCGACAATACGGATGACCCCTACGAAGTGGGTTTGGGTTTTGCCGTTGCGCTGCAAAAAGAGGGCGACTTTATCGGCAAGGATGAGTGTGTCAAAAAGAAAGCTGCGGCCCCCTATTCGCAACGACTGGTCCAGGTGTTGGTGAATGATCCGGAGCCGCAAATGTACCATGCCGAAATTGTCCTCAGGGATGGCGTTCCTGTCGGCGAAGTGAGGGCGGCCTCATACGGCCACACCCTTGGCGGCGCGGTGGGTCTTGCAATGGTTGAAGGTGACCCGGTAAACAAGGACTACCTCGAGTCTGGCAACTGGTCGGTAGAGATTGCCGGTAAAACCTATCCTGCTACGGTGTCGTTCAGGCCAATGTATGACCCGGGTATGGAAAGAATAAAAGCCTGACCTGGGCCCCGGATTGTTCCGGGGCCGAACAAGCGGTTTGCCCCCCCATGTTAGCGGCCGCTGTTAACCCTGCCTGACCGTGGCTTCATTGCTTGGTCAGGCGGCTGCCAGCAGGTTAAATGGAGCACTCGATACCCCGGTTTTTTATTCGATAAAGTGCAATCTACAACCTGCGGCAACCGTATTGGGCGGGCAAATTCAGCAAAAAAAACCGGCCCTGACCCGCGCCCATTAGTGGTTGCAACTGTGGACATTAGCTAATTGATGTCAGCATATAGCTGTAAGTTGCTGTAACCGTGCTACACTGCCCGTTTTCTGGGTCACAATTACCAGTCAATTTGCGCAAGGTTAGTACCAGTTGAAAACATATTTAGTAATTAGCGTATTGATGTTGATGCTCGTCACGGCACCGTTAGCGGCTGCTGATGGCGAGGTTTTATATCAAAAAAACTGCACCAAATGTCACAGCACCGAAGTATTCACCCGCGATGATCGCAACGTTAAAAGCCTTGAGGGGCTTAAGGCGAGGGTTAAGCAGTGCAGTCTCGCCGCAGAAAGCAAGTGGGTTGATGATGAAATCAGCCTGGTTGTTGATTACTTAAATAAGAACTTTTACAAGTTTTGAGGTGTTTTCAAAGAGAACAATGAATTAAAACTGTTGTTGCCCGAGTTTGAAGGATGCAACGGCAGTTAAAGATTTCTGCAGAAATGCAGGATGCCAAGCTAGAAATTATTATTTAATCCATAAGGAAGAAAGGTTATGAGTACAGGTACAGTGAAGTGGTTTGATGCGGGCAAGGGCTACGGATTCATTACACCAGAAGACGGTGGCAAGGATTTGTTTGTTCATCACTCCGAAATCAAGACCGATGGCTATGCAACACTTAATGATGGCCAGCAAGTAGAGTATGAAATTGGAGAAGGCCAGAAAGGCCCGTGTGCAACCAACGTTGTTGCGCTCTGATCATAAGCTACAAATAGCGACAAACGGGTGCCGGTCAGACTGGTGCCCGTTAAATGATCTGCAATAGTATCGCCCAGATTCCCGGGTTATAAGTCGGATTGGCCAGTCACTGGCTGGTTGCTCCGGTAGTACAGGGGTCAGTGTTAGTTGTTGTGTTAGCAAGTTCTTATTGAGCATTGTTTCTAACAAAAACTTAAAAGCGAAAACATTGCCGGCGAGACAAAAATCATCGTCAGCCAAATCAGGTAGTTTTATATGTCACTACCTGATCGCTGAACGGGCAGTATTTATCTCGCTGTTTCCAGCCCCGGTATCAACCGGGGGTCTGGTAAAATTATCTTAAACGTCTTTTCACCACTCGTTCAGGCTGCCCGACCAGAGGTCTTGTTGACCCCCGGTAATCCAGGCTCGCCGAATTTACGACTTTTACAGACAGTTACTTCTTGCCAAATTTTTTCTTGGCCTTTCTTTTTGGATTGTCGTCTTTTTTCCGGGATTTTCTTTTGGGCGGTGCGCTGTTGTCTGAATCCTGCTGTTTCTCGCGCTGCCCCAGACGGCTTATATCCAGCTTTTGGCCTGCTACCCGTACTTTCTTCAGATCATTGAAGGTCTCTTTCGGCATGCCTGCGGGCAGGTCGATCAGGGTGTAATCATCGTGAATATTGATGCGGCCAATATACTGGCCCTCAATGTCCGCCTCGTTGGCTATTGCACCCACGATGTTGCCTGGCATCACGCCATGGTTGTGACCAACCGCAAGTCGGTAACGCTCCATGCCTTCAGAGGGCGGACCGTCTTTCCTGGCCCTTTCACTGTGTTCTTTCTTTGCGCGCGGTGGGCGGTCTTCTTTTTCCCATTTCTTTTCGCCCTTTCGGGGTGGTTTGTTTTGCAGCAGGAATGGCGCATCACCCTGAGATAGCTGAGCCAGTGCTGCGGCGATTTGCAAAACCGGCACGTCATGGTCTTTTTGATATTTTTCAAGCATGCTGGAAAACAGACTGAGGTCTTCACTTTCTATCGTATCGGTAATGCGCTGCTTGAATTTTTCAATACGCAAATTGTTAATGGCATCCGTTGAAGGCAGATCCATGATTTCGATCTTCTTCCTGGTGGCATTTTCAATAGCGTATAACATACGCTTCTCCCGCGGCGTAACAAACAGGATGGCATCGCCCTCCCGACCCGCTCGGCCGGTACGGCCAATACGGTGTACATAGGCCTCCGTATCGCTCGGAATGTCATAGTTCACCACATGGCTGACACGCTGCACATCAAGACCGCGCGCGGCCACATCGGTGGCAACCAGAATATCCAGCTTCCCTTTTTTAAGTTGGTCAACCGTTCGCTCACGCTGCTTTTGCTGAATATCGCCATTGAGTGGTGCTGATGCGTAACCCCGGGCTTCCAGTTTTTCGGATAGCTCAATGGTGGCAATTTTGGTGCGCACAAATATCAGCATGCCATCAAACGGCTCGGCCTCAAGAATGCGGGTCAGCGCATCGAGCTTGTTAAAACCCTGTACAGGCCAAAACCGCTGACGGATGGTTTCCGCAGTGCTTGTTTTGACCTGGATGGTTATTTGTTCGGGGTTGTTCAGGTGCCGCGTAGCGATGCGGCGAATTTGTTGCGGCATGGTAGCCGAAAATAGCGCGACCTGGCGGTCTTTCGGCGTTTGATCAAGTATCCACTCAACGTCATCAATGAAGCCCATGCGGAGCATTTCATCGCCTTCGTCCAATACCAGCGTCGTCAGTTTATCCAGCACGAGAGTGCCGCGACGGATATGGTCCATCACTCGCCCTGGAGTCCCCACGGCGACGTGCACCCCCCGTTTTAGCGCACGAATTTGCACGCTGTAATCCTGCCCGCCGTATATCGGCAGAACGTGAAAACCTTTCATGTGGTGTGCGTATGTTTGAAAGGCCTCGGAAACCTGGATGGCCAGTTCACGTGTGGGCGCGAGTACCAGCACCTGCGGGTCTTTTTGTTTTAAGTCCAGTTTGGATAATATCGGCAGCGCGAACGCCGCGGTCTTTCCGGTACCTGTCTGAGCCTGTCCTACAACATCTCTGCCTTCCAGCAACAATGGAATGGTTCGGGCCTGTATGGGTGACGGGGTTTCATAACCGACATCTTCCAGGGCCTTAAAAAGCTCTGGCCGTAAGGCTAATTGATTAAATGCAGTGATTTCGTTGGCTTTCATGTTGGGTATCCGGGTGTGCAATAAAGAGAATTGATAAGAGATTATGCGCCATTTGGGAACCAGGCACTGATCTGATTACATTATATACCGGACCGGCCAATGACCCCGGCCCGATATGGTGTTTAATTTGACTGGTTGGCTGACGCTCTCGCTTCGTCCAGTGTCGCTCTTAACGACTTGGCCCATGATGTCATCATTCGTTGTGCAACTGAGCGATTGCTGACGCTGGTGCGCCACTCGTTATAGCCCTTGCGAAAATCTCGTTTGCGGTCGGTCGCCCTGGCTATTTTGTCGTTTGTCAGGGAGTCAAACAGTTCAAGGTTCAGGGTCATTTCTCCCGCTGACTCAGAGAACGTCATGCTGCGGGAAGCGCTTTTTATGTCCGGCGCGACAATGTCGAGATCGACAATAGAAGGCACGACGATCAACACATCATCAGCGGCTTCTTCTGCCATTTCGTAACCCCCATCAGTCAACTCCCTGATGAAAACCTCACGAAAAAGCGTTGCCACATCGCTGTTGATCCGCTCCATATCCTTGGTCTTCACTTTAAACGGGTTGCTGCGGTTCTGGTCACGCTGCCAGTTTTTTTTGAATGCGACTGTCGCGTCTTTGAGCCAAATGCGTTGATAGGCACCCAGGTTCGCACCCGGGTCAGCGTAGACGGTGGCTAAATCAGAATCTCTCACAAGTTCCATGCCATCATCGTTTACCGCAGGAAGGCTTTTCTTTGCGAGTACTGGCGAGGCGATGAAAAAACCAAAGACCAATGTGAATATCACAAAATATATCCTGCTCGAATTCATCATATTTACTCCAGCTTTATTGTTAAGCAATCAATCGCATGATCATTGACCACGGAAAACTGAGGGGGTTTCAAGAAAAACGGCTAATGGCAGCCGCGTTTATTGCGTGGCTGATGTGTATTGTAGCTTTATATTGAATTAATAGGCATATTCAGGAACAAAGAAATCATTAGTGTATTTGGAGAGTAGCGGTGTTTGACAAAAAACAGCACTGGGAAAATGTATATGAAAACAGTTCGCCATTGAGAGTGAGCTGGTTTCAGGGCGAACCGGCTTTGTCGTTGCGCCTTATTCATAACGCGCAGATTGCCCTTGACGCGCCTGTTCTGGATGTCGGCGGTGGCGCGTCCGTGTTGGTGGATGCACTTTGCGGGATTGGTTACACGAAGACGGCTGTTTTGGATATTTCGGCAAAAGCACTCGCCCACGCAAAAACCAGGCTGGCGGACAAAGCCGGTTCGGTTGAATGGTTCGAGGCAGACGTTACTCATTTTTGTCCGCCCCATCCGTTCGCGTTGTGGCATGACCGTGCCGTGTTCCATTTTTTAACCGCACGTGCCGACAGGCAAGCCTATGTAGACGTCCTCAATCAGGCGCTTGAGCCGGGCGGACATTTGATCATGATGGCCTTTGCCATCGATGGCCCCACAAAATGCAGTGGCCTCGATATCGTGCAATACGACGAGGATAAGATCATGGCCGAGCTGGGCGCTGGCTTCGAGTTGATAGAGTCCGGGCGCGAGACGCATGTGACGCCCGCAGAGAAGGAACAGAAATTTGCCTATTTTCGTTTTAAACGAACGGCAAGCTGTCTGTGAAGTGCGCTAAACTGTTCGCGGTCAGACGGCGACAGTTGGGCGGCGCCGCCTCATTGACCTTCCGCTGGAACAACCGCTGAAGGAACTTAATTATTATGTTGTCACCGCGGCGGGGAGGCGCGCATGACACAGACTTGGGAGTGGGTAGTTTGACTAAGGTTTTTCCAGGTAGTTTTTCGACGTTGGCGCGTGTGTTTGGTTTGTTGCTTTTGGTATTGGCCCTGTCCCGCCTTGTTCTGGTGGCCTGGTATTGGGGACGTGTAGCGCCAACAGACGGAACCCTGTTTATATTCCTGCAGGGCCTGCGTTTTGATATCGTTCTGATGGGTCTGCTGTTGGGGCCAGCCATGTTGGCGGCGCCCTGGTTATCGGGCCGCAAGCTCGGCGGGTCTTTGCTGCGTTATTACCTTGTGGCAGTTTCGTTATTGGTGGTGTTTGTCGAGTTGGGCACGATTCCGTTCATTGACCAGTACGATACCCGGCCAAATTATCTTTATGTTGAGTACCTGAAATACCCCCGTGAAGTTTTTGCGACCCTGATGGCGTCTTATGGCGCGATGCTTGTGGGTGTAACGGTAATAGCAATCCTGTCCGGTTGGTTGGTTTGGCGGTTGTCGAAGAGCATGGTGCAGCCTGCCAGCCGCAGCCGGATATTACACGCCTTGCTCCTGCTGCCGGTTATTTTGGTCCTGATTCTGGTGATGGTTCGGTCAACGCTGGATCATCGCCCCGTCAACCCGAGCACCGTGGCTTTTTCGACCGACTCCATGGTCAATCAGCTGCCGCTGAACTCACCCTATTCACTGTTGTACGCCATTTATGAGCAGCACCGGGACGCCAAGGGCGGAGCTGCAAATTACGGCAAAATGCCAGATGCCGAAGTATTAAGCATCGTAACCGAAGTGGCGGGAATTTCCGGGTCGGTGGATTTGAACAGTGACGCGCCCACCCTGCATTTTCAGCAGGCCACACACGAACGGCAACGGCCTTTGAACCTCGTGATAATTCTGGAGGAAAGTCTCGGGGCTGAATTTGTCGGCAGTCTCGGCGGTAAAGACCTGACGCCCAATCTGGATAAGATGGCGGATGATGGAATGTGGTTCGAGCAACTTTACGCCACCGGAACACGGTCAGCGCGGGGTATTGAGGCGGTCATTTCATCGTTTCCGCCGACCTCGAGACGCAGTGTGGTAAAGCTGGCCGAGACACAGGACAACTTTTTCACCATTGCCGGTTTCTTGAAAGACCAGGGCTACGACACCAGCTTCATTTATGGCGGTGAAGCCCACTTTGATAATATGCGCCGCTTTTTTCTTAACAATGGTTTTCAGACCATTATTGATGAGGGCGATTACGAGACGCCTGAGTTCATGGGGTCCTGGGGTGTTTCTGATGAAGATCTTTTTGTAAAAGCGGATGAACACTTCAAGCGGAAGGGTGACCAGCCGTTTTTTAGCCTGGTGTTTTCTTCCAGTCATCACGAGCCGTTTGATATCCCGGCCGGCAAGGTTGAAACCCGCTCCGGTCCCGACGGACCCCGGGACATGGCTGTGGCGTATGCCGATCACGCGTTGGGTCGGTTCTTCGACTTGGCCCGGTCATCCGATTACTATGAAAACACCGTGTTTCTTGTGGTCGCCGATCACAATTCCCGGGTTTACGGTGACCAACTGATTCCCATTGAGCGGTTTCATATTCCCGGGGTAATTCTCGGAGCGGATATCGAGCCGCGGCGTATTGCGGGGATCACCAGCCAAATCGATTTGTTACCCACACTGTTTTCACTGATAGGTGTAAGTGGGCAACACCCGGCTATTGGACATGACCTGACGACGCCAGAATATTTTCAGGGTGGCGGCAGGGCGCAGATGCAGTTCAACGATATTCAGGCCTGGATGGAGCCCGGCAAAGTCGTTGTGTTGCGCCCCAATCTGCCGATGCAGTCATTTTCTTACGAGCTGGGCGGCAGGCTGCAGCCAAGCACCGTGCAGGATAAAAGGCTTGAGAAAGTGGCGCTGGCCCACGCACTTTGGTCGCCTATGGCGATCAGGCAAAAGGCTTATCATCCATAAGCCACCTATGAGCCGGGCGCGTATAATGAAGGAGTTGAATTTAATTAACTGGTTGGCCGGCACGGGGTAACACTGTCAATAGTTAGGGGGTTGATGAAGGCAGCAGATGCAAAGTCTGATTCTCACGGGCTGAAATCACAGCAGGCCGCAGAATTGCTCGTCTTGCATGGTGCCAACGTACTACCTGAAAGCCGGCCAGTACCCTGGTGGCGCCGGGTGCTGCGGCAACTACACAGCCCCATCATCTACATCTTAATTTTTGCGCTCCTCTTCGATGTCCTGATTTCTCTCACGGAGGACGGGCACGGTTGGCCGTTCGAGTCGATCGCGATCGTTATCATCCTTGTGTTTAACACCGTCATGGGTGTGTGGCAGGAGTACCGCGCTGAGGAAGCGTTGGCCCACTTGAAAAAGCTCTCCGCGCCCAATGCCTGGGTACGTCGTGATGGAAAGCTGGTTCAGGTTCCGGCAGCAGAACTGGTGCCGGGAGACCTGGTTCGGGTAGGGGCCGGCAATCGTGTGTTTGCAGATGGCACGCTTGTTGGCGATGCCGACCTGATGATTGACGAATCTATGTTGACCGGTGAGTCTATGCCGGTGGAGCGGAGCGCTGGGGAAGATCTTTTTGCCGGTACATTGGCGGTTCGAGGCCTTAGCTGGATGCTTGTCACAAGGACGGGCGCGCACTCTGCCATGGGCAAAATTGCCGGCATGCTGTCACAGGTGGTCATGGAGTCAACGCCCCTTGAGAAGCGTTTAGCCCATTTCGGTCATATGATTGCTCGCTGGGTGGCGGCACTGGCGGTGGTGCTCATGGTAGTGGGTGTTGGAATTGAGGGCCTCGATCATTTTAGCGAAGCGCTGTTGTTTGCGGTTGCGGTGGCAGTGGCCGCGGTTCCCGAGGGGTTGCCGGCAGTTTTGACGCTGACCCTGGCGCTGGGCACGACGCGGATGGCGTCCCGCAATGCAATAGTACGTCGCCTGTCTGCCGTAGAAACACTTGGCTCCGTGACCGTTATCGCAACGGACAAAACAGGTACGCTGACCGAAAACAGGATGACGGTTCAGCGGGTGGATGCACTGGACCGGGACAGAGCTCTGCTTGCCATGGTGCTGGCCTCTGACGTGGAAGCCGCCGCTGCCGCCGGTGACCCGCTGGAAGTGGGTTTATATGAGTACGCGAAAAAACAGGATATCAACCTGGCCACGGTGCACAACTTGCATCCGCGGCAGTCGGTATCGCCATTCGATTCGGTCTTGAAGTACATGCGCGTGACGGTGCTGGAGGAAGGGCAACCCGTGTCCTACTTAAAAGGCGCGACGGAAGTGTTGCTGCAACGCAGCACCCTGACAGAACACGAGCGGGCTGAGTGGCATCTGAAAGTTGAGGCGGCTGCTGCGGAAGGGTTTCGGGTATTGGGCCTTGCGTGGGCAAAGGGCGACACCGAGACAGACATTGAGTGGTTGGGTATGGTTTTGTTTTGGGACCCGCCCAGGCCAGAGGTGTTGGCGGCCATAGAGGCCACCAGGAATGCCGGAATAAGGGTCATTATGATGACCGGTGATCACCCCGCGACCGCGCTTACCATTGCCCGGTCTATTGGCATCGATGGTGAAGAGGTCATGACCGGTGACCAGCTGGACCAGCTAAGCACCGATGAGCTGGCCGTAAAGATAAGGGATGTTGGTGTTTTTGCCCGCGTCAGTCCGGGGCACAAACTGGCGCTGGTAGAGGCCCTCAAGGCAAATGGCGAGATAGTTGCCATGACGGGCGATGGTGTAAATGACGCGCCGGCCCTGAAGCGGGCGGACGTTGGTGTAGCCATGGGCAAGCGCGGAAGTGATGTCAGCCGTGAAGTTGCCGACCTGGTATTGCTTGATGATAACTTCGCTACCATTGCCGCGGCGGTCGAGGAGGGTCGCGGAATTTACGCCAATGTTCTGAAGTTTATACGCTTCCTTTTTTCCACCAACGTTGCCCTTGTTTTGTTAATCGCTGTCGGCGTGGCTGGCGCGGCACTGTTCAACCTTCGCGATGAGAGTGGCAACATGTTGGTGCCGCTCATCGCGGTTCAGTTGTTATGGATCAACATTATTGCAGATGGCCCGCCGGCGCTGGCTCTCGGAATTGACCGTAACCCGGGAATGATGTCACAACGGCCCCGTTCTCCGTCATCACCTTTGCTGTCACGGGTCGATATTCACTTCATTTTGTTTGCCGGTATTTTGAAAGGCGGAGTGGGGGTAGTACTGTTTTTTTTGTTGCCGTTACTGGGTTACTCGACCGGTATCACCCAAACCTCGCTTTTCCTGTTTGAGTCCCTCGCGCAATTGGCGTTTGTCTATCCGTCACGCCGCATCATGGCTTCAACGGTCAGCAACCGGGTGCTCAACATTATTATTGTTGTGAGTGTAGGTTTGCAGGTTCTTACCGTCACGGTTCCCGGTTTGCGAACGATGCTTGGGTTGACGCCGCTTGATAGTCTGGCGCTGGTGATTGTCGGTGTTTCACTGGCGGTAACCATTATGGGCGCGGAGATATGGTCGCGCCGTTCGCGTGTTTTCGCGCCCCGGCCCTGATGCTTTCTCTGTAGGGCTCCCGGTGCCGACCGCCGACATTTCGCATATGCTTGACTATCCAGTGGCATAAAGAAGCAAGCACATGAATACTGTAAAGACTCATCGGAGGATAAGGGCGGCGGTAGCTGGTGACGCTGAAAGTATCAGCAAACTTATTTGCGGGCTTTCTGAAAAGTATATTACCGGCACATTGTCGTTGGAGGGTAAACGGGCTCTGTTGGGGTCCATGTCTCCAGCGGCAATACAAAAACATCTTCAATCGGGGTACAGGTACCATGTCTTTGAAACGGATGGGCAGCTTGTTGGTGTTGTGGGTGTCAGAGACAACAGCCACCTGTACCATCTGTTTGTCGCCGATGGTTATCAGCGTCAGGGTGTTGCGTCGAGATTATGGAAAGCCGCGATGGGCGCTTGCGTTGAGCAAGCAAGCCCGCGGGTGTTTACCGTTAACTCGTCAATGAACGCCGTGGGCGTGTATGAAAAGTTTGGCTTTGTAGCCATGTCAGAGCGGGTCGAAAAAAACGGCGTGGTATTTGTTCCAATGAAACTGACAGTCACCACACAACAATAAGAGGCATCTGCAAATGTCCTATCTGCGCGTCATCAGCCTGACATCCTTGGCCATGATTGCTTTCGCGGGCAATTCACTACTGTGCCGGGTTGCGCTTAAACACACCGCCATTGACCCTGCCAGCTTCACTGCCATTCGATTGATTTCCGGAGCACTGATGTTGTGGCTGGTGGTGCGAATCAAACACCGTGCCCCACATGGCAACGGCAACTGGTGGTCTGCTTTCGCGCTGTTTTTTTATGCGGCCGGGTTTTCTTTTGCCTATGTCAGTCTGCCCGCTGCCACTGGCGCGCTACTGCTTTTTGGCGCTGTGCAAGTCACCATGGTCGGGCATGGAATCTGGTCGGGCGAGCGTCTTTTGCGGTTGCAGTTTGCCGGGCTTGTGTTGGCGTTTGGCGGTCTTGTTGGCTTGTTGTTGCCAGGGCTTTCAGCACCGCCGTTGGCGGGGTCTCTGTTGATGTTGGGAGCGGGGGTCGCGTGGGGCGTTTATTCTTTACGCGGCAAACAAGTGGGAGACCCTACCAGGGTAACAGCAGGCAATTTTTTGCGTGCCGTACCGATCGCAATATTATTGAGTTTACTGATGTCCAGTCATGCCTCGCTGGATGCTGCTGGTTTCTGGTATGCCGTTGTTTCCGGCGCGTTGGCATCCGGGGTGGGTTATGCCATTTGGTATACGGCGCTGCCCGCTTTGCGATACACCAGCGCGGCTTCCGTTCAGCTTAGTGTTCCGGTCATTGCGGCGCTGGGTGGTATTGTGTTTTTGGGTGAGCCGATAAGCGTGCGCCTGGTGCTGGCATCCATTGCTATACTGGGAGGGATTGCGCTGGTAATTTTTAAGAAACAAGGGGTTGGTGAAACCCGGCAAGCGGTAGAAAAACGATGAAAAACAAAAGAACCTGGAGAATTGGCGATGTCTGAAAGTGCGGTAACAGGGAGTTGTTTTTGCAATAAGGTGAGCTATGAAATAACGGGCAACATGGGCGTGTTCCAATATTGCCACTGCTCCCGTTGCAGAAAGGTTACGGGCAGCGCTCATGCCACCAATATTTTTGTCTCTCCCGGCGATTTTAAATGGCTGAGCGGTGAGGATTGCGTCACACGCTATGACCCGGAGCACACAAAATATTTTGCAACCGCTTTCTGTAAAAACTGTGGCTCGACATTGCCATGGTTATCAAAAAGCGGAAAGGCGGTGATTGTTCCGGCCGGCACGCTTGACGCAGACCCGGGTATCAGGCCGCAGCGGAATATTTATTGTGGCTCACGTCCGGAGTGGTATACGCACGCCAGCGCAATACCGGAGTTTGATGAGACGCCGAGAACGAAGTCTTAAGGTGGGGTCTATGGTGTCACCAGCCAGCGTCGTACCCCGCCATGCGGCAACTGCCGCTCTACGGCGCATGGCCATTGAATAAAGACAGCACAGGAAAACACTGATGGAAATGCTTTCCGCTTTGGACGCGAGCTTTATATACCTGGAGAGCGCACACAGTCCGATGGCGATTGGCGCGGTGTATGTAATTGATGCCAAAGAAGCGCCCGCGAGCTTTTCATACCGTGCCTGGCATTCATTGGTAAAAAGCCGCTTGAAATGCTCCAAAGTTTTTCGCCAGCGCCTCGTGGAAGTTCCCCTGGACCTGTCTTTTCCTTATTGGATCAGAGACCCGGGTTTTGATCTGGACAACCACCTCCCCAGAAAAACCCTGCCGGCGCCAGGTGGCATGAAAGAGTTGATGCAGATGGCGGCCGATGTTTGGGGGCAGGTACTGGATCGTGAACGGCCACTGTGGGACATCGCGTTCGTTGAAGGCCTGGATACTATCCCCGGAATTTCAAAAGGGTCATTCGCCCTGATAACACGGGTGCACCATGCTGCGGTTGACGGCAAGGCCAGCACGGAGATGATGACCGCGCTACTCGACACCACTCCCGAAATTCGCGCGGTGGAGGGTGAAGACACCTGGGCGCCGGAGCAATTGCCGTCCACGCTTGGCGTTATCACGCGCTCATGGTCAAAAACCGGACACAAAGCGCTCGATTTGGTTGGTTTTGTGGGTAAGACAGCAGTGGATGCAGTCAACCTGTTGGGTGATAAAGGCTTGCGGAAAACTGACCCGCCGCCGCGATTATTGTCAGCACCCCCGACAATATTCAATCAGCCAGTCACTCCGGAAAGAACATTCTGGGGCAAAAATTTCAGTTTTGATCGTATCAGGGCAATCCGAAAAGCAGTGCCTGGTGTCACTGTTAATGATGTGGTTCTGGCAATATGCGCAGGCGGGTTACGCAGTTATCTGTCTGAAAAAGGCGAGTTGCCGGGTAAGCCAATGGTGGCAATGGCCCCCATATCTGTGCGCGGCGAGGATGAAGGAACCGGCAACCAGGTTTCGGCAATGCTTGTTAGCCTGGCCACCGACATCGAGTCGCCAATTGACCGTTTGCTTCATATCCGCGCAAACACGCACCGGTCAAAAGTGCACGCCAGCGCGTTACCGGCCAACAAGATTACCGAGTTTTTACCTTCAGAGACATTGGCTGCCGCGACCCGTGTTTACACACGTACCCGCCTGGGTGGTTTCCACCGGCCGTTTTTCAATGTCACCATTACCAATGTTCCCGGACCACCCGTGCCGCTCTATGCTGCCGGCGCCCGAATTCACAGTGCGTTTGGGATGGCTCCTGTTATTGATGGGTTGGGGCTGATACTGGTGGTTGTGAGTTACTATGGGAGAATATCGATAGGTATCAGCTCCTGTCAGAAGACCGTACCGGATCCAGAGAACATGGCAGAATGTTTTGCCCGTTCACTGGACGAGCTTGAGCGCGCTGTGGGTGATGTGACCCCTGCGCCCCTGGGTGCCGCCCACCGGAGCGATCAGAATAAGCAGGATCAGGGCAGAGAAACATTGCAGTCGTTTCATGAGGCCAACGAGGCGCTTGATAAGGCTATTAAGTTACTTGAGGACTAGCAACACAGTGAAAAACATAAAAAAGAAAGACATGATCGACCACTCACATCGCCCCTCCAAGTTGCTTTTATTTCTTGAGGGCAGGGCGGTATATGACGCGGCATCCATGCTGCCAATGCTGGGGCTGAAAAAGTGCCTGCCCCAAGGGGATAACCACCCGGTGCTGGTTTTTCCAGGGTTTCTGGCCAGTTCAAGATCGACCCAGCCTCTGCGCCAGTACCTTGCCGATCTGGGCTATCGGTCACACCGGTGGAAGCTTGGCTACAACCTTGGTTATAGCCACAAGCTGCATAATGATATGCGTGCCCGGGTGATTGAGCTGGTGGAACGTTACGGCGAGAAAATCAGCCTGGTAGGCTGGAGTCTTGGCGGTGTGTATGCCCGTGAGCTTGCCCGTGAAATGCCCGACATTGTTCGCCAGGTTATCACCATGGGAAGCCCGTTCCGCGGCCACCCCAGTTCCAGCAACGCACACAAGGTTTTTAACCTGTTCACCGAAATTTCCTACGACGATATGCCGGCTTCATTTGTTAAGAATATGGCGTACCCGCCACCAGTGCCAACGACAGCGCTCTACACACGTGGCGATGGCGTCGTTGCCTGGCAGTCAACCGTAGAGCTTTCGGAGCGTTACGATGTTGAGAATATCCATGTTGGCGGCGCACATCTGGGGCTTGGTTTTAACCCAAGGGTTTTATTGGCGCTGGCTGACCGGCTTGCGCTGCCGGAAGGCGAGTGGCGCCCGTTCAAGCCGCCAATCTGGATGAAGCCCTTGTTTCACAACTGGTACCCCGACTGGCTCGTTCATGGCAACGAAAACCCACTGGAAGCCCCCGGGTAGCTTTCGAGTAGCTCTCCCCGGGCTTGCTGCTTTCTTTCAGTCAGCGGCTTGCTGCGTCCTCAAAAAACTGACCGATCTCCAGCCAGGCCTCGTTAGCCTGAGGCAATTGCGGATCAAAAATTTGCCATACGTGTACCACGTCGGCCCATGTCTGGAGCTTTACCGGTGACCCCGAGGCAACGGCTTTGTAGGCATAACGACGTGCATCGTCCAGTAACATCTCCGCTTCACTCGCCTGAACGAGGGTTGGAGGAAGCCCTGCAAGATCGCCAAGTAGTGGTGAGGCCACCGGGTTGCCGGGTCGCATGCGGTGGACCCAGACCACCCACCAGCTTTTGATAAATTGTGGCAGTTTGTTTAGTGCCCGCATGATGGGTTTGAGCATGACATCCGTGGCTTCATTGCTGCGAATACTGGCCCCGGAAAAGGTCAGGTCGGTCAGGGGTGACAACGCCAGCACCGCTTCGGGAGCGCGCCAACCGTTATCGCGTATCCAGGCAACCAGGGACAAGGCCAGGTTGCCGCCGGCAGAATCGCCACCGATAAATAGTTGCCGGATTTCTCCCGCGCCATCGGGGCCGTTTCCAAGCACCCAGTGATAGGCCGTTCTGCAATCTTCAATACAATCGATGTGCTGGTGCTCCGGCATGAGCCGGTAATCGACAGCCAGCACGGCGCAACCCGTGATTTCGGAGAGTTTGCTGGTAATAGTGCGATGACTTTTGGGGCTGCCCATGATGAACCCGCCGCCATGTATGTAGAGAAAACGCCGGGTGCTGTCCGCCCCGGGAGCCATTACCCACTCGGCGGGCACGCCGCCGGCATCGACCGGAATAAATTCACTGATGTAATCCCGTTGATCGGTAATGCTTTCAATGGCGGCGCGGGCGGCGCGCAAGTTGTGTTTGGAGACACCCATAGAAATTTGCGCGGTGAGTTCTCTGACCGTATTAACCACGGCCAGATGCTCCGGCCCCGGACCACCCTCTCGGGAGAAGGTTTGAACGGCAGTGAGATCAGTGGGCGTGGGGAATTCATCGACATGCCGGCCACGCAAATAAAATCGCTCAAAAGCCCAGATCGCTGTCGCGAGGACAACAAACCATATCAACAGACTCATTGCTTACTCCCGTAAACGCAGTAGAATCAAGAAAGGTACATGCTATGTCGCACGATAAAATATCGCGTGGATTATAGCCAACACTATGTGCAGTCCAATCAATATCAGGAGCTCGTTAGCTTGACCACAGAACTGATCAAAGAACCGATCTCCAAAGTCGACACCGCCTGGTTGCGGATGGAGCAGCCCACCAACCTGATGATGATCAATGGTGTCGTCATCATGGAGGACGCGCTGGACTATGAAAAACTGCTGGAAACCATCAAGCAGCGCTTTCTCGCGTTTAGACGCTTTCGTCAAAAAGCCGTGGACGGTGCCACTGGTGCCCACTGGGTGCTGGATGAGGATTTTGATATTCGCCTGCATGTTCGCAGAACCGCCTTGCCGGGCGCGGCAGACCAGGATGAGCTCGAGTCGTTGGTTTCAGAACTGGCAAGCACGCCGCTGGACCACTCCCGCCCGCTTTGGCAGTTTCACGTAGTCGAGAACTATGTGGAAGGTCCCGTTATTATTATGCGAATTCACCACTGTATTGCCGATGGAATTGCGTTGGTACAGGTGTTTTTGTCGCTGACCGACCCCACACCCAAAGGCCGGCCGTCGGCGCGTGAACCGGATAAGTGGAAACAGCGTCGCGCGAAAGAGTCAAAGGTGTTTCAGCGCCTGATTGATCCGGCCCGCGAAGGTCTGGATTTTGCCACCCACCTTGGTCAGCGGATGGTCGAAGAGGGCAGCAAAATGTTGCAAAACCCGACCATCGCAAGCAATTACGCTACCGAAGCCAGTGAAATTATGCGCGAGTTGGTGCACTCGCTTACGCTTGAAAATGACCCTGTGACCCGTTTCAAGGGACGCCTTGGCACCCGTAAACAGGTTGCGTGGGCCAAGCCCTTGCCGCTCGATGAAGTAAAAGCGGTCAGCAAGGCTTTTGGCTGCACGGTCAACGATGTGCTTATCGCCGCGGTTTCTGGTGCCTTGCGACAATATATGATTTCTGTTGGTGATAGCGCAGAGGACATGGCAGATATTCGTGCCACAGTGCCGGTCAACCTGCGCCCTTTAGAGCACGCGCAGGAGCTGGGTAATCATTTTGGCCTCGTGTTTTTGTCACTGCCATTGAGTGTGGAAAGCCCGTTGGAGCGTTTGTATAGCGTCATTGATCGCATGAATGATCTTAAGGCTTCAAAACAGGCGACGGTTACGCTGGGCTTTCTCGCGGCGCTGGGTATGGGCCCCTCGGCTTTACAAAAGCCAGTGCTGGATATGCTCAGTCAAAAAGCCACGGCTGTTTTGACCAATGTTCCGGGGCCGCAGCAACCGCTGTATCTGGCGGGGTCAAAGCTGAAAGAAATGATGTTCTGGGTGCCGCAAAACGGCAATGTCGGGCTGGGTATCAGCATACTCAGTTACAACAACAAAGTGTTTTTTGGGCTGATCAGCGACTACCGCCTGGTGTCCGACCCCTCCGCCATCATTTCACGCTTCAGGAGCGAGTTTGAAAAACTGCTCTATCTTGGCTTGATGCTGCCGCTAGAGGGCAAACCCAGCGTACAGTCTGCCGAAAAGCTGCTTAAGAACGGACTAAACCCCGATTAGCGACGGGCTTATTCCAACTCTGCGACGGCCGCCTCAATATCCAGCTTTTCCATTGCGTCCATGGGCTGTAACTCGGACGCCTTCACATACAGGTCTGTGACCTCATCGAGCCGGTCATCTGCGTACAGAAGATACAGGCCGTTACCGTATTCAATATGCGCAATCGGCGAGTCCGGTGTTAGCGCCAGTGCCCGCTCAAAGTGTTTCAGGGCCTGATCAGCGCTGGCACCGTAGGTCATCTTGCCAAGCATTTTGCCGACCTTGTCGATGATTTCGGCGTGGTACATGCCAAGCGCGGTATGTGCCTCTGCGTGATTGGGTTGTAGTTCAAGCGTATTGTGCAGGGCGGTATGGATTTTACCTCCCACGCCCTGGCTTAAAGCTTTCACCACAGAAATGCTTTGGCTGTAGCGCCCCAGGTTGAAAGCGTAGAAATAATGGCTGTTGGGATCATCCGGTAGCAATTCGATAGCGCGTTCGGCGCGTTCGATAGCCGCCAGGTAACAGGCTTGTTGAGCCGCTTCATCGGTCGCCAGGTAGGTGGCATAAATTCCCGTGGCCTTGTTGGCCGGCGCGTGCGCCAGGTGACCGCATTTATCTGCTTGCCGGGTGGCTTTTTGAAAATCACCGGCGTGAAAGCAGCGCCATGCGTCCTGCAGGGTTTCTGCCAGCGCCTCGAAGTCACCAGCAAAAGATGTTGGCGCGGCAGCCGGTGTCTGCTCCAGGGTTTCCTGCACCCACTCGGTAGACGGGAACTCGACACAGTCCCCGCGGTGCAGCTTGGACCAAGCTGCTTGCAAACGGTCGCCTTTGAACACAAAAGCTGCATTGTTATGCGGGAAATCGTTCCATTGAGTCATAGGTTTCACCACTGTGTTGTTTCTAGTGTGTTTACTCTAAATTTTGAATCTACCATAACGCCATCACTCATCAATCCTGAATGGAACATGGAGTTAAAGATGGCTAACAAGACACTGAAAAAGAAAGTACAGGCACAGCCGGTTATTAGCAAGTTAGCAGCACCGGTTGTTGAGTCAGCGCGTGATTTCTGGTTTGCGGGTCTGGGCGCCTTTTCAATTGCTCAGCAGGAAAGCGGCAAGCTGATCGGACAAGGCGACAAGCTGTTCAAAAAGCTGGTCTCAGAAGGTACGAAGCTGGAGAAAAAATCACTCGGCAAGGCTGAGAGCGCGGTTGATGAAGTCAAGAGCGAGTTTGAAACAAAGTTCGAAGATATGCGTCAGCAGACCAACGACAACCTTGATGCCCTGGCCCAGGTGTTTGATAAGCGTGTTTCAGCGGCGGTCGAGCGTCTTGGCGTTCCTACGACAAAGGATTTAAACAGCCTGTCTGAAAGCGTGCAAAAGCTGTCTCATGAGGCGCTCGAAAACATGGGCAAACTGGAAGGCGCGGTTGAAAAGCGGGTGGCTGAAATACTGTCCGGTCTCGGTATTCCGGGTGTTGATGACACCAGCAAGCTGGCCGCTGAACTCGACCGGCTTTCCAACAAGGTGAAGGCGCTGGAGGCGCAGCTTAAGGAAAACGGCAACACAGCCCGACGCAAGCCGGCAGCCAAGAAGGTTGTAAAAGCCAGCCCGACGCCAGAGACCCCTGTGAAAACAGGTGTCGTGGCCGAGAAGAGTGAAAACACACCAACCGCCGCTTAATTCAATACAGCGGCAACCCATGATGGGTTTAGGGTGTTTGCTCTAATTATTAGCCCTAATATACCAACATCACATATTTATGCTCAGGTGAGCAAGGAGTTTGAAATGACTAAGAAGACTTTGAAGAAGAAGGTTATGAAGAAGAAAGTAACGGCGAAGCCTGCAGCGAATAAGTTTGCAATGCCCGTTGTTGAATCAGCGCGCGAAATCTGGCTCGCAGGTCTGGGTGCATTTTCTGTTGCGCAGGCGGAAAGCGGTAAAGTGATTGACCAGGGTAACAAGTTGTTTGAAAAACTTGTTTCCGAAGGCATGAAGCTCGAGAAAAAAACCCGTAACGTGGCCGAAACCACAGTAGGCGACATCAAGGGTGAAGTGGAATCAAAAGTGGGCGCGGTTCGTCAGCAGGCTGTTGATAACTGGGACAAGCTGGAAACCATTTTTGAAGACCGCGTAGCGCGGGTGCTGAGTCAGTTGGGTGTTCCAACCGCAAGCGATGTCAACAAACTGTCAGAGCGTGTGCAGACCTTGTCAAAGAAAGTTACCGAGATGTCCAAGACGGGCGCCGCCAAGCCAGCAAAGCCGCGTAAGGCCGCAGCCAAAAAACCGGCAGCTAAAAAGCCAGCCGCCAAAACGGTTAAGCCAACCGAATAGTTAGCCCTCCCAATGTGGGAATTTTCAGGCCGGCAGCAATGCCGGCCTTTTTTTTGCCTGGGTGAAATGTTGCGCGGACATTGCCGGCAAAATATGCGGGCAGGACTAAACCTGCCGGTAGGTATGTGCCAATGCTTCAACCTGACTGGCCTCCGGTTCACGCAGGTACGGCAGTACCAGGTGAAGAACCCGTGCTACAGACTCGGAAAGCACTTTGCCATCGGCAAGACCCGGGTCACGCCTTACCTCGGCGAAGGGTATCCAGTAGGTCATTAAAAGCAGCATGTTGTCGGCCAGCATTTCACTGTCGTGCTCGCCGATTTGCATGATGCCGTTTTTCTGCAGGCCCGAAATCAGGGTCAGCAATACTGCGCGTTGCCTGGCGAGCAGGCCGTTGAAAGCCCGTTGGAGGTTGGTGATGCGAACGTACAGATCGTTAAGGTCGCGAAACAGGAATCGAAACCTTCCCATTGCCTCGAAGATAAGGTGCAGGCGGAGCCACAGATCTTCAGCTTCCCTTGCCGCGTTTTCATCGAGTTCGAGCAGCGGTTGAATATGCACCAAATACCGTTTAAACAACTCCAGGGCGATGTCGTCCTTGCTGCGAAAATGGTAATAAAGGTTGCCGGGACTGATGTCGGCCTCGTCCGCAATATGGTTGGTGCTCACGTTGGGCTCACCCAACTCATTGAACAATGCAAGGCTGGTGTCCAGTACCAGTTCGCGGGTGTTGCGTCGTGACATCGTTATTCAGTCGGTTCTTTCATTAACCTACTGAGCCGCCGAGTTTTCTCACGAGACTGACGTACTGGCTCATGGCCTCTTCTTTTGGCAGTCCTTTGATACGTTCCCAGGCCTCATACTTGGCGGCGGCCACGAAATCAAAAAAACCGGGCTTGTCGCCTGAAACATCACCGCTGGCGCCTTGCTTAAAGAGTGCATAGAGTTGCAGCAGGGTGTCGTTGTCTGGTCGTTCCGGCAATGATTTGGCGGCGATGGCGGCCTGCTCGAACTGTGAAATTGTATCTGTCATCAATCGTCTCCATGTTAAATCATGGTGTTAGGTACACACGAATTGTAACAGGACGGGAACAGTTTATTATCTGCTAATATTGAGACAGCAACCTGCAAAGGCACACAACATCATCGGAGTACGGCTATGAATTATTTTATTACTGGTGGAACTGGCTTCATTGGCCACAATCTGATCGGTGAACTGCTGCAGAAAAAAAAGAAAGCGAATATCTATGTTCTGGTTCGTAAGGGCTCGAAAAAGAAATTTGAAAGCCAAAAGAAAGCCTGGGGCAAAGACGCTGACAGGGTGATTGCGGTAACGGGTGACCTGACACGCCCCATGTTAGGTATACCGGCAAAAAAGAGAAGTATGCTGGAAGGGGAGATTGATTACGTATTCCACCTTGCTGCGGTTTATGACCTGCTGGCTGATGCGGAAAGCCAGACCGGTGCAAATGTGGGCGGCACGCACAACACTGTAAGTTTTGCGGAAGATATCAAGGCCAAGCGCTTTCACCACATGAGCTCAATTGCTGCCGCTGGCATGTACCCCGGAATTTTCCGGGAAGACATGTTTGAAGAAGCTCACGGTTTGGATAATCCCTACTTTCGAACCAAGCACGATTCTGAAGGGATCGTCAGGCGAGAGTGCCAGATACCATGGCGCATTTATCGGCCGGGGATTGTCGTCGGGCACTCGGAAACCGGGGTTATCGACAAAATTGACGGACCCTACTACTTTTTTAAACTGATCCAGAAGATGCGCAAAATGTTGCCGTCCTGGATGCCGACGCTGGGGCTGGAAGGCGGTCGTATCAATATTGTGCCGGTCGATTATGTGGTCAGCGCGATGATACATATTGCGCACAAACCCAAGCTCGACGGTCAGTGTTTTCATCTGACCGACCCAAAACCCAAACGCATCGGTGAAGTGTTGAACCTGTTCGCCCAAGCGGCCCACGCGCCGCAAATGACAATGCGCATTGATGCCCGGTTATTCAACTATATTCCAGCAGCGATCAAGCAAGGTTTGCGAATGTTGCCGCCCATCAGGCGGATATCCAATCAGGTCATGAAAGATCTGGGCTTGCCGCCGGATATGATGAAGTTTGTTAATTACCCCACCCGGTTTGATAGCCGCGAGACCGAGAGGGCACTTAAAGGCAGCGGAATTTCAGTGCCGAGGCTGGACGATTATGCCTGGCGGCTGTGGGATTACTGGGAAAGAAACCTTGACCCTGATCTGTTCATAGACCGCAGTTTGCGTGGTCACGTTCGTGACAAGGTCGTGGTTGTGACCGGCGCTTCTTCCGGTATTGGCCACGCGGTGGCAGTCATGATGGCAAGGGCCGGTGCGCGAGTTATGCTGGTGGCACGCGGTGAAGAAAAGCTGGCACTGGCGCTGGAAGAAATTAAGGCAGAGGAAGGCAAGGCCTGGGCTTACACCTGTGATATCGCTGACCTGGACGAATGTGACCGGCTCATCGACAAGATTGTCGAAGATCACGGCGAGATCGACATATTGGTGAATAATGCCGGGCGCTCCATCCGCCGCTCCATTTCGCTTTCGTGTGATCGCTTCCACGACTTTGAACGCACCATGCAACTGAATTACTTTGGCTGTCTGCGGCTTATTTTGCGGACGTTGCCGGGAATGTCGGCGCGTAAGTCAGGGCACGTTATTAACATATCATCGATAGGCGTGCTCAGTAACTCGCCACGATTTTCAGCTTACGTGGCATCGAAGGCGGCGTTAGACGCGTTTTCGCGTTGCGCTTCTGCTGAATACAGCGACACGGGTATCGCGTTTACAACGATCAATATGCCGCTGGTGCGCACACCGATGATCGCGCCAACCAAGATGTATGACAATGTTCCGACCATCACGCCGGAAGAGGCCGCACAGTTTATCAAGCAAGCGGTTATTTATCGGCCGCAGAGGATCGCCACGCGGCTGGGTATTTTCTCGCAAACCCTGCATACGGTAGCGCCAAAGATAGCCGAGATCGTAATGAACAGCGCGTTCCGGATGTTTCCGGAGTCTTCGGCTGCCAAAGGTGTTGCCGAGGATCAGCAACAGGCATCACAGGAGCAACTGGCCTTTGCCAGCCTGATGCGTGGTATTCACTGGTAAGGCTATGTTGCCCGGCACGGACCGGACAACACCATGTTAGCGGTAATCCCGCCAGGGGTTACCGCGAATACAGGGCTTTTTGTATTCTGGCGGCCAAAGCGGTCGCTTCGTTTTTTACCCGCGCGGTATCAATGGTAAGCACTTGTTTGTCCCTCATCAGTATTTTGCCATCGACGACAACCGATGTGACGTCCTGCTCGTCGGTGACATATACGAGATGTGAAATGACGTCATAAGTCGGTACAAAATGGACATCATCCAATGACACCTGAATGATGTCGGCCCGTTTGCCAGCCGTCAGGGAGCCAATGCTGTCACCCAGCCCGATGGCCTTGGCACCACCGCTGGTGGCCATGGTGAGTACGGTATTGGCGGGCATCACCTCCGGGTCCATATGGCTCACTTTCTGCAATAGGGCCGCCAGGCGAATTTCTTCCCACATATCGAGGTCGTTATTACTCGCTGCCCCGTCAGTGCCCAGACCAACCTGAACCCCGGCCTTCAGCATATCGACGACCGGCGAAATACCGGACGCTATCTTCATGTTCGAAGTCGGGTTGTGAATAACACCCACGTTGCGTTCAGCCAGAATTAAAATTTCTGCCTTCGTCGGCCACACAACGTGCGCGCCAATGTTGGGGACGTCAAAAAACCCGATGGAATCCAGAAACTCGATGCTGGTCGTGCCATAGGTGCTTTTTGAGTGCTGTACCTCAAAGGGCGACTCAGACATATGAATGCCAATGGGCACGCCTTTTTCAATGGCTGCGGCGCGTACATCTTTGAGCTGTTCGGCATTGAGCGTGTAGTTAGAATGGGGTCCGAATATGGGGGTTATGCGTGAGCTTTTGCCTTTCCAGCGGTCGATAAAGGCCTTGCCTTTCGACAATGAGTCTGCGGCATCCGCGGCATCCGGGCTTGGTTGGTCAATCACGGTGGCAGAAACCAGGGCGCGCAAGCCGCAGGACTCAACCACCTTGGCGATGACGTCCGGGTAGTAGTACATATCGACGAAGGTGGTGGTGCCGCCGCGAATCATTTCCCAGCAGGCGAGCTCAGTACCGATACGTACGAAATCAGCATCGACAAACTCAACTTCTGCGGGAAAAATGTAGTTGTTGAGCCAATCCATCAGGGCGAGGTCTTCCGCGACACCACGCAACAGAGTCATAGCCGCGTGTGAGTGCCCGTTGACCAGTCCCGGCATCACAACTCGATGGTCGCCCTGCAGTATGTCGTCTGACCGGTAGGCGCTTGCAATCTCAGCGGCGCTGCCTACCGCGATGATGACACCCTCATCCACCGCAACGGCGCCATCTTCGTAAATAGTGCCGGCGCTATCCATACTAACGACGTAGTCGCCTTTAATAATCAGCTCAACCCGTTGTCTGGTGTCATTGCCGGTTTGCGCAACGCTCGCTTTCTGAGCGCCGGTTGAGCAGGCCTGCAGGAACAGGTACGCGAAAATCAGCAGGGTCGTCAATACCCCGCGGGTATGTGGGCTTTTTGTCATTTTTGTATCCAGTGTATCGGTGGTTTAGGCCTTAACCAGCCTTGTAATCGTCCAGCAGGTGGTCGAGATTGTCCAACACACTGGACAGGTTTCGGGCCACTTTGGAGTGGCTTACTGCCCCTTCGCAAATGCTTTTTTCGAGCGTGCGCTGCTGATCATTGAGCGCATCCAGGTTTAAGGCCATTCCACGCTTTTTAAGCACAGGCGCAAGCTCGGCGCGACGATTTAGTAAATCCTGACGGGTGGCCTGGTAGGCGTGCTCGCAAAGTGCCTGGCGGCTTGCGTAGCTGAAGATGTTGGTGAAGAAAAATTCCTCATCACCACGTTGGGGTTCCACCAGCAGAAGATCGGCTAACGGGTGGCTGCTGTAGTATTTTTTGAACCCGACTTCCATGCGTGACTGAATCAGCGCGCGGAATGTCTGTGACAATATCAGAGGTAAACCACCGTGTGCCAGTTTGTGCGGAGCCAACCCCTGGCTTTCGGGGGTTTGATCAGCATTAAAGGGTACCAAAGGGTTGATGCCTATCAGCATGTCGACACCCGCATCCAGTGCAACGGATGCGTGCAGTGTTCGCCGCAAAGCGCCATCTACGAAAAAGCGACCGTTAATTTCAACAGGAGGGTAGAGCCCCGGCAGTGCAGCGCTGGCCTGTACAGCGCGTGAAATGGTCACATCGCGATGTGATTTGTCACCAAAACGAACCGCGGCACCGCTGTCGAGGTCCACGGCGACAATGTACAACTGACACGCCAGGTCATCGAACCGGTTGCCGTGGCCAGTTGCTTCAAAGGCACGTTCCAGAAAACTATGGATGGCTTCGTTGTCAAATATACCGCTGGGTATCACTTTCCCCAGTTTTCCTATCACCTGTGAGATGCTCGCTTCGCCTGGGTGGCGAATCATATCCTGTAATGAATTGGCCAGAATGGCGGGTATGCGAGCGGCCCTCTGAAAGTACTCGCGGTACGCGGGGTGTAAAAATAGTGTCGGGTCGAATTTAAGGCTCGCGTATTTCTGACCCATAAAAATTCTGCAAAGCTCTGCGGTAGAAATGTGGTTGGCAAGGCCCGCCGCGATGATTGCGCCAGAACTGACACCCACATAGACATCCAGTTCATGCAGTCGTAAACCATCGATGCTTTCATCGATAGCGCGCAAAGCCCCCAGTTCAAAAATGGCGCCAACGGGACCGCCGCCCGCTATCGCAAGACCGGTTTTGGGCTGGGTGATTGTCTGGTTGGGAGTCTGTGCCTGGTGTATTGTGAGCATGCTTGAAATTCCCGCGTGAACCAAGGTAATTTTAACGGTGCCCGTTGCGATTGACCAGTATGGCGCCATATTAAAAGTAATCGCACCCGGTTAATTAAAGGTGCCCGTTTTTAGGAGGAGACCCGCAAATGATTAAAGTGAATGAAAAGGCCCCGGATTTTACGCTCGCAAGTGATAGCGGTGATAATTACCGCCTTTCGGACCATTTGGGGAAAAAGGTTTTATTGGTCTTTTATCCGGGTGACAACACACCGGTTTGCACGCGGCAGTTGTGCGATTACCGGGACGGTATTGAGTCGTTCGCGGACCTTGGTGTTTCGGTGGTGGGTATCAGTTCTGACGATCTTGAATCTCACCTCAAGTTCAGGAGCAAGCATGATCTGCCGTTTGTATTGCTTTCGGACCCGGATCTTAAGGTGGCAAGGTTGTATGACAGCAAAGGCACACTCGGTATGAAGAGGTCGGTTTTCCTTGTCGATGAAAAGGGTGTCGTACGCTACGCCCACATAGAGTCACTGGCGCTGTTTAGGCGTAAAGCGGAAGAGTTGCTCGAGGTAATCAGCGCGCTTGATGGAGAGGCGAACGATTGAAAAAAAACGCTGACCGGCTAAGGCAGGCACTGACTGAAAGTCACGAGTTTGCTACCCGTCTGGACATGCCCGGGTTTCCACTGCGGGAGCTCGAACTTGTCCAGAGTTGGCAGCGCCAGCGTCTGGCCCGGACTTACGAGGACTTTATCAGTCAGGAGCGCTACAGCGCCGCCGGTGAGTTTTTTCTGAGCGAGCTCTACGGCGGCCTTCATTTTCGTGAGCGCGATCAGGAAATGGAGCGGGTTTTGCCAGTGATGGTGCGCATGCTGCGCGAGGACATGCTGTTGGCTCTGGCAGAAGCATTCGAGTTGCAAGCATTAAGCCTGAGTCTCGATATCAGCATGACCGAAGAGCTTCGCAAGGCGGGTTGGAGCGAGTTAAACACGGCTCGCTACGGCGAGATTTACCGGCATTGTGACCGCCTGTCAGAACGCGAGAAACAAATTGAGCTGATATACAGCCTCGGTCTGGAGTTGAACGAACTGGTACACCATCGCTTGGTGTTGTGGTTGATAAGAACCGTACGTGGCCCCGCGCGCGCGGCGGGGTTTGGGTTGTTACAGTCGTTTTTGGAGAACGGCCTGCACGCGTTCCGTATGATGGGTGATGGCACCTCATTTATCAAAGCGGTTTGGGAAAAAGAAAAAGAGGTGATGCAAAAGCTCGCGAGGGGCGACAAAGACCCGTTTAATTAAAGGGCGGTTTTTACCTGGCGCGGTTACGCTTCATTGTCAAAACAGCACCCAAAGTGTGTTTCAAGGTAACGGGTGATTTCCTGTTCGATGGGTCCTTTTAGCATCATCAACATAAACCCCAGGGTAGCCTGAATTCTCAGCTCGGTGTCTTTAACCACAATCTGACCGTGCACGCCGGGGCGCTCAAAGTGGATGACCTCGTCATCCCAGCCATAATCGATGCCGAATTTTTCCGCGAGGTCACATGACAACTCATCTGCCGCTTGCAGCGCTTCTTCATGGGAGAGTTTGTGGTGTGCGTGAATGTCGATGTCTGACAAAGTGTAGTTACCTTTTTCGCGATTGGATCAGTTTAGCAAGCATTTGTTCCGGTCTGCCAGAAAAGACGGGCATGAAAAGGTACAAAGCAGTTAATCGCCGGGAATGCGACAGGGCAGCAAAAACAAAAAAAATAACTTGTCTGCGACTGGAGTCATGTATTGTTACAATATTAAAAACTAAATTGACTTGGATCATATATGTGTGTTTTTTGTAAGCACCTTTTGCTCTGAAAGTCGTAAGATCGTATTATTATGGGGCAGCTGAATGTCTGATTGCAGTTGCTTTTCTAATAAATAATCTTGCGGATCGGCTCGATAGAAAACATACATGGCAGTCTGTGTCTTGGCTGCCAAACACATCGAACCAGTCTTTTTATCGCAAATTAGTTCTGCACCTTCACGGGGATATTTTTGATGAATAAGCGCCTTGCCTTTCTATTTCTGTTCTTTTTCGCATTTAGTATAAATGCCCACGACGGACCAGCTCTCAACAAAGACGGTAGCGTTGTTACCGGTGTTTTGACGGCCAGTTTTGACCCAGCCAATGGTGTGATTCCATTCCCATCGACCCTGCTCTATACCGGCACCACCGATTTAACGGTGAATATTCCGGGCACCGAGGGCTCCACCAACTTTGGTGATCCTTCTGTCGCGCTCAGCGCACTGGACGGGTTTAGTACCACCGAAAAATGGGTGGTCAATTTCGCTGACAATGACTACGGCAATTACGATAACCAGATCCCGGGTTCAATTGACCCTTCATCGGTTGTTACAGGCGAGTCGGTCAGGGTTTTTGAAGTCACGACCCAGTCTTTTGTCGCTGTGACGAGTATCGTTCGCGAATTGACCCCTTGGGTGGATTACATGGCAGTGGCTGCGGGCCCCAGTGTTGTAGCGATATTGCCGCTGAAGCCGCTGAAGGAATACACCTCTTATATGGCGGTGTTGACCAATGGCATTCGCGATACCGATGGCAATGACGCGACACCGGACAGAACTTACGGGCTTGGTAAAACTTCGATACCCTGGGTAGACGCAAATGGTCAAAGCACCTCCAGCCTGTTCCCGGACGCCTCAGCAGCAAGCCTGGAAGGCATTCGGCAGATAGTGCAGAGCATGGAGTTGAATGCGGCCGCGGTCGGAATCAACCCGGATGACATCATCTTGAGCTGGACCGTGCAGACACAGTCTGTAACCCGGACACTCAAAACACTGCGTGCTTATGCGCAACCGGCACCAACAACCATCGCCCCCACCGGACTGAATACCGGCATGCTGATCCCCGGTTCACCCGGGATAGCCGATGTATACGCTGGCATAATCACCTTGCCCTATTACGCAGGTATTCCCAGCGCTGAAAACCCAACAGCACCACTGACTGAGTTCTGGAAAGCGGCCCCGGGTGCGTATGTACCGCCATTCGATCAGTTTGGCCTCAACCCCGCTTCAACCCACCTCACCGTGGCAAACCCGATACCGGTGATGACGGGTATGCAGACTGTACCGATGTTCGTTTCTGTACCTAATGCCAATTCCGGTCACAGCAAGCCAGTCACTGGTTGGCCAGTGGTGATCTTCGGTCACGGCATCACCAGAAACCGTACCGACGCGCTGGGTATTGCAGATACTCTGGCTTCTGTTGGTTACGCGGTGGTGGCTATCGACTTCCCATTGCATGGCATCAGCCCTGACGCACAGCCGGAACTCGCAGGGTTTTATGTTGAAAACTCACCATTCGCGCCTTATGCGAACGAGCGAACCTTTGACGTAGACTTTTTGAGTAATACAACCGGCGCACCAGGGCCGGATGGCCTGATTGACCCATCGGGAGCACACGCTGTTTCTGCAGGCCTTTCCAGCATGCTGACGGGTCGCGACAGCATCCGTCAGGGTATTGCCGATTTGTCAGTGCTTGCCGTTTCAATTGCTTCAATGGATTTTGACGGTGATAACGTAGCCGACACCAATGGCACCAACATTGCCTACGCAGGTCAGTCCTGGGGTGGTATACACGGAACTGTCTTCGCCGCTATCGAGCCGCTCGTTACACGTGCTTTTCTATCCGTACCGGGTGGCGGCATAGCGCGCTTCGCCGAAGCGTCACCGGCATTTGGGCCGGTTATTCGCGCTGGTCTTAAGGCTGCTGCAGGGCTGGAACCGGGTACCGCGGACTACGAGCAATTTTTCATCGCATGGCAAACCGTTTTGGACTCGGCCGACCCGATCAACTGGGCCGCTGAATCAGCCGCCAATACGCCAGTGATGTTGCACGAAGTGATCAACGATAGTGTTATTCCTAACTACGTGGCGACTGCTCCGTTGTCCGGTACCGAGCCGCTGATTGCGACGATGGGCCTGACTGCTTACAGCAGTTCCCAGCAGAGTGCTGACGGCCTCCGTGCCGCAGGACGTTTTGTTCCGCCGGCTACCCATGGTTCCCTGTTGGATCCGAGCAGTTCTCCTGCAGCGTTCTTTGAGATGCAAAAACAAATGGCTTCATTCGTTGCATCCTTTGGTGGCCAGATACTGGTGACTAGCGGAGACAAGATGGTGCAAGCCGTACAGGTTGAGCCCCAACCCGTTGCGGATCTGAGTGAAAAAGACAACTCAAAATCCGGCAAAGAAAAGAAACCAAGTGGCCCGGCCAATGGGTTCAGACCTTTAGAGCGGATGGAATCGGGTGACCGGTTCGTGCCCATGAACAGGTTCGAATAGGGGTTATGAAAATGAAAATGACTGGAGCAATGAGCCTCATGAATGCAAACACACCAGCGTCGGCTGAAAAAGCAGACAAGAGCTGGACCAAGAAACTTTTGCCCGGAGCACTGGTGGCGGCCGTAATGGCGCTGACAGGAACCCAGGTACAGGCCATCGAGTTTTCCGATGGGGAGTGGTCTGGCAATTTTGATACCACAATCAGTTATGGCATGGCCTTCAGGGCTGGCGATTTGGATGAGAGCAATATTGGTAAAGGTGCGATCAATCCTTACGTCTTTGCGCCCAGTGGTGACGTTTTTGCGGATAATGCCAGGCAGCGCGCAGCACCTGGGCGCTGGTCGGTTAACAATGACGACGGCAATCGTAACTATCCGAATGGCGGCGATCTGATCTCGCATACGGCCAAACTTACGTCTGAACTCGACATTCGGTGGCGGAACTTTGGTGCGTTCACACGTGCTACGGCCTTTTATGATTTTGAAAACGAAGGCAAGGATTTCCTCTCCAAAGAAGCCGATAAACGCGTAGGCAAAGACGTGCGCTTGCTCGATTTGTATGTTTGGGGTGAGCACGAAGTTGGTGACCGCTTCTTTAACTGGAGACTCGGACGCCAGGTAGTAAGCTGGGGTGAGTCTACCTTCATTCAGGGTGGTATCAACGTTATCAACCCTGTTGACGTATCCAGGCTGCGGGTTGCGGGTGCTGAGCTGAAGGAAGCTTTTGAGGGCGTTAATATGCTCTGGGGCTCCATTGACCTGACCCCGAATGTATCGGTTGAAGCGCTGTATATGTTTGAATACAGCGACATCATCCCTGATCCTTCCGGCTCGTATTTCAGTACCAACGACATTGCGACACCGGGCGGCTCTCATGTCATGCTGGGTTTCGGTATTATCGACCAGCCGGTTCTTAATCCCGATCTGTACAATGAAGTCTGTATACAGGGCAACTACGGCGCATCTGATGTGGCCGCAGCGCAAATGCCGCTGGTTCCTTTGGCCTGCAGTCGTTCTTTCCCGCGTGGACCAACCCAGTACGCAAGCGACAAGGGTCAGTTCGGTGTGGCATTCCATTGGTTCGTCGAGAGCCTGAACAGCACGGAATTCGGCTTTTATTTCTTGAACTATCATAGCCGTTTGCCAGTGATCAGCGGTTCGGCTGTTTCGACCACCGCATTTACCAGTGGCCGTTACTACACCGAATATCCTGAAGATATCCAGCTTTTCGGCGTCAGCTTTAACTCCAATATTGGTACCTGGGCGCTGTCGGGCGAAGTTAGCTACCGGCCGAATGCACCGTTGCAGATGGATGATGTTGAAGTATTGTTCGCGGGCTTAACACCATTGAATGTCCTGTTCCCGGCACATGCACTCCAATTCCACAGCCAGCTGGGTGACTTTGGCCCGGGTGATAAGCTGCAGGGTTGGGAAGAACATCAATCCTGGCAGGCACAGATGACGACCATCAAAATTTTCGGACCGAACAACTTCCTCAAGGCCAACCAGATTGCCTTTGTTGCCGAAGCCGGATTCAATTACGTATCTGACCTGCCGAGCAAAGATGTCATGAGATACAATGGTCCGGGTACTGATACCGGCGGTGGTTATGACATTTTGACGGGTGATTTCCGTAACCCGCAAACTGAAACAGATGGTTTTGCAGATGATTTTAGCTGGGGCTACCGTATCGCTGCCCGCGCTGATTACAACAATGCAATCGGCCCTGTCACTGTTAGCCCAAGAGTTGCCTGGGCACATGACGTTAGTGGTACAACTCCCGGCCCTGGTGGTTCTTTCATTGATGGGCGCAAGACAGTCACGCTGGGCGTAGGCTTCAATTACCTGCAAAAATGGGTTTTTGATATTGCCTATACCAATTACATGGGAGCCGGTCGCTACAATCTGTTGCAAGACCGGGATTTCTATGCCGCCAGTGTCCGTTACTCATTCTGATCGCCGGAGAAACTCATGCGAACTATTACAAAATTTACACCATTAATCTGCATTGGTCTGGTCATCGGAATGGGACAGGCATTTGCCGGTCCGCACCCTGATCAGATCAACCGTCTTAGCGATGACCTGACCCCAATGGGTTCTGAGCGGGCAGGGAACGCCGCAGGCACCATACCTGCGTGGACCGGTGGCATAACGACGCCGCCGGCAGGCTACAAGCCTGGTGATCATCACCCCAACCCATTTCCGGAAGACAAGCCGTTGTTCCGTATCACGGGTGCAAACTACCAGGACTACGCTGATACACTGAGCGTTGGTCAAAATGCCACCTTTGCCAAGTATCCTGACACCTATTTCATGGATGTTTATCCGAGTCGTCGCAGTGCGTCTTTCCCGGAACATATTTATGAAATGACCGCTAAAAATGGCGGCACCGCGAAACTCACTGAAAATGGTGAAGGTGTACTGGAGGCGGCAGAAGGCTTCCCGTTCCCGTTCCCAGAGAGTGCCAAAGAGCTGATGTGGAACCACAAGCTCAAGTACAAAGGTATCGGTGGTGTTCGTTACAACACCCAGATCGCTCCTACGGCGAATGGCAGCTATTCCGTTACTGTGATTCGTGAAGAACTGCTGGGCTTGTACTACAAGCGTGGTGTCACCATCGAAGAAATCGACAATATCCTGTTGTACTTCTTCCAGGAAGTGGAGTCTCCCGCCAGGTTGGCAGGTAATATCCTGTTGGTTCACGAAACACTCAACCAGACGGTACTGCCGCGCCAGGCATGGATTTATAACCCTGGTCAGCGTCGCGTTCGCCGTGCACCTAACGTCGCTTATGACAACCCGGGTACCGCGTCCGACGGCCTGCGCACCAATGACATGACTGACATGTTCAATGGCGCCATGGACCGTTTCGACTGGAAAGTGGTTGGTAAAAAAGAAATGTACATTCCGTACAATTCTTACGGCGCGCATGCAGAAGGCGTGACCAACGATGAGTTCATCCGTCCAGGCCATTTGAACCCGGAACTGATGCGTTATGAATTGCATCGTGTTTGGGTGGTTGATGCCAACCTGATGGAAGGCATGCGTCACATCAACGCGCAACGCACTTTCTATCTGGATGAAGACAGCTATCAAATCGTTTTGATCGACCACTATGATGGTCGCGGACAATTGTGGCGTGCGTCGGAAGCCCATTCGATCAATTACTATGATGTGCCGACAACATGGTCAACGATCGAGGCTCATTACGACCTCCAGTCCGGTCGATATGTCGCCCAGGGCTTTGACAACACAACAGATGTCAACACCTTTAATGTTGAACTGCAGCCAACGCAGTTTACACCTCAGGCGCTTCGTACCCGCGGACGTCGTTAATCAGTTTGAAAAGGCCAGCTTATTGCTGGCCTTTTTTCTGAGCACTACTGGTAGGCACGCGAGTGCTTGCCTTTTATCTAGAAATTTTTGACTATAATTTACTTCACTCAAGAACGGAGTACAGGCCGCTAAGGCTGAGAAACACCTTCAATGAAAAAATCATCGCGCTTCCTTGTTGTTATTTCATGGGCCCTGTTCTGGGGGTTGGTAGCCAATAGCGTTGCCGTAGGCTCTGTTCTGGATGTCGAGTATGCAACCCATATGCCGCTTGCGAAAGAATCCATATTGCTCGATGCCACCCGTACAGCCGAAGGTTTTGTTGCTGTTGGTGAGCGCGGACATGTTGTGGTTTCAGCCGATGGCGAACACTGGACCCAGGCAGAAGTTGTGCCCACGCGGTCTACTCTGACCACGGTCTTCGGAGTTGGCAAACGCTTGTGGGCCGGCGGACATGACGCTGTGATTATCACCAGCGGGGATGGCGGCTCAACCTGGACTCGGCAGTTTTTTGATCCGGAGCGCCAACAGGCTGTGATGGATATTCATTTTACCGATGAAAATAACGGTATGGCGATTGGCTCTTACGGCTTGTACCTGTTGACACACGACGGTGGCCAGACCTGGGAAGACTCAAGAGTTGATGAAGATATCGAGTACCACC
>UPTN01000003.1_pt1 | contig 168197 bp, 166 predicted proteins | sample 2160111 | NCBI WGS metagenome assembly UPTN01 (sample SAMN06265058, study PRJEB28932) | marine metagenome | isolation source: Columbia River Estuary | place: USA:Columbia River Estuary, USA | collected 2014-05-05
GCAGTTCATTTTAAGAACAACGTATTGCCCGATGACCCGATGACCCGATGACCCGATGACCCGATGACCCGGGGTCACAGGGTTCCTGTTCAGTGCCGATTCAGTGCCTTCAATGCAGACTGCAAGTCAGTTAATTGAAAGGAGCTACAAAATGACCCGAATCACTCTTGCCGTTTTACTTGGTTTTTTCATGCTCGCCAGTGCCTCAGTCCAGGCTGGTCATCGTGGTGGGCATAACAAGCATCATGATGGTCATCACAATAAACACCAGCGTCACCAGCAGCGGCATTATGGTCATCATTCTTATGCGCAGAGCGATCGTCGTCACCGTTGTGGGTACGATCGACACAACAAGCATGACCGGCATAGCCGCCACAACAGGCATGACCGTCATGGTAGCCATAACAGGCACGACCGCCATGAACGTGCCAGTTGGGCCGCGCGCTTGTCTTATGGCGCACCAGGCGCCCGTTATGGATACTCACGTGACGGCTTAGATATTGTTTATCAACCGCGCTCTCACGGCGGTCGCCGCCATTAATTCCAGTGATAGCCCGGCCAAAAATGCACCAGCGTCCGCAACGCTGGTGCATTGACCATTGACAGGGCTTGTCCGGGTTAACTCTTAGTGTTTAGAGTTGTAACGGTCAAAGAGCTTGGCCAGAAAATGGCCGGTATGAGAACCAGGTGCTTCCGCCAGTTGCTCGGGTGTTCCTGTCGCAATGATTTGACCACCGCGGTCGCCGCCTTCAGGGCCAAGGTCAACAATCCAGTCGGCTGTTTTAATGACATCAAGGTTATGTTCGATGACCACCACTGTATTGCCATGATCGCGTAAGCGGTGCAGGACATGCAGCAATTGTTTGATGTCATGAAAGTGCAAGCCGGTTGTCGGTTCATCCAGTATGTATAAGGTTTGTCCGGTATCCCGTTTAGACAGTTCTTTGGCCAGCTTGATGCGTTGTGCTTCACCGCCGGACAAAGTGATGGCGCTTTGGCCCAGTGTTATATAGGAAAGCCCCACGTCCATTAGTGTTTGCAGTTTGCGTGCGACTACGGGCACAGGCGCAAAAAACTCCAACGCGTCTTCGACAGTCATCTGCAGCACTTCATGAATGTTCTTGCCTTTATAGTGAACGCCAAGCGATTCACGGTTGTAGCGTTTGCCATGGCAAACATCACAAGGCACGTAAACATCGGGCAGAAAATGCATTTCAACGCGAATCATCCCGTCTCCCTGGCAGGCTTCGCAACGACCGCCCTTGACATTGAAGCTGAAGCGTCCTGCTTTATACCCGCGGGAGCGGGCTTCCTGTGTGCCGGCAAACAGCTCGCGTATCGGTGTGAATAAACCGGTGTAAGTAGCCGGGTTGGAGCGCGGTGTGCGGCCGATGGGTGACTGGTCAATATCAACCACTTTATCGAACAGGTGCAGGTTCTCAACCTTTTCGTACGGGGCTGGCTTGGCGCTGGAATCGTACAGTTCTTTGGCTGCCAGTCGATGCAGGGTGTCATTGATCAGTGTCGACTTACCCGACCCTGAAACGCCTGTGATGCAGGTAAGCAAGCCAGCAGATATTTCCAGCGTGACATTTTTGAGGTTGTTGCCGGAAGCGCCAATCAGCCTGAAAACCTTCTGCGGGTCCGCTGTGGTACGTTGTTTCGGAATTTCGATTTCCATTTTGCCGGAAAGGTACATGCCGGTCAGGGTGGCGTCACTGTTGACGAGATCCTCAGGCAAACCGTTGAAAACAACCTGACCGCCATGCACGCCGGCACCCGGTCCCATATCAACCACGTGATCAGCGATACGGATGGCTTCCTCGTCGTGTTCGACGACAATGACAGTGTTGCCAATATCACGTAATCGAATCAAGGTAGACAACAGACGTTCATTATCCCGCTGGTGTAGCCCAATTGAAGGTTCATCAAGGATATACATGACGCCCACGAGGCCCGCACCGATCTGGCTGGCGAGACGAATACGTTGTGCTTCGCCGCCAGAGAGCGTGCCGGCTTTACGGTCAAGGGTCAGGTAATCGAGGCCGACGTTAACCAGAAACTGCAGTCTCTGGTGCACCTCTTTGACGATCTTTTCGGCGATTTCGGCTTTGCGCCCGGTTAATCCCAGTTCATCGAAAAAACTCAGGCAACGCAAAATTGGCCACGCAGTCACGGTCGGCAGATTGGTATCCGCCACGAACACATGTCTGGCCTGTCGGTTCAGGCGTTGACCATGGCACTCGGGGCAAGGTTTTTGCGATATGTACTTGGATAATTCTTCACGCACGATACGCGCATCGGTTTCCTTGAAGCGCCTTTCCAGGTTAGGGATGATACCGGCAAACGGGTGCTTTCTTTTTTGTGTGCCGCGCTCACCAAGATAGGTGAATTCAATGATCTCTTCACCGCTGCCGTAAAGGATAATGTCGCGATGTTTATCGGATAACTCCTCGAACGGCACTTCAATATCGAAACAATAATGCGTAGACAGCGCCTTGATTATTTGAAAGTAATAGGCGTTGCGCCGGTCCCACCCGCGTACAGCGCCTCCAGCCAGACTCACCTGGGGGTTGCTGACAACGCGCTCGGGATCAAAAAACTGGGCTACACCAAGACCGTCACAACCCGGACAAGCGCCATTTGGGTTGTTGAATGAAAACATTCGCGGTTCGACTTCTTGCAGACTGTAGTCACAGTGAACGCAGGAGTAGCGCGAGCTCAGAAGTTTTTCGGGGGTGTCGTCGGCTTCGTCCATCGGCGTCAGCAATGCCAGGCCGTCGGATAATAACAACGCGGTTTCAAATGATTCTGCCAGTCGTTGTTTTAGATCTGGTCGAACCTTAAACCGGTCAATGACAACTTCTATCGTGTGTTTGCGGCGTAATTCAAGCTCAGGGACGTCATTGATCGGGTATATCGTGCCATCAACCCTCACTCGCACGTAGCCCTGGGAGCGCAGTTCATCAAATAACTGCGCGTGCTCGCCTTTCCGGTCACGGACCACAGGCGCCATTAACATCACTTTTGTACCTTCGGGCAGGCCCATGACCTGATCAACCATCTGGCTGATGGTCTGTGCTTCCAGCGGTTGGCCGTGATCGGGGCAGCAGGGCGTGCCCACCCGCGCGAACAGTAAGCGCAGGTAGTCATAAATTTCGGTGATGGTCCCTACCGTTGAACGGGGGTTATGAGAAGTTGACTTCTGTTCGATGGAAATGGCCGGTGAAAGACCTTCAATATGATCGATGTCCGGTTTTTCCATCACTGACAGAAACTGGCGGGCATAGGCAGAGAGCGATTCAACATAGCGTCGCTGGCCTTCGGCATAAATGGTGTCAAACGCCAGTGATGACTTACCAGAACCAGACAGCCCTGTTACTACAATGAGCTTGTCCCTTGGCAGATCCAGATCGATATTGGCCAGGTTATGGGTACGGGCGCCGCGTATTTTGATGGTTTGCATTTAGATTGCCGAAACGATTTCCAACCACCTACTATACCCGCCTTTAATAAAAAAAGTGGGTCTTGGGGTAATGTATTTTTCCTCTATTGGGTTGGTTTGCCTTATAATGCGCGCACCGGTACGTAATGGACCGGTGGTGGAGAGCGGTTTGACCGGCTTGAATGGGTCAAATCAACATTGAAAAACACCGGTTGTTGTTTGAATAATCGCACAGCAAACGGGTCTGTATTTGAGCTGATTTTAAATACATTCAGTTTTTCCGCTAATGGTGGTTGACCGCTCCCCAGAAAACCGCTAATATTCTCGCCCTTTTGTAGGGCTCTTTGAACTCGGGGCAGTTTACCATGTACGCAATATTCGCAACCGGTGGAAAGCAGTATCGTGCTGCCACTGGAGATATTTTAAAAATTGAAAAGCTTGACGCTGAAAAAGGCACCACGGTTGAACTTGACCAAGTGTTAATGGTAGGTGAAGGCGAAGACGTAAAAGTCGGCGCGCCTTACCTTAAAGGCGGTAAAGTAACAGCCACGGTAGTTGAACACGGTCGTGGAGAAAAAATTCGGATTATTAAATTCCGCCGTCGTAAGCACCATCGTAAGCAGATGGGTCATCGACAGGATTTCACCCGGATTGAAATTACTGGAATTGCTGCTTCAGCACCGAAAAAGAAGGTTTCCAAAGCAAAGGCTGCAAAGCCGGCAGCGGCGAAGCCTGAAGTTGAAGCTAAAAGCGAAGCCTAATAACAGAGGAATTGAACAATGGCACATAAGAAAGCAGGTGGTAGTACTCGCAATGGTCGCGATTCTAACCCCAAGTATCTTGGTGTGAAACGTTATGGTGGTGAATCTGTTTTGGCAGGTAACATCCTGGTTCGCCAGCGCGGTACCCGTTTTCACGCTGGTGAGAACGTAGGCGTTGGTCGTGATCACACACTGTTTGCCTTGAGTGAAGGCACGGTGAAGTTCCAGCAACGTGGTATGCCTAAACGCAAATTTGTCAGCGTGGTGACGGAAGAAGCCTGAACCATCTTTTGACGGAATTTGAAAAACCCTGCTTCGGCAGGGTTTTTTTATGGTCGAAATCGAATATCCTTGAGATGTATGATGTAGGCCTGATAAGGATTGAATCACTATGAAATTTGTTGATGAAGCTTCAATTCATGTGACCGCAGGTAAGGGCGGTAACGGCTCTGCGTCATTTCGTAGGGAAAAATATATACAGTTCGGCGGTCCTGACGGTGGTGACGGCGGCGCTGGCGGCAGCGTTTACCTGGAAGGTGACTCCGGATTGAACACACTGGTTGATTTTCGTCATCGCCGTAGCTACAAGGCGGAGAATGGCGTGCAGGGCAAGGGCCAGGAACGCTACGGCAAAAAAGGCGAAAGCATCTATATCCGTGTGCCGCTAGGTACGGTGGTTAGCGATGCGGAAAGTGGCATTGCCATTGGCGACATTACCGAGCACGGCCAGCATTTACTGGTTGCTCGCGGTGGTGGTGGCGGGTTAGGCAATGTGCATTTTAAAAGCTCGACCAACCGCGCACCGCGCAAGTTTACTCCTGGTGCGCCGGGCGAGGAAATTCAGCTGCACTTCGAGTTGAAGGTTTTGGCAGACGTAGGTCTGCTGGGGTTTCCCAATGCCGGAAAATCAACTTTGATCAGCACCGTTTCAGCGGCCCGCCCAAAAGTTGCAGATTATCCTTTCACGACTCTGTACCCAAACCTGGGTGTGGTCAGGGTAGGTATCGATAGCAGTTTTGTAATTGCGGATGTGCCGGGATTGATCGAGGGCGCGGCAGAAGGCGCGGGTCTCGGTGTGCAGTTCCTTAAGCATCTGCAAAGAACACGTTTGCTACTTCACCTGGTAGAGATCGCTCCGTTGGATGAGGTTTCCCCTGAGGACGCTGTTCGCATGCTGGAGCAGGAACTCATTAATTTTGATGAAAGCCTGGGCGATAAGCCACGCTGGCTGGTTTTCACGAAAAAAGATGTTCTGGAGCAGGCCGAGGCGGAAGATATTGCCAACAGGACTATCAAGGCTCTGAACTGGAGCGCGCCATGGTTCGTGATCTCTTCGGTTACCCGTAGCGGAACGGATGAACTTATGCAGAGCGTTGGCCGCGCACTTGATGAAATGAAAGAACTCGAAATAGAACAGCAGAAAACGTGGGAAATAGAAGGCGAAACCAACGAATAGCGGTTTCGTTCTCCATAAATTCGACACAAAAAAGCCCCGCTATTGACGGGGCTTATTAGTAATCTTGTTTCACGGACTCGATTCAAGTAAATGAATCAAGTCAGGTGATTACATATTGCGAACGTGCTTGTTCAGACGCGATTTGTGACGCGCAGCCTTGTTGCGGTGCATCAAGCCTTTGGTTACTGAACGGTCAATGGCCGGAACAGCTTCCTTGTAGGCAGTTTCAGCGGCACTTTTGTCGCCGGTTTCAATCGCTGCAAGCACTTTCTTGATGGTTGTGCGCACATGCGAGCGCTGGCTGGCATTACGCAAACGATGCTTTTCTGCCTGACGTGCACGCTTACGTGCTGATAAACTGTTAGCCAAGGTAAATCTCCATAAAAACGGTTCATAAACTAGCCGCGTAGTATCTTAGTTTTTCTTCGCTAGGTCAATCATTTAACGAGCGTATTTGTATGATTTTTTTCGGAACGGGTCAAGCAGTAGGGTTTAAACGGGTATGAAGCTGCTCAAATCGACTGCTACGGTAGGCAGCGCCACCATCATTTCCCGGGTTCTTGGGTTTGTCCGCGATGTGGTTTTGGCCAAAATGTTTGGTGCCAGTGGTGAGACCGATGCTTTTTTTCTGGCGTTCAGAATTCCAAACTTTATGCGCCGGCTGTTTGCCGAGGGATCGTTTTCGCTCGCATTCGTACCGGTACTGTCGGAGTACCGAGCCAACGGTGACCGCGCGGCACTGCGCGATCTGGTTGACCACGTTACGGGCACGCTGGCGGGCATTTTGCTGGTTATAACCGCGGTTGGTATATTCGCGGCACCACTGGTGCTGTCAATTTTTGCGCCCGGGTGGCTGACGGATCACCGGCCTGAGTTTGATTTGTCAGCGGGGATGCTGCGGATAACCTTTTCTTATATTTTGTTGATCTCACTTACCGCGCTGGCTGGTGGAATTCTCAATACTTTCGAGCGCTTCCTGGTGCCTGCTTTAACACCCATACTGCTTAACCTTTCATTGATTGCGGCCGCGCTGTTGTTGTCAAGCCATCTTGAAGTCCCGGTAACGGCTCTTGCGTGGGGTGTCCTGGCAGCTGGTTTCCTGCAGTTGCTGATTCAAATTCCCGCGTTAATGCGGCTGGGTTTGATGCCGCGGCCACGTTGGGGTTGGCGGCATTCGGGTGTGCGTCGCATTCTGAAGTTGATGATACCTACCTTGTTCGGCTCTTCGGTCGCGCAGGTCAACCTGCTGTTTGACAGCATCATTGCCACGTTCCTGGTTACCGGTAGTGTTTCCTGGCTGTACTACTCGGATCGTTTATTGGAGTTTCCTCTGGGTGTTCTGGGCATTGCGTTAGCGACGGTTATTCTTCCCAATTTGTCGCAAAAACATGCAAAGGCGAGTACCGCTGAGTTTTCTGCCACGCTCGACTGGGCGCTGCGGTTGGCGGTCATCATTACCGTCCCGGCAGCAGTCGGCCTGATCATACTGGCTGAGCCCATTTTGATTACGCTGTTTCAGTATGATGCTTTTCAGCCGGATGATGTGCGTATGTCTGCCTATAGCCTGGTTGCTTATGCTGCTGGTTTGCCGGCATTTATCGCCGTCAAGGTACTGGCGCCGGGGTATTATGCGCGCCAGGACACCAAGACGCCGGTGAAGATAGCAGTGATGGCTATGGGGACCAATATGGTCTTAAACCTGGTGTTTGTGGGTTTGTTGCTCGACAGGGGGTTTGCAGGGCCGCATGCCGGCTTGGCAATTGCCAGTTCAGTCGCCGCTTACCTGAATGCGTTTTTGCTCTACCTGGGGCTCAGAAAACGTCAGGTATACAAGGCCGGACCCGGCTGGATCAGGTTATGGGTGGCGATCATTCTGGCCTGTACCACCATGGGGGCGTTGCTGCTTTTCATGACCCATGACGTCAATAGCTGGCTGCAGGCGACACTCAGCCTGAGGGTCAAGAATCTCGCTTTAAGTATCAGTTTTGGCATCATCATTTATATTTTTACCTGCATGGTGACAGGGCTTAAAAAGCATGACCTGCTGCGTGGTGCTAAATAGGTGCTTTATTCGCTCAATTTTCGGTGCTGTGTCGCATGTGACTGCTATAATTCGCTGCTTTGTGGTCAGGCACGTTTATGCAGGTAATCAGAGACAATCCGGGTAAGCAGTTACTGCAGTCCTCAGTTGTAACCATCGGCAATTTTGATGGTTTGCACCTTGGGCATCAGGCATTGATTCGTCATTGTGAATCATTGGCCGGTGGGCAACGCCCGGTCGCTCTTGTGACATTTGAGCCGTTACCGCAGGCATGGTTCAGGCCAGAGGCGGCGCCGGCCCGTTTGATGTCGGTGCGCGATAAACTGGATTACCTGAATGGAAAAGGAATCCATCTCGTCTGGCTGATGCGGTTTAATGCAAATTTGGCGGGCATGAGCGCCGACAATTTTGTCCAGTCGGTACTGGTAGAGGCACTCGATGCCGGTGATGTGGTGGTTGGTGAAGACTTTCGTTATGGCAAAGGCCGGCAGGGTGATATAGATTCACTTCGTAAGGCAGGTGACAAACTGGGTTTTCGGGTGTCTGCTGTGCCGATGCTCGATGTTGGCAGCCAGCGCGCTTCCAGTTCAACCATCCGCAGTTGCCTTGCAAATGGCGACATGGAGACGGCAAAGCAATTGCTGGGCAGGCCATTTCGTATGGCGGGCAAGGTGATCAGGGGTCGTCAGTTGGGCCGCCAACTGGGTTATCCAACAGCCAACATACGTTTGGCGGCATCGCCAAGCCCTTTAAAAGGCGTCTTTGCCATCAGGGGGCGTTGGGGCCGAAGTGGTTGGCATGACGGTGTAGCGAATCTCGGAACACGACCGGCCGTCGGCGGGGAAGGTTTTTTGGTGGAGGTACACCTGTTCGATTTCAGCGGCGATTTATACGGTCAGAGACTGGAAGTAGAATTTGTAATGAAGCTCCGCGATGAGGCACATTTTAAAGATATTGATGACCTCGTAGTGCAAATGCGTGATGATGAACGGCAGGCAAGAAGTTGCCTGACACTTACTGAAAATTGACAAGCGAAACAAGCACAGACAAGCATGGACTATAAAGACACAATCAATTTGCCGAACACGGCTTTTCCAATGAAGGCCAACCTGGCTAACCGCGAACCCGATATGTTGAAGCACTGGGAAGAAAGCCGTCTCTACGAACGGATTCAACAGCACGCGGCAGATCGCCCGCTGTTTATCCTGCATGACGGCCCCCCTTACGCCAATGGCGATATTCACATTGGTCACGCGGTCAACAAGATTCTTAAAGACATGGTGATCAAGTCACGCTTGCTGGCGGGCTTCAGGTCTCCTTATGTGCCGGGTTGGGATTGCCACGGCCTGCCCATCGAACTGCAGGTTGAAAAGAAGGTCGGCAAGGTTGGCCGCAAAGTGGATGCACGTACCTTCAGGCAGAAATGCCGCGAATACGCTGACCGCCAAATTGATATACAGCGTGAAGGGTTTAAGCGTCTGGGCGTATTGGGTAAATGGGATGATCCATATGCCAGCAACAAGTTTTCTTATGAAGCCAACATGGTGCGCGCCCTTGCGAAAATCATTGAAGGCGGTCACCTCGATCAGGGCGTCAAGCCGGTAAACTGGTGTTTTGACTGTGGGTCTGCGCTTGCCGAGGCTGAAATTGAATACCAGGATAAAAACTCGCCCGCGGTAGATGTGCTGTTCAAGGCGGTGGATGCAAAGGCGGTTCTTGCGGCTTTTTCGGTTGATTCAGTAGAGGGGGATGTTGGTGTCCCTATCTGGACCACAACGCCATGGACGCTGCCTGCTAACCAGGCGGTGGCTCTGAACGCGGTGCTCGATTACGTGCTGGTCAAGGGCCACTGGCAGGGACAGTCACTGAGCATCGTGATTGCGGCAGAGCTAAAAGAAGCGGTCGTCGCCCGCATCGGTATGGAAGACGCCGAAGTGCTGGGAACCTGCAAAGGTGATGCCCTGGAGCACCAGTTGGTGCAACATCCATTTTATGATCGTCAGGTTCCTGTAATTCTGGGTGATCATGTCACGGTGGAGGCCGGTACTGGCGCGGTTCATACTGCACCGGGCCATGGCGATGAAGATTTTCGGGTCGGCCAGCAATACGATTTGCCCATTTCCAACCCGGTTGACGGCAACGGAATTTATCTGCCCGATACAGAGTTGTTTGCAGGCAAATTTGTTTGGAGCGCGAATGCTGAAATAGTCGAGTTGATGCAAAGCAGAAAAGTGCTGTTGCACCACGAAGCGTTTCTGCACAGTTATCCGCACTGCTGGCGGCATAAGTCGCCCACTGCATTTCGTGTAACGCCGCAATGGTTTATCGATATGGACAAGGCCGGTTTGCGCACTCAGGCGCTTGAATCGATCAAACACATTCGGTGGGTTCCGACCTGGGGTGAAGAGCGTATTAACGGCATGATAGAGGGCCGTCCCGATTGGTGTATCTCGAGACAAAGAACCTGGGGTGTGCCAATTACTCTTTTCGTTCACCGCACCAGTGAACAACTGCACCCTGACACAGACGCTTTGATGTACAAGGCGGCTGACCTGATTGAAGAACACGGCATTGATTGCTGGTATGAAGATGATATTTATCAACGTCTGGGGGTCGATGCGTCTGAATACACACGGGTAAAAGATATCCTTGATGTGTGGTTTGATTCGGGTGTGAGCCACCGTTGTGTACTGGATGAGCGCGCTGAATTACGCCGTCCGGCCGATATTTACCTGGAAGGTTCTGACCAGCATCGCGGCTGGTTCCAATCTTCATTGCTAACCTCGGTTGCGATGCATGGTGAGGCACCCTATAAACAGGTGCTTACGCATGGTTTCGTGGTCGATGCCGACGGCAAGAAAATGTCCAAATCGATGGGCAATGTGATCGCGCCGCAAAAAGTGATGAACACGCTCGGAGCCGATGTTTTGCGGTTGTGGGTGGCGGCAGCAGATTATCGACAGGAAATGACGGTATCTGATGAAATTCTCAAACGGGTTTCGGATGCCTACCGCCGAATCCGCAATACCGCGCGTTTCCTGCTTGGTAACCTCGATGGCTTTTTACCTGAGGACGCGCTTGATGCAGAGCAGATGCTGCCATTTGACCGTTGGGCGGTGGATCGGGCATTGCAGGTGCAAAACGAAATCAGTCAGGCGTATGACGATTACCAGTTCATGCAGGTTTACCAAAAGGTCAACAACTACTGCGCATTGGAATTAAGCGCGATCTATTTGAATGTCCTGAAAGATCGTCTTTACACGACCAATCGTGACAGTTTGCCGCGGCGCTCCGCGCAAACTGCGATGTATCACATTCTCGAGAGTCTGGTGCGCTGGATTGCCCCTGTCTTAAGCTATACCGCTGAAGAAATCTGGGGTGAAATGCCCGGAGAACGGGAAGACAGCGTGTTGATGAGTCAGTGGTATCAGGGTTTGTTCAGTCTTGAAGAAGGGCTTTACGATTCAGCTTTCTGGCAGGAAACCACCAGTCTGATTGATACCGTGAACGAGGCTATCGAGCCTTTGCGCCGGGAAAAAATCATCCGTGGGTCGTTGGAAGCCACTGTTCATGTTCAGCCGCTTAATGCTAGTCGGCGTGAATTCCTTGAAAAGTGGGGCGATGAGTTACGTTTCATCCTGATTGTTTCTGCAGCAAACGTTGAATCCGATCAGGCGACGGCACCCGCCGAATGTTATGAGACACCGGAGTACCGGGTGTGGATCGAAAAAAATACGGATGAAAAATGTGTGCGTTGCTGGCATCAGCGTGAAGATGTGGGTCAATCAAGTGAACATCCTGAGTTGTGCGGGCGTTGTATTGAAAATGTAGCGGGCGCCGGTGAAGAACGCAGGATTGCCTGACATGAACGCACAATCAAAAAAGTTTCACAGCTTGTTTCGCAACAAAATGGCATTTGCGTGGCTGTTAATGTCCGCGCTGATTGTTGTGTTGGATCTCTGGACCAAGGGTCTCGCCACGGAGTCACTGACTTTGTACCGACCGGTTGAACTGACCTCGTGGTTGAATATGACGTTGGCACACAATTATGGGGCTGCTTTCAGCTTTCTAAGCGATGCCGGCGGTTGGCAGCGTTGGCTCTTTACCGGTCTGGCTTCGGTTGTAACCGTTGTTTTAATCATCTGGTTGGTACGGTTACCACCAGAGGACAAGCTGACTTCAGCCGCTCTTGGGTTGGTGATAGGCGGCGCAGTCGGCAACCTGGTTGATCGGATTAATAATGGCTATGTTGTCGATTTTATTGATGTGTATTATCGCAACTGGCATTGGCCCGCATTTAACCTGGCCGATTCAGCCATCACTGGCGGAGTGATTCTTTTGTTGCTTGACGGCATATTCGTGTCCATCGCAGAAAAACGTTCCGGGGATAATTGATGGAAATTCGTTTGGCTAATCCGCGCGGTTTTTGTGCCGGTGTAGACCGGGCGATAGAAATCGTTGAGCGCGCCCTGGAGTTGTTCGGCGCACCCATCTACGTACGCCACGAGGTTGTCCACAACCGCTTTGTGGTGGATCGTTTGGCTGAACTGGGTGCTGTGTTTGTCGAATCGCTGGAAGATGTCCCCGACGATGCAACCGTCATTTTTAGCGCCCACGGTGTTTCGCAGAAGGTGCGTGCGGCTGGAATGGAGCGGGGCTTGAAGGTTTTTGACGCAACCTGTCCATTGGTAACCAAGGTTCACCTGGAGGTCGCCCGCCACTGTAAAGCCGGGAATGATGTCGTGCTCATTGGGCACGCGGGCCACCCGGAAGTCGAAGGTACGTTGGGGCAGTGGTATAGGAAAACGCCGCGCGGCAACAAAATTTACCTGGTGGAGTCACCTGAAGACGTCGCCAGCCTGGAAGTCACTTTTCCTGAAGAACTGGCCTATGTGACCCAGACCACGTTATCGGTTGATGACACCCAGGGAGTGATTAGCGCCCTGCAAGACAAATTCCCCGCCATCGTCGGCCCCAAACACGATGATATTTGCTACGCCACTCAAAACCGCCAGGATGCTGTGAGGGTGCTCGCGCAGGACACTGATCTGATTCTGGTAGTGGGCTCGGTCAACAGCTCTAACTCCAATCGCCTGCGTGAATTGGCGGAGAAAAAGGGCGTGCCGGCCTACCTGGTCGATGGCGCTGAAGATATCAAGTCCGAATGGCTTGCCGATGTGGCCCGAATTGGGGTAACAGCCGGGGCTTCTGCACCAGAGAGCCTGGTTGCGGGTGTTGTAGAGCGACTTCGTCGATTGGCACCAGCCACGATCACCGAGATTGAAGGTGTGCCTGAAAATATGGAGTTCGCTTTGCCCAAAGCACTGCGTATCAAGACTGTTTCTTAGTCGTCTTCAACGCCCATTCCAACACTTTATTTTGCTAATGTTGGTGCCGGTGATCTGCCTGGCACCACTCTGATCCAAAGACAAGCTGCCACAAAGATCTGTACGCTGTGCTCCCTGCGGAACTGCCATTGCGACATAAGTTTTTCCCTGTGTGTTTTCCGGAAGAAACTCAAGCTGGTAGCGTTGTTGCTCTAAACCTGACCGGCATCGACCGGTATCGTAGCTTCCCTGGCTGGCGCTAATGCGTTCCTGGCACATGGAAGCCAGTAATAGCATCCTGATGGCTTCTGTGCGGTGTACTCTGAGCAGGTATTGACGATAGCTTGGGGCGGCGCTGACAAGCAGTATTCCCACCACCGTAACTACGATCATCAGCTCAATTAACGTCATGCCGTCTGCAGACTTATTGCGTGAGGTGAGCATGCCAGTTCAGCGCAACTCCCGCCACGCCATGCGTCCGCAATTTGTGGTTGGATCAACCCCCGGACACAAGCCTGATGACCTGGTAGTCGTTTCTGTACCTTCAGATGAAGACCAGGAACGGACGATAGTGCTTTCAATCACCGAAACAACGGTATTTGACCTCCCGCTACCGCGTGCCAGTAACCGATACCAGGCCTGTAAATTTGTTGACCCATCTTCGGCTGGCGGCACTGTATGCAATAACTCGATGACCCATATAGGCGGGTTGATACTGTCGTTTGTGACTGTCGCGGTGCCCGTGCCCGTGCCCATGCCCATGCCCGTGATTGGGTCAACACCAGTTTCGTGGCCATATTGGAGCCACCAGGATAAGGTTTCATACTCTGGATGGAGTGGGATTGTGCCCTGGGCATGAATTTTTACACCGCTGCAGGGTTCAGTGCAGGTTTCCGGGACGGTACTGTCCAGGCCAAGTAGCCAGCTTTCAGCCCATGAAAGTGCCGTCAGGGCAGATTGCCTGGCACGTTCATTTTCTTGTAGGTTTGCCGAAAGTTTGTTTTGCAAAATGGCGTCGGCAGATGCCGTCAAACCCAGTAAGGTCAAGGTTGTCAGAAAAATAAGACAAAGCAGCAATACCATACCGGTTTGTGCGGCGCGTTTAACAGGTGTGGGTACAGGCAGATTAAGGGTCATTACAGTCTGCCGCGTATTGCGGTCGTTAATGAACGAACCTTGCGTAATTGCCCATCTGCCGGCGTATCAAAGGTTTCATCAAGCAAGGTGACTTGTTTACTAACGCGCTCATTAAATGCCAGTGTCGTTGATAACAGCAAGCCTATTTTTACCGCCCGAATGTGACTTTCACGCTGCCATGCCTGTCCAGTTACCCAACTGTCGGCAATTTTGTCGCCATTTTGGTCTTCCGCGAACAACACCTGCATGGATTCCACGCCCTCCACCAGGCCGTAATTATTTATCTGGGTTTTAAGTTGGGTAGAGTTCGGTCCATAACGGCAAGTGATGGCCAGGTTATTGGCGGCGGTGACGCGAAAAACGGTTTGCAGTAAATAAAACGCGGGCTCGCTATTACCGTCCGTAATCGGGTTTTCATTGCCATAGCAGTTGTGCCTGGACCAACGTTGAGTGCCAAGTTGATCCCCACTGGTCGTATCGCTGTTTATTGTTTCATCGGTCAGCGCGGGCAGTGCAGCCTGGCTCTGCCAGGGCTTAGGTTGAAAACCGGCCTGGCTGATATGCGAAATCAAAACGTCACGAGCGTATCTACCCGACTCTTCAAGCTGGCTTTTGCTCAGTTGCAGGCGATATGCCGAGACACTACCTCCCAGCAAACTGGTCATTCCGGAAACAAGCAGGGCCGATAAAAACATACCGATCATGAGTTCTGTTAACGAATATCCCCTCCAGGCTTTGAAAGTGTGCATTTCAGGGCACCTGCAGAGTAAAACGTCGTGAATTTAGCCCGCCGTTTTCGCCTTTTCCAAGTGCGTGCCAGAATATTTTGATGACCAGAGAGCCGGTGCCGTCACACAGACTATCTTCGGTATGACCGTCATTTGGTGTCTCATCTCGACAAACCAGTCCACTGGCACTGTGTATGCTGTCGGAAAGCTCAAGTTGCCAAAGCTTAAAATCGTAGTCGGCTTGTTGCACCGGCGTGCATAGAGTGTCGGCACTACAAATTCGGGACACATATTCGGGTGGCTCCAGATAGCGGTGCAGTCCCACCGGGTTTAGCGTGATTTGCTCAGCAAGGCTAGCTGCGGCCATCGAAGCGATACCTTCCCGGTGAGCCTCCCCAGACCCGATGACACTGGTCAGCATTAACGAAGCAAAGCCCGCCAAGCCCAATGAGAATACGGTACCCGCAACCAGCACTTCGATCAGGCTGAATCCTGAACAATCTGTCTTAATGTTGCGGTGTTCGGTGCCCCCGTGGGCCTGCCAGGCTTGAAGTGCAAACACGATAATATCCCCCTATAACCGATGTGTTCCCTTTGTTGGTTGATTCTCTCGAAAAGGGGGGCAGGGCGGATAGCGTCAACTGCTGTGGCATGTTGTCAGCAGTTGCTGAAAGTCATGTAGGTAACGATTGTATTACAACGGTATTGTCGCAGAGTGCTGATTTGCATATACTTGCCGCCCACTGGAGCCGGCATAGCTCAGTTGGTAGAGCGGCGCATTCGTAATGCGTAGGTCAGAAGTTCGAATCTTCTTGTCGGCACCATTAAAATCAAATGCATATGCCTTTGCCCCAACACCTTAAAACACCTCCAGGGTGCAATACGGGGCCTATAAAACAACAAGATAGTCATTTCCCACTGTTAACGCCGGCTTCGTGACCCTGTCCAGTTGATGGCCGCCTTGCGATCAGAACCGGATATTCGTGTTTGCTAATAGTGCGTGGCGTCGAGCGGCCGGCAGCTGTCTATTGTATGGCTGAGAAGTATGCAGCAAAGCGGGGGTGATTCACCTCAAGCGTCCGTGCCAACTGGTTATTGTTAGAATTATTAGATAGTTAAAATACGTCTGTTTTTCATATATGGCAAATTATAGACTTGGCATGAGTACAAAATGCTGAGGTCAGAACAACTTGAAAGGACGCTTCTGGCTGCGACCTCAACCCGGACAGTCCGCTCGTTCGACCAAAGATTTACTCTGTCCCTTTACTCAAACCCCATTTCTTTTGTGTGATATTCAAATGAGCCCGGCGCTTCCGTTACCGGAGAGAAGCCCATGCGCAGCAGGTAAGACTGGTGCCGTGACGAGCTAGACTGCGCGGTGATTTTGGTAATTTTTCTGTCGCTAAAAAATTTCGATTGGCGGTACAGATAATGACCGGTTTTGAAATCCTGGTAGGGGGGGAAAGCGTAGTCCATTTCCAATTTAAATGTCTCTTGCTGTTGTGAGCCGACCATCAGGCCGACCGGTTCACTGTTGCGCAGCATCAGTTGGCAAATGGGTTTTTCGACTTGCGCAAGCTGTAAGTCGGGAAAACAGCTCTTGATGTCCACGTGGTAGTAGGAGAGCCAATACTCAAATAACGGGTCAGTGAGCTTCATTTCCACCAGAAAAAAGCGATCCGTGTGGCGGAAAATGCCATGCAGGTAATAGATGTTGACGAAAACAATGTAAAGGTTGAGGAAACCTACAGGCAGGGAGCCAATGATAAAGCCGTAAATGGAAAACAGCGCCGCACCGGCCAGGTTAAGCCAACGCAGCTTAACAATGGAACTCATCGTCAGGGAAACGGCGACCAATACCGAAGCCAGATATCCAAACCACTCAATCCAATTCATCGTTGTTGCACTCTTAAGCCAGCATTTGCCATGGAAGCATGGTTTATTGTTTGGTTAATTTTTATTCTCATGTTGCCTAGTATAAATTGAGAATTGGCGGACACGAAATTTTTCTCAGCTCGCGCTGTTAATTTCGCGGAGGTTTGGAGCGCGGTGGGTTATTTAGCCAGGTATTCCTGCGTAGTTTGCCACGCTGCATTTCTCAGGTAGCGAGCGGTACCCGCGTCAAGTCCGGCTGTATAGCCAAGCTCAAGCGGGGATTGGTGAAACAAGACGCCGTAAAAAACACTGGCGGCAAGATAGGTGCCCGCCAGGGTAGGGTGTTTGCCGTCCTGGCTTATCAGGGTAATCGCCTTGTCATTGGATTGCGCTTTTTCAAAGGCCAGACCCACGGGCGCGACGATTGCGCCAGATTCAAGGGCTATCGCTGTATATGCCCTTGCCAGTTGCGCTGTCATTTCGGGTGCGCCTTGGTAAGCCCAGGTCATGAACAGAACCGGTGTCGCCCCGGCATTGCGAATGGCTTCCATGTAACGGTTCGCGGTATTTCTGAAGTTTTCTGACTGCCCGTCTGTAATGGCTTCCAGGCTATGGCCCTGCAGTATCACCACATCCCAGTTGTTGCTTTGAAGCAGGTTCTGAAAACCGCCTTCGTGTTCGCTGAGTAAAGCGCCGGAAATGGTCATGGACCTCAAGAGCACCATGGTTTCGCCATTGTCTTGCGTGCTGGCTAGCATGCGTCTTACATGGTTGTGAATGCTGTCGTTGTAATAGGTGAAACTGTTGCCGACGAAGAGTATGTTCTGCGGGTTTTCATTGTGTGCTGTGGGCGGGTTGGCGCTCAGAATGGTTGGAATAAAAAGCCAGAGCACCAATAAGACGATCCAGGTTTTCGCGCGACTGAGTGGTGTAGTGGCCTTTGTTTTCATGGCGTCATCTTATTTTGAAGTGTTCAGGGTAAGGGCTTGGTTCTGGGCTTGAATAAATTTTCTAATCCGACGTTGTTCAAATGCCGGCAGCGGCATCATGACCGCTGACACAGGCCAGCGTCCAGCCCAGCATGCCGTGCCCCGTATTGACGTGTACGCCTTTCACAACCGTGGGGCCGATAAGCGGTTGATTGTTGGGGGTCATTGGCCGGAAACCACCCCATTGGTTTACAGCGCTGGCATTGTAATCACCAATATCCGGCGCAATTTTTCGCGCAATACTCAGCAGTTTGGCAACTCTTTGATTGTCTTTTTGGGTTCGGTAGCCCACGAAATCTGCAAAGCCGGCGATACGAACCCGGTCGTCCAGTCGGCTGAATACCATCTTGTTGGACAGGTCAGAAATACTCACGGCATTGGATCGGGCGCTTTTTGGCAGTGTGACGCTGTAGCCGCGCATTGGATAAATGTTGGACCTGATTCCAAGTGGGGTGAGGAATCGATCGCTATAGGCGCCAAGACAGACGATCGCGGCATCTGGCTTGAGCGTCCCTTTGTCGGTCTCTATTGCTGTCAGTTCGCCATTTCTCGCGATAATTTCACGAACCGTGGTGTTAAGTTTAAATTGGGTTCCATGGTTCCTTGTAAGCCACTTGCCAAGTTCAGACGTAAAAGCCAATGAGTCACCAACCTCGTCACTCTCGGCGTAAATAGCGCCGCTGTAGTCGTTGTTCATGTGCGCCAGCGCGGGTTCAATCGCGATGGCCTCTTCAATGGTAATAACCCGTACGTTGCAGCCGTACTCGCGTTTGAGAGCGCAAGCCTGCTCTGCCTGCGCATGCGCGGAGGGGTCTTCAAGCATCACCAGTTTTCCCGCCCGTTTGAAGGAGAACTGAAGTGAGGTCCGGGCTCGTAATTCTTCCATTAATGCTGCGGAGCGCAATGCGAGATTGAGTACTGCTCTCGTGTTTTGAGCGTGTTTGCGGTTTGTGCACTGGCCCAGAAAAGCCAGTCCCCAACGCACCAGCTGGCTGTTAATGAGGGGGCTTACATAAAAAGCAGGATCCAGTCCGCTTACAATTTTAGGAAATTTTCCAAGTAGCGCAGGACTCGCCATCGCATCGACGAAACTATAGGAGAGTTGTCCTCCATTGCCGCCACTCGCGCCACTCGCGACCTGACCTGCGCTATCTACAACGGTCACGTCGTGACCGTGTTCAGATAAATAGTATGCTGTGGTAACACCAAGGACGCCGGCACCCAAAACTACGACATGCATGGGATAATCATCTGTGTTGGAACCCCGTTTTTTCCAACCTCAGATTTTACTAAGCGTCTGGCAAATTTCGCCAATGACCTTTGTTCGCTACCCTATAGCGCTAGTCTATACACTAAATTGGCCGTTTGAGGAATTGTGTGACCGCTGATTTGAGGTGGTCGACAAAACGTTGGGTAACGATCGACAGTGGTTCACTTTCAATGTGCAGCATGGCAACTTTAAAGCTTAGGCCGGGTTCCAGGTGACGGGCAATCACATTGGTGTGCCCTTTGGATCGGGCGGTAATTTCATCGATAATGGCAACACCCGCACCGTGCGCAACCATGGCCTTGGCCATCTGATAGGTTTCCACTTTGGCGACCGAGCGCAATTCGGTTTTGCTTGTTTCAATGCGGTTGGCCAGCACCCCCCCTAACGGACTTCGGGTGCTCAGACTTATAAATGGCATGTCGGCCAGATCATCGAGTGATAGATGTTTTTTATCGCCAAAGTCCATGGATATGTTGGTCAGGACTACATATTTGGCTTTGGCAAGAACATCAATTTTTATGCCTTGTGCTGCCGGTGGTTCAAATACCAACCCTATGTCTACCCGCAGTTCCCGCAGTGCGCGGGTAATTTGGTGATGGTGTAAAGTTTCAATTTCAAACTGTGTGTCGGGGTGTTTTTCAAGGTAAGAGGCAATTGCAGCAGGTACCAGGTCAATTCCGAATGCGGGTGTCATCGCAATGCGAATTCGCCCCGTATCTGAAGCGCGCAGATTTTCCGATAAGCGGCGTAATTCACCGATATTTTTATATGCGTCAGTAACGTGGTGTATCAGGCGTTCAGCTTCCTGCGTTGGGATTATTTTTCCTTTCTGTCGGTCGAATAAAGCGAACCCGAGTTGTTGTTCTGCATGTGCCAGCGCCTTGCTGATGGATGGTTGAGAAACATTCAACGACCTTGCGGCTGCGGTAATGGAGCCACAGGTATAAACGGCATGGAATACTTCGATGTGTCTTAAGCGCATATTGGTTCCATCAAGTTGAATACGTGAAGTATAACCTCAGGTTATTGGTTGCATCATAAGATTCATTGGATAAATGTTAAGGCGAGGTTAAAAATGATAGAAACGTAGCGTGGTTAAATTTACCATCGCGTTCGTCAGTAACAAACTCAGCAGGTAGTGTTTATTACCTGACGGTTGAGTTTATATTGAATTTCAATGGGCACAAACCTGATTCAGGGAATCTTTAACATGAGAAAGCTACCCAAGCCAGTTGTTGGCAAGCACCTACCTATCAATACCAAAGTTTCTACCACCTTTGCTGTACCTCTTTTTCTATTAACCACCATCATCGCAAGTCCGCTACAGGCGGCGGATGAGGTTGTTAGTACGGACGTAATCGCGCCTGTACAGGGCTCAGCCCAGGTCGAGGGTGATGCCAGCGCGGCTGCATCAAGGGTTACCCAACTGGCGCAAGCGGCTGCTGATTCCGATGAGGTGATCGAGGAAGTCATCGTTGTCGGTTCGCAGATTAAAGGCGCTGCTATTTCCGAAGCGTTGTCGGTCTCTGTTATTAACTCTAAAGACATCGAAACACTGGGGGTCAGTTCTGCCGATGAACTGCTCGATTTTATGCCAGAGCAGGGCCAGAACTTTCAAAGTGAAGCCGAAAATATTTCAGGAGGGGTGAACTCGGCGCGTGGCGACATCGGCGCTTTCAACCTGCGCAACATGGGTACCGGTAACACGCTGGTGCTGCTTAATGGTCGGCGAATGGTACAGGCGGCCGGTTACCAAACCGAGTCGGTGGGCGGCAGTTATGTGCCGGTCAATACCGTTAACTCGAACTCGATTCCCGTCTTTGGTGTGAACAGGATTGAAGTCCTGCGTGATGGTGCTTCGGCCATTTACGGCGCGGATGCAGTCGCAGGCGTTGTAAACACTGTGCTTAAGTCCGATTTTGAAGGTTTAACTGTCAGGGGTCGTTATGACTTCTACGACAATATTCCCCGCGATGATCAACGCTTGAATGTTGAGTGGGGTAAATTCTTCAATCAGGGTCGAACCAATCTTGGTATGTTCTTCGATTACTATCATCGCGACCGGGTCAATTCTCAGGATGATAAAAAATGGGCGGACGCAGATTTCAGGCGCCTGATTCCAGAGAACTCTCCCTGGGCCGGCAGTACCGCCTTCAGAAACAATAGCGCCAACTCCCTTTACGGTCAGTTTGACATGAGCGGCAGTGTGGGTGGTATCACCGATTCAAGGGGCGAGTTTGAAACCTACCCGCATGGCGACGCGCGTTGTGAGGGCGGTTGGTATTTGAACGAAGTCATGTGCGGACACCGGGACGGCCAGGGCACCTACAGGTACAACCTGAATGAAAACCGGGACCTGAGTTCTGAACTGGATCGTTACAATATGTTTGTATACCTCAACCATGAATTTGACAATGGTGTTGAGGCTTACACAGAACTGCATTACTACACGGCTAAAACCAACCAGTTCCGGCATCCTGCCGGTTTCACCAGTGGTGTTAATTTAATCGTTGGTGCAAAAAACTATTACAACCCGTTTGGCCCCTGTGGTTCTCCGAACCGCTTGCCGGATGAGATAATCGGCGAAGGCTTCACCTGTAACGGTAAAGCGTTGCTGATGGACAACTATCGTTTTGCCGAGCAACCCAGAATTGTTGATACAGAAAACACTACATGGCGTTTCTTGCAGGGTTTCCGTGGTTCATGGGGTGAGTGGGATTGGGATGGCGCGTTTGTGTGGTCAGAAGCCACCCGTGATGACGTGACCCACAACCGTATTTCAAATACTCTGATGCAGGAAGCACTGAATGATCCAACACCTGCGGCCTACAATCCTTTCAACGGCGGTATCCTGCTCTCGAATATCGATCGGGCGTTGGTAGATGTTTATCGTAAAAACAAATCTGACCTCAGCATGGTCGATTTCAAAGTCAGCAAAAACGAAATTTTCAATCTTCCTGCTGGTCCTGTCGGCTTCCTCGCTGGCGCTGAATACCGTAAAGAGTCATTTGTAGACAACCGTGACCCAAGGCTCGATGGCACTATCCAGTTTGTCGATAAAGACGGCGACACTTATCCGTTTGTATCGGATGTGGCCAACTCCAGTCCGACAGGCGATAGTAAAGGCGGCAGAAATGTAACTTCGTTGTTCACTGAATTTGCGATACCCGTGTTAAGCAACCTCGATTTGCAGTTGGCCCTGCGCTATGAAGACTTGTCAGATGTTGGCGATACAACAGTTGGCAAAGTGGCATTTGGCTGGCGGCTTTTTGAACCGCTGTTGATCCGTGGTTCCTGGTCTGAAGCATTCCGTGCGCCTAACCTGATTACGATTAACGAAGAACTCGTTGCGCGTACCAACACCATCGATGATTACACTTGCGCTTATGCTGCCGAGTTTGGTGGTGATCCTGATGAGGATATTCTGGATTGTCGTAAAGGCGTTCAACGTAGGGCACAGGGTAGTAAAGACCTTAAGCCCGAAAAATCAACCAATACTTCAATTGGTGCGGTGTGGACTCCAACTGAAAACCTGATGTTGACCCTGGATTTCTGGTCTATCAAGAAGAAAGACACCATTGGCTTATTTGGTGAAGAAAATCACACGTTACTTGACCTGTTAATGCGAATTGAAGCCGGTACGGGTAGCTGTAGCGGTGTAGGCAACCCAGCGGTGGGACGCCTTGACGCGACTGATGAAGAGCAAGCGGTTTATCTCGCGGCGGGTATCTGCCCGGCTGGCCTCGTTGAATACGTTGATGATCGATACGCCAATCTGGACACCCGGACAGTAGCAGGTCACGACATCGGCATCTACTATGATGTTGATACTGGCATGGGTGATTTCAACTTCAAATTTGTGGGTAGTTTCTATGACAAGTACGAACAGAAACCTGGTGGTGTTGCCCAGCTACTGCTGGACGCACAGAACTCAGGTGTCTTGCCTGCCAACTACCCGATAAGTGGTTTTGATGATCTGTTGAGAAAGGACGGTAACCAGACCAGCAAATACAATGCGAGTGTGAACTGGCGTAAAGATGCATTTGGTATCAACCTCATGGCATATTACCTGAGTAACTTTTACCAGAGCTCTCTGACGCTTTCAGACGGCACCCGTTATGTCATTCCTTCCATGACCACGTATAACGCGAGTTTCGATTACAGGTTTGATGCCTGGAATAGCGATACACGTGTACGTTTCGGTATCAATAATCTGACCAACGAACGGGCTCCTTTGGCTGATCGTTACTTTGGTTATTTTGCAGATGCGCATCGTGACGCAGGCCGTTACTTTTACATCGATCTCAGGATGGGATTCTGAGTCGATTAAGATCATGACCGGGGGTGTCTCCCCCGGTCATTCTATTTTGTATCGATTAATTGCGCCCATCCGGGCGCAGTTTTGTAAGATTCTTCTGCATAATGCTGGTTAAGTGCCAGTGAAAATCCGCCGGTATTTATGAACACACAAGCCACCGAATCACGCGCCCGACTTCAAACCATTGGAATTTACCTGGGACCTGCAATTGCCATTTTTATGTTGCTGGCAGGTCCGCAGGCTGATCTGAACGAGGCAGCATGGAGAACCGCCGCCCTGGGGCTTTGGATGGCCGTATGGTGGGCCACTGAGGCCACTCCGGTTGGGGTCACGGCTTTTATACCCTTGATATTTTTTGCGCCGCTGCAAATTACCAGTCTCCGGGAAGCAGCAGCACCCTACGCCAACCCGATTATTTATCTCTATCTGGGCGGTTTCATAATCGCTTCAGCCATGCAGAAATGGAATTTACACAAACGTATCGCGTTGGCCTTGTTGACTGTTTCCGGCACCAATGGGCGTTCGCTGGTCGGCGGGTTCATGGTGACAGCGGCACTTTTATCCATGTGGATGACCAACACGGCAACCACCATGATGCTGTTGCCCATCGTCATTTCAGTAATCACCGTCATTAGTACGACAGTTAAAGAAATAGATGAAAGTGAGCGTAAGAATTTTGAGGTTTGCCTGCTTCTGGGAACCGCCTTTGGTGCGACCATCGGTGGCGTCGCGACCCTGGTAGGAACACCGCCCAATGCGTTTCTAGCCGCTTTTCTGGCGGATAACTACGGTATTGAAATCGGCTTTGCCCGCTGGATGATGGTGGGTGTTCCGGTCACCATCGTCATGTTGCCGCTAGCCTGGTTAACGTTGGTTCGACTGATGTTTCCCATTTCCTTCGAAACATCTAAAGAAACATTGACCCTTTTGAAAAACATGAAACGCGAACTGGGGCGGGCGAGTAAAGCTGAGTGGCGTGTCGGCATTGTATTTTTCTGCGTGGTGATTGGGTGGATGAGCCGTCCCTGGTTATCCGAGATTCTCTCGATCGAAGGTTTGAGTGACCCTGGCATTGTCATGGTCGCGGCGTTTCTGCTGTTCCTGATTCCCAGTGGCGCCACCCGGCATGGTGTTTTAATGGATTGGAGCATGACCCGTGACCTGCCCTGGGCAATATTGATTCTGTTTGGCGGCGGCCTGAGCCTGGCAGCGTCTGTTTCTGAAACCGGACTCGCACAATGGTTGGGTTCGTCATTGGTGCCGCTGGGTGCATTTGGTATTGGCGCGGTTGTGCTGGCGGCCGTGATCCTGGTGATCTTCCTGACTGAACTGACCAGTAATCTGGCTACGACAGCCACGTTGTTGCCGGTGCTGGCGGCGTTGGCGCTGGAACTGGGTACGAACCCGATAATTCTGACTGTGCCGGTTGCCCTGGCTGCCAGTTGCGCGTTTATGTTGCCGGTGGCAACACCGCCCAATGCGATTGTCTATGGGTCAGGTCGGTTGACCATTCCACAGATGGCCAAAGCAGGGATAGTGATGAATCTTATCGGTATTATCCTGTTATCGCTGGTTGCTTTATTGCTTGCGCCCGCTATCTTGATGTGAATCTGGCACCCACCCGTTTCTGCGGGTAGGTATGGAGAAAGCTTGCACGGGGAGTCGTTCATGAAGTATCGAATAAGCCATTTTCTACTGGCCGTATTTTTTATTTGCGTTTCCGGTTGTGCCTCCGTGGTTAAAGTACCCGCAGAAAACACAGATCAGAACCTGCCATTCAGCCTGATACTTGAGGGCGGTTCGGTATGGAAGGGCTCGGGTTCAAGTGCGGTTATTGCTGATGTCGGTATTCGCGGTGACCGGATCGTGGCGATAGGAGACCTTTCGGACAGTCGCGCGGTGCAGCGTATTACAGTTAACGGACTTGCTGTGGTTCCGGGTTTTATCGATATCCACAGCCACGCGGTGCGTGGAACACGCGAGAAGAGCGGGCTGTTTTTACATCCGGATGCGGAGAATTATATTCGCCAGGGCGTGACCACTATCATTGGCGGTCCGGACGGCGGTTCGGAACTTGCCGTTGGAAAATTACTGGAGGACCTTGAAGCGTCGCCCGCAGCGGTCAACTTCGGTACTTTTATTGGTCATAACACGGTTAGAGGAGCGGTCATGGGTCGCGCCAATCGGGCGCCAACCGCAGATGAACTCGAAGGCATGAAGGTATTTGTGGCAACTGCCATGCGCGAGGGTGCTTATGGCTTGTCATCGGGACTGAAGTACATACCGGGTGCGTATTCACAAACCGAAGAAGTGATTGAACTTGCAAGGGTCGCCGGGCAGTACGGTGGTATCTACATAAGTCATATGCGTGAAGAAGGTCTTGACCTGATCAAGAGCGTAAAGGAAACCATCCGCATCGGTGAAGAGGGCGGGTTGCCGGCGCAAATTACCCACCACAAGGCCATGGGCGCCGAAATGTGGGGCTCCAGTGCAAAGACGCTGGCGTTGGTCGATGCTGCCAATGCACGAGGTGTGGACGTTTCGAGCGACCAGTATCCATATACAGCATCAAGCACGGGAATCAGTGTTTTGTTCCCTGCCTGGAGTCTCGCAGGGCCGCGTGAGGCGCAACTGGCCCGGTTCAATGACCCGGAGACCCGCGCCCGCATCAAGGAATCGATTGTGTTTAACCTGGTTCATGATCGAGGTGGTAATGATCCTTCCCGTGTCGCCATCGCCAATTGTGACTGGGACAGCTCATTAAACGGCAAGAATTTTGCGGAAGTGCTTACCGAGCGCGGAGTGCCGCTGAGCATGTCTGCCGCCGCTGACCTGGCGCTTGAGTTGCAGGAAAATGGCGGTTGCAGCGGTGTTTTTCATGCCATGTCTGAAGAAGACGTGGAGCGGATTATGCGTCATCCGCGTACCATGATTGCATCGGATGGCGGTATTCACGTGCCGGGAGAGGGGGTGCCGCACCCACGTAACTACGGTAGTTTTGCACGCATTTTGGCCTACTATGTGCGTGAAAGAGAAATCATATCTGCCGGTGAGGCAATCTACAAAATGACGAAAATGCCGGCGCAGAGAATTGGCCTGAATAATCGTGGCCGGATAGAAGTGGGCGCCATGGCGGATATAGCGGTATTGAATTTGGACACCGTGCAGGATACAGCAAGCTTCAAGCAGCCCCATCAGTACGCGACAGGTGTTCAGCATGTGTTGGTAAATGGCGTATTGGTACTTGAGGACGCGCGCATGACCGGTGCACGGCCAGGTCGCTCTTTGCGCTCTCGTTAACAACTGAAAGAATCGAAAAATGACAGCAAGGTACAAAAATTTCACGTCTCTTCACCGGTGTGGCGCATTGTTATTCAGCGCTGGTATTTGCCTGGCATCGTTTTACTCATCAATAGCCTGGTCGCAGGAGAATGCAGCCCCGGGACTCAAACAACCGATCATCCGTTACGATACGATTCATCACCCGGTTGAAGGCCGGTTTGGCATGGTGGTGTCGCAAAACAGCATTGCCACAAGCGTGGGGCACACCATTCTCGCCCAGGGCGGTAACGCCGTTGATGCGGCAGTGGCTGTGGGGTTCGCGCTGGCAGTGACTTTGCCGAGAGCCGGCAACCTGGGCGGCAGTGGTTTCATGCTAGTGCATATGGCAGAACAGCAGAACACGGTTGCGCTGGATTACCGTTCGGTTGCGCCGCTTGCGGCCAGCGTTGAAAAGTTCAGTAAACAAGACGGCAGTATGGATTGGGACAAGCTGACTTTTGGTCCAGCCGCTGCAGGCGTACCCGGTACTGTGGCCGCCATGCATCAGGCATGGAAAAGGTTTGGTTCGCTGGCATGGGAAAACTTACTCGAGCCAGCCCGGAAGCTGGCCAGCGACGGTTTTGAAGTGGGGTACGACCTTGCGTATGTGCTCAACATGGGCCATGCGGTGTTGCAACATCATGCCGCTGGTTCAGCCTATCTCAAGAAGAACGGTACGCCATGGGTCGTTGGCGACCTGTTAGTGCAAAAAGACCTGGCCTGGTCGATTAACCAAATCATGCAGCATGGCGCTGACGCTTTTTACAAAGGTGAACTGGCTGGCCGCATTGTTAAAGCCTTTGAGCAAGCTGGCGGCATCATTACCCGCGAAGACCTGTCTGCTTATTCAGTAAAAGACCGCAAACCGGTTAGCACCGGTTATCGCGGCAAACAGGTAGTTTCAATGCCGCCGGTCAGCGGCGGCGGCGTCACTTTGCTGCAAATGCTGAATATGCTCGAACACTTTCCCATGGCAGAGTTTGAAGCGGGCAGCGCCCAAAGCCTCCACATTCTGGCTGAAGTGATGAAACGGGCGGCGGCCAACCGCCGGTCATTGTTGGGCGACCCCGATTTCGTCAAGGTATTTGTTGACGGTTATATCAGCAAAGAGTTGGCCCAAAAAATGGCTGCGGACATAAATATTCAACGTGCCAGCGATGTGAAAACCATCAGTGCCGAACCCGTAGATCGTTATGAAAGCAGAAACACCACCCAGTTTTCAGTGATGGATCGACATGGCAACGCGGTGTCCAACACTTATACGCTGGGTTATTCCTTTGGTTCGGGTTTTGTCGCCCCGGGAACGGGTATCCTGTTTGACAACCAGATGCGCAACTTCAGCTATCGGGCAGATAAGAACCATCTGAATTCGCTGGCACCCGGCAAACGAATGCTTTCCACCATGACACCTACCATTGTGCTGGGCGATGACGGCAAAGTATGGATGGTCACTGGCACACCCGGCGGCAGTCGCATTATCAACGTGGTTTTGCAGGTGTTGGTGAACGCGATCGATTTTAAAATGAACATTGCAGAAGCCACCCACCAACCGCGTATTCATCAGGGCTGGCAGAAGCAGGTGCTTGGGGTTGAAGCCGGCATGAACCCGGAGGTGGTCAAACTGTTAACCGCCATGGGTCATCAAATTGAGTTTGAACAAACCATGGGCAGCACCCAGTCGATCATGTGGCAGGATGGCAGGTTTTTTGGCGCGGCTGATCCGCGTCGACCAAACGCGCTGGCGCTTGGCCTGGATAAAAACCCATAATCTGACGTGATTGTTTTCAGTGCTGGCGGGTGCTTTAAAGTGGTTCGTCGCTAACTGGCGGCGACGAACTTGGTATTACTCGTCCGGCGCAATGGCTATTTTGAGTCCGTCATGAGCCGCCTGTAACTTTAGCTGGCAACTTAGCCGTGAGGTGCCTTCGGTGGCATCAAAAACATCGAGCAAATCCTGTTCATCAGAGCTGACTTGTTGGAATTTATCAAGCCATTCCATATCGACGTAGACGTGGCAGGTGCCGCAGGCGCACAAGCCTCCACAAATTGCGCCGATACCCCATTCGTACTCGCGCAAAACCTCCATCAGGGAGTCGCCCGGGTGGGCCTGTATTTCATGAACCTGGCCATCCAGGTCTTTAACCGAAATATTGATCAAAACAATTCCTTCCAAATTTAATAGGTCTCAGACTAAGGTAGTGTTTGCAACGGCCAGTCTCAAGGGAAAATCACTTCTTTTGCCGCAAACCGGTATCAGCAGCCACATTCATAAGTCCATCGCGACAGTGATTGCTGGTAAACACCTCGATAACCGAACACTGGGCCGGGACATTTATATATGACCATAGGCCATGACAACAGAGCCGAATTATATTTGTTTATGCATTGGAATGGGGTTAAATTGCCTGAAAGCCAATAAAATAATTACGAAGCCCCAACGGAAGTGTGCATGAGTCATTCAACCGAAACCCCATCTGCTGTCGTTTTATCGGCGCTGCAAAAGTACGCTGATGTGCAGGGCGGTCTTCTGCCTTTATTGCACGCGATCCAGGCGAGTCTGGGTCATATCCCCAAAGACTCAGTAGCTCAAATCGCCCGTGGTATGAACCTTTCCAGGGCCGAAGTACACGGCGTTATCAGTTTCTATCATGATTTTCATGACTCGCCGCGTGGACAAAAGACCGTACAGGTGTGTCGCGCGGAAGCCTGTCAGGCAATGGGGTCACGCAAGCTTGAGATGCATGTCAAAGCCCGTCTTGGCATTGATTTTGGCGAGACAACCCCGGATGGTCGTTTTTCATTGGAACCGGTGTATTGCCTGGGAAACTGCGCGTGTTCGCCTTCTGTTCGCATTGGCGATGATGTGTTCGCCCGTGTTGATGCTGCGCGTTTTGACCAATTGCTGGAAGAGGTATGAAGATGATCAAAGTCTACATACCCGGTGATACAACGGCTTGCGCCCTGGGCGCTGACGCGGTTGTTACAGAAATGATCCTGCACGCAGAACAACGGTCACTGGATATTGAAATTATTCGTAACGGTTCGCGTGGCGCGTTTTGGCTGGAGCCGTTGGTTGAGGTCGAGTCAGATGAGGGTCGTATCGCCTTCGGTCCTGTGACGCCGAGTGATGTTGCTGAACTGTTTGCAGCCGGTTTTCCGGCCCTTTGCGAGCACCCTTTGTGCCTTGGCAAGGTTGCGGATATTGAATGGCTGGCCAGGCAGGATCGCCTGACTTTCGCCCGTGCAGGCATCACTGACCCGGTTAGTCTTGATGATTATAAAAAGCACGGCGGGTTCGAAGGTTTGAACAAGGCACTGCGCATGCAGCCCGCGGACATTGTGGAGTCGGTCGCAGAATCGGGCTTGCGTGGACGCGGTGGCGCGGCATTTCCCACCGGTATCAAGTGGCGCACGGTGTTGAATACCCCGTCCGACCAGAAATACGTCGCCGCCAACGCAGATGAAGGTGATTCCGGCACGTTTGCGGATCGGTTGCTGATGGAATCGGACCCCTATCAACTGATAGAAGGAATGACCATCTGCGCGCTGGCCGTGGGTGCGACAGAAGGCTATATCTACTTGCGTTCGGAATATCCAAAAGCATTGCAGGTGCTCGGGCAAGCCATTGCCAACGCGGAAGACGCCAACTTGCTGGGTGAAGATATTGGGGGCAGTGGACGAAAGTTTAATCTGCAGATCAGGGTAGGTGCCGGTGCGTATATCTGTGGCGAGGAAACTTCCATGCTGGAGAGCCTCGAGGGCAAACGCGGCCTGGTGCGCTTTAAGCCGCCATTGCCGGCCATAGAAGGCCTGTTTGGCAAACCAACCGTGGTCAATAACGTCTTAACGCTGGCGGCGGTTTCAACGGTGTTGGCCAAGGGCCCTGCATACTATCGGGATTACGGTTCCGGCCGCTCTCGCGGCACCCTCACGGTGCAGCTTGCGGGCAATATCCGCCGCGGCGGTCTGGTCGAAGTCCCTTTTGGCGCAAGTTTGCGTGAAATGGTCGAGGGTTTCGGTGGCGGAACCGCCAGCGGCAGGCCGCTACGTGCTATCCAGGTGGGCGGCCCACTGGGTGCCTATTTGCCCGAATCGCAATGGGACACACCGATGGATTATGAAGCTTTCGGCGCCGTGGGCGCGATGCTGGGCCATGGCGGCGTAGTGGTCTTTGATGACAGTGTTGATATGCTGGAGCAGGCCCGGTTTGCGATGGAGTTTTGCGCCGTTGAATCCTGCGGCAAATGCACGCCCTGTCGCATCGGCTCTGTTCGCGGTGTCGAACTGATAGACAAGATAGCAATTAACACGAACAGGCAGTCCAATCTCGAGTTGTTGGAAGAGCTTTGCGAAACAATGGACGCAGGGTCATTGTGCGCGATGGGAGGCCTGACGCCGATGCCGGTTCGCAGCGCGGTGAAGTTTTTCCCGCAGGATTTTGAAACCGCAGCACAAAGGCAAAATTGATGGCAGATCTACACCAACCACTGCATGACCTGGGCACACCGTCCCCGCGGCACGCAACTGAGCAGGTCAGCCTGATGATTGACGGGCAGCAGGTGCAGGTGAAGCAGGGCACGTCGGTCATGCGTGCGGCGGCAATGCTGGGCGTCAATGTACCCAAGCTCTGCGCTACTGACAGCCTTGAGGCTTTCGGTTCCTGTCGTATGTGTCTGGTCGAAATTGAGGGCCGCAAAGGTACGCCGGCGTCGTGTACCACGCTTGTGGAAGACGGCATGGTGGTAAACACCCAGTCGGGGCAACTTGAAAAGCTGCGTAAAAATATTCTTGAGTTGTATATCTCGGATCACCCGCTCGATTGCGTCAGTTGTCCGACCAACGGCGATTGTGAATTGCAGGATGTTGCCGTAGAACTGGGTGTTGAAGACAGCCGTTACGGGCTGGACGGGAAAAATCACAGCCAGGCACCCAAAGACGAATCTAACCCGTATTTCACTTTCGACCCGTCGATGTGCATTGTCTGTTACCGCTGCGTGCGCGCCTGCGATGATATTCAGGGAACGTTTGCGCTAACGGTGGACGGTCGTGGTTTTGAGTCGAAGGTTACGGCCGGACAACTGGAATCTTTCATGGACTCCGAATGTGTCTCTTGCGGTGCCTGTGTTAACAGTTGCCCGACAGCGGCACTTGAAGAAAAATCAGTTATCGAAATTGGTTTGCCGCAAAAGAGCACCGTCACCACCTGTGCCTACTGTGGTGTGGGTTGTGCCTTTAACGTTGAGACGCGTGGTGATGAAGTAGTGCGCATGACACCGTATAAGGACGGTAAGGCCAATGAAGGTCACGCCTGTGTAAAAGGGCGTTTTGCCTTTGGTTATTCAAGTCACAAGGACCGCATCACTACACCGATGGTGCGCGACAGTATTGATGAGCCCTGGCGTGAGGTTGGCTGGCAGGAAGCCATCGAGTTTACCGCCCGGCGATTCCGTGAAATTCAGGCCGAATATGGCCAGGACAGCATTGGCGGTATTACGTCTTCGCGCTGCAGTAACGAAGAAACGTTCCTGGTGCAAAAACTGATACGGGCAGGGTTTGGCAACAACAATGTCGATACCTGTGCCCGCGTCTGTCATTCCCCCACCGGTTATGGTCTTAAAACAACCCTGGGTGAGTCAGCCGGCACCCAGGCGTTCGAGTCGGTGGCCGAAGCCGATGTTGTCATGCTGATCGGCGCCAACCCAACCGAAGCCCACCCGGTATTTGGCTCACGTCTCAAGCGCCGCTTGCGCGAGGGTGCTCAGCTTATTGTTGTCGACCCGCGCAAAACCGAATTGGTCAGTAGCCCCCACATCAGGGCGGCGCATCATCTGCAGTTATTACCGGGCAGCAACGTACCCTTCTTTAACGCCATGGCCCATGTCATTGTGAGCGAAGGCTTGGCAGATGAAAAATATGTCGGTGAGCGCTGTGATACCGCGTCATGGCAACACTGGTGCGAGTTTGTGCGGCGCGAAGAAAACTCCCCCGAATCATTGCAGGCAGTGACCGGTATTCCCGCTGAAACGCTGCGTGCCGCCGCAAGACTTTACGCCAACGCCGGCAATGCGGCCATTTACTACGGACTGGGTGTCACCGAGCACAGTCAGGGTTCGACCAGTGTGATGGGTATCGCAAACCTTGCGATGGCGACCGGCAACCTGGGCCGAGAGGGCGTAGGAGTCAACCCGTTGCGGGGGCAAAACAATGTGCAGGGCTCATGCGATATGGGTTCTTTCCCGCACGAACTGCCGGGTTACCGGCATATATCCGACCCTGTGGTGCGTGGTCTGTTTGAAAATGAGTGGCAGGTCAAGCTGAACCCGGAGCCTGGTTTACGCATCCCTAATATGTTTGACGCGGCATTGTGCGGCGATTTCAAGGGATTGTACTGCCAGGGCGAAGATATCGCTCAGTCCGACCCGAATACACACCATGTTGAAGCAGCCTTGAAGTCGCTAAAGTGCCTGGTAGTACAAGACATATTCCTCAATGAAACGGCCCGGTTCGCACACGTATTTCTGCCCGGATCGACCTTTCTTGAAAAGAACGGCACATTTACCAACGCGGAACGGCGCATATCGAGGGTACGAAAAATTATGCCCTCCAAGAGCGGCAAAGAAGACTGGGAAATTACCATGGACCTTGCCAACGCGCTGGGTTACCCGATGCACTATACCCACCCATCGGAAATCATGGACGAAATCGCCCGCTTGACGCCAACCTTCAACGGCGTGAGCTACGCGAAACTGGAACGCCTCGGCAGCATACAGTGGCCTTGCAATGAGGCGGCGCCCGAAGGCACACCCACCATGCATGTGGATGAGTTTGTGCGTGGCAAGGGATATTTCGCAATCACCGGGTTTGTACCGACCAGTGAGCGTTCGACTCGAAAGTATCCGTTGTTGCTGACCACCGGCAGGATTCTTAGCCAGTACAACGTGGGGGCCCAGACACGACGCACCAAAAATACCGCGTGGGCAGATCAGGATTTACTCGAAATTCATCCGGTTGATGCCGAAGACCGGGGTATTAATAACGGTGACTGGGTAGGTATTGTGAGCCGGGCGGGTGATACGGTATTGCGTGCGGTGGTGACCGATAAAGTTCAGCCTGGCGTGGTGTACACAACCTTCCACTTTCCGATGACCGGTGCCAACGTCGTGACGACCGAAAATTCCGACTGGGCGACCAACTGTCCTGAATACAAGGTCACCGCCGTGCAGGCGACACGGGTAACAGAGCCTTCCGAGTGGCAGAAACAACAGGAAGTGTTTAACCGGCAGCAACAAGACTATTTGGGTAAGGCACGGCGGCGTACGCGTGCTTAGCCAGGCATTGCAACAGGCAATCAGGTGATGTCGGTATCGCGCCGGGTTCAGGTGATCAACTGGAAAAAAGACGCTGGCGGCACCCGCAAAGATGAGGTCGCCGCAGAAGTTCCTGTGGCTTTGACCTATAACAAACGCTCTCACGTTGTGATGATGGTGACGCCTGACGCACTGGAAGACTTCGCCATCGGTTTCAGTTTGACGGAAGGCATTATTGACGGGCTTGCAGATGTGCTGGACATGTCTGTCATTGAGCGTGAAAAAGGCTTGGAACTGGCTATGACGGTCAGTGAAATGTGTTTTGAGAGACTCGACCGGCAGCGTCGTAACCTGGTTGGCCGCACGGGTTGTGGTTTGTGCGGTGCCGAATCACTTGACCAGGTAATGCGCAATCCAGCCGTCGTGGATAGCCGTATACGCGTGACAGCAGCGGCGTTGCAGACAGCAGTGCAGTCGTTAAATGCGCACCAGCCCTTACAGACGATTACCGGCGCGGTGCATGGTGCCGCATGGTGCGCTGCCAACGGTGAAATTTTGGCTTTGCGTGAAGATGTTGGCCGTCACAACGCGCTGGATAAACTGATCGGACACCTGTACCGGACCGGCTTTGACGCGGGCACAGGATTTTTGCTGGTTTCAAGCCGGGCCAGTTATGAAATGGTATACAAGGCGGCTGCCGCAGGCATCGAGATACTGGTCGCTGTGTCGGCGCCCACTACGCTGGCCATCGATTATGCCCATCGCAGTGGTGTCACGCTGGTTGGCTTTGCCCGGCCGGGGCGGCACAATGTTTATACTTTTGAAGGTCGTATCAATGACGACTAAAAAGTCGGCTGTGGAGTAATGCCAATGACAAATACTGAAACAGCTCACCTGGTATCAATGGCGAACGACATTGCTGCCAACCTGGGTTTTCATGCCGATGCCGATGAAAAGATCGCCGATCACATCAATCGTTTCTGGGCACCAAGAATGCGCAGGTTGCTCCTTGATTACGCCAAAAACGACGGCGCTCAATTGTCTGAAGCCGTATTGCCGGCGTTGAAAAAACTGCGCGAATAATGAGAGCGGTACAACCTGCAGGTGTGATTCTGACTGGCGGACGCTCAAGCCGCATGGGTGTTGTTCACAAGGCGTTGTTGGAAGTTCAGGGCCAGCCGCTGCTGCAATATGTGATCGATAAATTACAGCCCCACGTAGCGCCTTTGCTGCTCAGTTGTCAAAACGGGGCCGATGAATTTGACCGCTTTGGTTTGAACAGGGTGCCGGATCTGGTTTCGAATTTTAATGGACCATTAACAGGCTTGTATTCCGCCTTGCAGTACGTGTCGGACAGGGGGCTGGATAACGGTCTTGTTCTGGTGCCGTGCGATGCGCCATTCATGCCGGAAAACCTCGTGCAGACCCTGGTGGACGCGGCCACTGGAGATGTAAAACCGGTGGTGGTTGTTTCCTGTCAGGGTGTTTTGCAGCCGACGTTTTCTTTGTGGCAGGTGCATCACCTACCTGTGATCCGGAAGGCTGTTGCGGGCCAGGGTCGCGAAGGGTTGAAGCATATGCTGGCCTCATTGCCCCACACCATTGTGGAGTGGCCGGCGGCCGAGCCATCGCCGTTTTTTAATGTTAATACGCCTGCGGACCTGCGGGCTGCCGCAGTATTTATCGAGCGGTTTGCGGGTAACGCAACCGAATAAAAACCAACTGACTCAGTGAGAAAATATGATGGCAAACGAAATTCCGGAGCGTCTCAAAGAAAGACTGAAAAGCATAGAAACGGAAACCCATTCATTCTCAAAAAAACCTGAACAGCCGCGACGCAGTTTTGTGCTTGTGGCAGCCGCGGGCTTTTTAATTGTGGCCGGGTTGGTGAACGGCTATAAAACCGGTGACTTTGTTTCCCAATTGGGCTTCTTTACCTTTGGTGCTATTCTTTTTCTGGAGTACCTGCATCTCAAGCAGCTGCATGAGATGTATTCAGGCGCTTGTGAGATTATCGCTTTTTATAAAAAGCGCGAACAACAAAAGCCCTGAAGCCTGACGGTTGCCGGTTATGCTTAATTAGCGATGTTTGAACACCGCATACTTCACCATCACGGGTTATTGAAAAATACTGCAAAAAGGGAAAAAAGACTTGCACCACAAAAACGCTGAGTTCATACCACTGAATATTGCCATCCTGACATTGACGGATACCCGTACTTTTGAAAACGACACCTCCGGGCAGGCATTGGAAGACGCGCTTACAGCCGCGGGACATCGCCGGGCCGACAGGAAACTCTGCAAAGATGATATCTACGCCAGCCGGGCGATTGTGTCCGAGTGGATTGCAGACCCCGGTATTGATGTGATTATTTCAACGGGTGGTACAGGCTTAACCAGTCGTGACTCCACGCCGGAAGCTTTGAAACCGTTATTTGATCAGGCCATTGAAGGCTTTGGCGAGTTGTTCCGGCAGTTGTCCTGGGAAGAGATCGGTACTTCAACCATCCAATCCAGGGCGGTAGCGGGTTTGGCCAATCAAACACTGATATTTTGCCTGCCCGGTTCAACCGGAGCCTGTAAAACCGGCTGGAATCGGATACTGGAAGAACAACTCGACAGTCGTCACAAACCCTGTAATTTTGCCGCGCAGACGCGCTCAGGCGCGCACCTGTCATGAGCATGATTAGTGTGGCTGAAGCACTTGAACGTTTACGCGGCGGTTGCCGTGTACTGGTAGATAGTGAAACGGTAAATTTGCGTGAATCCCTGGGCCGGGTATTGGCCGCTGACATCGTGTCCGCGATCAATGTTCCACCGGCAGATAACAGCGCTATGGATGGGTATGCCCTGCGGCGTGAAGACTGGCGTGGGCCAACCCACGCGTTGGACATCAGTCAGAGAATCACCGCGGGTAAACCACCGCTGCCACTCACCGAAGGTACCGCCGCGCGCATTTTTACCGGCGCGGAAATTCCCGCTGGTGCTGATCTGGTCGTGATGCAGGAGCGCTGCACTGCGCAGGGTCAGTCGGTGCTGATAGAAGTGGTAGGCGATAAAGGTGCCAATATTCGACCCAAAGCACAGGACATCAGGCAGGGCGCAACCGTTTTAAGTGCAGGTCAGCGCTTGCGGGCACAGGATTTAGGCTTGATTGCGTCGCTGGGTATCGCTCGGGTTAGCTTAAGAAAACGACTGAAAGTTGCCATTATTTCGACCGGCGAAGAACTGGTTGAGCCCGGGCAGACAGTTGGGCCCGGCCAAATATACAACTCCAATCGTTATATGTTGGAAGGGCTGCTTGATAGTTGGGGGTTCGAGGTTGTGGACTTCGGCATTACGGCAGATGACCCGGAGGTGATTCGGGCGGCCATGGCAGAGGCCAGCGAAAAAGCGGACGCGATCATTACCACCGGTGGTGTTTCAGTGGGTGAAGAAGATCACGTCAAGGCCGTGGTTGAGTCGCTCGGCCACATCGATCTTTGGCGGGTGGCGATCAAGCCGGGCAAGCCCTTTGCTTTTGGCGATGTGCTGGGAACCCCGTTTCTTGGTCTGCCTGGCAACCCGGTGTCGGCTTTTGTGACAGCGCTCGCAATTGCGCGGCCATTTTTACTCGATTGTCAGGGCGTCACCCATGCGGACATCGTACCGCTCAGGCAGGTGGCCCTGTTTGATAAAAAGGGCAGTGCGCGGCAAGAGTATCTGCGGGTCCGAACCGGGCCCGAAGGTGTTGAGATTTTTGAGCAACAGAGCAGTGGTGTGTTGTACTCGACCAGTTGGGGTGATGCCATGGTGGTGCAAAAAGCCGGTGAAGACATTTGTCGGGGTCATCATGTAGATGTTATCCCCTACGTATTATTCAATTAAGTCAAAAATTGCGGAGAAGCCATTGGACCCGATTTTCAACAGACTGCCCGAAGGGTTGATTCTGCTCGACGGCGGCATGGGTCAGGAACTGATCAACCGCAAAGCATCCGGACAGGGTGTTTTATGGTCGGCAAAAGCCTTGTTTGACGCGCCCGAAGCGGTGCAGGCGGTTCATGAGGACTATATCCGTGCTGGTGCCGATATCATCACCACCAACTCTTACGCCTGTATACGTAACAACTTTGAGCCGGAAGGATTGGCGCACCGCCTGGGTGAAATGAACCGTTTGTCCGCAGACCTTGCGCACAGGGCCAGGGACAACTGCGGCAAACCGGTACTGATCGCGGGCTCGATGGGCCCACAAAACGGCAGTTACCGGCCCGATCTGGTGGGTTCGTATGAAGAAACCGAAGCGTTGTATATTGAACAGGCCGGGTTCCTTGCGCCGCATGTCGATTTGTTTATTTGTGAAACCATGTCTTGTATACGGGAAGCCAGGGCCGCGGTGAGTGCCGCCACCGCCACTGGAAAACCGGTTTGGTTATCCTGGTCGATTGAAGACTCGGGTGCTCCAAATTTGCGAAGCGGCGAGCCGCTGCGGGACGCATGGGCGGATATTGCCGATGCCGGCGTCAGCGCGGTGTTTATCAATTGTTCGCCGCCGGAAGCGATTGGGCGGGTGTTGCCTGATCTGGTCAATATCAGTGATGTTCCAGTGGGTGCGTATGCCAATGCCTTTACGCCGATACCGGAAAAATGGGATTTTCATGGCGACGAGGCTATTCCGCCATCCAGGACAGATGTTACCGCCAGGGCCTATGCCGAACACGCTGCTCAGTGGTTGGCAGCGGGCGCGCGAATCATTGGCGGTTGCTGCGAAGTGGGCCCCGCGCACATCGCGCAAATACACCAGTCATTAAGAATGGGGGATGCCTGAAAGGACGTTTTGAAGACGAACCATAAACTGCGCGACGCGGTACCTGACCGGCGGGTATTGATTGTCTTGCACTGTATGGTCAAATGACCTGCTCAACAGGTCTCCGCGCCAGGATTGATTGAAGTACAATCCAGTAACAAGCCTGTCCCAGGCAGGCGGCTTTAGGCAGATAATCCGATGCACAAAATTCGAGTTTTCAATAGCCTGGCTCAAAAAGGCCTGAAACGTTTCCCCGCAGATTGCTACCAGGTAGGCCCTGATATAGCGGCGGCCGATGCCTTGATGCTCCGCAGCCATAAATTGCATGATGAACATATTGATGAAAGTGTCATTGCTGTGGCACGCGCCGGCGCCGGGGTCAACAATATCCCGGTGGCCGACTACGCCCGACGGGGTATCGTGGTGTTCAATACGCCGGGGGCCAATGCCAACGCGGTGAAAGAGTTGGTGGCTGCCGCGCTGTTATTGGACTCAAGAAATATTTTTGCCGCCATGAGTTACGTGCAGTCACTGGACGAAATTACCGATAGTGCCGAAATGCATAAACTTCTGGAGGTCAATAAAAAACGTTTTGCGGGCTCCGAGATCACCGGTATGACGCTGGGAGTTGTCGGTCTTGGGTCAATTGGCGCGATTGTCGCCAATATGGCTCTGGAGCTGGGCATGAAAGTGGCGGGGTTTGATCCGGTCATTTCGGTTGAATCGGCCTGGCGTCTTTCCAGCCAGATTCAGAAAATGGATAGCCTGCAGGCGCTTGTTGGTATCTCGGATTACCTTACCCTGCATATTCCGGCTATCCCGCAAACCCGGGGCCTGATCAACGCGGAAATCATCGGGCGCTGCAAGCCGGGTATGCGACTGCTTAATTTCGCGCGTGATGAAATTGTCGAGTTGCCGGCGGTCATCAACGCACTGGACAGCGGTAAGCTAGCCGCCTATATCAGCGATTTTCCGCATCCTGACCTGTTAGGGCGCAAGAACGCCTTGTTGTTGCCGCATATCGGTGCCAGTACCCGTGAGGCGGAAGAAAATTGCGCCGTCATGGCGGTCGACCAGTTAAGGGGTTTTCTGGAGGACGGCAATATCAAGAATTCGGTGAATTACCCTGATACCAGCATGGCAAGGAATAGCGGCTATCGGATTACGTTTTGCAATGAAAATGTGCCGAAAGTACTCGGGCAGGTATTAACGGTGTTGGCCGATCACAACATTAATGTCATTGATATGGTCAATCTCAGCCGTGGTGATTTTGCCTACAGTATCATCGATGTTGAGAATCAGCCGGGCCCCGGTGTGATGACCGCCATCAACAATAGCGAACACGTTATTCGCGCCAGGTTATTGCCACCACGTTGATCATGGTTGCGGGCCGCAAATTCGAGCCTGATAAACCGTCGTACATGATGAACTTGCATGCGCACATGAAAAACTTGAAGCGGTGCGGACTGTTGACAGGTGCTAGGATAATAAAACAGCCCGGGTGCGGGAAAAGTTATTTGTAGAAGTCGCGTTTAAAACGAAAAAAACCAATAACCATAACAGCGGAAGAATAGTCAATGCTCAAGGATTACGAAATTGCAAAGCAGGCAGGAATAAAGCCGATAAAAGATATTGCCAGGAAACTTGGTGTCGAAGATGCTGACCTGATGCCTTATGGCGATGACATTGCCAAGGTTAACCTGCAAGCGTTGAACCGGCCCCGTAAAAGGCCCGGCAAGGCACGTCTGATTTTGGTATCGGCAACCACGCCGACAGCGGCGGGTGAGGGCAAGACAACCACTTCAATCGGTTTGGCGCAGGCACTGGATAGTCTCGGTGAATCTGTCTGTCTGGCCTTGCGGGAACCCTCTCTGGGGCCCTGCCTTGGTATCAAGGGCGGCGCTACCGGCGGTGGTTACAGCCAGATCATCCCTGTTGACCGTATCAACCTGCATTTTACGGGCGATTTTCACGCTATTACGACGGTTAACAACCTGATCTCGGCCATCATCGACAACCACATGTTCCAGGGTAATGAGTTGGGCCTTGATCCGCGCCAGATATTGTGGCGCCGGGTAATGGACATGAACGATCGCAGCCTGCGAAATGTTGTGATTGGGCTGGGCGGAAGGATGCAGGGCATCCCGCGTGAAGGTGGTTTTGATATTACTGCCGCGTCAGAGGTCATGGCGATCCTGTGTCTCGCACACAATGTCGATGACCTGCGCAAAAGACTGGATAGCATCCTGGTCGGTACCACCTGGAAAGGTAAACCGGTTTTTTTAAAATCGCTGAATATTACCGGCGCGATGATGGCGTTGCTCAGGGATGCCATTCACCCCAATCTGGTGCAAACCCTGGAAGGTGTTCCGGCGTTTATGCATGGTGGTCCTTTTGCGAACATAGCGCATGGCTGCAATAGCATTTTTGCTACCCATATGGCCATGCATTATGCCGACTGGACGGTGACCGAAGCCGGTTTTGGTTTTGATCTGGGTGCCGAAAAGTTTTTCCATATCAAGTGCCGTGAAGTGGGACTCGATCCCGATGCCGTGGTCGTGGTGACAACCGTACGGGCTTTAAAACTACATGGCGGCAAGGCCAAGGACGCGCTTGATCAGCCCGATGTGGAAGCCGTGCGGCGCGGGCTTGAAAACCTGGATAAACACATCGAAAGTGTTTCCCACTTTAATAAGCATCCGGTGGTCGCATTAAACCGGTTTGCCAACGATACCGATGAAGAAATTCGTGTCATCAGAGAACGCGCAGAGGCGCATGGTGTATCTTTTGCCGAGACCCGCCACTTTGCCGAAGGCGGCAAGGGCGCGCAGGATCTTGCCAGGGAAGTGATGAAATCTGTTGCCATGAACAAGCCCTGGTCGCCCCTGTATGAGTTGACTGATTCTATTTATGAAAAAGTACACAAGGTGTGCAAAGACATGTATGGGGCCAACGATGTGGCCTTTACCAAAGAAGCTGAGAAAGACCTGAAAACAATCACGGATATTGGCCTCGACAAACTACCGGTGTGTATCGCCAAGGCACCGAGTTCACTTTCTGATGACCCTACATTGCATGGCAGGCCGCGTGATTTTCAGGTTACAGTAAGAAACATACAAGTGAGTGCGGGAGCCGGCTTTCTGATTATCCTGACCGGTAAAATCATGCGTATGCCCGGGTTGCCCAAACGACCGATGGCGGAACAGGTTGAGTTGTTGCCCGATGGTTCGGTGATTGGCGTGGGGTAAAATTGACAGGCAAAATAATCCAGGCAGGGGAATGAATATGAGGCTTTTTTTAAGATTAAATTTGTTTTACGGCACCTTGGGTTTGCTGATCTGGGGAGGGTACCAGATGGTGCCCGATCTGCACCGCTACTTGCCGCTCGGCGTGGTTGATACCCTGTTTGACCAGGGGGGCTCCGGTGATATTGGCGGTATTGTTATTCACGCCTCAAATGTGACCGATGAGGTGGGTGGTTTGTTATGGCTGATCATGGCCATTGTCGGTGCCGTCGCCCTGATGGTGCCGGTTTCGTGGACCTATATGGCCATCCGAAGTAAATCAAAAATGGACCAGTCACTGGTCGAAACCATATTGGTCTTGCCAATTGCGGTGACGGGAATTGTCTTGATCGTACACAACAGCCTTGCCATGGCGTTCAGCCTCGCGGGCGTCGTTGCGGGTGTTCGTTATCGTTACGCGCTTAAAAGTACTGCCGATTCGTTGTTTATTTTTCTGGCGGTTGGCGTGGGGCTTTCCTGTGGTATCGGTATGTTGTTGGTCGCCGCGGTGATGACGGCAATCTTCAATTACACATTCCTGATCCTGTGGGAGTTGAACTATGGCGGCTATGACGATTCAAAAACCTATATGCGTCAGAGTCCCCGAGAGATTGAAAGGAAAAAAGCCCAACAAAAAGATTCCGGCGTGTTCGACTGAAACTTTTATGCAGCTTCGGATTTCAACATGAAACTATTTTCAATTTTATTGCTTTTGTTGTTATTGGCCAACAATCCGCTTGAGGCCAAAGCCAAAAAACACGACGACTATCACTGGAGCGGTGTAGAGCGTGTTATTGCGATCGGCGATTTGCATGGCGATTATGAGCGTTACATCAGTGTCATGCGCTCCGCTGGCCTGATCGATCGTCACGACAAATGGAGCGGTGGAAAAACCCACCTGGTACAAACGGGGGATATCCCCGACCGTGGCGCCGATACCCGCAAAATTATTGACCATCTCGTAAAGTTGCGTCGTCAGGCTAAAAAGAAAGGCGGATATGTCCACATGCTCATCGGCAATCATGAGGCCATGAATGTCATTGGTGACCTGCGTTATGTAATTGAAGGCGAGTTCAGCGCCTTCACCACCAGGAAATCAGTCGAACTGCGCGAAAAACTTTGGAGCCAACAGGTCGAATGGTTACGCACCAATACGTTGACGTTTGAAGAACTCGACCTGGTCGCTTACAGGGCGGAGTGGGAACAGAAAGTACCGCTGGGCTGGATCGAGCACCGGCAGGGTTGGGGCATTGATGGTGAGTATGGCTCATTGGTCAATAACAACCCGGTAGCGATTAAGATCAATGACACGATATTTTTGCACGGCGGAATCAGCGCGGCCTATTGCAAATTCAGCCTGCAATCACTGACAGAACAGTTGCTAGAAGCAATGGCCAATTATGACCGCGAAGTCACCACCATCGTCAACGACCCTTTAGGTCCCATTTGGTACCGGGGGCTGGCGCAGGAAGATGAAGCGGGGATCTTTAGCCAAACACTGGATAATATTCTCAATCGTTATGGTGCAAAACGGATCGTGATTGGGCACACACCCACAGGCGGTGTTGTCTGGCCCCGCTTTGACCAGAGGGTGGTCGTCAATGATACCGGCATTGCAAACCACTATGGTGCGCACAAGGGGGTGCTGGAGTTGACGCCAGCCGGTGCAACAGCAATTTATGACGAACGGAGAATTCCGCTTCCGGTTGATAACAGCGACCGGATCGATTATTTGCGCGCTGTCATTGAAGCCGATTCAAACAACGCCCAACTTAAAGAACGACTTGCAGAAATGCTGGCACCGCCAGTGCAGGAAAGTACCGATACGCCGGTTGTCGATGTTTTGGGTGAGACTGGTGAAGCCCTGTTGCAGATGGTGGAGGCTACCCCCGGCACTTGTCAGTAATTTCCCTCTTGAAACGCTTCGGGTCGTTCAGTATTTCGTAAAAATCCTCAATGTACTTAACGGCACTGTCACGGCTCTTGTTGTTCAGGTGTGGGTCGTTTTTAAACAGCGCGAGGATATCCGCTTTTTTATCATTAAACTGCTTTGCGGTTTGCGGCAATGAATCATTAAAAACACAAAAACCACGATACATTCGTTGACGGATATTTCGTACTTTGAGCCCATCGGGTGGTACGGCATAGTGCGTGTTGACAAGCCCTGACGAGTCAAAGTCATAAGGGATGCCGTATTTTGGAGTGGCGTCATTGTCGGTGCCGATTAGCCTGGAGTTATGGCAGCAGCTGTCCTTTTTCGGCCCGCTGGTTGCCGCCCAGTCCAGGTTGCCTATCATCAGCTGAAACAAGGAAAACTGGCTGCTCGTGAGCGGGTCCAGTTGTTTGTAGGGTACCCTGGCAACCGACAATTTCTTCAGTTGATTGCGCCGCGCAACCTCATCTATATCTTCGATAAAAAAGCTAAACCGGCTAATCGCTTTGCTGTTTCGCTCACTATCGCTGTATTCAACGATCATTGGCCTGACCCGGAAGCTGTAATCGGTGATCAGGTTGTAGATACGATAAACCAGGTATTCAGTAATGTAGTACTGCTCATACTTGCTATGTGTCTGGCAATAGGTAACGAGTTTCAGCGAGTTATTACCCCGGAAGGGGGTGTTTTTTAATTTACTTTTGTCGAAATGAATTTTCAGTGGCGGGAATGCACATACGTCCAGGCGTCGGGAAATACCGCGCGGGGCGGCCTTGGCGTCAATGGTGTACTGCTTTCCATCGGTGTCGGTATAGGCTATTTGTATCGGGTAGAGTTCATCCTTTTCGACGTTTTTCCTGATTCTGTGCCATGGGCCTGTCAGCGTGACGTTCATTTCAGCCGTATCGTTAAACAACTTGACGGGTTTGGTGTCTTCGGCAGCAAAAGACATCCAAGGGCTTAACAGAAGCAGAAGCCCTGTCAGGCAAATGAATACCTTAAAGCGGGTATTAACAGTCATTACGAGGCATGCCTCTTATTTGGCCAGCGGATACTGCTTTAGTATAGAGGAGTTTTTTTGGACCTGTATTTGGTCTGATATCAGGCCAGTACCCGTGTGCGGATGGTTGCCGGGACTTTCGCGAGGTCTTTCATCAAGCCGGTCACATTGGTGGACTCGACATCCATGACAACATAACCGATGTCACTATCTGTTTGCAGATACTGCGCGGCGATATTGATTTCGTTGTCAAAGAATATTCGGTTGATGTGCTGGAGCACACCGGGTTCGTTATGATGAATATGCATGATTCGACGTGTATTACCGTGGTCAGGTAGCGAAACCTGGGGAAAGTTAACAGCCGAGCGGGTGGTTCCGTTGTCACTGTAGCGCACCAGTTTGCTGGCAACTTCTATGGCGATATTCTCCTGCGCCTCAAGAGTGCTGCCGCCGATATGCGGTGTCAGCAGGACATTATCCAACCCGGCCAGCGGCGATTCAAACCGGTCAGTGTTGGTTTTTGGTTCGACAGGGAAAACATCAATTGCAGCACCCGCGATATGCTCTGACCGCAGGGCGTCGCTAAGCGCGTCTATGTCGACAATGGTTCCGCGTGACGCGTTGATCAGATAGCTGCCCTTGCGCATTTTTGAAATTGCCCTGGCAGACATCAGATTGCGTGTTTCGACTGTGTCTGGTACGTGCAAAGAGACGACATCGGCCTCTTTGAGTACCGCCTCAAACCGGCCCCGCGACTCGGCATTGCCCAAAGGCAATTTACTTTCAATGTCATAAAAAATGACACGCATACCCATACTCTCTGCAATGATGCCCAGTTGCGAGCCAATATGTCCGTAGCCGATGATGCCGAGGGTTTTTCCACGTATTTCGGTTGAGCCGTGGGCGGTTTTTAACCACTCTCCACGGTGGGCGGCTGCATTTTTTTGCGGTATGCCGCGCATCAGCATAATAATTTCCGCGAGCGCCAACTCGGCTACACTGCGGGTATTGGCAAACGGCGCGTTGAATACCGGTACGCCCGCTTGCCCGGCGCGCTGTAGCGCGACCTGGTTTGTGCCGATGCAAAAACAGCCGATGGCGGTCAGGCGGTTGGCAGCATTAATGGCGGCGACATCCAACTGGGTGCGTGAACGGATTCCCACAAAATGCACACCCTGCAATGCCTTGTGCAGTTCACCGGGAGTCAGTGCGCCCTTGTGTTCGATGATATTGGTGTAGCCGGCAGCCTCGATGGTCTGGCGGGCGTGCGAATGAATACCTTCGAGCAAAAGAAACTTGATTTTTCCCTTGTTTAGCGAGTAGTTTCGTTCAGAATTGACCATGTGTTACTGCCATTTTTAAAGGGTAAAAAGCAAAGCCCATTGTCGCGTTAGGAATCCCCGATATCAACCGGAATTATGGAATGGATGAAGAGCAAAAATACAGCAGGGTCAATGTTGTCAAAACCCATTGCCCGGCGCTGGAAATAAGCACCGAGGCAGTCGTTTTGGAAAGTCACGGGTGTGACTGGACGCGGTTTCGCAAACCGGATCCTGCAGCGGTTGTATTCCCGCGCTCTGCCGAGCAGGTTGCCGAGCTTGTTCGGGTTGCAGCGGAACATGAAATACCGCTGGTGCCGTCAGGCGGAAGAACCGGACTTAGCGGCGGCGCGGTGGCGGGTGCCGGTGAAGTGGTGGTTTCATTTGACCGTATGCGGCGTGTTGTTGATTTCAATGCGCTGGACCGTACTCTGACAGTTGAACCCGGAGTTGTCACGCAGGCTATTCAGGCTTATGCGGTTGAGCATAACCTTTATTACCCGGTGAGTTTTGCAGCTGAAGGCTCATCTCAAATTGGCGGCAATATCGCTACCAACGCGGGCGGGATTCGTGTGTTGCGATACGGCCTGACCAGAGACTGGGTGGTGGGGCTCAAAGTGATTGACGGGCGCGGTGAATTGCTGGAGTGCAACGGCGGGTTGGTTAAAAATGCCAGCGGTTACGACTTGAGGCATCTTTTTATTGGCAGCGAAGGTACCTTGGGTTTGATCGTTGAGGCAACTTTGCGTCTGACCGAAATGCCGCCTCCTTCCCGGGTCATGCTACTGGCTGTATCGAGCCTTAAAGGCATGATGGATGTTTATCGGCAGTTTAATGATGCGTTAACCCTGGGCGCGTTTGAGTTTCTTTGCGATGCCTCCATGAAATACGTCAGACAAGGGCACGACTTGCCAGCGCCGATGGATAGCGGGAGTCCGTTTTACGCACTGCTGGAGTTTGAGTGTGCGGATGCGGCCGCCGAAGATACCGCTTTGCAGTGTTTCGAAAACTGTCTTGAAGATGGCTCCATTACCGACGGCGTGCTCAGCCAAAGTGAAGCCCAGTCGGCCGAGTTATGGCGTTACCGCGAGGGAGTCTCCGAGGCCATCACGCCGTTTACGCCCTATAAAAACGATCTGTCGGTGCGAATTTCGCAGGTGCCGGCTTACCTTGAAGGGCTTGATCAATTGGTTAAGCGTCAATACCCGAGTTTTGAAGTGCTGTGGTATGGACATATTGGCGATGGCAACCTGCACATGAACATTTTAAAACCACAGAATATGTCCGTCGATGTGTTTGAGGAAGCGTGCGGACGCGTTAACCCGGAAGTGTTTGCATTGACAAACGCCTATGGCGGCAGCATATCGGCAGAGCACGGTATCGGGCTTCTTAAACAACCGTATCTTTCCTATACGCGGTCTGCGGCTGAAATTGAAAGGATGCGTGCCATTAAGGCAGTGTTTGATCCGGCGAACATATTGAACCCGGGAAAGTTGCTGGGTTGATGCACATTAGCCTGAACGGATAGTTGCCAGTGGCGGGCGTTTAGGGTGAAAGATCGGTGGCGTTTGATGAGCCGGTTTGAAAAATCAGGATGCCCGCACATCTGTACGGGCATCCTGAATCAACATGGTTAGTCAAAGCGGCAGAGCTTAGTGCAGAGGCACAGGCGCTCAGAAAAACTTTTTGGCAAAACCTAGGGCGTCACCCATATCCAGTTTTCCGCCCATTAAACTGCCAAACATATCGCCGATAGAGTCAGTGAGTTTGTTTCCTGAGTCGCTACTTTTGCTGACAGCACCCATGGCCAAACCCGCAACCAGCGGCAGTGCTTTTTTGATCAGGTTAACGTCCAATCCGGTTGTTTCCGCCGCCTGTGCAGCAACGTTACGGCTTTCGGTTTTACCGCCAAGCAGATGGCCGAGAATATTGTTGCCATCCGTAACCGATTCCACTGAGGAAAGAAGTTCGGGCTTGCTAAGGTATTGCTGGTGCTTGCCGCTTTTTAATGCGTTCTGGAGGCCCGCTAACCCATCAGCTGATGTAGTTTGTTTCTGTAGTGCACCCATCAGCGCTGGGGCAAGCGCGCCTACCAGTGCTGATGTTTTTGAGCTATCGAGCCCCAGGTTTCCCGCAAGGCTACCCAGGCTGTCTTTCCCGCCAACACTTTCTAATAATTTCAATAAATCCATGCATACATCCTTTGGCTGGCGTGTTTATGCGCCTGTTTGTTCAAGCAAAAACCAGGTCCGGGTGCTTAAAGCCCGCTATGAAGCCCTTTTCAGGGCTGGCCTGTACTTATCAGTCTTCCAGCAAAAAGCTAACTTTCATCGTCACCCGATACTCGGAAACTGCACCGTCCTTGATGATGACCTTTTGCTCCTTTACCCAGGCGCTCTGCACATGGTTAATTGTTTTTGCAAAACGTTTAATGCCCTTGTTAATAGCACTTTCAAAACTCTTTTCGGATGAAGCCGTAATTTCTGTGTTTCTTACAACGCTCATATTGTTGTCCTCGTAGTGGGGTGGGGTAAAACCAGCCCTTGTTAGGGGGTGGTTTGAATGTTTCTGTTTTAAGTCTAGCAGTCAATTGCTGCGTTTTTGGTCAGGTATTCATATTGTTACAAAAGTTGACAGTTTTGGATGACGTGCCGGGTCGAGCCTGTTAAGGCAAGGTTCTACGCCGTTTTTGGGGGTGGGTCGAATGCGGGAATTTACAAAAATTACGATGGCGCGCGCTTTGGGCTCGTGTGACCGTCTTTACAATTACCTATTCAGGACTAGACTTAAATGAAAGGCAATCGAACAGGAGCGTTGTGTTATGGGTTTTATGGACAAGTTCAGCAAAATGATCGGCGGAAACAAACCGTCGAAGATCGAAACAGTTAAAGGTCCCAGTTTAACGTTGAAGGAAAATGGAATTGACCCTGCAGGTCTTAAGTTCTCTTTTCATAAAGATGGTTCAATCGAGGTAGCGGGCAGTGCAGATAGCCAGTTTGATTGTGACCGTATTTGCAAAGTGCTGGGGGAAATGCCCAACATCAGCAGTGTAAAAAACAGTCTGACTGTTGGTGCACCCGAACCTGAAGCGCAGCCTGAAGCGGCAGCCGAGGAAACCGTTGCAGCAGAGACCGAACCAAAGGGACGCACTTACACCGTGCAATCAGGCGATACCCTGTGGGAAATTTCCAACAAGATGTACGGCAATGGTGGCAAATACATGAAAATATTTGATGCCAACACGTCCTTGCTGGAAAGCCCTGACAAGATACATCCGGGCCAGGAGTTGGTGATTCCCGATCTTGGTTAGATAGTTTTGACTGGCCGCTGTAGTGCGTTGCGGTGGTAACCCCCTTGCCGCCGTATTGCTCTATTTGCATGAGCGTCTCTGCTGCTTCCCCAGCGGAGGTGCCTGCGAAAGGACAATTGCACATTTTTGCAGCGGCCGGTTGTCTTTTTGTCTTTTAGCATCCGGTTTTGTTGTTGTGATGTTCTTATAATGTTTGTGGTTAATGAAGGCCAAGGAGTCTGAAGTGTTAAGGAAATTAGTTTATTTCGCCGCGGCCGTTGTCATGTTGGTTTTGTTGGGTGGTTGTTCCAGTGCCTATTACAAAACCATGGAAGGCCTGGGTATCGAAAAACGCGACATCCTGGTGGACCGGGTGGAAGATGCCCGCGACGCACAAGGCTCTGCCAGTGAACAGTTTGCCTCGGCGCTGGACCAGTTCCGCAGTACCGTCAATTTTGACGGCGGTGACCTCGAAGAGACCTATGATCGTCTCAACGATGAGTATGAAAACAGCGTGGCCGGTGCCGCCGAGGTCAGCGACCGTATCGCCGCCGTGGAAAAGGTAGCCGAGGACCTGTTCAGCGAATGGGAGCAGGAGTTGGAGCAGTATTCACGAAGCGACTTGCGCAGAAGCAGTGCCGGTTTGCTCAGGGATACCCGCAAACGTTACAGTCAGTTGATGACCACGATGCAGCGCGCAGAGCGCAGCATGGAGCCAGTTTTAGCGGCCTTCCATGACCAGGTGCTGGTGCTCAAGCACAACCTCAACGCGCGTGCTATTGGTGCTTTACGCAATGAACTTGACAGCATTGAGCGTGATACCGCCAACCTCATCCGTCAAATGCAAACAGCGATTGCCGAAGCCAATGCCTTTATCGACTCGATGGAAACCTGAATTTTCCTGAGTGGATGACCACCCGCAGGGGCGGCTTCAGGTAAACAAGGTTAATGCGCGGACGTGCACTTTGGCCGAGGCAGGTGTTATCAGTCCGGCGTTGTTTCCGGACTGACCGCTGGCGGCATGGTGTATCAGAGAAAAACGGTATTGGGTTTTAGAAGTCCTGGAACTGGGTTGTACCGATTCCTTTTTCTTCCAGTAACACAGGGATACCGTCCTGAACCATGTAAATGACCTTGCCGTCTTGCGTGATTAGTCCTTCCTGGAGCGACTCTGAAGCCTTGGTGCCATCAATGTAAAGCGCGTCGCCGCTCGTGATCGCCTTGTTCAATTTTTCAAGCTTTTGTGGGCCGAGTACGGTCAGTGGTGTTTTGCTGACTGGGCAGCATAGAATTTCCAGTAATTTTCCATCAACAGGCATTTTTGAATCCGGTTTGTAGTGTGGAGACTATTGTATCAGGCATACTTCGGTCGAAGACAGACTCTGTTTGCAGAACCTTCACACTGGTACAATTGAGGGCTTTTCTGCCGGAGAGTAAACATGGCGCTTGAAAAAGCATTGGTTGGCCTGATTATGGGGTCGCAGTCTGACTGGGAGACCATGCAGAGTGCCGCCGAAACACTTGCGTTGCTGGCCATTCCGCACGAGATCAAAGTGGTTTCTGCTCATCGTACCCCAGACCTGATGTTTGAATACGCTACCACCGCGGTTGATCGTGGTCTCGAAGTGATTATTGCCGGTGCAGGCGGGGCTGCCCACCTTCCCGGTATGGTTGCTGCTAAAACGTCATTGCCAGTCTTGGGGGTACCGGTCAAATCCAAGGCGCTTAACGGCATGGATTCACTGCTTTCAATTGTGCAGATGCCGGCGGGTATTCCCGTGGCGACGCTGGCCATCGGCAACGCCGGCGCGACCAACGCTGCTTTACTGGCAGGCTCCATTCTCGGCATCAAGTATCCGCAAATCCGTCGGGCGTTAGAGGAGTACAGAAACACCCGCACGGCTTCCGTCTTAAAACAGCCGGACCCGCAATGATAAAAACCATCGGCATTTTGGGCGCTGGTCAGTTGGCCCGTATGCTGGCGCAGGCCGGTAAGCCGATGGGTCTTGAGTTTATCTTTCTTGACCCGGCCGAGGATGCCTGTGCGGCGGAGTTCGGGGAGCATATTTGCGCGCAATGGGATGATGAGGACGCTTTAATCCAACTGGGTCAGCGTTGTGATGTTGTCACTTTTGATTTTGAAAACGTCCCAGAGGCTTCGGCCACCCTGATTGAATCCTTGTGTCCGGTTTTCCCCCCACCCCGCGCGCTTTTTCAAAGCCAGGACAGGTGGCGGGAAAAAACCATGATGCAGGATCTGAAAATCCCGGTAGCACCATTTGCCAAGGTGGGTAGCCGGATCGATTTGCTGGCTGCGGTTGAGACAATCGGCTTGCCCTGTGTGTTAAAAACCCGGCGTCTTGGTTACGACGGGAAAGGGCAGGCGGTACTGAGATTTCAAGAGGATATGGAACGCGCCTGGCAGGCCCTCGGCGATCATGAACTGATTTGCGAAGACTTTGTGCGTTTCGATGCCGAATGCTCAATTATTGCAGCGCGTGGTAAAGACGGTGAAACTGTTTTTTGGCCGCTGACACAAAATCTGCACCGTGAAGGCGTCTTGTCCATTAGCGCGGCACCGGCCTTTGACCAGACCATGCAAGAGCGCGCAGAGGCTTTGATTCTGCGCTTGCTGGAGCACCTCGATTATGTCGGTGTAATGGCGCTGGAGCTGTTTTTGAAAGACGGTGAATTATTGGCCAACGAGTTTGCGCCGCGAGTGCATAACTCGGGTCATTGGAGTATGAATGGGGCCCATACGTCCCAGTTTGAAAACCATTTGCGCGCTATTTGCGGTTTGCCGCTTGGCGATACCCAGAACAAGGCCAGGTCGGTGATGTTTAACCTCTTGGGTGCAATGCCAGCGAGTGTTAATCAGCAACCGGCAAGTTCGACCGGGTTGGCGGGTGTTCATTGGCACGATTACCACAAGACGCCGCGGGTTGGCCGTAAGATCGGGCACGTGACGGTGACCGCTGAGAGCGAAGCCGGTTTGAAGGCCAGGGCGGCGCAGTTGGCGGCGGATCTGGGGGTTGTTGCAGAACTGGATCTTGAGAGCGTTTTTGAGCGCATGAACCAGCCCGATAAATGAGTCAGCAGCAGCCCAGACCATTCAACGCTGTTGAGCTGGGTTTGTTTTCCAGCAGGGTTGCGGCCATTTGTGAAGAAATGGGTGCCTTGCTAGGCAGGGTCGCTTTCTCCCCCAATATACGGGATCGCCTTGATTACTCTTGTGCGCTTTTCAACCGAAAAGGTTATCTGCTGGGTCAGGCAACCCATATTCCCGTGCATTTGGGCAGTATGGCTTATGCCATGGTTGATCTGGTAGGCAGCCGACGTTGGGTCACTGGCGATATGCTCATCCTGAACGACCCGTTTAAAGGTGGAACCCATCTGCCCGACATCACCTTGCTGGCCCCGGTATTTGCCAATAATGAGTTGGTGGGCTTCTGCGCCAATCGTGCGCACCATGCTGATATCGGTTCAGACGCGCCCGGTTCCATGCCTGTCAGCCGTAGATTGTCCGAAGAAGGGGTTCTGATCACGCCGGCCTTGTTAATGAAAAATGGTGAGGTGGACGAGGACTTTTTACAGTCGATTTTGCGGCGTTTAACCAGTCCGGAAACCTCCAGGGGTGATTTCAACGCGCAGATAGCTGCCAATTTGTTAGGCGCGCGGCGGTTGCGGGACCTCGTGGAGGAAGTCGGCACGCAAGACTTTCATCAGCAGGAAAACAGCTTGCAGTTGTGGGCGAAGTCCCTCGTTTTACAAAGCCTCGCGGCTATTCCACATGGCAGCTACGAGTTTGAAGATTATCTGGATGACGATGGTCACGGCCAGGTACGCATTCCCATCAGGGTTAGCGTGCGGGTGAAGGAAGATGGCGTCGAAGTTGATTTTTCCGGTACAGCGGCACAGGTCAACGGCAATTTGAACTGTCCCATGCCGGTTACCGCAGCGGCCGTATTTTATGTTTTTCGATGTCTGATGCCATCCCATACGCCCGCTTGTCATGGTGCGCTTCAGGGCGTCGGTATCACGGCGCCGCTGGGATGCCTGGTTAATGCCTGTTCACCCGCTGCTGTGGCGGCGGGAAACGTCGAAACCAGCAGCAGAATAGTGGATGTTGTATGTGGGGCATTGGCCCAGGCATTGCCTGAGCAGTTCGCGGCGGCCAGCCAGGGTACGATGAATAATCTGGCGATGGGTAGTCGTGGTTCGCGAGCGTGGGATTACTATGAAACCCTGGCAGGTGGTATGGGTGCCGCGCATGACGGTAACGGCCAATCTGCCCGGCACAGCCACATGACCAATACGCTAAACACGCCCGTGGAAGTGCTTGAGTTAAATTATCCGCTCAGAATTACCCGTTACGCCATCAGGCGCGATTCCGGCGGGGCCGGTAAATTCAGGGGCGGCGATGGTGTTGTGCGTCAATACCAGTTTCTTGAAAACGCCGAGGTATCGTTGTTGACCGAGCGTCGCGTACTACCGCCCTGGGGGCTGGAGGGCGGAGAGCCGGGTCAATGCGGTCGTAATGAGCTGGATGGGCAGGTGTTGCCGGGCAAAGTTCGTTTTAACGCGGAAAGCGGCCAGGTATTAACGATCATGACCCCGGGCGGCGGCGGTTATGGCCGCTTTACATACCAGTAAGAATTTTCCAGCGATTTACAATGGTGCAGAATAATTCCGCAGTTTTAATGGTGTCGTATTTGGCAGAATGTGCCGATGATTCATCCCACTCAATTCCGGCTGCCTGCACGGCGCGTGCCAGTACTGTCTGACCGAAGGCCAGGCCACCCAGAGTGGCGGTGTCAAATGAGCTGAATGGATGGAACGGGTTACGTTTATAGCTCACCCGGTCGACGATCGCATTCATAAATGACAGATCGAACGCGGGATTGTGGCCGACCAATACCGCTCGCTGGCATTCGGTTGCCCGTAATTCCTTTCTGACGGGTGACATGATCTTTTGAATCGCTTCCCGTTCACCGATGGGGTTGCGGCTCGGATCATTGAGGTCGATACCTGTAAACTCTAATGAGCTTGGCTCAATGCGGGCACCGTGAAAGGGCTCGATGTTGGCATCGATTGTTTCAGCGATTTTGAGACGTCCAAAATCGTCCATGCACAGGATGCACGCTGCAATCTCCAGGATGGCATCGGTTTTCGCGTTGAACCCGCCGGTTTCGACGTCAACAACTACAGGTAAAAAACCTCTGAAACGGTCAGCAATTTGAGGCATATTGGATTCCGGCAAGAAAGGCAGCGAGAATAAGGGAATGAGCTCGAAAATACCACGGAAAATATATCGTTGTAAAAAACTGATCAGTCTGACGTTGCTCATATTGGCCATGGTTTTAACGACATTGGCACTGCCCGGGTACGCTGCGAAATCCGATCAGGCGCTTTTTTGGGCCATTCAAAAAGACGGTCAGGCGGCCGGTTACCTGCTTGGCACCATTCACAGCGAAGATCCGCGGGTGCTCGATTTTTCGGAAGATTTTATCGCCAGGCTGAGCAGCAATGATGTTTTTGCGATGGAAATGGTTCCGGATTTGCCGACACTGGCGCGGCTGACTGAATATATGCACTACCCACCGGGGCAAAACCTGGAATCGGTGATTGGAACGGAACGTTACAATAAGCTGGATTCGGCTTTGTCGGGTTACAAACTGCCGCCGCAGTTTCTCAGTAAGATGAAACCCTGGGCCGCGATGATGACCCTGAGCACGCCGCCGCCGGAAACGGGCTTTTTCATGGATTTATCCCTTTCTCTCAGGGCGTCTGGCAGCGGCCTGAAGGTTGTTGGTCTTGAAACACTGGAGCAGCAACTATCATTTTTAGAAAATATGCCCATGCCGATGCAGTTATCCCTGCTGGATCAGGCCATTGCTGAGTTTGGCGGCGTCCGGGCGGCACATGATGAGATGGTGGATGCTTACCTGCGGAACAACCTGCCGGAGTTGCAGGCGCTTTCTGATGAGCAACTCAAGGCAGTGGGGGAAGAAGCTGGCCGCTATTTTATGGCGTCCGGGATTCACGCCCGCAACTTTCGGATGTTTGAATCACTGTTACATCAAATTGAAAACAAACGCGTATTTATCGCCGTAGGCGCATTGCATTTGCCTGGTGAAAAAGGCCTGATTAATTTACTGCGGCTAAAAGGTTTTAAGCTGCTTCCATTGGACCCGCCTTTTGCCGTCACAGCTGAGTATCCTTCGCGCTGATGCTCATAACGCTGATGCTGTTCAGCCCCTGCCGGTAAACTCCGGTAGCAAAATGGCCACCGCGGAGGCTATTAGCAGTGTGATGCCCAGCGTGGGTTCGACCCAGATGGTCGCAAGGCCCAGTACAAACAGGGCCAGGCCCACGGACTGTAAATCTTCAGTTTTGTCCGCCAGGAAATCGGTCCGGTTTGTCATAACGATCAACAGGTGGTCAAGAGAAAACTTGCCGCCGCCATAGAACACCATCGGCAGCAGCATGACGACAAACAACAGTGGTAGTTTGAAATTACCCGCGCCCTTTGAGGTGATGATGTAACCGCTCCACAACTCCGCCAGACCATTCCACTCGGCAGGCCAGTGCACCGCAGCAGTAGCTACCACCGTAATCACTATCAGGGATATTGCGGCGAATCGCGTAAACAGGCCCAGCAACAACATCACGGCAAACGTCAGTTCGCCCCAGGTGGCCAGAAGCCAGTTTGTGGCGACCGGGATCTGCTCAAATGGAAATGGAAATCCTTTTTGCCAACTGGACCAGGGAATATCGCCAAACCAGTTGGTGCCGCGCAATTTTGAAGTGCCAGCTTCCCAAAATTCCCACGCCATGATCAGTCTCACCAGCAACGGCCAGACATAATCGCCCGCACCGCGCAGCCTGGAGGTGATTTCGTCGTAAAATTTGAGGATCGCCATAGCGTGCATCCTGTTGGTCAAAGTGGTTTTCTGGTGGCGCCAGTGAGAGACTTTTCAGGTTTTGGTGCCGAGGACGATTTGTTTCTCTCTCAATTCGTTTAGTAATGTTTCACCGTACTCCAAAACCATATCCGGCTTGGGGTGTTTGATGGCTTCGATAATGGAAGTCAATAACTCATGGCCAGTGAGTGTTGGCTCTTCTTTCATTTTTTTGATCAACAGCAATGAGGTGTCATTGAGCAGCATGAACCGTATGTTGTAGTCTTTTTGTCGCCACACCAACAGGTGCGTTGGTTGGTCAGGCGCGGACTGAGGTTGAAAATCTGCGCGGATGCGGTGAACCGGGTACTGATAGCTGAGCGGCCACGCCAGTGGTGACAATACCGGGATGCCGCGCAGCAGATCACCCTGCGGATTGCACTCGATATCACCTGGTTCTGCTTCATCGAGTGATAAAGCAAGCTCCACCCACTCGTAATGGGCCAACTCGAGCATGAACGGCGGGTCATTTTCGTTCGCTTCGCGATAATCCTGCAGGTATTTCAGGAACTCCCGTGGCAACTCCGGAAACAGCGGCGTGTGGCAACGGTATTCGGTGTAAAAGTCGCGGCACAAGGCGGCCCATGATGATTTGTCATACAGGGTTCGCAACACCGGAAAATTTCCAGATAGAAAATTGCTGATATTGTTGAAAAACAGATCGCGGTAAATACCCATGCGCCGGTCTTCGATGCCGGCAGGCGCTGCCACTGATTCAGGGTTGCGGATATGCGCCGCAAAGCTAGCTTGCAGGCTGGCCAGCGTTTCAGGCACTGTGCTGCTGGTCTTGCGCTTACTCATCACTATCCTGATGCCACTTGGTTTGAATGTCCCTGATCTTCTGAACCTCGGTGAGCAGGTCTTTAACCGGGGGAAAGTTGAAGTCCCTTTCGAGCAGGGTAGGAAAGACTCCGAAAAGTTCGTATGCCTTGTCTAGTAAATCCCATACATCATGAACGATATCGGCACCGTGGGTGTCGACGATGAGGTCTTCCGCCTCAGTGTAATGTCCGGCAATGTGGCCGTAAGAGATCCGGTTTCCAGGCAGTGCCCGCAGAAAAGCAACCGGGTCGTAGCCGTGGTTTACGCTGTTGACGTAAATGTTGTTGACGTCGATCAGCAGATCGCAGTCTGCTTCGCTGATGACGGCATTGATAAATTCGATTTCGCTGAGTTCAGCGCCGGGTGCGGCGTAATACGACACATTTTCGATGGCCATTCGCTGGCCAATCATGTCCTGAACCTGGCGGATTCGCCCTGCAACGTAATGAACGGCCTCGCCTGTAAAAGGAATGGGCATAAGGTCGTAAAGGTGGCCTTCATCGGTGCAGTAGCTTAAGTGTTCGCTGTACGCGCGAATCTGATGGTCATCTATAAATTGCCGCAATTTGCGGATAAAAGTTTCGTCAAGCGGTGATGGACCGCCGATAGACAGCGAAAGTCCGTGGCATACAAACGGAAAGCGGTCGGTGAAGTAGTGAAATGACTTGCGTCTTTGACCGCCCACATTGATCCAGTTTTCGGGTGCGACTTCCATAAAACCAACGGTCTCACGGATGATGTCAGGATCATAAGACTGAAGCGGGCCCAAAAGAGCCCGCCTCAAACCAAGTCCCGCGCCCTTAACAGGGTATGAACGGTGACTCATTAGCCTGGTTCTCAGGCGTTACCGCCGCAAGAGCCTTCAGCGCCTTTGGCTTCGTCAGCAGTTTTGTCACCGCCGCATTTGCCTTCGCCACATTTGCCTTCAGAACCTTTTTCACCACAAGCGCCTTCAGCGCCTTTTGCTTCGGTGGCAGCTTTGTCACCGCCGCATTTGCCTTCGCCGCACTTGCCTTCAGCGCCTTTGGCTTCGTCAGCAGTTTTGTCACCGCCGCACTTGCCTTCGCCGCACTTGCCTTCCTCACCTTTGGCTTCCATTGCATCTTTGTCGCCGCCGCATTTGCCTTCGCCGCATTTGCCTTCAGCGCCTTTTTCGCCAGCCAGTTGATAGCCGGTATCCAGGTCAGTGGTGGTAAAAGGATTGTCGTTGGCAGCCACAGCTGAAGACGCAGCGAGGGATGAAACAAATGCTACGCCAACAGCGGCGGCGACGGGATTAACGAACTTTGAATTGTTTGACATTTAATAGAATCTCCACAGTTTAAATACCCGGCAATCATTGCTCGGGAACATTACAGACGACACTGCAAGTGCCAATTAATATAACCCGTTTAAGAGCTATAACACCCTCTATTAGCAAGGTTGCCGAAGCGGGTGCTTCATCGGATTACCCTTGGAGCGTAGCAATATAATCGTTGCTTTCCAAGAACTAATCCGTACTTAAGACAAAAGACCGGTATAGGTCAAAACTTATTGCATCTTATTTGCAACTCGATTTTGAAGCGGTTTATGGACGGAGGTTTTGAAACTCGCAATGACTGGATATTGATCAATATCCTTTTTGTCGGCCTGTTCTGCACAGGTCACGGACAATGCACTCGGGGCAGTTGGGCTTGCGCGCTTTGCAAACGTAGCGGCCGTGCAGAATCAACCAGTGGTGGGCATCAAGCAGATATTGCGGCGGTATGCTTTTGAGTAGTTTTCGCTCAATGATCAGCGGTGTTTTGCCCAGTGCCAGGCCGGTTCTGTTAGCGACTCGAAAAATATGCGTATCCACTGCCATGGTCGGTTGGCCAAACGCGGTGTTCAGGATGACATTGGCTGTTTTACGCCCAACGCCGGGAAGTGCTTCCAGCGCCGCGCGGTCTGCCGGTACTTCGCTGTCATATTTTTCGAGCAGCGCAGCACAAGTTGCAATGATGTTGCTGGCTTTGGAATTAAAAAGCCCGATGGTCTTGATATAGGACTTCAGATTGTCCTCACCCAGTTCGAAAATTGCTTTGGGCGTGTTCGCTACCCTATAAAGTCGACGGGTCGCCAGGTTGACGCTGACATCGGTTGCCTGCGCCGAGAGAATGACGGCAATGAGTAACTCGAAGATTGACTGGTATTCAAGCTCGGTGGTCGGGTGCGGGTCAAGCGACTGCAGACGCCGGAAGAACTCATGTCTGTCTTCAAGTTTCATGTGTGCCAGGTACCAGTTGGATAACCGATGGATCGGGTGTGCCTGCTTGCCGGATTTCCCAGGCTTTGCGTGCCGCGATTAACAGTGCGAGACCGAAAAAAGCCCCTGGCGGCAACATGGCCAGCAGAAAGCCGGGGTGTTCGGGGATAATGGTCAGCGTCAGATACTTGCCCCAGTCACCCATGAGCATCTCGGCTCCGGAAAACAGGCTGCCGCGGCCTGCCAGTTCGCGCAGGGCGCCGAGCAAAACCAGGGTAATACAGAAGCCCAGTCCGGTGGCAAAACCATCAATTAACGAGGGCAGCGGCCGGTTTCTGGAGGCAAAGGCTTCGGCTCGTCCGATGATGGCGCAGTTGGTTACGATCAATGGAATGAATATGCCGAGTATTCGGAACAGGTCATAAAAGAAGGCGTGCATCAGCAGCTCGATGACAGTGACCACTGAGGCGATGATCAATACAAACGCTGGGATTCGAATTTCGGGCTTCAACAAGCCGCGCATAACGGAAACGGACAGGTTAGAAACCATCAGCGTCAACATCGTGGCAAGACCGAGCGCCAGGCCGTTGACCAGTGTGTTGGTAACGGCAAGTAATGGGCATAGCCCCAATAACACCACCAACCCGGTGTTTTGCCGCCAAACGCCGTCGTTCAATATGTCTTTGAGGTGATTACCGGTCATCTTGATTTCCGGGTTCGGTGGGTGTTGTAAACAATAGCGCCTGGTTCGCCGCATAGTATAGCAAGGTGTCATGGACGGTTTTGACCACGGCCCTGGGTGAAATGGTCGCGCCTGTGAACTGATCGAATTGACCGCCATCCTTCCTGACTGCCCAGCCTGAGTCTTGCGGGTTGCGTAATGATTTGTGCTTGAACCCGAGTATCCAGTCGCTCTTTTCGATGTCAATCGGGTCGCCGAGGCCAGGTGTCTCCCGGTGGGATATCACCCGCACTCCAAGCAGTGTTCCGGTGGTGTCAATGCCGGTCAAAAGCTGGATGTCGCCGTTGTATCCATCGGGCGCGGTGACAATCATCATCACGGCTACCGGTTGACCATCCATACGGGCCCGGTAAACGGTCACGGGATCCGGATGCCGGAAAAAGTTCGAGTCTGTGATGCTGATTACATCAGCGAGCAGGTCGTTATTGAACGCTGTGGTTGGAACAATTTCGTTGAGTTGCTGCAGCATCCGGCGCTTTTCCTGCGCAATGATACGGTCGTGTGTCAGTACATTGACACCGGACAGTAAAGCGGTGCCCAGCAAGGCGATGATGCCCAGCAACACACTGCTGCGTATGACTGGATGTGAAGGGCTGTTCATTCGCCGTACATCCGGGGTCGTGTGTAGCGGTCAATCAAGGGTGCGGCCATGTTCATAAGCAGTACCGCAAAAGCGACGCCATCGGGGTAACCGCCCCAACGCCGTATAACCAGCGTAATAACGCCGACCCCCGCGCCAAAAATCAAGCGGCCCCTGTTACTTACACAACCGCTGACGGGGTCTGTGGCTATGAAGAATGCGGCCAGTATGATGGCGCCGGAAAATACGTGCTGCAACGGGAACGGGTTGCTGTCCGGGTCGATCAGCCAGAATGGCAAGCTGACCAGGATAATACTGCTAACGACCGCTACGGGTACCTGCCAACTGATCACCCGCTTAAACATCAGGTAAAGCCCGCCAACCGCAAACCAGTTTGCGATCCACTCCCAGCCCAGTCCGCCAAAGTCGCCGAAAATTGGTGCGCTGCGGATTTCGGGAATCATGCGCCCGGTTTCAAGCCCGGTTTTGATGGTGTCGAGCGGTGTCGCCTGGCTCACGGCGTCCCAGCTACCCGCAACCGGCACTTGTCCGGTGAGTATGGTCATGATGGTGTCACCCAGGCCAAGGCTGTGTTCAGCGAGACTCAATGGCGGCAGCCAGGCGGTCATGACCTGCGGAAAGCTGATCAAAACCACGACGTAGCCAACCATGGCCGGGTTAAAGACATTCTGGCCCAAGCCACCGTAGAGGTGCTTGGCAAAACCAATGGCAAAGAGCATCGCGATACAGCTGATCCACCAGGGCGCGAGCGGCGGTATGCACAAGGCAAAAAGCACAGCGGTAACGACAGCGCTGTAGTCATTGATAAAGGGCTTGAGCGGCCGGCCGCGCCAGCGCAGCATCAGCGATTCAAATAATAGTGCAAACACGGTGGCCAGAAAAATTTGTATCAGGACACCAGGCCCAAAAAACCAGACATAGGCGAGTACGCCCGGAACCAGGGCGAACAAAACTTGCAACATCACTGTCGCGACGCTTGTTTGTGGGGGCATGTGGGGTGCCCCGCTGGTCTGGAATTTACGCGTCATCCGGGTTCCCGTCGTTTTTATCCGATGTTGCTTGCTGCTCGGTTTTCTCGGCCTTGTTTTCGGCACGTTCAAGCGACTCGCGGATACGGTCCTGTTGTAATGCTTTATCTTTCAGCATCCGCTTGCGCTGGGCCATCTTTTCAGCGCGCTCCTGTTTTATTCTCAACAGACGCGCCTCGCGGTCTTCAAACCGTTTGCGGGCAAGTTCGACCGCTTTGTTTTCAAGCGCTCGTTTACGTTGCTCGCCTTTGCCATAGCGGAACCAGTCCACCAGGGGGATGTGGCTTGGACAGACAAAGTCACAACAACCGCATTCAATGCAGGCCGCCAAACCGTGTTCCTCTGCCTGGTCCCAGATTCCGTTTTTTATCTGCAGGTGTAATTGTTGCGGCAACAATGTTGCCGGACACACACGAGCACATTCGCCACATCGTATACATGGCATCTCCGGTTGGGGTTCGGCTATGTCGTGACGCGTTAACGCCAGTACACAATTGCTGGCTTTAACTACTGGACTCTCGTCACTTGCCACCGGGTACCCCATCATGGGGCCACCCACCACCAGACGGGCCACATCATCCGTATAGCCGCCGCAGTGTTCGACCAGATGAGAAAAGCTGGTTCCGATCAGTGCCTGAAAGTTGCGCGGATGCGAAACGCCATTGCCGGTTACTGTTATGTAGCGCTCGATCAGGGGTTTGCCCTCCGCAACCGCTTCGGCGACAGCGGCTGCGGTTGCCACGTTCTGGCATACCAGACCGAGGTCGGATGGACGTCCGCCTGCCGGTACTTCCAGACCGGTCAGTACCTGGATGAGCTGTTTTTCACCGCCTTCGGGGTAAATGGTTGTTACCTTAACAACCGAAATGCTTTTGCATTCGGAAGATTGCGCGGCACGGGTAAGTGCCTGTTGTACGGCACCCATCTGATCTTCGATGGCTATCACCACGCGCTCAGCACCCAGCGCGCGTCGCAAAATGCGTGCCCCGAGGATGATTTTTTCCGGCTGCTCACGCATCAGCATTTCATCACAACTGATATAGGGTTCGCATTCAGCGCCATTGAGTATCAGGGTATGAATTTGTCTTTCCCTGCCGTCGCGGGTTTTGGCATGGGTTGGAAATACCGCGCCGCCAAGACCGGCAATTCCACATTCCTGGATTTGCAGTATCAGTTGCTCGGGACTGGCGGTTTGCCACTGTGAAATTGGGTTGAGCGTGGTCCATTCTTCCCTGTTGTCGGGCCTGATAACAACACAAGGGCCGGACTGCCCGGACGGGTGCGACATGGGGCGGTTCTCTATGCCTTCAACGAAGCCGGAAACCGGTGAATGGATAGCTGCACAGGGCTGACACTGGCCTATTTTCTGGCCTTTGAGCACTTGCTCTCCCGTGCTCACACAGACCTCGGCGGTATCACCCGCATGCTGTAATAAAGGCACCACCAGCAACGGCGGCATTGGCGGGCGTTGAACCGGATCCTGACAGGATATTTTTTTATTGTGCCGCAAGCGCAGCCCACCGTGGAAGTGATGGGTGCGTTTGCCCGCTGCCCGGGCAAGCTCTGTCGGGCTGTTAAAAGTCATTGTCCTGTCAGTACCGTTTGAGCTTTCGCTGGACGTGGGCTGCGCCAGCCGGGAATGCTTGTTTCGACTTCGACTATATCAATGCAATCGACCGGGCAGGGCGGCAGGCACAGGTTGCACCCGGTACACTCAGACAGCACGACTGTATGCATCAATTTTGCCGCGCCAACGATGGCATCGACGGGGCAAGCCTGTATACAAAGCGTACAGCCGATACAGCGTTGCTCGTCAATGACCACCACGGTCTTGGGTTTTTCTTCACCATTGTCCGGGTTCAGAGGCTTGGGTTCGCGACCCAGCAAATCTGCCAGCGCGCGGATGCCGGCTTCACCGCCCGGCGGGCACTGGTTGATATCGGCTTCGTCTTTGGCTATTGCCTCCGCGTATGGGCGGCAACCGGGAAAGCCGCATTGACCACACTGGGTTTGCGGCAGCAGGGCGTCAATTTTTTCAACCACGGGGTCTGACTTAACGCGAAAACGGATAGCCGCCCAGCCAAGAGCCAGGCCTAAAATCAAGCCCAGTGCCGTTAATAAGAGGATGGCGGTCAACATATCATTCGACCGCAATTCAGAGGCTGGTTAATCATAAATTAGCCAGTCCGTTGAAGCCCATGAAAGCGAGCGCCATCATGCCGGCAGTGATCAAGCCAATCGGCGCGCCTTTAAATGGCATAGGTACATCCGCAGTGGCGATGCGTTCGCGCATGGCGGCAAACAAGACCAGTACGATGCCGAACCCGGCGGCGGCACCGAACCCGTAAAGGGCGGATTGCAGCAGATTATGTTGTTCCTGAACATTTAGAAGAGCCACACCCAGCACAGCGCAATTGCTGGTAATTAGCGGCAGAAAAATCCCCAGCACGCGGTAAAGCACCGGGCTGCTCTTGCGCATGAACATCTCGGTTAGCTGTACGGTAAACGCAATGACCAGTATGAAGCTCAGCGTGGAAAGGTATTCCAGATGTAGTGGTTCGAGCAGGTACTGGTGCAGCAGGTAACTTGATGCTGAAGACAGCGTCAGCACAAAAGCGGTTGCGACCGCCATACCCATAGCGCCTTCCAGTTTGTTTGAAACCCCCATAAACGGGCACAAGCCAAGAAAGCGCACCAGGACAAAGTTATTCGCAAGTACGGTGCTGACAAGAATCAGTAAGTGTTCACTCATGCGTCATAAATATCGTTGAAGGTGCCGTTATGTAACGCGCTGACCCGGCGTCGCGCCTTCATCCGGGCTGAGTATAAACAGGTCGCTTCCACCCGGCCCTGCGGCCAGCACCATGCCCTCGGATACACCGAAGCGCATTTTGCGCGGCTTCAAATTGGCCACCATTACGGTGTGCCGGCCAATCAGGTCTGCGGGTTCGTAGGCCGACTTGATGCCGGCAAAAACATTGCGTGTTTCTCCACCAATATCCAGTGTCAGTTGCAGCAGCTTTTCTGCTTCAGGTACCGCCTTGGCGTCAACGATTTTTGCAATGCGTAAATCGACTTTCAGGAAGTCATCGATGGTAATCTCATCGGCCAGGTTCAACGCAGGTTTAACCGCTTCATCGGTCGACTGCAGGTTTTCTTTTGAATCTTCAATCATGGCCTCAATCTTGATGGAGTCAACGCGGGTCATCAAGGGCAGGAACTGGTTGATCGTAACGCCCAGCATGGGTTGATCCAGGTCGGACCATTGATCCAGCGGTTGGCCGAGAAACTTTGCGGCGGTGTCAGCGGTAAATGGAACCACTGGCGCCAGGTAGGTCATCAATACCCGGAACAGGTTAATGCCCTGGGTGCAGACGCCCTGCACTTTGGCTTGCTGGTCTGGCTGTTTGTTCATTTGCCAGGGTTTGTGTTCGTCGATATAGCGATTGCCTTCATCGGCCAGTGACATGATGCGCCGAATGGCGGATTGGTAATTACGCTGTTCAAAATCGTCGGCAATAATGTCGCGCTGATCAATGAAATGTTGATACAGCTCCGGCTCCGGCAGCTCTGGCGCCAGCACACCATCAGACCCGCGTTGGATAAAGCCGGCGCAACGACTGGCGATGTTGACCACTTTACCGACCATGTCTGAGTTTACGCGCGAAACGAAATCATCGAGGCTCAGATCAATATCACCTAAACCGGACCCCAATCTGGCGGAGAAGTAATAGCGCAAATAGTCCGGGTTCAGGTGGTCGAGATAGGTTCGTGCCCGAATAAAGGTGCCGCGCGATTTCGACATCTTGGCTCCGTCAACCGTCAGGAACCCGTGCGCAAACACCGCAGTAGGGGAGCGGAAACCCGATCCCATCAGCATGGCTGGCCAGAAAAGAGTGTGGAAATAAATAATGTCTTTTCCAACAAAATGATACAGCTCAGTATCGGAGTCCGGTGTCCACCATTCATCGAAGTTGAGGTTCAGACGGTCACTTAATTCTTTGAAACTGGACATGTAACCGATGGGCGCATCGACCCATACATAAAAATATTTGTTGTCAGTGCCGGGGATTTTGAAACCAAAATAGGGCTCATCACGGGAAATATCCCAGTCACGAAGGCCGTCTTCAAACCACTCCTGCATCTTGTTGACAACTTCTGGTTGCAGGGCGCCCGATGTCATCCAGTTTTGCAGGCGGTTTTCAAATGCGGACAAACGCACAAAGTAATGTTCGGAATCGCGCATCACCGGTGCCGTACCGCTGACAGCCGAGCGGGGGTTGATCAGGTCGGTAGGGCTGTAGGTGCTGCCGCAAGATTCGCAGCTGTCACCATACTGATCTTCGGTTTTGCACTTAGGGCAGGTGCCCTTGATAAAGCGGTCGGGCAGAAACATACCCTTGTGTTCATCGTAAAATTGCGAAATGGTGCGGCGCTCTATGTAACCGCCCTTGTCGAGATGCTTGTAGATTGTCTCCACGCACTCGCGGTTTGCCTCGCTGTGGGTGGTGGCATAGTTGTCAAAGCTGAGGCCGAAATCCTTGAAATCCTGCTGGTGTTCGGCGTTCATCCGGTCGATCAGTTCTTCCGGTGTGATGTTTTCGGATTGTGCCCGCAACATGATGGGTGTGCCATGAGCGTCATCGGCCCAGGCAAAGTAGCACTCGTGCCCTTGTGACCGTTGAAAACGCGCCCAGATATCGGTCTGGATGTATTCCAGCATGTGACCAAGGTGAATGGCGCCGTTGGCATACGGCAGGGCGCTGGTGACTAGAATTCTTCTTTTCTGTTTGCTCATGTGTTTTTTACTGGTGCTTCCGGTTTTCGGGCAGTGGTTGGAATTGCGTAATTATGGCACGCTCGCCAGCCAAGCTGTAGCATCAGACATCTAAATCACTGTTTAGGTGATATACCGACAGGGTGTTTCCGATATCAGCGCTATTGTTAACAGTTGTGGCGGTTGCGGGTACAATGTTCCGCTTGCTGAGACAGCCTTTGACCTCCAAGAGAGCAATTAATACATGAATAAAGAATCCGTGATGGCCCTGTTGGGTGAAATTAATGACGAAAATACCGGTCTTGACCTGGTCTCCTCGGGCAGTGTCCGTGAGGTTGGTCTGCATGAAGATCGTGTCAGCGTTGATATTCGCCTGGGTTACCCGCTGGCTGATCAGGGCAGCGAACTGGCGGCCGTGATCAAAGCCCGTCTCGAAAACGACCCGGGTATTGCAAGCGCGAGCGTTAATATCAAATGCAAGGTGGTGCCTCACAAGGTTCAGGAAAGCCTGAAGCCGCTTGAGTCCATTGCCAATATTATTGCTGTTGGCTCTGGCAAGGGTGGTGTGGGTAAATCCACCACAGCCGTCAACCTGGCGTTGGCGTTGCAGCGTCAAGGCGCGCGCGTAGGTTTGCTGGATGCTGATATTTACGGGCCGAGTATTCCATCTATGCTGGGCGTTAAAGGGCAGCCGAATACCGATGGCGAACACATTATTCCCAAGGAAGCGCACGGGTTGAAAGTGATGTCGATCGGGTTCCTGGTTGAAGAAGATACCGCCATGATCTGGCGTGGACCGATGGTGACCTCCGCTTTGCAGCAATTGCTGGGTGATACGCTTTGGGGTCCACTGGACTACCTGATTATTGATTTGCCTCCCGGCACAGGTGATATCCAGTTAACGCTGGCACAAAAGGTTCCGGTTGCTGGTGCTGTCATTGTGACGACACCTCAGGACATCGCATTGATTGACGCTCGCCGGGCGGTCAACATGTTCCGTAAAGTCGACGTGCCTGTGCTAGGTGTGGTTGAGAACATGAGCACGCATATTTGCACTGCGTGCGGGCATGAAGAAGCTATCTTCGGTTCCGGCGGCGGAGAACAGATGGCGACGGATTTCGAAATTCCTTTGTTGGGCCGTTTACCGTTGGCGATGGAGATTCGTTCGTCACTGGACGCAGGCACGCCAACCGTGATGCAAAACCCCGATTCTTCGTTGTCACAAAGTTACAGCAAGCTGGCTTTGCGAACCGCGGGCGCGTTATCGGTGATGCCGCGCAGCATGGTTATGCAAATGCCTGAAATCATTGTTCAGAATTAATTAGGACAAAGTCTGTGACTATCAAATCAGACCGGTGGATTCGTCGTATGGCACAAGAGCATGCCATGATCGAGCCGTTTGAAGCCGGTCAGGTGCGGGCTTCCGCCAATGGCGAACGACAAATTTCATATGGCACCTCAAGTTATGGTTACGATGTCCGCTGCGCCAATCACTTCAAAATTTTCACCAATATCAATTCGGCGATCGTTGATCCTAAAAACTTTGACGAAAACAGTTTTGTCGATGTTGTCGGTGATGTGTGTATCATTCCGCCGAATTCGTTTGCCCTGGCACACACGGTGGAGTACCTGCGTATTCCAAGAAATGTATTGACCATCTGCCTGGGTAAATCCACTTACGCCCGCTGCGGGATTATCGTCAATGTCACGCCGCTTGAGCCCGAATGGGAAGGTCATGTGACGCTGGAGTTCTCCAATACCACGCCACTACCGGCCCGCATCTATGCCAATGAGGGCGTGGCACAGTTTCTGTTTTTTGAGTCTGACGAAGAATGTGAAACGTCCTACCGTGACCGGCAGGGCAAGTATCAGGGCCAGAGAGGCGTTACCCTGCCCAAAGCCTGAATGTAGCGGTCAGCGTAATGGCGGTTGTTGAATCAGGGTCGCGTAGAGTTCGAAAATATCTGAATTGCGGTGAACCTGGAACTCAACAACGTCGCCTGGGTGGTGTTGGGAAATAATTAACAGCAAGTTTCTGTCGTCATTCAGATCGACACCATCGATGCTCAGCAAAACATCTCCTGGCCGGATTCCCGCGATCCAGGCCGGGCCATCGGGGGTCACTTGGCGGACCTGGATGCCGCGCCGGACAGAACTGCCGTCAAACTGCAGCGTCCCGCCCGGGTCGCTGAACTCTGCACCAAGCCAGCCCCTTCTGACGGTACCGTTTTCTATTATTTGCTGCATCACATCTTTAGCCATGGCGATAGGAATGGCAAAGCCGATGTTTTGCGCGCCCTGCGGTTGTCCCATGTTGCGGGTGTTGATGCCAATCACATCACCGCGGTAGTTGATCAGTGCGCCACCGCTGTTGCCGGCGTTGATGGCGGCATCGGTCTGGATGAAATCCTCGTAAAGTACAGACTTGAGCGCATTGCGGCCGGTTGCGCTGATGATGCCCATGGTGACGGTATGGCTGAGCCCAAATGCATTACCAATGGCCAGAACCACATCCCCCACCCGCAGCGGTACATCTTCAGCCAGCGGTGCTGACGGCAGGCCTTTGAGGTCGATTTTAAGCACAGCCAAATCTGTTTCGGGGTCGCTGCCAACAATCCTGGCGTCTACACGGCGTCCATCCCAAAGGCTCACGCTGATGTCCCGTACCTGACTGATAACATGGTTGTTGGTCAGGATATAGCCATCTTCGCTGACCAATACACCAGAGCCCACATCCTGACGTTCGCGCGCGAGAAAAGTGCCGCCGTAAATTTTTTGAGCGCGGGGCGTTAATTTCTGCACTTCCAGCGTCTTGGTGTAAATGCTGACAACCGAGGGCGCGGTGCGATCAACGGCATCGGCGTAAGATGCCGGTGCAGCAGCGGTGACTGGCTGGGGGGGGCTTTGGGGGGCAAAGCGTTCATTGACGCTCGGCCATAAATATAAAATAACAAAGGCCAGTGCCAAACCTGCTGTTACCGAGCGCACTAAAAAATTAGCCAGTGAACCGATGGTTCGTTGTTGGTCCGGCCTTTTTGTTTTTTGCTGATGCATCCCGATCATTTATCCGTCAATTTGGGCTGAAAACCGGTTTTTCGCACTAACCAGTTCAAGATACATGCAATTCTATCGGCAAATCGTTTGTTTCGCATGGTCCGTTTCGGTAAAATAGGGGATTGGTTCAAACAAATTTTGGGGTATTTGTTGCGCAATTTATATATACCCTGTCGTTTGAAGCTCATTTTGAGCGTTAGAACCTGAATTTTCAAATTTGTGTGTAACGGCCCTTGCTGGGACTTTTTCTGTTGGAGAACTGAATGTCATCTGATGACGTGAACAAGGGGCGACGTCGATTTTTAGTCGCCACCACTTCTGTTGTGGGCGGTGTTGGTGTCGGGTTGGCTGCCGTGCCATTTATCAAATCGTGGCTGCCAAGTGCAAAAGCGCAAGCGGTTGGTGCTCCGGTCGAAGTCAATGTTGGCAAGCTTAAGGAAGGCCAGTTACTCAAGGTGCAGTGGCGCGGCCAAACAGTCGGTGTTTTGCGGCGCACACCTGAGATGGTTTCCAATCTAAGCAAAGTGGATGACGCGCTTGCCGATCCACAATCAGCAAATGCAGAGCAGCCGAGTTATGTTCAGGGCGAACAGCGGTCGGTGAACCCTGAGTTTCTGGTGGTCAATATGCATTGCACACACCTCGGTTGCGTTCCCCAATTGATCCCACAGGTTGGTCCCCAGCCTTTTGACGACAACTGGAATGGCGGGTTTTATTGCCCATGCCATAAGTCCAAGTTTGATTTGTCCGGACGTGTTTACAAGGGTGTTCCCGCACCGACCAATTTGCGCATTCCTCCTTACAGTTTTCTGGATGAGCGCACCGTGATGATCGGCGTCAGTCCGCAAGGAGCAGCGTAATGGCTAAGTTTGCGAGCAGTGTTTCCCGACAGGCAGGCGCCCTGTTGAACTGGGTGGATGATCGTCTACCGGTTACCAAGTTCTGGAACGCGACGATGACGGGCTATATGGCCCCCAAGAACTTCAATTTCTGGTACTACATGGGGTCACTGGCCTTGTTGGTACTGGTTATCCAGATTTTCTCCGGTATTCTGTTGGCAATGCATTACAAGCCCTCAGCGGCTGAAGCATTTGCCTCGGTTGAATACATCATGCGTGATGTGGAGTGGGGTTGGTTGATTCGCTATATGCACACCACCGGCGCATCCTTCTTTTTTATTCTGATTTACCTGCATATGTTCCGTAGCCTGCTATACGGTTCACACAAAGCACCACGTGAGCTGTTGTGGGTTTTTGGTATGTTCATTTATGTCGTGCTGATGGCCGAGGCCTTCCTTGGTTACATCCTGCCTTGGGGACAGATGTCTTACTGGGGCGCGCAGGTCATCATCAACCTGTTCGGCGCCATTCCCAAAATTGGCGAACCGCTGACGCAGTGGATACGCGGTGACTTCTTTATTTCAGACGCGACTCTCAACCGGTTCTTTGCGCTGCACATTATTGCCGTGCCACTGGCTTTATTAGGCCTGGTTCTGTTGCACCTGGTGGCGTTGCGTGAGAATGGTTCAAACAACCCCGACGGTATTGAAATCAAGAAAAACAAAGATGCTGATGGAAATCCGCTGGATGGTATTCCGTTCCATCCGTACTACACCGTTAAAGATATTTTCGGTGTCGGCATGTTCCTTATCGTATTTTCTTTCGTCCTGTTCATGTGGCCTGAGGCTGGCGGTTTATTCCTTGAGCACGATAATTTTGTACCTGCTGATTCGTTGGTAACACCGATTCACATTAAACCGGTTTGGTACTTCACGCCGTTTTATGCAATTTTGAAAGCGGTGCCGGACAAGTTGCTCGGTGTCATTGTCATGGGCGCTTCGGTTGGAATTTTGTTTTTCCTTCCCTGGCTTGATCGGTCACCGGTCAAATCAATTCGTTACAGGGGGCTCTGGTACAAAGTGCTTCTGGGTCTGTTTACCGTTGCTTTCATACGTCTTGGCCTGCTTGGCATGGCAGAGGGAACACCCGCGCAGACCATAGAGATGAGGGTCTGGACACTGGTTTACTTTATGTTTTTTGTGCTGCTGTTCTTTTTGAGCCCTGGCGGCAAAACAAAACCGGAACCGGATCGGGTGACCCACTGATGAAAAAAATTGCCTCATACCTGTTTATTGCAGCCTTGTTGCTGCCGGTAGCCAGCACCACAGTTTCAGCTGCAGCGGGCGCTGGTCTGGAACATTCGCGCGCCAATATTAGTGATACCGCTTCATTGCAGCGTGGCGCCAAGTGGTACGTTAATTACTGCCTTGGCTGCCACACTATCAGTTATATGCGTTACAACCGTCTGGCTCAGGACTTGGACCTGAGTGAAGAAAACGTCATGCAGAACCTGGTCTATTCGGACGCGAAGTTTGGTGAGACCATGGATATCGCAATGGATCCGGAGCAGGCGAAGGCCTGGTTTGGGAAAATGCCGCCGGATTTGTCCCTGATTGGACGTTCCCGTGGCCCTGACTGGGTGTTTTCGTACCTGTTAAGCTTTTATCAGGATGAAAATGGCGGATGGAATAATTCGATACTGCCAAATGCCTCCATGCCGCATGTGCTGTGGCGTTTGCAGGGCATTCAAACCCCGGTCTACAGACAGGAAACGAGCGAGAGTGGTTTCACCTTTGAGGTGATTGACCACTTTGAGCTAACAACGCCAGGCACTCAATCTGCTGAAGAATTCAGAGAAACCGCGCGTGATATAGCGGCTTTTCTGGACTACGCGGGTGAGCCGGCCCAGCTGAAACGCAAAGCTGTCGGCGCATGGGTGATATTGTTCCTGGTAGTGTTCACTTTCATAGCCTACCTGCTCAAGGCAGAGTATTGGCGTGACGTTCACTAGTTCAAAACCGAAGGCAGAGTCATGTCTGATAATCACGCCAACAGGAGAAATTTGGTGACAGCAGCAGTAAAAGGGCGCTCAACGATGGCGCTATACTCTTCAGATCGCAGCATTCATTGTCACCGGGTAAGATTCGTACTGGCAGAGAAAGGTATTAACGTAGACATCATTGATGTAACCAACGATGAGTCTGCCTCAGCCGATCTCGCAGAACTGAATCCTTACAATGAGACGCCTACTTTGGTCGATCGCGACCTGGTGTTGCACAATGCCAGCGTCATAAACGACTACCTGGATGAGCGTTATCCACATCCGCCGCTGATGCCGGTTGACCCTGTTTCAAGGGCGCGGTTGCGACTTGTTCACCATCGCGTTTTACGTGATTGGTACGCACTGGCTCTGGAAATCGAGGGTGCTGGTGCCCGTAAGGTAGACAAGCCGCGGCAACAGCTTAAAGAGAGCATCGTTGCAGCCAATGACTTGTTCAAGCACTCAGACTTTCTGTTGAGTGATGAGCTAAGCCTGGTAGATTGTACTCTGGCACCTTTGTTCTGGCGTCTGCCTGTTTACGGCATCACCCTGGGCAAGCCCGGTTCTGCAGTGCAGGCCTATATACAGCGATTGATATCACGTCGGTCTTTCAAGACCAGCCTGACCCGTGCAGAGCGCGAAATGGTACTGAACCTGGCCTGATTATTACGTGAGTCGACTTGAGCCAATCAGGTGAGTGATTCAATGGATTGTATGACCACAAACCGGCCTTACCTTTTGCGGGGGCTCTATGAATGGATTGCCGATAACGGACTGACGCCACACGTGCTGGTTGATGCAGAAATTGATGGTGTGGACGTTCCGGTTCACACCATTCAAAAAGGTAAAGTCATCTTGAACATTGCTTCCGGCGCGGTGGAAGGTTTGTTGTTAGGCAATGATTCGATCAGCTTCAAAGCCCGGTTTCAAGGCAAACCTCAGCAAATTAGCATTCCCATGAATGCTGTTATCGCAATTTATGCGCGTGAAAATGGCCAGGGTATGATGTTTGCGCAAGAAGACTCTGATCCGCCACCCGTTGATGGCATGGATGACCCACCCCCTCGTTCACACTTGAAGGTCGTTAAGTAGGTCCGAACAGTCATATAGGCGGCTAACGACCCCTGAAGTTTTCAATTAAGCGTCCTTCTTCCAGTTCCAGTGTTACGGTGAGAGAAGATGAAGAACTCATGGTTGCCATGCCGCTTCTTCTCTTCGCCCCGTTGGTGGCGAATTCAAAGCTGTAGTTGACAAGAATTCGCGGGTTTGAGTTATCACGATTCCATGTGATCGAGCTAAGAGAAACGGTGTCATCAAGCAGTTGCAGGTCATGGTTGCTGCAGACGTGACCGGCGGCCTTGCGAGCCTTTTGCCGCCCCTGCATCAGTTGCCACCATACAACGATAGCGCCTGTAACCAGCAAGAAAACAAATAAATCGGTCATGTCGATTTCAACAAAACATCGACTGCCCCATCGCCTCCGTTACCGGGTTTGCAAGCGGTAAATGCCATCACCTGGGCGTGGTCGCGCAGTGCCTGCCGGGTCATCAGTTTGAGCTTGGGGCCATCGGTGGAGCGCAAGCCCTTGCCGTGAATGACTCTCACACACTTGATGGTTTCGCTTTGTGCATAGGCTATGAATTCCAGCAATGCCGTGTGTGCCGTGAGCAGTGTCATCTGATGCATATCAAGTTCTGCGTCAACTGGGAAACGTCCTCTTTTTAATTTTTGTACGACACTTTTTTGGACACCATTTTTTCGGTGCAGCGAGCCGTCTTTCTCATCAATATGCGGTCCACTGGTACTCGCGGGTTGCGAGTGCAAACCCAGGTTCGCCGCCGCACTCTCCCGGGAGCGCTTGCGGTGAGCCGCTCTGGGTGCCTTTGAATCCGTTGTTAGCGGCATCTTAAGCGGTAGAACGTCTTTCATTTCCTGTCTGAACAAATGTTCATCGATTAACAGGCATTTTGTTTTTTTCGTCACGTTTTACTCAATCCCGCGTTTCGGAAGCTGCCTTAAGCCCGTACAATATCATCAGCAACGACCAAGGCAACAAGTTGGCAAGTCTTAATTCGCCATAACACACATACTTGCGGATGGCGGGCATGGTTTTCAATAAGGACCGGAATAAACACCTGTAATGAAATTACTGATTAGCAATGATGATGGCATCGAAGCCGAGGGTATTCGTGTGCTGGCGGACAGTATGCGTGTGATGGGCACAGTCACTATTGTTGCGCCCGATAAAAATCGCAGCGGCGCAAGTAACTCACTAACGCTGGACGCGCCGATCCGGATCACCGAACTGGAAGACGCGGTTTACCGCGTGTCGGGAACGCCAACCGACTGTGTCCATGTCGCGCTCACAGGTCTGTTAGATGAAGACCCGGATATCGTGGTTTCAGGTATTAATGCCGGTGCAAATCTGGGTGATGATGTTATCTACTCGGGAACGGTTGCAGCTGCCATGGAAGGGAGGTTTCTCGGGTACCCTGCTGTTGCGCTCTCGCTGGTGTTCAATGACGATGTAGACACACATCATTACGATACTGCGGGTGAAGCCGCAATTCGCCTGGTAAGACAATTGCAACGTGACCCCTTGCCCGCAGACACCATACTCAATGTGAATGTACCGAATTGTCCATGGTCTGAAATAAGAGGGTTTGAAGTGACCCGGTTGGGGCATCGTCACCGGGCAGAACCGGTGGTAAAGGCGACTGACCCGCGTGGTCGGGAGATGTACTGGATTGGACCCGCCGGAGCCGAGCAGGATGCCGGCACGGGCACCGACTTTGATGCTGTGAGGCGCAACTTTATTTCCGTCACGCCGATTCACGTTGATCTGACCCGTTATCAGGCGCTGGAGCAGGTAGCCGGCTGGATAAGTGCTATTAGTACCGACAAGGTTCAGGACAAAGAGTCCTCATGATTCATAAGAGCAAACTCCGTAACGAAAACCGCGGTATCGGTATGACCTCACAAGGCACGCGTGACCGTCTTGTACAAACATTGCGTAAAGAGGGCATCAGTGACGAGAGAGTACTGAAGGCCATCACACAGGTGCCGCGTCATGAATTCGTTGATGAGGCTTTGTCCAGCCGCGCTTACGAAAACACCGCGCTTCCTATCGGCCAGAGCCAAACGATTTCGCAACCGTGGATTGTGGCCCGCATGACTGAAGTATTGCTCGACGGCGGCAATCCCGAAAAAGTTCTCGAGGTGGGCACGGGCTCCGGTTACCAGGCAGCAATTCTGGCACATTTGGTTCCAACGGTATTCACGGTTGAGCGTATCGATGAGTTGCTAAAGTTGGCGCGGCGTCGTTTTCATGCTTTGCGGTTAAATAATATCTATGTTCGTTACTCGGACGGGCATCTTGGTTGGCCAAGCCAGGCGCCATTTGACGGCATCATGGTGACCGCAGCTTCACAGTCTGTTCCGCAGGAGCTGTTGGAGCAGCTCGCGCAAGGCGGTCTGCTGGTGATCCCGGTAGAGAAAAATGGACAACAACGGTTAATCACTGTTCGACGTACTGACAGCGGTTTTGAAGAAAATGATCTTGGCGCAGTGGTTTTTGTGCCGTTACTAAGTGGGTTGGCGTAAAAAACTATGTTTCTTAAATTGTATGATCGCGTGATTTCATGGGCCGCCCATCGGCGCGCGCCCGCTTTTTTGAGTGGCCTCAGTTTTGCTGAATCCAGTGTTTTCCCCATACCGCCGGATGTCATGCTGATACCCATGTGTCTGGCCAAGCCAGCCAAGAGTTGGCTCTATGCCGGGTTGTGTACTCTGTTTTCTGTCCTTGGCGGCATGGCAGGCTACCTGATTGGCAAGTTGGCATTTGCCTGGATAGAGCCGTGGTTGATGGCTTCAAGCTATGCCGATACCTTTACAGGTGCTGTACAGGCTTTTGAGACATGGGGTTTCTGGTACATCCTGCTGGCAGGGTTTACGCCCATTCCGTACAAAGTGTTTACTATTAGCGCAGGTGTCGTTGGCATGCCCTTCCTGGCGTTTATCGGCGGCTCTGTTGTTGGCCGCGGCGGGCGGTTTTTTCTTGTGGCCACTTTAATCGGCCTCGGTGGTGAGAAGTTGGCGGCGCGCATGCGGAAATACATCGATTTGATCGGTTGGGGCACGATTATTCTGGCTGTGCTGGTTTACCTGTTCATGAAGATGAGCAGCTCCTAAGTATGCGTTCAGGCTCCGTTGAAACCGGTTTATCAATTGCCGGCATTAGGGGGGTGTTGGGTGCGCTTTGTTTGGTTCTGCTTTACAGCTGTGGGCATCATTCGCCGGCACTCGTCGAGGAGCAGTCTATTGCGCCTGCCAAACGGCAGTTGGGTGCAGATGGTAACTATCACGTTAGGGCTGGAGATACCCTTTACGCGATAGCTTTTAATTATGGTGTCGACCCGCAAAGCGTTGCGAAATGGAATAACATTTCGCGGCCGTATGTCATTCACCCCGGCCAGAAGTTGAGGCTTTCAGCACCACCGGCAGGTAGTCGTATTGCCAAATCCTCATCCGCCGCAAAGGTTTCAGAGACAAAGAAGACTGCGCAGGTTAGGCGGAGCACTGGTCGTAATAAAACTGCTTCTTCGCCGAAAAAAACAGCTGACAAGGCCACTTCGAGCGCGGCGCGCAACTCCGCAACCAACAAGCCTGTTCCCGTGAGTGTCACAAAAGACCCCGCAAGTTGGATGTGGCCTACCAATGGGCGGGTCCTAAGGGGTTATATTGCAGAAGACTCGGCCCGGAACGGGCTTGATATTGCCGGCAGGGAAGGCCAGGCAATCGTCGCAACAGCCGAGGGGCAGGTTGTATATAGCGGCAACGGTCTGATTGGTTATGGTGAGCTTATTATTATCAAGCACAGCGACAAGATGCTAAGTGCTTATGCCCACAATAAAGTGCGTTTGGTACAGGAAGGCGAACGGGTTGCAAATGGACAAAAAATCGCTGAGATGGGCAGAAATGCAAGCCGTGAGACACTTCTACATTTTGAAATTCGCGTGCGCGGAAAGCCAGTTAATCCCTTGACTTATCTCCCCAATAAGTAAATCATCATTAGTCAATCGGCTGGTTTGTTTTTAAATTAGTATTTGATAACAATGCTTTAACGCCATTCGGTGCGTTAGGTTGCTGCTATCATGATTGAAATATGTTCTATGCACCAGTTCGCCGTTGTACGTTCAGGACAGAAACGGTTGGGGCAGGGAAGTTGTTATTAAGTGTGTTCGGTGAACGAGGACCGGGGGGATGGCAAAAGAGAGTAAAAGTACGGAGGACTCCTCCGGGCTGAGGGGCAGGTCTGCAAAGACCGGTCTTAAGTTTGATCAGTCAAAGAGTGTCAGTAAAGCGGGTAGAAGATCCCATCATGGTGATGTTACCCGCATCTACCTGAGTGAAATAGGACGTGCTCAGCTTCTGACCGCAGAAGAGGAAAAGTCATTGTCGCGGGCGGCCCTTGATGGTTGTATGGCCAGTCGCCAGCGTATGATCGAATGTAATCTTCGTCTGGTCGTTAAAATTTCCCGTGGTTATATCAATCGTGGTTTACCGCTGCTGGATTTGATCGAAGAGGGCAACCTCGGGTTGATTCGCGCAGTGGAGAAATTCGACCCGGAAAGAGGTTTTCGTTTTTCTACATATGCAACCTGGTGGATCAGACAGTCGGTAGAGCGCGCCATCATGAATCAGTGCCGTACGGTACGCTTGCCGATTCATATCATTCGTGAACTTACAACGTACCTGAAAGCCATCCGTGAACTTGAGCATGAACTCAGTCGGCGTCCGTCAATCGCTGAGGTGGCCGACAAACTGAAAAAACCTCAAAAGGTGGTGCACGCACTGTTTGAGTTCAATGAGCGTGTTGCATCTTCGGATAACTCGGTCCGTGATGGCACGAAGTCAGCCCTGGAATCGGTGGCTGAAGACCAGGCGCTTACACCAGAAAACGAATATGCCGAGAACGCTGCGGGCGATATGCTGGGTCATTGGCTGGGCATGCTATCCGAGCAGCAGCGCATTGTTGTGGAGCACCGCTTTGGTCTGCATGGCAGAGGTCGGCGAACCCTGGAAGAGGTGGGTGAATTACTTGGTGTTACCAGGGAGAGAGTGCGTCAGGTGCAATTGACCGCCCTGACACGGTTGCGTGAAATTTCCCGTCGTGAGGGCGTTGTGGAAACGCCGTTTATGAAATAACGGGTATCAGTCCTGCGACCACATTACGACCCTCGGAAGCCAGCACATTGAATGTGCGGCAAGCCGCATCTGTTGTCATCACTTCAAAACCGATATTGCGACGAAAAAAGTGTGCCTGAACGGCTGGCGGTAAAAACACTTGTGTCTTGCCAGTGCCAATCAAAACAACTTCGGGTTGCAGGTCGAACAAAACTTGCAGGTTGGTTTCATTGAGGTCCTGTACTGACTCAATTTTCCATTCCGGAACGATTCGCCGGCCGGTGATGATGAACGGCTGATGATAAAAATTGTCATCGATGCGGATACCTTTTTCACTGACCGCGCGGATAAAGAAGTGGTCGTGGGGTATTTCCTGGTTCAGTTCCATTAGACTAGTTCGGGTTGATAACCGGTTTTTCCGGATGCTTTCGATAAAAGCAAGCAACCTGCCCGATGGTTTGAACCAATTCGGCTTTGCACTGGTCTGCTATGTTCTGTGCCCAGGTTTTGCGCACTTCACGGTCGCCGCGCAATTTGATCTTGATTAGTTCATGGTCATTTAAAGCCCGCTCAATTTCGGCGACAACCGATTCGCTAAGGCCTTTGTCAGCGACGGTGACCAACGGTTTGAGATGGTGGGCTTGACCCCGCAGATTTTTTTTCTGTGACGCGTTTAGTGGCATGTCGTTGATCCTGATATGGCAAACTACCATTTTAGCACCCTCGCGAACCATAGTGCCTTATAGTTGTGAGGGAATACGGATAGACGGAAAGATTAATAATGGCCAAAAGTAAAAGCAGCCGCCGCTGGCTGGCAGAACATTTTGACGATCAATACGTGAAAATGGCCCAACAACAGGGTTTGCGATCGAGAGCGGCTTTCAAGCTGATGGAGCTTGATGACAAGTACAAACTGCTGCGCCCAGGTATGCGGGTGGTTGACCTCGGGTCAGCCCCAGGCAGCTGGACACAGGTGGTGCAGCGAGCCGTCGGCGAGAAAGGGCAAGTCGTTGCTTTGGATATTCTGCCGATGGATCCATTGCCAGGTGTGGCCTTTATTCAGGGCGATTTTACCGAAGATGGACCTTTGGCACTTTTGGAAGAAGAGTTGGGCGGTAAGAATGCTGATCTTGTGTTGTCGGATATGGCCCCCAATATGAGTGGTGTGGGTGCAGTTGATCAGCCACGGGCCATGTACCTCGCGGAACTGGCGCTTAGCTTTGCAGAGAAGTGGCTGGAGCCGGGTGGGAGTTTTATTGTCAAAGTTTTTCACGGCGAAGGGTTTGACGATTACGTGAGACATGCCCGCACCCTGTTTGAAAAGGTTCAGGTTCGTAAACCATCGGCCTCCCGGCCACGTAGTCGGGAAGTTTATATACTGGGTAATCGGCGCAAGCTACAATAAAGATATCAGGCCAGCACTGGGTGCAAGTAGCTGGTTGTTTAAAGAATTGAGGATAAGCTATTGAATGATATGTTAAAGAATGTGATTACCTGGGGCGTCATCCTGTTGGTGTTGATGTCTATTTTTAATCACTATGGAAGTGTCGGAACGGCACCTGATGAGTTGTCCTATTCAGATTTTCTCGACAACGTGCGTAATGGCACGGTTACGGAAGTGACGATAAGCAGTAGCGCTGAAGGTAATACCATCAAGGGCAGTGACGTTAACGGCAAGGAATTTCATAGCTTCGGTATGCCGGATCCTCGCCTGGTCGATGACCTGGTAGAGCACAATGTTCAGATTACAGCGGAGCCGCCAGAAGAGCGCTCCGTCATCCTTGACCTTCTAATTAATATCATTCCGGTCCTGCTGTTGGTGGGTCTTTGGGTGTATTTCATGCGTCAGATGCAAGGCGGCGGCGGTGGCCGCGGTGCCATGTCGTTTGGCAAGAGCAAGGCAAAACTTCAGGGTGAAGACCAGATCAAAGTAACGTTTGCCGATGTGGCGGGTGTGGAAGAAGCCAAGGAAGAAGTTGAGGAGTTGGTAGAGTTCCTGCGTAATCCGGGTAAATTCCAGAAGCTGGGCGGACATATTCCCCGTGGTGTGTTGATGCTGGGCTCCCCGGGTACCGGTAAAACTTTATTGGCTCGCGCAATTGCAGGCGAAGCCAAGGTACCTTTCTTTTCCATCTCCGGTTCCGATTTCGTAGAAATGTTTGTTGGTGTTGGTGCGTCTCGCGTACGCGATATGTTTGACCAGGCCAAGAAGCACGCACCGTGCATTATCTTTATCGATGAAATTGACGCAGTTGGACGACACCGCGGCGCGGGGCTTGGCGGCGGGCACGATGAGCGCGAACAGACGCTGAACCAGTTGCTGGTTGAGATGGATGGTTTTGAAGGCGGCGAAGGCGTTATTGTTATCGCCGCGACCAACCGTCCGGACGTACTTGATCCCGCTTTGTTAAGACCAGGCCGTTTTGACCGCCAGGTAGTAGTGCCGTTACCGGATATCCGGGGCCGCGAGGGCATTTTGAAGGTTCATATGCGCAAAGTGCCACTGGGCGATGACGTCAAACCTCGAACAATTGCACGGGGTACTCCCGGATTCTCTGGCGCCGATCTCGCCAATCTGGTCAATGAGGCCGCGTTGTTCGCAGCAAGAGAAGGTGCCAAAACGGTATCTATGGATCATTTTGAACGTGCCAAAGACAAGATCATGATGGGGGCCGAACGGCGCTCAATGGTCATGTCAGAGAAAGAGAAACGACTGACGGCATACCATGAGGCGGGTCACGCCATTGTTGGTCGTCTCGTGCCCGAGCACGACCCGGTTTACAAAGTGACCATCATTCCGCGCGGCAGGGCGCTGGGTGTCACCATGTTCCTGCCTGAACAGGACAAATATAGTATTTCCCGCAAGCAACTCGACAGTCAGATGGCGAGCCTGTTTGGTGGGCGTGTTGCCGAAGAACAGGTTTTTGGCAGCGAAAACGTTACCACTGGTGCATCAAATGATATTGAACGCGCCACCCAGATGGCCAGAAACATCGTCACCCGTTGGGGTTTGTCAGAAGCAATGGGGCCACTGGCTTACGCGGAAGATGAAGAAGAAGTCTTTCTTGGGCGCTCCGTCACACAGCACAAGCATGTATCGGATGAAACCGCGCGCAAGATTGATGTTGAGATACGCACGATTATTGATACTGCGTACAAGACAGCAACGAGCCTGATTGTAACGAATCGTGACAAGCTGGAAGTTATGACTGAGGCATTGATGAGGTACGAAACCATCGATACCAAACAAATTGACCAAATCATGGACGGCAAGATTCCAGATCCGCCAAGCGACTGGGATGACTCCGGTTCTGACGGTGGACAAAAGACCAAAACCGATTCATCTGCTGATTCCGAATCAAAACCGGAAGACAAGCCTTCCATCGGCGATACGGCGGAACAGCACTGAACGCAGCTATTCGCGAACTTGATTGCGCGGGCCGGAAAGTCATATTCGACCGGCCCCGGATCATGGGTATTCTCAACCTGACGCCGGATTCGTTTTCCGATGGCGGCAAATGGTTGAATCCTTCTGAAGCCATTCCTTACGCCTTGGCCATGCAGCTTGCCGGCGCCGATATCATCGATATTGGCGGCGAGTCGACCCGCCCGGGTGCCAGGGCTGTTCCATTGCAGGAAGAGCTCGATCGCGTTATCCCCGTCATTGAACAGCTTGCGCCAATGCTCTCGGTGCCGGTGTCTATTGATACCAGCAAGCCCGAGGTAATGCTTGAGGCCGTTTCTGCTGGGGCAGGAATGATCAATGATGTTTACGCGTTACGTCAGCAAGGCGCTCTTAAGGCCGCCGCCGATTTGGCGGTGCCAGTCTGTCTGATGCATATGCTGGGCAACCCGCGTGTAATGCAGGACAAGCCGGTTTATGAGTCGGTGGCAACCGAAGTGCAAGCGTTTCTGCTTGAAAGAGCAAGGCAATGCGAGACGGGTGGAGTAGCAAAGAAAAACATCGTTTTGGACCCCGGTTTTGGCTTTGGTAAAACATTTGAACAAAACATCGAGCTTTTTCACGCGTTATCGGACCTGGTTAGCAGTGGTTACCCGATGCTGGTCGGGGTGTCGCGAAAAGCCATGATTGGTCAGTTGACAGGCAGGGACATGGACGACAGGGTGGCAGGCTCTATTACCGCTGCGGTAATGGCTGCGCTGCAGGGTGCCGCCATCATCAGGGTGCACGATGTGGCTGCAACCCGTGACGCTCTCAATGTTGCGACCGCGCTTTGGCATAGTTAGTCCGGATTCGTGGTGAATTACCAAGGTTCGGCGTAAAATATGTGCCATGAAAAATAAATACTTTGGAACAGACGGAATCCGCGGTCGGGTAGGTGATACACCGGTCACTGCGGATTTCATGTTACGACTGGGCCGCGCCGCTGGAAAAGTACTGGCTGATGGTGATTCCCGCTCGGTTGTAATTGGTAAAGATACGCGTATTTCCGGCTATATGTTTGAGTCCGCGCTTGAAGCGGGTCTGGCTGCTGCCGGTGCCAATGTTGCCTTGCTCGGCCCTATGCCGACACCTGCGGTCGCTTACCTGACGCGAACCCTGCATGCTTGCGCAGGGATAGTTATCAGTGCATCGCACAACCCGTTTTATGACAACGGCATCAAGTTCTTCTCTGCCGAGGGTGAGAAGCTTCCAGATGACGTGGAACAGGCCATTGAGGCCGAGTTGGACAAGCCCTTCTCAACCGTGTCGTCTGAGAAAATGGGCAAGGCTGTTCGCATTGAAGATGCCGCGGGGCGGTACATTGAGTTTTGTAAAGGAACCATACCGTTTGAGATCTTGCTGCGCGGGCTAAAAATCGTTGTTGATTGTGCCAATGGCGCAACCTACCGTGTCGCCCCGGCGGTGTTGGAAGAGTTGGGCGCAGAAGTGATTGTCGTGGGGGCTGAGCCGAATGGTCTGAATATCAATGAGAAGTGTGGATCTACCTATCCGGAATTTGTCGCCGCCGCAGTGATTGAGCATGGCGCCGATATCGGTATCGCCCTGGATGGCGATGGCGACCGTGTGATCATGGTGGATTCAAATGGTGAGGCGGTTAACGGTGATGAACTACTCTACATCATCGCAGCAGACAGGCAGGACAAGGGCCTGCTTCAGGGCGGTGTGATTGGAACCGTCATGAGTAATTTTGGCCTGGAACTGGCACTGAAAAAACGCCAGATCCCATTTATCCGGGCTGCGGTGGGTGACCGGCACGTGCACAAGGCCCTGGTCGGTAATCACTGGGTTCTCGGGGGTGAAGCATCGGGTCATTTGTTGTGTCTGGACAGGACCAGTACGGGTGATGGCATTGTCAGCGCGCTGCAGGTACTCGAGGTTATGGTCGGTAAGGGTAAAAGCCTCGCCGAACTGAAAGCGGATGTGCAGAAGTTCCCTCAAACCATGATCAACGTTCCGGTTAAAGGCAAAGTCTCCAATTTGGAAGATTCCGCCGCGATTAGCGCAGCTGTCCGGTCGGCACAGAATGAGCTGGGCGAAACCGGCAGGGTGATTTTACGCCCGTCAGGTACCGAGCCGTTGGTGCGTGTGACGCTGGAAGGAATGGATGAGTCGTTGGTTAATCGTCTTGCGGCAGAACTTGCAGATGTGGTGCGCACAGAGTTGACTGGCTGAGCCGCCGGGGCCAGATTCTTCTGGCCCGTTTGAGTAAAGCGATAGAGTTTATTCTTTAAAGGTGGCAATCCTGTGCAGCGGTTCTTTGCTGATCACAGGTACTGTCGCCTCATCGGATGGATAGCCAGCAACAATGATCATGTAGGCTCGCTCGTCCTTGGATCGTTTCAGCAGTTTATTCAGAAATTTCATTGGACTGGGCGTGTGAGTCAGGGTTGCGAGGCCTGCCTGGTGCAATGCGCTTATTAAAAAACCACATGAAATTCCGACGGATTCAGACGTGTAATAATTTTTGAGTCGGTTGCCTTGTTCATCGAAACTGAATTTCTTCAGGAAAACAACGATCAGCCAGGGGGCTTTTTCCAGGAATTCCTTGTGCTTGGTGGTGCCCAGTGGTTCGAGTACCTTTAACCACTCATCCGAAGCACGGTGCTCGTAAAACTCTTTTTCTTCCTGCTCCGCTGCCGCCCGCATTTCGCTTTTTAACCCCGGGTTTGATACCGCGACAAAATGCCAGGGCTGCATATTGGCACCACTGGGTGCCGTTCCAGCAGTTTTGAGTGCGTTTTCGATAATTTCACGACTCACCGGGCGGTCTGAAAACTCCCTGACGCTGCGCCGTTTACGAATTTGCTCATAATAGGTCCGCGAATCCTTGAGCATTTTTTCAGGTGTTTTTTCATCGAACCCCAAGGGTTTAAATGGCCAATTCACAATGTTCCGGGCTCCTTAAACGGTTGAAGGTTTACAGGTGATGAAGGTGTTTATCAGTGCTTCAACACGCCTAGCTGCTTGCCCACCTTAACAAAGGCTTCAACGGCACGGTCCAGATGATGTTTTTCATGGGCGGCAGACACCTGTACACGGATGCGTGCTTCACCTTTGGGCACCACCGGGAAGAAAAATCCGATGACGTAAATGCCTTCTTTCAGTAGTTGGGCGGCAAACTCCTGTGCCAGCGGTGCGTCATACAGCATGACCGGCACGATGGGGTGTGTGCCCGGTTTGATGTCAAAACCTGCCGAACTCATCTGGGCTCGAAAATAAGCGGTGCTGCTTTCCAGCTTGTCCCTTAACGCCGTTGAGCCGGACAGCATTTCGAACACCTTGATGGAAGCGGCGACCAATGGCGGGGGCAATGTGTTGGAGAACAGGTACGGACGGGAGCGCTGACGCAACAGGTCGATAATCTCCCGGCGTCCAGTGGTGAAGCCGCCGGAACCGCCGCCGAGGGCCTTGCCCAGGGTCGAAGTGAAAATATCTACTTTATCCATGACGCCATGATGTTCTGCTGAGCCGCGGCCTGTTTTACCCATAAAGCCGGTCGCGTGACTGTCATCAACCATCACGAGGGCATTGTAGCGTTCAGCAAGCGCTGTAATTTCGTCAAGCTTTGCAATATAGCCGTCCATGCTGAACGCACCGTCAGTTGCAATCAGGCGGGTTCGGCAGTTTTGCGTGTCTTGCAGGGCTTTCTCCAACGCCTGCATGTCGCTGTTGGGGTAGCGGTGCCGTTGAGCTTTGCACAAACGTATGCCGTCGATGATCGAGGCGTGGTTCAAAGCATCTGAAATGACGGCATCTTCAGGTCCCAGAAGGGTTTCAAAAAGACCGCCATTGGCATCAAAACACGAGGTATAAAGAATGGTGTCGTCGCAACCGAAAAAATCTGAAATGGTTTTTTCCAGTTGCTTGTGCAAATCCTGTGTGCCGCAGATGAAGCGTACTGACGCAAGTCCGAAACCATGATCATCAAGGGCTTTATGAGCCGCGGCGATCACATCCGCGTTGTCTGCGAGTCCGAGGTAGTTGTTGGCGCAAAAGTTGAGGACTTCCTCACCACTTTGAACCTTGATTTCCACATTTTGTGGTGTTGTGATGACGCGCTCGGTTTTATACAAACCAGCAGAGCGAATTTCATCCAGCGTTTTCTTCAGATAATCCAGCGAAACCATTCAATACTCCTCAGATAGTGCCAGTCCAGTCACAAACAACTTTGCCGCTTTTGCCCTCGCGCATCAGCTGAAACCCGGTCTCGAATTCTTCAATAGGGATATGGTGGGTCATGGCTTTGTGTAAGGGGAAGCCGGTTAGCACCATCTGGGTCATTTTGTACCAGGTTTCGTACATACGCCGGCCATAAATGCCGTGCAACTCAAGGCCCTTGAAAATAATGTCATCCCAGTTGACGCCGGTACCGGCAGGCAACAACCCCAGCAGCGCTACCTGTCCGCCGTTGAACATATGGTGGAGCAGGTCATTGAAAGCGGCAGGTTGTCCTGACATTTCCATGCCGATATCGAAGCCTTCAATTCCCAATTCCTTGACGACACTGGCGACTGATTCGTTTTTGACATTGATGGTGCGTGTGGCCCCCATTTTTCTCGCAAGATCCAGGCGGTAGTCATTCACATCGGTGATGACGATATGACGCGCGCCGACATGCTTGCAAATACCGGCGGCGATAATGCCGATTGGACCGGCACCCGTGATCAATACATCTTCACCGACCAGGTCAAACTGCAAAGCGCAATGGGCGGCGTTGCCGAACGGGTCAAAAAAGGCAGCCAACTCCGGTGCGATTTCATCGGGAATCGGCCACAGGTTGGTCGCGGGAACAACAATATACTCGGCAAAGGCGCCGTTAACATTGACGCCGATGCCAACCGTGTTCGGGCATAAGTGACGCTTGCCCGCACGACAGTTGCGGCAATGTCCGCAAATGATATGGCCTTCCGCAGATACACGGTCGCCTACGTTGTAGCCGGTCACGCCTTCGCCCAGTTCTACAATACGCCCAACGAACTCATGGCCAATAATCAAACCCTGTTTAATGGTTCTTTGTGCCCAGTCATCCCAGTTGTAGATATGCACATCAGTGCCACAGATGGCGGTTTTTTCGACTTTGATCATCACCTCGTTGGTGTTGACGTTTGGTATGGGAACGTCTTCCATCCAAATGCCTTTTGCGGCTTCACGTTTGACCAGCGCGCGCATGGTGCGGGACATGATTACTCCTAATAATGGTAGGTATGACCTGAATCTTGTAATTATACCGGACAGTGCTTCTGCCCGCTCAATTACGCTCCGCCAAATCGGCTGCAATGGCGCTCAGTGCTGTCGCCGCTGTTGTCCTCAAGCTGAATTGGGCCAACGAGCTTAGCGAAGTGGCAGTCGGGTTTATTTCAACCAGTATGGCACCCGCGTTGAGGGCTACAAAAGGCAGCGAGGCAGCGGGTTGCACCAGAGTTGATGTGCCGATTGAAAAGCACACATCACAATCTAGCGCGAACCTGGTAGCGCGATCCATGGCGCCGACAGGCAGTGCTTCGCCAAACCAGACAACATCAGGCCTGGCGAGACCATGCGGGTGATGGGGTGAGCAGGGCGGATTTCCCGGGTTGCGGCTTAGCCAGCTATCGTCTATTGCTTGACCGGTCACGCTGCATTTGGTGCGCAGAATATTGCCGTGCAATTCGATGACGTCGGTTGAGCCTGCCTGTTGGTGCAGGCCATCCACGTTTTGTGTGATCAGTTGAAAGGTCTCAAAAAACTGCGCCATTTTCACCAGCGCGGCATGTCCGGCATGCGGGCTGACCTGGCGAATCGTGTGACGGCGGTCGGCATACCAGTCCCAGACGATTTGCGGGTGATCTTCAAACGCCTCCGGGGTTGCCAGATCTTCTGGCTGAAACTTCTCCCACAAGCCGGTTTGCGCATCACGAAACGTGGGAACGCCACTCTCGGCAGACATTCCCGCGCCAGTGAGCACAACGGCTTTTTTGGCGTTTTTAAGGGCGTGTATCAATTCAGTGGGTATTTCCATTTGGCTGTTGCTCATCTTCAGTGGTCGGGGTTATGGCTAAGTAATGATACTGCGTGTATTCTATCGGGTTCTGTGCGGTTCTTCCGGTCAGTTTTGATCTGCGGTGGGCTGTTAGCGGGCGAGACTGGAAATTCAGCTCTACACCCCCAATATTTCGCAAGGTAAAACGTTACATGAAAGGCAAGGTTTAGATGAAAGGCAAGCTCTTTATCAAGACACACGGTTGTCAGATGAACGAGTACGATTCCGACAAAATGGCGGACGTGCTGGCGGCATCACATGGGTTGGAGTTAACCGACTCAGAGGCCGAGGCCGATGTGATCCTGGTTAACACCTGTTCGATTCGCGAGAAGGCGCAGGAAAAGGTATTTTCGCAACTGGGCCGCTGGAAGAGACTCAAGGCTGATGGTCGCAAGGTCGTGATTGGCGTAGGTGGTTGTGTTGCCAGTCAGGAGGGCGAGGCGATAATCAAGCGAGCGCCATTTGTCGATTTGGTATTTGGTCCGCAAACGCTACACCGGTTGCCTGAGATGATCGATTCTGTTCGAGATACGGGCAAGTCTGCTGTTGATATTTCGTTCCCTGAGATTGAAAAATTCGACAGTTTGCCGGCAGCAGGGGCGAAGGGTCCGAGTGCCTTTGTTTCCATCATGGAAGGTTGCTCCAAGTACTGCACGTTCTGTGTGGTGCCCTATACACGGGGTGAAGAGGTCAGTCGTCCGCTGGATGACGTGGTTGCGGAATGTCTCGGTCTTGCCAGGCAGGGCGTCAAGGAAATCAATCTGTTGGGGCAAAATGTAAACTCCTATGATGGCGAGCTTGATGAAGGCGGCAAGGCGGACCTCGCATTGTTGATTCACTATGTTGCCGCTGTGGATGGTATCGAAAGAATTCGCTTCACAACATCGCACCCGGTGGAGTTTTCAACCAGCCTGATTGAGGCATTTGGTGAGGTTTCAAAGCTGGCCAATTACGTGCATTTGCCAGTGCAAAGCGGCTCCGACCGCGTATTGGCAATGATGAAACGTGGCCATACCGTGCTTGAGTACAAACAAAAAATCAGGCGTTTGCGTGAGCAGCGGCCCGGAATCAGCCTGTCATCAGATTTTATTGTCGGGTTTCCCGGTGAAACCGAGCGTGACTTTGAAGCAACGATGAAACTGATCGCGGATATTAATTTTGATCAGAGTTTCAGTTTTATCTATAGCGCCCGTCCGGGTACGCCGGCAGCGTCTTTGCCGGACGAGACTCCAATGGAAGTCAAAAAGGAACGTCTGTCCCGCTTGCAGGCGCTGATTAACCAACAGGCGCTCGAAATCAGCAAGGCCATGGTGGGCGGTGTAGAACGCATACTGGTTGAAGGCAAGAGCAAAAAATCCCCGCAACAACTTGCCGGGCGTACTGAAAACAACCGGGTCGTGAATTTTGATGGTCACCCGCGTCTAATCGGACAGTTTGTTGACGTCACCATCACAGAGGCTTTGAACAATTCATTACGTGCACGTGTGGTCACCCCCACCGAATCCGCCGGGGTTGCCTGAACCCCATGAGCCAAAGACTAAACCTGGAATTGGAGCCTGCCGACACGGAACGGCTGGCTAATTTGTGCGGTGCATTCGATCAACACTTAAAGCAGATAGAAAGCCGTTTGCAGGTTGATATATTTTGTCGCGGCAACTTGTTTACGGTGCAGGGCGAGTCCCGCCAGGCGCGGGCGGCCAGCCGGTTGCTGAAGCAGTTGTATGTGCTCTCCGAAAACAAGATTTTGACGCCTGAGCTGATCAATCTTCACTTGCAGGATTCGGGGATCGCCGAAATTGCAGAAGCCGACATTGCGGAGTCGCGACCTGACGACATCACCATTATCACCAAACGCGGCGCCATTCATGGCCGCGGGCCCAATCAAAAAAGTTACCTGCGCAACATCAATAAGCACGCTGTAAATTTTGGTATTGGACCAGCTGGTACGGGTAAAACCTATCTTGCTGTTGCCAGTGCTGTGGCGGCATTGCAAGCTGACCATGTGCAGAGGATCGTGCTGGTCAGGCCAGCGGTCGAGGCAGGTGAGCGGCTCGGGTTTCTTCCCGGCGACCTGGCTCAAAAGGTTGACCCTTATTTGCGCCCTCTGTATGACGCGCTCTATGAAATGATAGGTTTTGACCACGTAACAAAATTGATCGACCGCAACGTCATTGAGGTAGCGCCACTGGCATTTATGCGCGGGCGCACTTTGAATGACGCGTTTATCATTTTAGATGAAGCGCAGAACACGACGACGGAACAAATGAAGATGTTTCTGACGCGTACCGGCTTTGGCTCAACTGCCGTCATTACCGGCGATGTCACGCAAATCGATTTACCGAAAAATCAATTATCGGGTTTAAAGCAGGCCGCCAGAATTCTGCGCGATGTAGAGGGTATCAGTTTCAGCTTTTTCAATGCTAACGATGTCGTAAGGCACCCGATGGTACAACGTATTGTGCGTGCTTATGACGCAGCCGATGCTGCTGGAACCACCGATGCCGATTGAGTTGGAAGTTCAGCGCGCGACCACCGCGAAAGCTGTTCCTGATGATGGGCAGTTTGAGCTTTGGGCTGAGGCGGCACTGACTGATAAACCTGCAAGGGTGGGTCTTGGTATCCGTATTGTTGATGAGCAGGAAGCGCAGCGATTCAACCGTGATTACCGCAACAAGGATTACGCTACCAATGTTCTGTCATTCCCGGTTGAACTGCCCGAAGGTCTGCCTGTGGATGTCAGCCAGTCGTTGCTTGGAGACCTGCTGATTTGTGCGCCAGTAGTGGCGCGCGAGGCCGGCGAGCAGCTAAGACCGGAAACAGATCATTGGGCCCACTTAACTATTCACGGTGTTTTGCATTTGTTGGGATATGATCATGAAAAGGCCGATGAGGCCGTGATTATGGAATCACTGGAAACGAAAATCCTTGCAGGTTTGGGGATTTCTGATCCATACCAGGACCTTAGCTGAATATTTATTTTGACTTTAAGGTTAAAATACTCAAAGGCTTCTGGTAAAACAGTTTGTTCAGGGAAGTAAATTACCCTGTTTAAAATAGGGCGCGATGGGCGTCGTCAACTAAATCATTATGAGCGAAGATCAATCGAGTAGCGGTTCCGGGCGCAATACCTGGATGGGGCGCATGGCTAAAGTGTTTACATCCGAACCCCGGGATCGTGAAGAACTAATAGAACTGATAAACGAATCCTGTGAGAAGGGTATTCTGGACGCCGAGGCTTTTGCCATGATCGAAGGCGCTCTTGCGGTATCGGAGATGCAGGTTCGTGATGCAATGGTGCCACGTTCTCATATGGTCGTGATTCCTGTGGAGCTGCCTTTGGAAGAGTTTCTTCCAAAGGTACTCGAGTCCGGCCACTCGCGTTTCCCTGTTATTGGTGAAGACCGTGATGAGGTGGAGGGCATATTGCTCGCCAAGGACTTGTTGCGCTACTACGCGGAAGGAAGCGGCCCGTTGAACCTCAAAGCGCTGGTCAGACCGGCAGTTGTGATCCCCGAGAGCAAGCGCCTGAATATACTGTTAAAGGATTTTCGCGCCAGCCGCAATCACATGGCCATCGTAGTGGATGAATATGGCGGTGTTTCAGGTCTCATCACCATTGAGGATGTGCTTGAAGAGATCGTTGGTGAAATTGATGACGAACATGATGAGGAAGAAGAAGCCTCCATCAGGTCTCTGGGCAATAACACATATCAAATTAACGCATTGGCAAGTGTTGAAGATTTTGATGAGACTTTTGTATGTGAATTCAGCAACGAGGGATACGATACGGTTGGCGGGTTGTTGCTGGCTGAGTTTGGCCGCGTGCCGGAGCGTGGTGAAGATGTAGTTCTGGCGGAGCGGTTCCAGTTTCGGGTGACCTCTGCCGATAACCGACGCATCATCATGTTGGAAATGAATGACCTTAACGCGGAGTAACCCGCTTCATGTAAAAGCGCGCACTTGTCTGCCGCATTATTTCGTGTGGTTATTTTGCGTCGCCCTGCTGGCCTGGTCCCACGCGGCTTTTGCCGCCCGGGACATGGATGTCCCTGAGTTGCCGACAGAAGGCTCAGAAGCCTGGTTGGTTACCTTCGGACCCGGTGACATTTATTGGGAACGTTTTGGTCACAATGCAATTTGGTTGAGAGAGCCTGCCGCTGGTTTGGACCACACTTTCAACTTTGGCTATTTTGATTTTGATCAGGAAAATTTCTTTCTACGCTTTATGCGTGGCCGGATGCTGTATTTCTCGGTTGCGCAACCCGCGGCACGAGAGTTCGCGTTTTATCAACAGGCCGACCGGAGTATCAGGCTGCAAAAAATCAGGCTGACGCCCCTCCAATACCAAAATTTAAGAGATTATCTGCTCACCGAAATCATGCCGGAAAACCGCGATTACCGTTATGACTATTATCTGAACAATTGCTCAACCCGAATTCGTGATGCGCTGGATATTGCGCTTGATGGCGCGCTATCTGCCCGCACTAAAGTAAGTCCGGCCGAATTGAATTTTCGTGACCAGACCCGCCGTTTGACGCAAATGCAATTCTGGTACTACCTGGGACTGGAGTTGGGTCTTGGGTTACCTGTCGATCGGGCCGTGACACGGTGGGACGAGATGTTTGTGCCGATGGTGGTGGCGGATGAGATGGCTGCCATGTCGTCCGCGAGTTCTTTCGATGGAAGTCCGTTGGTCGAAGTTGACCAGCTGTTGTTTCAGTCTGCAGCACCCACGCCCGCAGTCGCGCCAGCCACTATCTGGTTCCGTTATTTGCTGTTGGGATTGCTGGTTGTTGGTATCGCCTGGCTAAGCGGTCGGTTCATGCCGCCAGTCTGGGTGGTTGGTCTGTGTCACAGTTGGGTGCTGGTTAGTGTGACCGGCGGCTTGGTTCTGGCGGCTTTGTGGTTGTTGACCGATCATGAAGTGACACGGCCCAATGCCAATCTGCTGCTGCTAAACCCTCTGTTTCTATTGGCCTTGTGGCCGGCATTGCGACGCATAGGCGCGCTGATCATGCTGGGTGGCGTGGTCGCCGGGTTAGTGTTGCTGATATTGCCCGTGCACCAAAACAACCTCGATGTGATTGCTCTGTTGGCACCGGTTAATCTGGCTGTCGCTGTGGTTTATTTAAAGATGGCGCGCGGGGCTTCCAAACTGTAGTAAAACTGCACATAAAAGCGCCGTAAACAGGTTGTGCCAGGCTTTAATCAATCCGCCTGTCGCAGGGTCTCAATGTGAATACGCTGGTCAATAACAGACACGGTGATTAACCGGTCGTATTCTGATTCACCCATATCATCAATTGTACAATCGCATAATATACGCGCCAGTTCCGGGATGGTGTTGCTGTGTCCGACGACGAGTGAATTGTGTTGTTGACTCAATAATATGTTGGCAAATTCAGTTTGGTTTTTCGGGTCGTAGACTCTCAGTTCAAGACCGGATTTTGAAAGCAGCGGTGCGGCAGTGTCGCGGGTGCGTTTGTAATTGCTCGACCAGATGACCTCGATGTTTTTGTCGAGCAACCAGTTGGCGAGTTTTTCGGAGCGGGTTTTGCCTGCAGCAGTTAACCCGGGGTCGCTACTGTCGTCGGTTTGTTTTTCGGCGTGGCGGACAAGGTAAAGCGTGTGGCGGTTGTCGGTTTCTGCCACGCAGGCGTTGCTGTAGATGCAACAAATCAGTAGGCATAACAGAATTCGGGGCTGCATTCAGTCTCCTAATTGTGTCAGCAGTTCGGCCTGATGTTCCTGAATCAGCGGCTCAATGACCATATCGAGATTGCCGTTGAGCAGTTCTTCCAGTTTGTACAGTGTCAGAGTAATTCTGTGATCGGTTACGCGTCCCTGTGGAAAATTGTAGGTGCGAATACGTTGCGAGCGGTCCCCGGAACCCACCTGTAGTTTTCTGTTTTCTGCTTGCTCACGTGCCTGTTCGGCTTTTTCTTTTTCCAGCAAGCGCGCGCTTAGCAACGAAAGGGCGCGAGCCTTGTTTTTATGTTGCGAGCGTTCATCCTGACATTCGACCACCAGGCCTGATGGTAAATGCGTGATACGAATTGCCGAGTCGGTGGTGTTGACGTGCTGGCCGCCCGCGCCAGATGCGCGAAAGGTATCAATCTTGAGATCAGAAGTCTGGATATCAACACCTTCAATGCTTGCGCTTTCAGGCAGGATTGCTACGGTGCAGGCCGAAGTATGTATGCGGCCTTGAGACTCGGTTTCCGGAACCCGCTGCACGCGATGTGTGCCGGATTCAAATTTGAACCGGGAGTAGGCACCGTGGCCAATGATACGCGCGATGATTTCCTTGTAGCCGCCGTGGTCGCCATTGCTGGTGTTAATAACCTCAATTTGCCACTTGCTGTTCTCGACGTAACGCTGATACATACGGAACAGATCACCGGCGAACAGGGCTGCTTCGTCACCGCCAGTTCCAGCCCGTATTTCCAGGAAAATATTGTTATCGTCATCGGGGTCTTTTGGGAGTAGCAGAATATTCAGCTGTTGTTCGAGGACTTGCTGAGTTTCGGTAGCGCTGGCCAACTCCTCGCGGGCCAGTTCCTGCATTTCAGCGTCCTGACCTTTGAGCAAACTCTGTGCTTCTTCAATCGACTGAGCAGCCTGTTGCCATTTTCCCCAGGTTGTTACAACGGGTTCCAGTTGCGCGTACTCGACGGATAGATCCCGAAACTTGTTTTGGTCGGCCATGACCTCCTGTGTAGACAAGAGCATGGCGATTTCTTCATGTCGATCCTGAGCCTGGTGCAAACGTCCGTGAATTGATGGCAGCAGGCTCACTTGGTATCTTCTGGTTCAAACAGACGATTAGCTACTTTCAGCAGCTCATCATCCTGCTCTTCTGCGGCCTCGCGTAAGCGTGTGCTGGGTAAGTGCAGGATTCGCTTGGCGAGAGTATTTGCCAACTGGGTGATTACTTGTTCAGGGTCCTGGCCAGCATTGATTTTGCGCAGTGCTTTGGCGACCAGTTCTTCACTGTTCTTGCGAGCATGCTTGTGCATGTTTTGCAGGTAAACAGCAGCTCTTGCGCTATTTAACCAACGCATAAATTCGTTGACTGCGTCGTTAACATCGCCGGTGGCTGCCTCAGCCGCCTCACTGCGCTTGGAAAGGTTCTTGTCGACCACTTTTTGCAGATCGTCAATGGTGTAGAGGAACACATTACCCAATTTGCCCACATCGGGATGTATATCCCTCGGTACAGCAATATCGACCAGGAACATGGGCTGGTTTCTGCGTTGTTTGAGCGCTGCCTTGATCGGCTCTACGTGGATAACCGGCTCCGGGCTGGCTGTGGAGCTGATCACGATGTCGGCTTTATGCAAAACGCTTGGTAACTCTGTCAGAGCAACGGCGTGCGCGCCGAATTCTTCAGCCACTTCAGTAGCACGGTCAAGGCTGCGGTTGGCAACAATAAGGCTGGAAACGCCTTTGTCATGCAAGTGACGGCCACATAGCTCAATCATTTCACCGGCACCCACCAGGACTACGGTCTTGCTTGTCAGGTCTCCGAATATTTGTTTGGCCAGCATCACCGTTGTGTAAGCCACCGATACCGGGTGTTCACCGATGCCGGTTTTGCTGCGAATGCGTTTGCCGGTGGCGAAAGCATGTTGAAATAAACGATCCAGGACTTTGCCGGCGCCACCTGCTTCGCGGGCCATTTGCCATGAATCCTTGAGCTGGCCAACGATTTGCGATTCGCCGAGAACCAGTGATTCCAGCCCTCCCGCTACCCTGAAAAGGTGCCGGACAGCCAGTTCACGCTCACGCACATAACAATGCTCGTCCATTTCAGCATCGGTTAGGTCACCCATATTTTGCAGCCAGCGGCGTACTTGCTCACGGCTGTGTTTTGGGCCAATGCTGTATATTTCGGTGCGGTTACAAGTGCTGACGACCACCACTTCTTCAACACCGTCCAGTTCATGTAGTTCTTTGACATGCGACGCGTATTCAGTGCGCGCAATGGCGATTTTCTCGCGTGTTTCGAGCGTTGCAGTGTGGTGGCTGATTCCGGTGGTTAGCAGTGGCATGAGTAATGGTTTTTTTAAATGGGGAAAGAATTCTGATGGGCAGTCATGTCAATATCAAGTCCAGAACGGTTTTGGTCCCAGTTATTTGCCCAATTCGCGTCTTTGGACGCTATCGGGGATTGGTTCAATGACTGCAAGCAGTTATCCTTTGGTTTATGAATAATGACTATTGTTTCATGAAAAGGGTGTCGAGCGCGTTTCTTTTCATCATATTTTTTACCATATCGTGTTCATCGGTACAAAAATCAATGCCCCAGCAAGCAAAAGACGGGTTCGCGATACAGTCTGAGCCGCTTGAAAAGGGTGTGCAGGATACCACTTTACGGCCGACAGATCCTGAAGTGATGTATCACGTTTTTTCAGCTGAAGTGATGGGGTCAGAGGGTGATTTTTCTGGTGCTGCGACCGAGTATCTCAAAGCGGCGCTGGTATCAGGTGACCCGGAGATTGCTGAAAGGGCTGTCAGGGTGGCGGTTTCAGCGGGTGAGTGGCAGATGGTCGTGCTGGCATCGGATCGCTGGGCAATGCTGGACCCCAGCAGTTTGGATGCGAGAGAGTTGGCAGCAGGGTCTCGATTACGAGAGGGAGATTATGTTGGGGCTCAGTTTCAGTTGGCGCGGATACTCGAAATGACCGCGACTGACCAGACCTATGGTTGGGGCGTCGTCACCGCGTTGCTCGCGCCTGCGCACGATCAAGGCAGGGCCAATAAGGTGCTGGTCAATTTGTTGAATGATTTTGATAGCGGGTCGAACGTAGGTGCATTGTTTGCCCGTAGTCAGCTTGCGGCGCGTACAGGCGACCTTGAAAAAGCCGCAGAATTTGGTGAAAAAGCGATTGCCCTGGAACCCCGGAACCCGAAGTTATTGGCCTGGTCGGGCAGAGTTGCAGTCCACAACCAGAACCAGCCTCTTGCCTTGAAGCGTTACCGGCAGGCATGGGAGGCAAGCCCGAAAGACCCGCAGGTTGCGATGGCGTATGCAGAACTGCTGAAACGGAATGACGAGGTTGCCGTTGCACAAAAAGTGCTTTCAAGCTTGCCCGATACTCCGGACATGAGATTTGCACGTATTGTTTTTTCACTGGATGCGGGTGACAGAGACACTGCCGAATTGTTGTACGCGGGTTTTTCCGATGCTAACTATCAAGATGCCTCAAATGCGGCTTTTCAAGCGGCACAAAGTGCTGAGTTGCTTGATCTCGGTGCTGAGGCAGTTAACTGGTACAAACAGGTCACGGGCGAACAATCGACGAGGGCGGTTATGCGACAAGCCTTTTTGATTGCCGGTTTCGGTGATGTTGAGCAGGCCCGCAACCTGCTCACGCAATTGCGTAGTCAGACTGACAGCGGGGTCAGGTCTCAAAGTTATCAGGCTGAAGCCCAAATTCTTCAGGAAAGCGGACGCGTTGAACACGCAATGACACTTTTGAATGAAGCTTTGACAGTCCTGCCGGCAGACATGTCAGTCAGATATAACCGGGCATTGCTGGCGGCTCGTTTAAAAAATGTGGAGCTGGCTGAAAGTGATTTGCGCCAAATTATCTCCACAGACCCTGAAAATGCAGCCGCGATTAATGCACTGGGTTATACGCTTGCTGACTTGACTGAGCGTTATGACGAAGCAGAGCAGCTCATATTGAGGGCTTATCAATTACAACCTGAAGACGCTTCTGTCATCGACAGCATGGGTTGGATTTCCTATCGTCTTGGACGCCTGGACGATGCAGAAATATATCTTCGTGAAGCGTGGGAAGTGTCTGCCAATGCCGAGATCGCAGCCCATTTGGGAGAAGTGCTGTGGAGTGGTGGCAAAAAGGAAGAAGCGAGTCTGGTGTGGAGGTCAGGCCTGCAGGTGGATGCTGATAATGAAACTTTGATCGATACGATGCGGCGATTTGGTGAACAGCCTTGAGGACATCCCTATGGTTGCTGGTTCCGTTACTCGTGCTCAGTGCGTGTACTACAGTCTCTGTGAAAGAGCCCGTTACCGCTGATCACGCGGCCTACCAGGTGCGTGCTGACATGCTGGGCGGTATTTCTGAGTGGAGTCTGTCTGGCAAGATCTCACTCGATGACGGCAATCAGGGCGGCAGCGGCAAGTTGCAATGGCTCGTCCACTCTGAAAATAGTGAAATTGATTTTCATGGCGCACTGGGTCGGGGTGCCTGGCATTTAAAGATAAGTCCCGGCAAGGCGATTCTGAAAGAGTCAAATGGGTCTGAGGAAACTGCTGCAGGTGTCAACGCACTTATCCAGAATAAAATGGGCTGGCCCATACCAGTGGAGGCGTTGCAATGGTGGGTGAGGGGTGTGGCGGCGCCAGGCTTGATTGACGAAATGCAAATTGACGCGGAGGGGCTGTTAATTAGCCTGAGTCAGTTTGGCTGGCGTGTTAATTTCAGTCGATATGACTCAAACGCCGGTGTGGTTTTGCCAGTAAGACTGGATGCCAGGCTGGATGATTACCGCGTAAAACTTGCTATCAGCCGCTGGCAACTGGATTTAAATCATGCCTCCACAAACTGAAAAAATACCATGTTCCTGGCCGGCACCGGCCAAGCTGAATCTGTTTTTGCATATTACCGGCAGACGTTCCGATGGCTACCACGAATTACAAACCCTGTTTCAAATTTTGGATTGGGGAGACGAACTCCGATTTACTGTCACCGATAGTGGACGCATTAACCGGAGTTGTAATGTAGATGGAATCCCACAGGAAGAAGATATTTGTGTGCGCGCGGCACATCTGCTTAAAGATCGGTGCGGCGTACGAGAAGGTGTTGATATCGAATTGACCAAACGCATCCCCATGGGCGCAGGTCTTGGGGGAGGCAGTTCGGATGCGGCAACGGTATTGGTTGCGCTCAATCAGCTGTGGTCCTGTGGTATTAAACAACAAGAGCTCGCTGACATTGGGTTGGAGCTGGGTGCCGATGTGCCGGTGTTTGTGCATGGGCACAGCGCGTGGGCTGAAGGTCGGGGTGAAAAATTACAGGTAGTGGCGCTGGGTCGAAGGTATTATGTGCTGGTATTTCCGGAAATCAGTATTTCTACCGCAAAAGTTTTTGCCCACCCGTTGCTTAAGCGGGATTCAACGCCGGTTACGATGTCTGAAAGCAACCTGGGGCCCGGTCGGAACGATTGCGAAGAGGTTGTTTTGGTGATGTATCCGGAGCTACAAAGTCTGTTGAAGGATATGCGCGAATGGGGTCAGCCATATATGAGTGGCACTGGCAGCACATTTTTTTTATCATTTGATGACAAAAAAACTGCAATCGAAGCAGCAAGCGAATTAGAATGCCGATATAATGTCCGCCCTGTCAGTGGGGTAGACAGGTCGGCTTTGTTGAATAACTTGTTCGCATGTCGATGATTATTTAAAGTTTAAAACGATTGGGACGTGGCCAAGTTGGTTAAGGCACGGGGTTTTGATCCCCGCATTCGCAGGTTCGAGTCCTGCCGTCCCAGCCATTTTTTTACGCAATAAACAATTTAGCCCAGGAATAATGAACCAGTGGCCAGCCCTTCCCTGATGGTATTTACAGGTAACGCCAATCTCAAGTTGGCGAATGATATTGCGCGTGAACTGGGTGTTCCTATGGGCAAAGCCCTGGTAGATCGCTTCAGTGACGGTGAGGTGGCAGTTGAGATCATGGAGAACATCCGTGGTCGCGATATCTATTTAATTCAATCAACTTGTGCACCAACGGCAGACAACTTTATCGAGTTACTGGTCATGGTGGATGCTTTGAAACGAGCCTCAGCGGCCCGCGTAACTGCAGTAATCCCCTATTTTGGATATGCCCGCCAGGATCGGCGTCCCCGTTCTGCCCGTGTGCCGATTACCGCGAAGGTCGCGGCAAAAATGATCAGCGCTGTGGGCACAGACCGCGTGGTCACCATCGATTTACATGCCGACCAGATTCAGGGGTTCTTTGATATACCCGTGGATAATGTTTATGCCTCGCCGTTAACGCTGGCAGATATCTGGCAGCACCAGAATGGCGAAGACCTGGTGGTTGTTTCCCCTGATGTGGGCGGCGTTGTTCGTGCCAGGGCTATTGCAAAACGCCTTGATGTGGAACTGGCGATCATCGACAAACGCAGGCCTCGCGCCAATGTTGCCAAGGTGATGAATATCATTGGTGATATTAAAGGTAAAAGCTGCGTGATGGTCGATGACATGGTTGATACCGCTGGTACGTTGTGTGCTGCTGCCGGCGCACTGAAAGACCAGGGTGCCCTTCGTGTTGTGGCATATTGTGTGCATCCCGTGTTATCCGGGCCGGCCATTGAAAACCTCACCAATTCCCAGTTGGATGAGCTGGTTGTTACCGATACCATTCCGTTAAGTGAGGCAGCGCGCAATTGCGGCAAAATCCGCCAGTTGAGTGTGGCCCAAATGCTGGCAGAAACCATTCGTCGTATGGCACAGGGTGAGTCAGTCAGTTCATTGTATGTAGACTGATCAGGGTAAAGTTGTTTGGCTGCTGACCTGTCAGCCGAATCTGGTGTTTCGTCTAAATCCCGTCATGTATTTTCTGCCGCCATCGTTTCCGGTGGTATTGTTGATTCACTAAGTTTTTGAATTTTATTTCAATATGTATTGCATCGACCCATGGTGCATACGGTATAATGCCCGGCTTGATTTTTTGCGCTGTCTCTGGTCGCGGGGGCAGATGAATCGCCGTTTTAACGGCTTGTTTTGTGTCCGCTCAGGCGTTTTTGAGTTGGGGCAAATGTATATTTTGAGGAATACCATGACTGAATCAAACGTTATCCACGCGGAAATCCGTGAAGATGTAGGGAAAGGTGCGAGCCGCCGCCTGCGTCATCAGGGCAAAATTCCTGCGGTACTTTATGGTGGTCAGCGAGCTCCGACTACTCTCACCATTGAACACGGCCCTTTGATGCATGCCGCTGAAACTGAGTCCTTTTACTCCAGTATCCTGGAGATTCAGGTCAGTGACGGACGCACTCAAAAAGTGGTTGTTCGTGACGTGCATCACCATCCTTATAAATTAGCGATCATGCACCTCGACTTTATGCGTGTTTCTGATAAAGAAGTTCTTCGCATGTCTGTTCCTATCCACTATACGGGTGAAGAAGAGTCAGAAGCCGGCAAGACATCCGGTGTGATCATTCAGCACTTGATGACGGAAGTCGAAATTGCGGCTCTGCCAGCAAATCTGCCCGAATTCCTCGACGTGGATCTTTCAGACCTAGATGCCGGCGGCGTGATCATGTTGTCCGATATCAAGCTTCCTGAAGGCGTTAGCATTCCGGCACTGTCTGGCGATACAGATGGCGACACGATGATTGCCAACACGTCTCACATTAAGGAATCTCAGGGTACTGGCGCAGCTGCTGAAGCTGAAGCTGAAGCTGCTGAAGCGGGTGAAGAAGTCGCAGAAGTTCGCACGATAGCGGAAGAATCTGCTGACGAAGAAGACGGTCAGGATTCATAACCGGAGACGAAATTGTCCGGAACGTTCCTGATAGTTGGTCTCGGTAATCCGGGAACCCAATATAGCCAAACCCGGCACAATGCCGGGTTTTGGTTTTTGGATGCCTTGCAAAAGCAAGGCGGCATGGGCGGTGTCGATGCCGGGTTTCGGTTACAAACAAAGGTGTCGGCAGAGATTTGCCGCATTCGTCTGCACGGCAGGGATTGCATTTTTGCGAAACCAACCGTTTTTATGAATCACAGTGGTCAATCTGTCCGGGCGATAGTCGATTATTACCAGGTAGATGTTGAAAACCTTTTGGTTGCTTACGATGATCTGGATCTTCCGGCAGGCACGGTCCGCTTGAAGAAAGGTGGGGGTCATGGCGGTCATAATGGTATGCGGGATATTTTCCGACACATGGATAACACAGGTTTTTTGCGGTTACGTATCGGTATCGGTCATCCCGGTTTCAAAGATGCCGTGACCTCGTACGTGTTGAGTCGGCCCCCGGCGGATCAGGAAAGACTGATTTTGCACTCCATTGGAGATGCGCTTGTGGTCATGCCTGACTTGTTGGCGGGTAATGTTTCAAAAGCCACTAAAGAATTGCACACCGGTGATGGTTCACCGGCTAATTGAATTGGGTATAAATCATGGGATTTAAATGTGGAATTGTTGGTTTGCCGAATGTTGGTAAGTCCACCTTGTTCAATGCGCTCACGGAGTCCGTTATTGCGGCGGAAAACTATCCGTTTTGTACAATTGATCCAAACGTCGGCATAGTGCCGGTGCCCGATTTGCGCCTCCATGTGTTGGCGGACATTGTGAAGCCGGAGCGAATTCTGCCGACGACGATGGAGTTTGTAGATATTGCCGGCCTCGTTGAGGGTGCCTCGAAAGGTGAGGGGTTGGGTAACAAGTTTTTGTCGCACATCAGGGAAACAGACGCTATTGCACACGTTGTGCGCTGTTTTGAGAATGATGATGTGGTGCATGTTTCGGGTGGTGTAAATCCGGTCTCAGATATTGAAGTCATCAATACTGAGTTGGCGCTATCAGATATGGACACGGTAGAACGCGCCCTTCAGAGGGTTGAAAAGCAAACGCGCAGTGGAGACAAGGCCATGGTCGCCCGCGCTGCTTTGCTCACAAAGGTTTTGAACAGTCTGAATGAAACTGGAAGTGTCAGAAATCTGGACCTGGACAAAGAACAAAAGAAGTTGGTCAAAGACATGCAGCTTTTGACCATGAAGCCGGTAGTGTACATTGCCAATGTTGCTGAAGACGGCTTTGAAAATAACCCGTTACTCGATCAGGTGCGGGCGTTTGCGAGTGGTGACAACGCCGAGGTTGTGCCTGTTTGTGCGGCGATTGAAGCCGAGGTTTCGCAGTTGGAAAGTGAAGATCGCCAAGAGTTTTTGGCAGCGCTCGGCTTAAAGGAATCTGGTTTGGCCGGTGTTATTCGTGCGGGTTACGGCTTGCTGGACCTGTTGACGTTTTTCACCGCGGGTGTGAAAGAGGTTCGGGCATGGACAGTAACCAAGGGCGCAACAGCACCCAATGCTGCCGGAAAGATTCATACTGACTTTGAGCGGGGCTTTATTCGCGCTGAAGTTACTGCTTATGATGATTTTGTCGGTTGCAATGGCGAGCAGGGAGCCAAGGAAGCCGGCAAATTACGGCTCGAGGGTAAGGACTACATCACTAAAGAAGGTGATGTAATGCATTTCCGGTTTAATGTTTAAAAAAAGCGTCTTTTTTTTCGGCTGGCGGCATAGCGGCGATTTTATTCGACTTAATCAATAGCTATGTGTTGACACTTAAAGTTAGCTAAGAGAAAATAGGCGGCTTGCTCTATGGAGGGGTACTCAAGCGGTCAACGAGGGCAGACTGTAAATCTGCTGGCTATGCCTTCGGAGGTTCGAATCCTCCCCCCTCCACCATCTTTGAATGGTAAAAAAGCTGGGATTGGGCTTGGGTTTGAAACCAAGCGGGTGTAGTTCAATGGTAGAACCTCAGCCTTCCAAGCTGATTATGTGGGTTCGATCCCCATCACCCGCTCCAAACCTTTCAGTTTGGTAGGTGAAGAGCTTGAAATAGTGTAGCCGGGTTGCAGCTTTTGATTTGGCCCACATAGCTCAGGTGGTAGAGCACTCCCTTGGTAAGGGAGAGGTCACTGGTTCGAGTCCAGTTGTGGGCACCACATTTTTAATAGCGTAGTGATTAACTTACAATTTAACAGCGGTAGTTTTTGGAGACGGGCATGTCCAAGGAAAAATTTGAAAGAACAAAACCCCATGTAAACGTGGGAACAATTGGTCACGTTGATCATGGTAAGACGACGCTGACAGCAGCGTTGACAAAAATATGTGCTGAAGCTCGTGGTGGGGCTTTCATCGCTTATGATCAGATCGACAACGCACCGGAAGAGCGCGAACGTGGTATCACGATTGCGACAGCGCACGTTGAATATGAATCGGAAACCCGTCATTACGCACACGTAGATTGTCCGGGACATGCTGATTATGTGAAGAACATGATCACCGGCGCGGCCCAGATGGATGGCGCTATTCTGGTGGTATCAGCGGCCGATGGCCCGATGCCTCAGACACGTGAGCACATCCTGTTGGCGCGTCAGGTAGGTGTACCTTACATCATGGTATACATGAACAAAGCCGACCAGGTTGATGACGAAGAGTTGTTGGAGTTGGTTGATATGGAAATCCGTGAGCTGTTGAGCTCGTACGATTTCCCTGGTGATGATGTTCCAATCATCACAGGTTCAGCCCTGAAGGCGTTGGAAGGTGATACATCTGACATCGGCGTTCCATCTATTTTGAAGCTGGTTGAGGCGATGGATGACTATTTTCCACAGCCAGTGCGTGACACCGACAAGCCGTTCCTGTTACCGATTGAGGATGTATTCTCAATTTCAGGTCGCGGTACGGTTGTAACCGGTCGTGTAGAACGTGGTGTCGTCAAAGTAGGCGAAGAAATTGAAATCGTTGGTATCAAGGACACGATCAAGACAACCTGTACGGGTGTTGAGATGTTCCGCAAGTTGCTGGACGAAGGTCGTGCCGGTGATAACGTAGGTGTATTGCTGCGTGGTATCAAACGTGAAGATGTAGAGCGTGGTCAGGTTTTGGCGCATAAAGGCACCATTAACCCGCACACCAAGTTTGAAGCTGAGGTGTACATTCTGTCGAAAGACGAGGGTGGACGTCACACGCCGTTTTTCAAGGGCTATCGTCCGCAGTTTTACTTCCGTACGACGGATGTAACGGGTGCGTGTGAGTTGCCTGAAGGTGTAGAAATGGTAATGCCTGGGGACAATGTCCAGATGAAGGTAGAACTGATCGCACCGATTGCGATGGAAGAAGGCCTGCGATTCGCAATTCGCGAAGGTGGCCGCACCGTTGGTGCTGGCGTTGTCGCCAAGATCTTTGAATAAGGCAAATTAGATATTTGTCGATTTGCGGAAAGCTGGCGACCCCAGGGTTAGCCAGCTTTCTGGTGTGAAGCAGTACTGAAAGGCCAGTAGCTCAACTGGCAGAGCAGCGGTCTCCAAAACCGCAGGTTGGGGGTTCGAGTCCCTCCTGGCCTGCCAATACTGCAAGTTAGGGTTAAACAGCGATTAATTGATCGGTTGTAACAGTTAGAACAGAAACGGGTAAAGCGACAGAACATGAACAGCAAAGTAGAAGATAGCAAGTCGGCATTTGCAGATACACTGTTGTTGTTGGTATCAGTCATCATGCTTCTTGGTGGAATCACCGCTTATTATTACTATCAGGAATTAGCGATAACGCCGGTACGGGTCGCAATATTGCTTGTTGTGATTGCGCTGGCATCCTGGGTGGCGTCGCTTTCACAAAAAGGCGGTGCGTTTTTCCGCTTTATCAAAGAAGCCGATATTGAAAGACGTAAAGTGGTATGGCCAACTCACCAGGAAGCGGTGCAAACATCGCTCATGGTCATCGTCGTGGTAATTATTATTTCTCTGTTCCTGGCAAGTGTTGACTGGATGATCGGCGCTGCGGTTCGTAGCTTATTAACCGGAGGCAGTTGATCATGAGCAAACGCTGGTATGTGATACATGCGTTTTCAGGTTTTGAAAAGCAAGTGCAGCGATCTATGACTGAGCGCATTGCACGAGCTGGAATGGAAGATATGTTCGGCGACATACTTGTGCCGACTGAAGAAGTGGTCGAAATGAAGGGTGGTCAAAAACGCCGTTCCGACCGCAAGTTTTTCCCTGGCTATGTGCTGGTGGAAATGGAAATGAATGACGAAACCTGGCACTTGGTAAAAGAAGTACCAAAAGTGATGGGTTTCATCGGTGGCACGTCTGATAACCCTGCGCCGATTACAGAAAAAGAAGCCAACACCATTCTGAGCCGTGTTCAGGAAGGCGTTGACAAGCCGCGGCCGAAAATACTGTTTGAGCCGGGTGAAATGGTGCGTGTAATTGATGGACCATTTAATGACTTCAACGGAACCGTTGAAGAAGTAAATTATGAGAAAAGCCGCCTGCGTGTGGCGGTGCTTATTTTTGGGCGGTCTACGCCGGTGGAGCTAGATTTTCACCAGGTTGAGAAAGCCTGATTTATTGATATACCGTCAATGTAATACATATTGGCGAAATTAAAACTGGCAGCAATGAATCATTTGGGTTCAAAACTGCCATAACACAGACGGGGAGCCTTGCTACTGGTTAGCGGGCGGTTGAACCCGAGGAGTAATACATGGCTAAGAAAGTCACAGCGTATATTAAGCTGCAAGTAAAGGCAGGACAGGCTAATCCTAGTCCTCCAGTTGGTCCGGCGCTTGGACAGCATGGTGTAAACATCATGGAGTTCTGCAAGGCGTTTAATGCACAGACACAAAAAACCGAGCCGGGTCTTCCTTTGCCGGTTGTGATCACTGTGTACGCTGATCGCAGCTTCACTTTTATCACCAAAACACCTCCGGCAGCAATTTTGTTGAAAAAGGCTGCAGGCATTCCTAAAGGCAGTGGTGAACCGAATACCAAAAAGGTAGGTACGGTGACTCGCGCGCAATTAGAAGAAATCGCTAAGGCAAAAGAGCCTGATTTGACTGCAGCTTCTATGGATGCTGCTGTTCGTACCATCGCGGGTTCAGCTCGTAGCATGGGCCTAAACGTGGAAGGGGTTTAGAGATGGCTAAAGTAACCAAGCGTACCAAAGCGATCCGTGAGCAGGTTGAGATCGGAAAAGTCTACGCAATTGCAGAAGCGCTTGAGCTTCTGAAGAAAGTAAGCAACCTCAAATTTACAGAGTCTGTAGATGTTGCGGTCAGGTTGGGTGTTGATCCCAGAAAATCAGACCAGAACGTACGTGGTTCAACGGTATTGCCCAATGGAACAGGTAAAACTGTTCGGGTTGCCGTGTTCACACAGGGCGACAATGTTGAAAAAGCATTGGAAGCTGGTGCTGATGTAGTTGGTATGGATGACCTTCACGATCAGATTAAGGGTGGTGATATGGCGTTTGACGTGGTCATTGCTACACCTGATGCCATGCGAGTTGTGGGCAAGTTGGGCCAGGTTCTGGGTCCCAGAGGACTGATGCCGAATCCAAAAGTTGGAACGGTTGCGACCGATGTTGCAGCAGCAGTTCAGAATGCCAAAGCTGGTCAGGTTCGCTTCAGAACAGACAAGGGCGGCATCATCCACAGCACAATTGGTAAATCCAGTTTTGAAGTTGACGCTTTGACAGACAACCTCCATGCATTGTTGGTTGATTTGGTGAAGTTGAAACCGGCGAGTGCTAAAGGCCAGTACCTTAAGAGGGTTTCAGTATCAACCACCATGGGCCCCGGCCTTGTGATTGATCACCTGGCTATTAAGCTTTAAGAATTTTGCCAGCTAACGCTGGTGGAAAGGCGGGCTGAATCCAGTAGCGCTGTTTTTGAGTTTTAAGAACAGTTCGCTGGATGTAGGCCGTCGGAGACCGTAGGTATCAAATTACTGGTTATTTCAGCAGTTTGATTTAAGCGTGTTCCAGGAAACTGGTCACTGCCTGCGCAGATGGTGAAGCCCCCGCTTCTCAATCGGGTTTGTAGAAGCACGATTTAGAAGCGGGGTAGTCACTGAAGGACCAATGTTGGTCCTGTGATATTTACGAAAGTGAATATCATGAGTCGTTATTCGTGCCGGGTAACCGGTAATTTGACTCTTGGAGGTATCAAATGGCTCTTAGTATTGAGCAGAAAAAAGCAGTGGTTGCGGAAATGGCAGAAGTTGCCAAAAACGCGCTGGCTGTAGTGGCGGCAGAGTATCGCGGCTTAACCGTTGATGAATTGACAGATTTGCGTGTTAAAGCACGTGAAAGTGGCGTTTATCTTAAGGTAGCCAAAAATACGCTGGTTCGTCGGGCTGTAGAAGGTACCGAGTTTGAATGCATGCAGGAAGGCCTTTCGGGCCCACTGCTCTTGGCTTTCAGTATGGAAGATCCAGGTGCTGCTGCGCGTCTTGTCAAAGACTATGTTAAGTCTAATGACAAACTCATTACAAAGCTGTTCGCAGTGGGTGGGGAGGTTTACGACGCCTCTGAACTGGAACGTTTATCCAGCTTGCCTACATACGACCAGTCTATTGCAATGTTGATGGGCGTAATGAAAGCACCGATCGAGAAGTTTGTCCGTACTTTGGCTGAACCGCATACCAAACTGGTTCGTAGTTTTGCTGCTGTTCGTGATGCAAAACAAGCTGCCTGAAATAATTTAACTAACCCCCGGTAACCGTATGGTTGCCATAATCTAGACTTAGGAGAGACGACAATGGCCGTTTCAAAAGACGATATTTTAGAAGCAGTATCTAACATGAGCGTGATGGACGTAGTTGAACTGATCAGCGCTATGGAAGAAAAGTTCGGTGTATCTGCTGCGGCGCCTGTAGCTGTTGCTGCTGGCCCGGCTGCTGGCGGTGACGCTGCGGCTGCTGAAGAGCAGTCAGAGTTCGATGTGGTTCTGACCGCGTTTGGCACTAGCAAGGTTCCAGTTATTAAAGCTGTTCGCGAAATCACCGGTTTAGGCCTTAAAGAAGCCAAAGACCTGGTTGAAGGTGTTCCAGCTAGCGTTAAGGAAGGTGTTTCTGCTGACGAAGCAGCGGACCTGAAGAAGAAGCTCGAAGAGGTAGGTGCTACCGTCGAGGTTAAGTAAATCAAGAATTTTGATTTACTAGAAGTAAGAAGGAATTGGCTGGGGATTTGCGTCCCCGGCCTGTTCCTGTTTGTCATTCGATGACGCGACCATTGCCCGGGTCGCACAGAGGCGGTTGGTAACATGAATTACTCATTTACTGAGAAAAAGCGTATCCGTAAGGATTTTGGAAAGAGACAGTCGGTACTTGAAGTGCCTAACCTGTTACAAACCCAAATCAAGTCCTATGCGGAATTTCTGCAGTTGGAAACAATAACGGATGAACGACGCGAGCGTGGCCTTCACGGTGCGTTGAAGTCGGTTTTTCCGATTATTTCCTATTCCCGTAATGCTGCTCTTGAGTATGTCAGCTACAAGCTTGGGAACGTGCCTTTTAATGTCCGGGAATGCAAACTTCGCGGCATGACTTACGCGGCTCCATTGCGCGTGAAAGTTCGCTTGGTCATTTATGACAAGGAAAGCTCTGCAAAAGTTAAGCCTGTTAAGTATGTGAAAGAGCAGGAAGTCTATATGGGCGATTTACCGCTCATGACTGATACCGGCACTTTTGTAATTAACGGTACCGAGCGTGTAATCGTTTCGCAGTTACACCGTTCGCCGGGTGTTTTCTTCGATCATGACAAGGGCAAAACCCATTCAAGCGGTAAGCTTTTGTTCTCTGCTCGTGTAATTCCGTATCGTGGCTCATGGTTGGATTTTGAGTTTGATCCTAAAGACGGTATTTTTACCCGAATTGACAGACGTCGAAAGTTACCAGTAACCGTATTGCTTCGTGCATTGGGCATGAACAATGAAGAAATTTTAGACACCTTTTTTGAAACCAGCGGTGTCACGCTGCTTAAAGAAGGTGCAAAACTTGAGTTGATTCCAGAGCGCTTGCGCGGAGAATCGGCTCTGGTTGATATTGTCGACAAAAAAGGCGAAGTCATTGTTGCGACCGGTAAACGTATCACCGCGCGACATGTGAAATTGATTGAGGCAGCGAACATCAAGTCGTTGCAGGTTCCAGATGACTATCTGCTAACTAAAATCATCGCACATTCATTGGTTGATAAAGAATCCGGCGAGTTGTTGGCGGATGCCAACACAGAAATTACTGAAGAATTGCTTGAGCAGTTGCGCGAAGCAGGTGTGAAGAAATTCGAAGTGTTGTACGTCAATGACCTCGACCAGGGTCCGTACATTTCAAATACGCTGAATATTGACTCTACGACCAATGAACTTGAAGCGCTGGTTGAAATTTACCGCATGATGCGTCCGGGCGAACCACCCACAAAAGAAGCGGCGCAAAATCTCTTCAAAAATCTGTTTTTCACTGAAGAGCGCTACGACTTGTCCGGTGTGGGCAGAATGAAGTTTAACCGTCGGGTTGGCCGCGAAGAAATCACCGGTTCTGGTGTATTGGATCGTGAAGACATACTCGCGGTGCTAAAGGTTCTGATCGACATTCGCAATGGTTCCGGCACAGTTGATGATATTGATCATCTGGGTAACCGGAGAATACGTAGTGTTGGTGAAATGGCCGAAAACGTATTCCGTGTTGGCGTGGTCAGGGTTGAGCGCGCTGTTCGCGAACGGTTATCTGTGGCAGAAAGCGAAGACCTTTCTCCACAGGAACTCATTAATGCCAAGCCGGTTGCCGCTGCAATAAAAGAGTTTTTTGGCTCAAGCCAGCTTAGCCAGTTTATGGATCAGAACAACCCGTTGTCAGAGGTTACTCATAAACGACGTGTTTCTGCGCTTGGACCTGGCGGCTTGACCCGTGAACGTGCCGGCTTTGAAGTCCGCGATGTTCACCCGACTCACTACGGCCGTGTGTGCCCAATTGAAACTCCTGAAGGGCCAAACATTGGTTTGATTAATTCGCTGGCTGTTTACGCCAGGACCAATGACTATGGTTTCCTTGAGACGCCGTATCGTAAGGTTGCAAAAGGCAAAGTGACCAACGACGTGGAATATTTGTCTGCGATCGTGGAAGGCGACTTTGTTATCGCCCAGGCGAATGCCGAACTTGATGCTGACGGTAAATTCGTAGATGACTTCATCCCGTGTCGTCATTTAGGTGAATTCACTCTGAAAGAGCCGAGTGAAGTTAGCTATATGGACGTGTCTCCCAAACAGATTGTATCTGTGGCGGCCTCACTGGTACCGTTCCTTGAGCACGATGATGCCAACCGCGCTTTGATGGGATCAAACATGCAGCGTCAGGCTGTACCTACGCTGGTGGCCGAAAAGCCGCTGGTCGGAACAGGTATGGAACGTGTTGTTGCGACTGATTCAGGTGTAACCGCAGTTGCCAAGCGTGGCGGCATTGTTGACCAGGTAGACGCCGGGCGTATCGTTGTTCGCGCCAATGAAGAAGAAGTTCCCGTCGGTGATCCTGGTGTGGACATATATAACCTGGTCAAATATCAGCGCTCTAACCAAAACACCTGCATGAATCAGCGACCGCTGGTGAATGTTGGTGACCTCGTCACAAAGGGCGACGTTTTGGCGGATGGTCCTTCAACGGATTTGGGCGAACTGGCACTTGGTCAGAATATGTTAATCGCCTTCATGCCGTGGAATGGTTACAACTTTGAAGATTCGATTCTGATCTCCGAGCGTGTTGTTGAGGAAGATCGCTTCACCACCATTCACATCGTCGAGTTAACGTGTGTGGCGCGTGATACCAAGTTGGGTTCTGAGGAAATAACCGCAGATATCCCCAATGTTGGCGAGCACAACCTGAACAAACTTGATCAGTCAGGTATTGTTTATATCGGTGCGGAAGTTAAAGCCGGTGACATTCTCGTGGGTAAGGTGACACCTAAAGGCGAGACCCAGTTAACGCCGGAAGAAAAACTGCTGCGCGCCATTTTTGGTGAAAAAGCATCCGATGTGAAAGATACGTCCTTACGTGTTTCATCGGGTACTGACGGTACCGTTATTGATGTGCAGGTCTTTACACGTGACGGCGTCGAAAAAGATGATCGCGCGATTTCAATCGAAAAAGATCAACTACGTCAGGTCAGAAAAGATCTGGATGATCAGTTGCGCATTGTTGAAGGCGCCATCTATCAGAGGCTGGAAAACGTGCTTGTCGGCAAAGTAGCTGATAAGGGACCCCGAGGGCTTAAGAAAGGCACCAAGATCACAGCTGAGTATCTTTCAAGTCTGGACACCGATGAGTGGTTCAAGTTACGCATGAAGGATAACGATGCGAACGAATTACTTGAGCAGTTGGCCGACCAGATTAAAGAGCAGCGCACAGTCTTCGATGAAAAGTTTGAAGAAAAGAAGGGCAAAATCACACGTGGTGATGATTTGGCTCCCGGCGTGCTTAAAATGGTCAAGGTTTATATGGCTGTTAAGCGCCGTATTCAGCCGGGTGACAAAATGGCCGGCCGTCATGGTAACAAGGGTGTTATTTCCATGATTGTCCCGCAGGAAGATATGCCTTACATGGAAGACGGTACGCCTGTTGATGTTGTGCTGAATCCATTGGGTGTTCCATCACGTATGAACATTGGACAGGTTTTGGAAACACACTTGGGCTGGGCAGCGAAAGGCCTCGGCCATCGTATTTCAGAGATGCTTGAGCAGAAAGCTAAAACTGACGATGTACGTAAATTCCTGGGCGAGATTTACAACAGTGATCAGGCAGGCCGTGTCAATATGAACAGCTTCTCTGCGGGTGAAATTAAGGAGATGGCAAATAACCTGAAAGCGGGTGTGCCAATGGCAACACCGGTATTTGATGGTGCGCCTGAATCCGAAATTAAACGCCTGCTTGAGTTAGCTGGGCTACCGACTTCCGGTCAGACCACTTTGTACAATGGTCGTACTGGTGACCCATTTGATCGTCCGGTCACCGTTGGTTATATGTATATGCTCAAATTGAACCATCTGGTTGATGACAAGATGCATGCACGTTCAACTGGTCCTTACAGTTTGGTTACACAGCAACCACTTGGCGGTAAAGCGCAGTTTGGTGGTCAGCGATTTGGTGAGATGGAGGTCTGGGCTCTCGAAGCTTATGGTGCCGCCTACACACTGCAGGAAATGTTAACGGTTAAGTCCGATGACGTTTCCGGTCGTAACCAGATGTACAAAAACATAGTCGATGGTAACCACGAGATGTCGGCAGGAATGCCCGAATCCTTCAATGTGTTAGTGAAGGAAATTCGCTCGTTGGCTATTAACATCGAACTTGAAGAAACGTGATCCGAGGAGATATGCGGTGAGAGACTTATTAAATCTCTATAATCGTCAGCGCCAACCGCTGAATTTTGACGCAATCCGAATCGGATTGGCACCACCAGACCTGATTCGTTCATGGTCTTTTGGTGAGGTTAAAAAACCTGAAACCATCAACTACCGGACATTTAAGCCGGAACGTGATGGTTTGTTTTGTGCCTCCATTTTTGGCCCGGTGAAAGATTACGAATGCCTGTGCGGTAAATACAAGCGCATGAAGCATCGTGGTGTTGTTTGTGAGAAATGCGGTACAGAGGTAACTCTTACCAAAGTACGTCGTGAACGTATGGCTCACATCGACCTGGCCAGTCCAGTTGCACATATCTGGTTTTTGAAGTCTCTGCCATCCCGTATTGGTTTGATGCTTGATATGACTTTGCGTGATATTGAGCGGATTCTTTACTTTGAATCTTACGTAGTGCTTGACGAAGGCATGACCACGCTTGAGCGCGGCACCTTGCTGACCGATGAACAGTATCTTGATGCTGTTGAAGAGTTCGGTGACGAGTTCGTTGCAAAAATGGGCGCGGAAGCAATTTTTGAATTGTTACGCACCATCAACTTGCATGAAGAACTGAAGCAGTTGCGTGAGGACATCGAAGGCACCCGGTCTGAGACCAAGCTAAAGCGCTTTTCAAAGCGCGTAAAACTGGTTGAGGCTTTCATCGATTCAGGCAACCGTCCTGAATACATGATCCTGACAGTGTTACCGGTATTGCCACCTGATCTGCGTCCGTTGGTTCCTTTGGATGGCGGTCGTTTCGCAACGTCTGACCTGAATGACCTTTATCGGCGAGTGATCAACCGGAATAATCGTCTGAAACGACTGCTTGAGCTTAACGCGCCCGATATTATTGTGCGTAACGAGAAGCGCATGCTGCAGGAATCAGTGGATGCCTTGTTGGATAACGGCCGTCGTGGTCGCGCCATCACCGGCACCAACCGCCGTCCTTTGAAGTCACTTGCTGACATGATCAAGGGTAAGCAGGGCCGCTTCCGTCAGAATCTGCTCGGTAAGCGTGTCGATTACTCAGGCCGTTCGGTAATTGTGGTTGGCCCGACTTTGAAGCTTCACCAGTGTGGTTTGCCAAAGAAAATGGCGCTGGAGTTGTTCAAGCCATTTATTTTCAGCAAACTTCAACTACGCGGAATGGCGGCAACCATTAAGGCAGCCAAAAAGCTTGTAGAGGCTGAACGCGCAGAAGTCTGGGATATTCTGTCTGAAGTAATCCGCGAACATCCGGTACTTCTTAACCGTGCTCCAACATTGCATCGTCTGGGTATCCAGGCTTTTGAACCGGTATTGATTGAAGGCAAGGCTATTCAGTTACACCCATTGGTGTGTACAGCTTTCAACGCGGATTTCGATGGCGACCAGATGGCCGTGCATGTGCCACTTTCTATTGAGGCACAGCTCGAAGCACGAACATTGATGATGTCTTCAAATAACATTCTTTCGCCCGCAAACGGTGAGCCGATTATTGTACCTACCCAGGACGTTGTTTTGGGCTTGTACTATATGACGCGCGAATTGGCCGGTGTTCCCGGTGAAGGCATGTACTTCTCGGATATCGCGGAAGTTCATCGTGCATACGAAAACAGGGTTGTTGATGTGCACGCCAGAATTCAAGTGCGTATCGATGAAATCATTATTTCCGAGCACGGTGAAACGCGGCGTGAGACGAATCTCATTCAAACTACGGTGGGTCGTGCCTTGTTGGCTGATATTCGCCCCGAAGGTATGCCGTTCCACTTGTTGAATGAAGCTTTAAAGAAAAAGCAGATTTCAGGACTGATTAACTCTTGCTATCGCCGCCTTGGACTCAAGAAAACCGTTGTATTCGCCGATCGCCTTATGTACACGGGCTTCCGTTACGCAACGATCGCCGGTATATCAATTGGTATTGACGATCTCGTTATTCCAGATGAGAAGAAAACCATTCTTGAAACGGCCGACAACGAAGTTATTGAAATCCAGAATCAGTATGTTTCTGGTCTTGTAACTGCTGGTGAGCGTTACAACAAGGTTGTTGATATCTGGTCAAGAACTAACGAGCAGGTCGCCCGTGCAATGATGGACGGTATGGGTAAAACAGCCGCGAAAAACCTGAAAGGCGAAGATGTAGAAGAGGATTCAATGAATTCTATCTTCATCATGGCTGACTCTGGTGCTCGTGGTTCTGCAGCGCAGATCAGGCAGTTGGCAGGTATGCGTGGCCTGATGGCCAAGCCGGATGGCTCAATTATTGAGACTCCAATTACGGCCAATTTCCGCGAAGGTTTGGATGTATTGCAGTACTTCATCTCGACACATGGTGCTCGAAAAGGTCTTGCGGATACCGCTTTGAAGACCGCTAACTCGGGTTACCTGACACGCCGTTTGGTTGACGTTGCCCAGGATCTTGTGACCACGGAAGATGATTGTGGTACAGAAAATGGCCTGACCATGCAGCCTATCGTTGAAGGTGGTGACGTTGTTGAAGCGCTTAGTGAGCGCGTACTTGGTCGTATGATTGCAGCCGATGTACTAAAACCGGGTACCGAAGATGTACTGTGTCCTCGCAATACACTGCTTGATGAGCAGTGGGTTGAAACGTTGGAAGCAGAAGGTGTAGACCAAATACTTGTTCGTTCAACGATCACATGTGAAACCCGTTACGGTGTTTGTTCTTATTGTTATGGTCGTGATCTGGCTCGTGGTGAACTGGTTAATCTTGGTGAGGCGGTTGGTGTAATTGCCGCTCAGTCAATTGGTGAGCCGGGTACACAGTTAACAATGCGTACTTTCCACATTGGTGGCGCGGCATCTCGTGCTGCTGCTGTTGATCACATCCAGACTAAATCGGGCGGACGAGTTCGTTTGCACAATCTTAAGTCAGTTGTGAACGCAGACAAGAGGCTTGTAGCGGTCTCAAGGTCTGGTGAGTTATCTGTTATTGATGAGAACGGACGTGAGAAAGAGCGTTATAAAATTCCGTATGGTGCCATCGTTTCGATTAGGGATAATGATGTAGTGGAGTCGGGCCAGGTTGTGGCCAATTGGGACCCGCATACTCACCCGATTGTAACTGAGGTTGCTGGTATCGTTAGCTTCCATGATTTCATGGACGGTATTACGGTTAATGAAACAGAGGATGAAGTTACCGGTCTGAGAAGTCTGATTGTCACAGATCCTAAACAGCGTGGAAACGTTGGTAAAGATTTAAAACCGATGGTCAGCTTGAGCGATAAAAAGGGCAAGCCACTATATCTCGCGGGTACAGAAATTCCTGCTCAGTACTTCCTGCAAGCGCATTCAATCGTTGGTATTCAGGATGGCCAGGAGGTTGCTGTTGGTGACGTTATCGCGCGTATTCCTCAGGAGTCATCCAAGACTCGTGATATTACGGGTGGTCTGCCGCGGGTTGCTGATCTGTTTGAAGCGCGTAAACCGAAAGAGTCGGCAATACTTGCTGAAGTCTCAGGTATATTCAGCTTTGGCAAGGAAACCAAAGGCAAGCAGCGTATCGTCATTACCCAGGATAGTGGCGATCAGTACGAAGAGCTTATTCCAAAATGGCGTCACCTTATTGTGTTTGAAGGTGAGCGTGTAGAGAAAGGCGAAACGATTGCTGATGGCGAGCCAAATCCGCATGACATTCTGCGTTTAATGGGGGTTGAAGCACTGTCTGATTACCTTACCAAGGAAATCCAGGACGTGTATCGTTTGCAGGGCGTGAAAATCAATGACAAGCACATTGAAGTAATCGTCAGGCAAATGCTGCGTAAAGCCGAAATCCGTGAATCAGGTGACACAACACTGTTGATGCGTGAACAGCTTGATGTGGTACGGGTTAACGATGCGAACGCAGTGGCAATAAAGAACGGCGGTGAGCCAGCGGAATTCCAGCGTTTATTGCTTGGTATTACCAAAGCATCGTTGGCCACTGAATCGTTCATTTCCGCTGCTTCCTTCCAGGAGACAACGCGAGTGTTAACGGAAGCTGCAGTAAGGGGCACTACCGACAACCTTCGTGGCTTGAAAGAAAACGTCATCGTGGGTCGTTTGATTCCTGCAGGTACAGGCTTGGCATATCACAGCACTCGTAAACGTGCGCCGGAAGAAAGTCCGGAAATTGATCTGACAGCTTTGGCTGCAGCGGTTGCGGCTGAAGAGTTCAGTGAGCTGGATGAAGCGACCGAAGCTAAAGAGTAAAGTAGTTTTACGTTAATAAGAGTGGGGTCCTGTGGTTACCAGGGCCCCTTTTTATCGGGTGGCAACAAAGATAAAGCAAGAAAATGACGTAAAAGTTGTTTTTACGGTTGCGTAAAAATAGCTACACTGTCATAATTGACCAGCTAACAAACTCAACCCCTTTAATAGAAGGGCCGAGTTGCGGGAAACGCCAATTAAGACGGTGTTTTAATAAACCGCCTCGGAGAGCCGATGTCGCCGGCGCGTGGGCCGGAATCATGGGTGCCTAATCCAAGCATTAATGGCTGGGGTTGGGCATTTGACATTGTTGATGGGTCTGCGTATTATTCGCGACCTCCGGCAGACAGGGAAGTTGTTCCCGTCTGTCGTTTTGTTTTAAGAATTTTTATTTTTGCCATTTTTATATTTATTCGGGTAAAAAATTTATGACGACTGTAAATCAATTGGTTCGCAAGCCTCGCAAACCAAAAGCATACAAAAGCGGCGTTCCTGCTTTGGAAGGGTGTCCACAAAAGCGCGGTGTATGTACGCGTGTTTATACGACGACTCCTAAGAAGCCGAATTCGGCATTGCGTAAAGTTGCGCGTGTCAGGCTAACCAATGGTTTTGAAGTCACCAGTTATATCGGTGGAGAAGGGCATAACCTGCAGGAACATAGTGTGGTTCTTATCCGTGGTGGTCGTGTGAAAGACCTTCCGGGTGTTCGCTATCACACTGTTCGCGGTAGCCTCGATACCTCGGGTGTAAGTGACCGGCGCCAGGGGCGCTCCAAGTATGGCGCCAAGCGGCCCAAGAATTGATACGGATCAGTTAAGGATCAGGTAGCACAATGTCAAGAAAACATTCAAATTTTGCACGTGAAATATTGCCGGACCCAAAGTTCGGTAGTGAAATGATCACCCGTTTTGTAAACATGGTGATGAACAGTGGCAAAAAATCAACGGCAGAACGTATCGTTTACGGTGCGATTACTACCATTGAAGAAAAGAACAAAAGCGCATCAGCTGTAGAGTTGGTTGAAGCGGCGCTGGAAAATGTCAGCCCGATGGTCGAGGTTAAGTCTCGGCGTGTAGGTGGTGCGACTTACCAGGTGCCTGTTGAGGTGCGTCCTAAGCGTCGCCAGACTCTGGCAATGCGTTGGATAATCGACGCGGCGCGCAAGCGCGGTGAAAAAAGCATGCCGCAGCGTTTGGCAGGGGAACTGTTAGACGCTGTTGAACAGCGCGGTTCCGCTGTTAAGAAGCGTGAAGACACGCATCGCATGGCTGAGGCCAATAAGGCATTCTCCCACTACCGTTGGTAGTAGGATAAAGAGGAAAGTATAGTGGCTCGTATTACGCCAATTGACAGATATCGCAACATCGGCATCATGGCTCACATTGATGCTGGTAAAACAACTGCAACTGAACGCATTCTGTTCTACACCGGTGTGTCACATAAAATCGGTGAAGTTCATGATGGCAATGCCACCATGGATTGGATGGAGCAAGAGCAGGAACGCGGTATTACTATCACATCTGCAGCAACCACTTGTTTTTGGAGTGGTATGGATAAGCAGTATAAACAACACCGGATCAACATCATTGATACCCCGGGACACGTTGACTTCACTATTGAAGTTGAGCGGTCGTTGCGTGTTCTTGATGGTACCGTTGCTGTTTTTTGTGCGGTAGGTGGTGTACAGCCACAGTCCGAAACGGTATGGCGTCAAGCAACCCGTTATAACGTGCCTCGTATGGCGTTCGTCAATAAGATGGATCGTACGGGTGCGGACTTTAATCGTGTTGTTGAGCAAATTCGTGATCGCCTGGGCGCGCGTGCCGTGCCTATTCAGTTGCCCATTGGTGCTGAAGAAGGTTTTGAAGGTATTGTAGATCTCGTCAAAATGAAGGCCATCTACTGGGGCTCTGAAAATCAGGGCATCACTTATGAGGCCCGCGACATTCCAGCAGAACTGATGGACGAGGCTCAAGCCGCTCACGAATACATGGTTGAGATGGCTGCGGAAGCGTCTGATGAGTTAATGGAAGCCTACCTGGAAGACGGTGACCTGACTAAAGAGCAGGTGATCAAAGGTTTGCGTCTTGGTACGCTTAATAACGACATCGTCGTGTGTCTTTGTGGTACAGCGTTCAAGAACAAGGGTGTTCAGGCATTGCTTGACTCGATTGTGGAGTTGATGCCATCTCCGTTGGATGTGCCCGCTATCAAGGGTATTCTTGATAATGAAGAAACAGGCGTGCGTAAGAGTGATGACGCTGAACCGTTTTCTGCTCTGGCATTTAAGATCGCAACCGACCCATTCGTAGGTACGCTGACGTTTTTCCGTGTCTATTCTGGTGTTTTGAATTCAGGCGATACGATCTATAACCCGGTTAAGGGTAAAAAAGAACGTGTTGGCCGTATTTTGCAGATGCACGCAAATACCCGTGAAGAAATTAAAGAAGTAAGAGCTGGCGATATCGCAGCGGCTGTAGGTCTTAAGGACGTTACAACCGGTGATACGTTGTGTGCTCTTAAAGATGTTATTACCCTGGAGCGTATGGAGTTCCCGGATCCGGTTATCTCGGTGGCCGTTGAGCCTAAAACGAAGAGTGACCAGGAGAAGATGGGTATCGCGCTGAGCAAGCTTGCGCAGGAGGATCCGTCCTTCCGTGTTAAGACTGATGAAGAGTCAGGCGAAACCATTATTTCCGGTATGGGTGAATTGCACCTCGACATTCTTGTTGATCGTATGCGGCGTGAGTTTAATGTGGAGGCCAATGTGGGTCGTCCGCAGGTGGCTCACCGCGAAACAATTCGTAAAGCAGTTGAAGCCGAAGGCAAGTTTGTTAAGCAATCAGGTGGTCGTGGGCAGTATGGACACGTCAAGATTCGTTTAGCACCGCTTGAGTCGGGTAAAGGTTACGAGTTTGATAACCAGATTGTTGGTGGCGTAGTGCCAAAAGAGTATATCAACTCTGTTGACAAGGGCATCCAGGAAGCCTTGCAGAATGGTGTTGTTGCCGGTTATCCGGTGGTTGATGTTCGGGTTGAGCTGTTTGACGGTTCATACCATGAGGTCGACTCTAACGAAATGGCATTTAAGGTGGCTGGTTCTATGGCGTTTAAGAATGCCGCCAGAATTGCCAGTCCAGTACTGCTTGAGCCAATGATGAAGGTTGAAGTGGTTACGCCCGAAGATTATATGGGTGATGTGATGGGTGACGTTACTCGTCGCCGTGGCATTTTGCAGGGTATGGAAGACTGCCCATCAGGCAAAATTGTTAATGCGCACATCCCACTGTCAGAAATGTTTGGTTATGCAACTGACCTGAGGTCACAAACCCAGGGACGTGCAACTTACACAATGGAATTCGACCACTACTCCGATGCACCGGCTAGTGTTGTTGAAGAAATCGTCAAAAAGACCGCCTAGGTCCCGGACCGGCTACGAAGAGGTAAAGAGGCATGTCCAAGGAAAAATTTGAAAGAACAAAGCCCCATGTAAACGTGGGAACAATTGGTCACGTTGATCATGGTAAGACGACGCTGACAGCAGCGTTGACAAAAATATGTGCTGAAGCTCGTGGTGGGGCTTTCATCGCTTATGATCAGATCGACAACGCACCGGAAGAGCGCGAACGTGGTATCACGATTGCGACAGCGCACGTTGAATATGAATCGGAAACCCGTCATTACGCACACGTAGATTGTCCGGGACATGCTGATTATGTGAAGAACATGATCACCGGCGCGGCCCAGATGGATGGCGCTATTCTGGTGGTATCAGCGGCCGATGGCCCGATGCCTCAGACACGTGAGCACATCCTGTTGGCGCGTCAGGTAGGTGTACCTTACATCATGGTATACATGAACAAAGCCGACCAGGTTGATGACGAAGAGTTGTTGGAGTTGGTTGATATGGAAATCCGTGAGCTGTTGAGCTCGTACGATTTCCCTGGTGATGATGTTCCAATCATCACAGGTTCAGCCCTGAAGGCGTTGGAAGGTGATACATCTGACATCGGCGTTCCATCTATTTTGAAGCTGGTTGAGGCGATGGATGACTATTTTCCACAGCCAGTGCGTGACACCGACAAGCCGTTCCTGTTACCGATTGAGGATGTATTCTCAATTTCAGGTCGCGGTACGGTTGTAACCGGTCGTGTAGAACGTGGTGTCGTCAAAGTAGGCGAAGAAATTGAAATCGTTGGTATCAAGGACACGATCAAGACAACCTGTACGGGTGTTGAGATGTTCCGCAAGTTGCTGGACGAAGGTCGTGCCGGTGATAACGTAGGTGTATTGCTGCGTGGTATCAAACGTGAAGATGTAGAGCGTGGTCAGGTTTTGGCGCATAAAGGCACCATTAACCCGCACACCAAGTTTGAAGCTGAGGTGTACATTCTGTCGAAAGACGAGGGTGGACGTCACACGCCGTTTTTCAAGGGCTATCGTCCGCAGTTTTACTTCCGTACGACGGATGTAACGGGTGCGTGTGAGTTGCCTGAAGGTGTAGAAATGGTAATGCCTGGGGACAATGTCCAGATGAAGGTAGAACTGATCGCACCGATTGCGATGGAAGAAGGCCTGCGATTCGCAATTCGCGAAGGTGGCCGCACCGTTGGTGCTGGCGTTGTCGCCAAGATCTTTGAATAAGACTATTAGAGCGAGTTAAAGAAATGGCTGATCAAAGAATCCGTATCCGGTTGAAAGCATTCGATCATCGTTTGATCGATCGCTCGGCCAGTGAAATTGTGGAAACCGCGAAGCGGACAGGCGCACAAGTGCGTGGTCCAATTCCGCTGCCCACCAGAATTGAGCGTTACACCGTACTGACATCCCCGCACGTCAACAAAGATGCGCGTGACCAGTATGAGACACGTACGCACAAGCGTCTGATGGACATTATGGATCCCAATGACAAAACCGTGGATGCGCTAATGAAGCTGGATCTTGCAGCTGGCGTTGATGTACAGATCAAATTGTACTGATCGGTTTGACTAGAACAGGACGATAGGCAGAACAATGACGATTGGATTAATAGGCCGCAAACGCGGCATGACCCGAGTTTTTACCGAGCAGGGAGCTAGTATTCCTGTGACGGTAATCGAGGTCAGCCCAAACCGAATTACACAGGTTAAAACCGTAGAAACTGATGGTTACAACGCTTTGCAGGTAACCCTGGGTAAGAAACGCAACAATCTGTTGACCAAGCCGGAAGCCGGACATTTCAGTAAAGCTGAAGTCGAAGCGGGTGAAGGATTGTGGGAGTTAAGGCTGGAAGGCAACGAGGGAAGCGATCTGGAAACAGGCGCGGAGCTTAAAGTTGACCAGTTTTCTGCCGGACAGATGGTTGACGTTACCGGTACCAGTAAAGGTAAAGGTTTTGCAGGTGGCGTTAAGCGTCATAACTTTTCGATGCAGGATGCCACGCATGGCAACTCGCTATCGCATCGTGCACCCGGTTCAATTGGCCAGTGTCAAACTCCTGGACGAGTGTTCAAGGGTAAGAAAATGGCCGGTCACATGGGTGATGAACGCGTCACGACTCAGAACCTCCAAGTGGTTCAAATCGACACCGAACGTAACCTCTTGTTGATCAAGGGTGCTGTTCCGGGTGCCAATGGCGGCCAGGTTTCTGTTCGTCCAGCCGTGAAGATGCACTGAGGAGAATGAAGATGGAACTCGCAGTTGCAGGCGGAAACGCAATTAAAGTCTCAGAAGCCATTTTTGGTCGGGATTTTTCAGAAGCATTGGTTCACCAGGTTGTCACCGCCTATTTGGCTGGTGGTCGCGCTGGCACCAAAGCTCAAAAAACTCGCTCTGATGTACGTGGTGGTGGACGTAAGCCCTGGCGCCAAAAAGGCACAGGTCGTGCCCGTGCCGGTACTATTCGAAGCCCATTATGGCGTGGCGGCGGTGCAACATTCGCAGCGCGTCCGCAGGATCATAGCCAGAAAGTTAATCGCAAAATGTACCGCGGTGCCTTACAGGCAATCTTGTCCGAGTTAGTTCGGCAGGAACGACTGATCGTGCTGGATACATTTGATGTTAGTTCGCCAAAAACAAGTGAATTATTGGCGCAGCTGGCAACGCATGATTTTGCTAAGGGCCTGATTATCACACCAGAAATTGAAGGCAATTTATTTCTGGCGTCACGTAACATTCCCGGTATTTATGCTTTGGATGTTGCAAGTCTTGATCCCGTCAGCCTGGTGGCTGCAGATAAAGTGATCATGACTGTTGATGCGGTCAAGAAAATTGAGGAGTGGCTGGGATGAGCAATGAGCGCTTGTATAAGGTTTTGCTTGCTCCACGGATGACCGAAAAGTCAACCAGAGTCGGCGAAGGTAGTAACCAGTACGTTTTTAAGGTTACCACCGATTCCAATAAGAAAGAGATCAAAGACGCCGTAGAAAAGCTGTTTGAGGTCAATGTTGAGTCAGTTCGTATTGTTAATGTTAAAGGCAAGAGCAAGACATTTAAGGCCCGTGCCGGCAAGCGTAACGACTGGAAAAAAGCATACGTTCGCGTACAAGAAGGTCAGGTCATCGACTTCTTGGGCGGGGATTCAGTTTAAGGATATTTGGTTATGGCAATTGTTAAGGCAAAACCAACTTCGCCAGGACGCCGTGGAGTTGTGCAGATTAAGCATGATCACCTGCACAAAGGTGCTCCACATGCAGCGTTGCTGGAGAAGAAGTCTCGCACAGGCGGTCGCAATAATGCCGGTCGGATAACGACACGTCATCGTGGCGGTGGTCATAAGAAGCACTATCGTGTTATTGACTTCAAGCGCGACAAAGATGGTATTGAAGGTCGCGTTGAGCGGATTGAACATGATCCGAACAGAACTGCGCATATTGCGTTGGTACTGTACTCAGATGGTGAACGTCGGTACATCATTGCACCGAAGGGTTTGCGTTCGGGCGATCCGGTTAAAAGTGGCCGCGATGCTGCTATCAAACCGGGTAACTGCCTGCCATTGCGCAACATTCCCGTTGGTACAGTTGTGCATTGCGTAGAAATGAAGCCGGGTAAAGGTGCTCAAATCGCCAGAAGCGCTGGTGCAGCCGTTCAGTTGGTTGCGCGTGAAGGGCAGTATGCGACGCTGAGACTTCGTTCTGGTGAGATGCGAAAAATTCCTACTCGTTGCCGCGCAACGATTGGTGAAGTTTCTAATTCCGAGCATAACCTTGAGAAATTGGGTAAAGCCGGTGCCAAACGCTGGCGTGGTGTTCGTCCGACTGTTCGTGGTGTTGCCATGAACCCGGTAGATCATCCGCATGGTGGTGGTGAAGGTAGAACTTCTGGTGGCCGTCATCCGGTATCACCATGGGGTGTTCCAACCAAGGGATACAAGACTCGCAGTAATAAGCGTACGGACAAGTACATCGTCCGTCGGTCTGGAAAATAACGGATAGCGAACATGGCAAGATCGATTAAAAAAGGCCCTTTTATTGACCATCATCTGGCAAAAAAAGTGGCGGATTCAATTGAGACCAACAACAAGCGCCCGATCAAAACGTGGTCACGGCGCTCGATGATTCTTCCTGATATGGTTGGTTTAACCATTGCCGTTCACAACGGACGGCAGCACGTACCGATCCTGATCAATGATCAGATGATTGGACATAAACTCGGTGAATTTGCGCAGACCCGGACCTTTCGAGGTCATTCCGGCGACCGCAAATCCAAGTAGGTAATGGCCATGAATGCAACAGCAAAATTAAGAGGCGCTAGAATTTCAGCGCAAAAGGTACGCCTGGTCGCAGACCAGGTACGTGGTATGCCGGTAGATAAGGCAGAGCAATTGTTGGCTTTCAGCACCAAGAAAGCAGCACATATTATGAAGAAAGTGTTGCTTTCAGCAATTGCAAACGCTGAACACAATGATGGCGCGGATATTGACGAACTGACTATATCCACCGTTATGGTTGATGAAGGCCCGACATTGAAACGTGGCAGGGCTCGTGCCAAAGGCCGCGGCACACGAATTTTGAAACGGACCAGTCACATTACGTTGACTGTGGCCGACAGCGAATAAACCGGGACAAATATTATGGGTCAAAAGGTACATCCAATCGGCATCCGCCTTGGTATATCCAAGGACTGGAATTCAACTTGGTATGCCGAGCGTGGCGACTATGCAGAAATGCTGAATTCTGATCTCGCGGTCAGAGCATATCTGCAGAAAACCCTGAAGCAGGCAGCAGTAAGCCGTATTCAAATTGAACGGCCGGCGAAAACAGCGCGCATCACTATTCACACGGCAAGGCCGGGTATTGTGATTGGCAAGAAAGGTGAAGACATTGAGCGTCTTCGCAAAGAAGTAACCGCTCGTATGGGCGTTCCTACTCATATTTCTGTTGCTGAAATTCGTAAGCCTGAATTAGATGCACAATTAGTTGCAGAAGGTATTGCACAACAGCTAGAACGGCGTATTATGTTCCGCCGCGCAATGAAACGTGCGGTTCAAAATTCTATGCGGCTGGGTGCACTGGGTATCAAAGTGAAATTGTCGGGCCGTTTAAACGGTGCCGATATTGCCCGAAGCGAATGGTATCGCGAAGGCCAGGTGCCTTTGCACACTTTACGTGCAGATGTTGATTACGGCGTTGTTGAAGCTGGTACTACTTACGGCATCCTCGGCGTTAAAGTATGGATTTACAAGGGCGAAGTTTTCGACTTGTACGCGGCCAATTCTGAGCAAGCTGGCAGCAAGAAAGGCGCCAACTAGGAGACTGAGTGATGTTGCAGCCAAAACGAACAAAATTCAGAAAGCAAATGAAAGGCCGGAACCGTGGTTTGGCCCAGGTGGGTAACCGCGTTAGCTTTGGTGAATATGGTCTAAAAGCGACGACTCGTGGGTTTATAACCGCACGACAGATCGAAGCCGCTAGACGTGCTATTACCCGTTATGTAAAGCGTGGTGGTAAGTTGTGGATCCGCGTATTTCCGGATAAACCAATTACTAAAAAGCCTGTTGAAGTACGTATGGGTAAGGGTAAAGGCAACGTGGAATATTGGGTGGCCGCTATTCAGCCAGGCCGAGTACTCTACGAAATCCAGGGTGTTTCTGAAGAAGCAGCCCGCGAGGCTTTCAGACTGGCCGCTGCTAAATTGGCGGTCAAAACCACCTTTGTATCCAGGTCGGTGATGTAATGAACGTAAAAGAAATGAAAGGCAAGACTGAAGTTGAATTGCGTGATGAACTGAAAAGTTTATTGCAGGAGCAGTTCAACCTGAGAATGCAGAAGGGAATGGGTCAGATGACCAATGTCAATGAGTTGCGTCGTATTCGCCGTGATATCGCTCGGGTCAAGACCATCATGACTGAAAAATCAAATGAAGGTAATGCGGCATGAGCACTACACAGAAAGTTAAACGTACACAGGTCGGTCGTGTTGTCAGCAATAAGATGGACAAAAGCGTCACCGTTCTGCTTGAACGTCAAATAAAGCACGCACTGTATGGTAAGTACATTAAGCGCTCAACCAAGGTTAGCGCGCATGACGAAGACAACAGTTGTGGTGAAGGCGATAAAGTAATGATCGCTGAGTGCCGTCCGCTCTCTAAATCAAAGAGTTGGCGGGTAATTGAGATTCTGGAGCGGGCACAATAGCCTGCCCATCGGTTAAAACCGGAGAATACTAAAATGATTCAGATGCAATCCATGTTGACAGCCGCAGATAACAGCGGTGCACGCCGGGTGATGTGTATCAAAGTGCTGGGCGGTTCAAAACGTCGTTACGCACGAATTGGCGACATCATTAAGGTGACCGTCAAGGATGCAATTCCGCGCGGTAAAGTCAAAAAAGGCGAGGTCTATGACGCCGTTGTTGTACGCACTAGAAGCGGAGTTCGTCGTGGTGATGGTTCCCTAATCCGGTTTGACGGTAATGCAGCTGTGCTGCTGAGTCCAAAACTGGAGCCTATCGGTACCCGTATTTTCGGACCGGTTACTCGTGAACTGCGTACAGAGCGGTTTATGAAGATTGTCTCGCTTGCACCTGAAGTGCTTTAAGCGGGAGGAGTAATAGATGAAACGCATACATAAAGGTGACGAGGTAGTCGTCACAACAGGTCGCAGCAAAGGAACCAGGGGTCATGTACTTCAGATTCTGGATAGCGAACGTTTGTTGGTTGAAAATGTAAATATGGTTAAGCGTCATACAAAACCTGATCCTGGTCGTAACAAGCCCGGTGGTATTGTTGAGAAAGAAGCACCTATTAACATTTCCAACGTAGCAATGTTCAATCCAGCGACTGGTAAAGCAGACCGTGTCGGTTTTAAGTCACTGGAAGACGGCAAGAAGGTGCGTATTTTTAAATCCACCGGCGAAGCCGTTGATATCTAGAGATCAGTAAAATGGCCAGATTACACACTTACTATAAAGAAACGATCATTTCCCAGTTGATGGAAAAGCTTGAGCTTAAAAACATCATGGAAGTGCCGAAAATAACCAAGATTACGTTGAATATGGGCGTAGGCGAGGCAGTGACTGACAAGAAAGTTATGGCTCATGCTACCAGTGATATGAGTGTCATATCCGGTCAGAAGCCTATTGTCATTCTCGCAAGAAAATCAGTAGCGGCTTTTAAAATCCGTGATGGTTGGCCGGTAGGTTGTAAAGTAACCTTGCGGCGCGAACGTATGTATGAATTTCTGGACCGCCTGGTTAATGTGTCCATACCTCGAATTCGGGATTTCCGTGGCTTAAGCCGCAAGTCCTTCGACGGGCGTGGAAATTACAGTTTCGGTATTACGGAACAAATCATGTTTCCAGAAATTGATTTCGACAAGATTGACACAATTCGTGGTATGGATATAACCATTACCACGAATGCTAGAAACGATGCGGAAGGCTTAGCGTTGTTACAAGCGTATCAATTTCCGTTCAAAGATAAATAGGTAAGGACCTTAGCATGGCAAAAGTATCCATGATCAATCGCGAGAAGCGACGGACAAAACTGGTCGGCAAATATGCCAACAAGCGTACCGAACTCAAAGCGATCATTGCGGACCCTGAAGTTGGGTTTGAAGAAAAGCAGGAAGCGATGTTTTCATTGCAGAAACTTCCACGTGATTCGAGCCCGGTAAGACAGCGTAACCGTTGTCAAATTACGGGTCGGCCACGCGGTTTTTATCGCAAATTTGGACTGTCGCGTAATAAGTTGCGCGAGGCCACCATGCGCGGTGATGTTCCAGGGCTCAGAAAGGCCAGTTGGTAACTGATAACAGGCTGGTCTTAGACCTGGCACTAATTTAAACAAGGTATTTAATCATGAGTATGAGTGATCCGATTGCCGACATGCTGACACGCATCAGGAATGCGCAGGCTACCAATAAAGTGGTAGTAAGCATGCCGAACTCGAAAGCCAAAGTAGGTATAGCCGCCGTTTTAAAAGATGAGGGCTACATTGATGGTTTCCGCGTGGACGAAAATGGTGGCAAACCAAACCTAGAAGTTACTCTCAAGTACTTTGAAGGTCGTGGTGTTATCGATAGTCTGAAACGTGCGAGTCGCCCAAGTCTGCGAATTTATCGCGGCAAAGACGACTTGCCACGTGTACTGGACGGACTTGGTATTGCAATCGTAAGTACTTCGCACGGCTTTATGACTGACGTGGCAGCACGTGCTGCGGGTCATGGCGGCGAAATCATTTGTTACGTCGCTTAAGGAGACTGCAATGTCACGCGTAGCCAAAAATCCAATTAATGTGCCTGCTGGTGTTGCTATCAACATCGATGGCTCACAACTGAGCGTGAAAGGCCCCAAGGGGACTCTCGCATTAGAGTTGCACTCTACTATCACTTTAAGTGAAGAGGGTGGTGAGTACATGGTTAAACCGGTTGATGATAAAAGTTTTGCAATGGCTGGCACTTTCCGCTCGCTCATAGGTAATATGATCACCGGTGTCAGCGAGGGTTTTCAGAAGAGTTTGAAACTGGTCGGTGTTGGTTATCGCGCACAGGTCCAGGGCAAGACATTGAATCTTGCTTTAGGGTTTTCACACCCCATCGAATTTGCTACACCTGAAGGCATTACCATTGAAACGCCATCTCAGACCGAGATTATAGTTAGTGGTTGCGACAAGCAAAAAGTTGGCCAGATCGCAGCAGAAATTCGTTCATATCGGCCGCCTGAGCCTTACAAAGGTAAAGGTGTACGTTATGCCGATGAACGTGTTGTCAGGAAGGAAGCCAAGAAGGCGTAACGCCTGGCTTGCCTAAGAGGAACAAGTAATGGAAAAGAAAACAGCACGTTTGCGCCGGGCGAAAAAGACCCGTTCACACATACGCCGCATGGGTGTGGCTCGTTTGACGGTTCACCGCAGTGGACGCCATATTTACGCGCAGGTAATTTCAGCTGAAGGTGGCAGTGTTATCGCAGCCGCGTCTACTGTACAAAAAGATTTACGTGCCGGCTTGACTAGCACCAGCAATAAAGATGCTGCTAAAGCCGTTGGCAAAGCAGTAGCCGAAAAAGCGGTAGCTGCAGGCGTATCAGACGTGGCTTTCGATCGTTCTGGTTACCGTTATCACGGTAGAGTTGCAGAATTGGCCGACGCCGCACGCGAAAGCGGGCTGAAGTTTTAGTTCGCCCCACTGACCGAATTTGAAGAGTAGGTATAAAGATGTCAAGAATGGACAAAGATAACGGCGACGGGATGCTGGAAAAATTGGTAGCCGTTAACCGGGTTGCCAAAGTTGTTAAGGGTGGACGTGTGTTCGGCTTTACAGCTTTAAGCGTCGTTGGCGATGGAAATGGAAAGGTTGGATTTGGTTACGGGAAAGCGAAAGAAGTTCCTATTGCTATCCAGAAATCCATGGAAAAAGCGCGTCGTGATATGGTCACGATTTCGCTGAAAGACGGAACATTGTGGCATCCGGTAAAAGCCCGGCACAGTGGTTCGCAGATTTATATGCAGCCTGCTTCTGAGGGTACCGGTGTTATTGCCGGTGGTGCAATGCGAGCCGTTCTGGAAACCGTTGGTGTTCATAACGTACTGGCGAAGAGCGTAGGTTCTAACACACCGATCAATTTGGTCAGGGCTACTATCAAGGGTCTCAAGGCTATGCACAATCCGCAATCAATTGCGGCCAAGCGTGGCAAGTCTCTTGATGAAATCCTGGCGAACCATAACTGAGCAGAGACATGGCTAAGAAACAACAGATAAATGTGACGCTGGTCCGGTCACCGATCGGTACTCAGCCCAAACACAGGGAATGCGTACGTGGACTCGGTCTCAAGCGCATGCACCAGACTGTAACACTGGAAGATACACCTTCTGTTCGCGGTATGGTTAATAAGGTTTATTACATGGTACGAGTGGAAGAAGTTTAAGTCTTCTCTGCGAGCCTGTTTAAAAGGAAAGTACAGTCATGAAGTTGAATACAATCAGTCCTGCTGAAGGCAGTAAAAAGAACGCAAAACGTGTTGGCCGTGGTATCGGTTCAACTGACGGTAAAACCGCTGGTCGCGGTCATAAAGGTCAGAAATCACGTTCGGGCGGTTCTACTAAAATCGGTTTCGAAGGTGGACAGATGCCTTTACAGCGTCGTTTGCCTAAACGCGGTTTTGCGTCACTGACAGCGCGCTACAAAGCGGAAGTTCGTCTGTATCACATCGAAGCGATGGATGCTGATGTTATCGATATTGATGTGCTTAAAAAAGCAGGTGTCGTTAAACACGACGCACGTAAAGTTAAAGTTATTAACACTGGTAATATTAGCCGTGCAGTGGTCGTAAAAGGCCTTGCAGTCACCAAGGGTGCGCAAGCGGCAATTGAAGCAGCAGGTGGAAAGGTCGAATAATGTCAAAAACGCCTTCACAAGTGGCTGATACGCTTGGCGGTCTGGGTCGTTTGACCGAGTTACGTCAGCGGTTGCTATTCGTGTTTGCTGCATTGATCGTGTGTCGCATCGGAACCTTCATTCCGGTTCCTGGTGTGAACCCACAAGCATTGTTGCAATTCATGAATTCACAACAAGGAACCATCATTGATGTGTTCAACTTGTTTACCGGTGGCGCATTGCAAAGATTTTCGCTTTTCGCCCTGGGTGTGATGCCGTACATTTCCGCTTCTATCATCATGCAGTTGATGAGTAGCGCTGTACCGCAGTTGCAACAGCTAAAGAAAGAAGGTTCCAGTGGTAGGCAAAAAATAACTCAGTACACACGTATTTTTACGGTGTTACTGGCTGGTTTCCAGGCTGGCAGTGTAGCGTTTGCATTGCAAAGCCAGACTAATATCGTTTTTGCTCCAGGCTACGGGTTCATTTTCACCGCGGTGATAACACTGACGGCCGGCACATTGTTCTTGATGTGGTTGGGTGAGCAGATCACCGAAAGAGGCGTTGGCAACGGTATTTCATTGATCATTTTTGCCGGCATCGTAGCTGGGTTGCCACGCGCAATCGCTGGTACGCTTGAACTGGTTAACACGGGTCAATTAAGTATCCCTGCTACCTTGTTCATTCTGCTTCTCGTGATTGGAGTGGTTTACTTCATCGTGCGGGTAGAGCGTGGCCAGAGACGTATTACTGTTAATTATGCTCAACGTCAGGGCAAGGTTGCGTATCAGAATCAGGCAACACACCTGCCATTAAAGCTGAATATGTCTGGTGTAATTCCAGCCATCTTTGCTTCCAGCCTCGTGATTTTCCCGTCCACGTTGGCGACATGGTTCTCCAGTTCGGAAAACCTGGGTTGGTTGACAGACGTTTCTGCGGCGCTTACTCCCGGAAACTTGCCATATACCCTTTTATACTCGGGATTGATTATATTTTTCTGTTTCTTCTATACGGCGTTGGTTTTCAACTCCAAAGAGACAGCTGACAACCTGAAGAAGTCCGGTGCATTTATTCCCGGTATTCGTCCTGGTCGTCACACAGCCGATTACATTGATAGCGTTCTAACCAGATTAACGATGGTTGGTTCCCTGTACCTGGTTTCAGTTTGTCTGTTGCCAGATATACTCAGGGTTATTTGGGCGGTACCTTTTTACTTTGGTGGTACATCTGTACTTATCGTTGTGGTTGTAATCATGGACTTTATTGCCCAGGTTCAGGCACATTTGATATCGCACAAATACGATAATCTTATGAAAAAAGCCAATCTGAAGTCCTACGGGCGTTCAGGTGTGGTACGTCGATAAAGTATTTTGAGAGCGTGACTTCGGTCATGAAATTTGTTGGCGGGATGCGCCAGACCGGTTAACCGGGACAGCGTCACCGCCTTTGTTATCTAAGGAGAGCTGCGATGAAGGTGCAAGCTTCAGTAAAAAAGATATGCCGGAATTGCAAGATTGTTCGTCGCAGAGGCGTGGTATACGTCATTTGTGAGGATAAGAAACACAAGCAACGGCAGGGTTAAGCCAATTTACTATTAAGTGAATTTGAGCTTTTACCGGTTTAGCAATTTCGATATAATGTACTGTTTACGTTAAGCAGTACCAACAGTAGCAGGAGTACGCAGTATGGCTCGCATAGCGGGAGTCAACATACCAGATCAGAAGCATACATGGGTTGCTTTAACCACCATTTACGGTGTTGGGCGCACACGAGCCTTGAAAATTTGCGAGGCGGCCAATGTGGCGCCTGACAGAAAAATCAGGGATCTTTCCGAACCCGAAGTGGAAGGCATTCGTTCGGAAGTGGCTAAAATCGCCGTAGAAGGTGATTTGCGTCGCGAAGTAGCAATGAATATTAAGCGTCTGATGGATCTCGGTTGTTACCGTGGTCTTCGTCATCGCCGTGGATTACCGGTGCATGGACAGCGTACAAAAACGAATGCCCGTACCCGTAAGGGTCCTCGGCGTCCGATCAAGCGTTAAGCGGTTGCAGGTGAATTACTAATGGCAAAGCCAAACACAAAAGCTAAGAAGAAGGTTAAAAAGGTCGTGGTCGATGGTATCGCCCATGTACATGCTTCTTTTAACAATACGATTATTACGCTAAGCGACAGACAAGGTAATGTTCTTTCCTGGGCTACGTCCGGCGGTGCCGGTTTCCGTGGTTCTCGGAAAAGTACACCGTTTGCCGCCCAGGTAGCTGCTGAAGCAGCAGGCCGAACAGCACTTGAGTTTGGTCTTAAGAACCTCGAAGTTCGCGTAAAAGGACCTGGTCCTGGTCGTGAGTCATCGGTTCGGGCACTCAACGCGCTGGGCTATAAAATCACCAACATCGTTGATATAACGCCGATTCCACATAATGGCTGTCGTCCGCCTAAGAAACGTCGCGTTTAGGAGTTTTAGAAATGGCTAGATATATTGGACCAACTTGTAAACTTGCGCGTCGCGAAGGTGTTGATCTGGGCTTAAAAAGTCCGGCACGCGGCCTTGAGTCGAAGTGCAAACTGAATCAGGTTCCCGGACAACATGGTGCTTCAAGGCGCCAGCGTTTGTCTGACTATGCTTTGCAGTTGCGTGAAAAACAGAAAGTTCGTCGTACCTATGGCGTACTTGAAAAGCAATTCCGCAATTACTACAAGAAGGCAGCTGGCCAAAAAGGCGCTACCGGTGAAAACCTGTTGCTGCTTTTGGAAAGTCGTCTTGATAATGTAGTTTATCGTATGGGTTTTGCAGTGACTCGTGCGCAAGCACGCCAACTGGTTTCCCATAGAGCGATCAGAGTAAATGGTAATCAGGTAAACATACCTTCTTACCAGGTAACACCAGGCGATGTAATCAGCATTGCTGAAAAGGCTAAGAATCAGCTGCGTGTGAAAGAATCAATCACACTTGGTCAGGAAATGGATCTGGTTGCTGTTTGGATGGAAGTCAATAACGAGAAGATGGAAGGCACGTATAAATCATTCCCAGACAGGAACGATTTACCGGCTGACATCAATGAAAGCTTGATTGTTGAGCTTTACTCCAAGTAATGCTTTGTTGTTCCAGCCTCTTATGAGGCTGGAAAGTTACATCCGATTAACTATTGAGTGAGGTACATCCCATGATGGATGTGATTGAAAGCATGTTAAGGCCCAGAGCCGTTGGTGTTGATGAAATCAGCCCTAACCGAGCGCGTATCGCGCTTGAGCCGTTAGAGCGTGGGTTTGGACATACGCTCGGCAACGCTCTGCGCCGTGTACTTTTGTCATCAATTCCAGGCTACGCGATTGTCGAAGTTGAAATTGATGGTGTTTTACATGAGTACACCGCAGTAGAAGGTTTACAGGAAGATATCATTGAGGTTCTTTTGAATCTCAAAGGCGTCGCTTTACGTATGTTCGAGCGTGAAGAAGCCGTATTAACTCTGAGCAAAAAAGGTCAGGGTCCTGTCACTGCCGGTGATATTCAGGTTGATCACAATGTTGAAGTAGTTAACCCAGACCACTTGATTTGCACGCTGTCTAAAAGCGGCAGTATCAATATGCAGTTAAAGGTTCGTCGTGGTGTTGGTTACCAGGCTGCTAACCAGGTGATAGTTAATGAAGAAGAAAGCCGGCCCATCGGCCGATTGATGCTTGATGCTTCATACTGTCCTGTACGTCGGGTTTCTTACAGTGTTGAGACTGCGCGTGTAGAACAACGTACTGACCTCGATAAGCTCATTCTTGACATCGAGACTAACGGAACAATGGATTGCGAAGCTGCAGTTAAAATGGCGGCAAATATTCTTGCTGATCAGTTGGCTGTGTTTGTTGACTTTAAGGCTCGCACCGAGATCGTGGAAGAAGAAAAATCGCAGGAAATTGACCCTGTGTTACTTCAGCCTATCGATGATCTGGAGTTGACGGTTCGCTCTGCAAACTGTCTTAAAGCGGAAAGTATTCTATACATCGGTGATCTCGTACAGAGAACTGAAGTTGAATTATTGAAAACGCCTAACCTTGGTAAGAAGTCACTGACTGAAATCAAGGATGTGCTCGCTCAGCATGAGTTGTCACTGGGTACCAAACTTGAAAATTGGCCACCGGCCGCGCTGGCAGACTCTTAAAGTCTGCACTGGCACACGGAAATAGGAACGAGATATGCGTCATTTAAAATCGGGACGTAAACTGAACCGAAATAGTAGTCATCGAAAAGCCATGTTTCGTAATATGGCTAATTCACTGATTGAACATGAGATCATTAAAACCACTGTGCCCAAGGCGAAAGAATTACGTCGGGTTGCAGAACCGCTTATCACTTTAGCGAAAAGTGATAGTGTTTCGCACCGTCGTTTGGCTTTTGATCGGCTGCGCAGCAAAGCAGCTGTTGGCAAGTTATTTGAACTGTTGGGCCCTCGTTATGTTGAGCGTCCTGGTGGTTACTTGCGTATTTTAAAATGTGGTTACCGTGCTGGTGATAAAGCCCCTATGGCATATGTCGAACTGATTGGTCGGCCTCGTGCTGATGATCAGGTCGAAACTGAATAGACCATTTTAAAATAAGAAATAAAAAAGCCCGGTTCTCCCGGGCTTTTTTTATGGCTGCACTTTTATAAGGTGCCATGCGTTCTTTAAAGAAGATCATACCTGTTGATAGTGCAATTTTTCTGCTTGAGCATCTAGATCGTCAAAAAATATAGATGGTTGTCAGCACTCCGTACTACTTTGCTAGCTCAAAGCAGTGTGTTTGGCCTTGCAAAAGGAGACTGTTTTTGACTTAGAAGCGCGCCAACACAGATGGCTGAGTGACTTTGTGGCTCTTAAGGGAGCCTACAGGCTTGTGTACGGCCAAGCAGTCCGCTTTAGAGCAGACTGCCTACCTGGTAGACGATGAAAGCACCGGAGTAGCCAATGGTAGTCATATAGAGCCAGGCAAATACGGGCCACTTCCAGGTATTGGTTTCCCGTTTGATCGTTGCGAGAGTTGCTGCGCACTGCAAGCACCATGCGTAAAAAATCAAAAGACCAAGCACCATAGGTAACGTGAAAATTAATCTTCCATCGGGCCATTTTGCTGATTTAAGTTTTTCACTCAGGCGTTGATCTTCCGCTTCTGATCCAACTGCGTATATGGTGCCCATAACAGCAACAACTACTTCCCGTGCGGGAAAACCAGCCACGACAGCTGATGAAACCCGCCAGTCCCAACCCAGAGGTTTGAAAACCGGCTCGATTGTACGACCAATGCGTCCAAGCCAGCTTTGCTCCATTTGTGCAGCAGCCTGGAGGTTTTGAATGTTGGATTGGTCAGCAGCGTGGGTTTCTGTTATTGGCACTACATGTTCGGCGGGGTCCATGCGTGGAAAATAGGCCAAAGTCCAAACCAGAATGGCAACAACAAAAATAACGGAACCGGCCCGTTTTAAAAATATACGGCCACGGTCGAAAAGTTTGATGGCAACGGTCTGAAAGTTGGGAATACGAAATTCTGGAAGTGCGAGCATAAAATTGGGTTTCGGGCCCTTTAATGCCGATGACTTGAGTAAAAGCGCTGTGCCAAGCCCACCCAAAATGCCGAGAATATACAGTGCAAACAACACCAGCCCTTGCAGATTCATCCAACCAACAGGTTCATCCGGTACAAAAGCGGCAATCAGTAGCGCATAAATAGGAAGTCTTGCGGAACAGGTCATGAACGGTGCGGCCAATATGGTTGCGATCCGGTCCCGTCGATCCGGTATGACCCTGGTTGCCATAATCGATGGCACAGCACATGCAAAACTGGATAACATAGGTATCACCGATTGTCCTGAAAGGCCAACCGTGCGCATTACCCTGTCCATTAAAAATGAAGTGCGGGCTAAATATCCCGTATCCTCAAGAACAATAATGAATAAAAATAGAATCAGGATTTGCGGCAAAAATATGACAACACTGCCGACTCCTGCGATCACCCCATCTGCCAGGAAGCTACTAAGGGCCGTTTCGCCCATTTGTGAAACTATCCAGTGGCCTAGCCCTGAGCTAGCACCATCAATGGCGTCCATCATTGGTGTTGCCCAAGTGAAAACCGCTTGGAAAACGAGTAGCAATACAGCAAAAAATAGTAAAGTTGCTGGCCATGGTCTATTTGTCCAACGGACTATCTTGGCACCCATTTTAACGTACAGGGGTGCTTGTTCCTGTACATCGGTAATAACGTTTTTAACCCATTGATAGCGGCGGCGTGCTTCAACTGCTGGTGGGGGTGCTTCGCCAAATAACCTGCGTCGAAGGTCAGCAACTGTTTCATCGCCTAGTTGTTGTTCAAGTTTTCCAGCTAAGTCGGGATGTGTCTGTAACAGAGCCTGGATAACATCAATTCGTTGCCAGTCGTGGCCAAGTTGTTGCTTTAGTTGTTCTGCCGTTTCACTCAATTCCGGCCATGAAGCGGGAATTGCCTGTGTGTCTATTTCTGTAATGCTTTCCAGGCCAGTCTTCAGTTCGTCCAGACCGTGGCCGCTAATGCTGCTTACGGGGTATACAGGGATGCCACCGATCGCTTCCCGGAGTTTGGCGATGTCGATGGTGATGCCGCTGGCAGTAGCAGCATCTATCATGGTCAGGGCAACCATGGTGGGTAACTGGAGTTCCTGTAACTGTTGTAACAGGTAAAGTCCCTGGTATATATGTGTGGCGTCTATGACGACAAGCAGGCCGGAAGGGCGCTCTGTGCCGGGGACACGTCCAAGCGTTACATCAACGGCGATCCGCTCATCGACGGAGTTTCCGTCCAGGCTGTAAATTCCAGGCAGATCGACCAGGTTCAAAGCGCTATTGGAAAGCTGTACCGTACCCAGGTGTTTTTCAACCGTTACGCCGGGAAAATTACCCGTAGTCTGGCGCAAGCCGGTCAATCGATTAAATAAGGTACTTTTACCCGCATTGGGGTTGCCAATGAGTGCTATGGAAGCGCGTGCTTTATGCCTGATACCAATACCGCTGACGGGTATTTTTACTTCGGTACTTTCAGTCACCAGTCGTTATCCGGCTTACCTTGAAATGACGAGCCTGTTCCTTACGCAAGGAAACGGAACTGCCAAAGAAGCCGACTTCAAGCGGATCACCGCCGATGGCGATGTTTTCCATGCTAACCGTAATATCTTCTACCATACCCAACATCATCAAACGGATGACGCCGGGATCCTGTGTGTTGATTTCTTCAAGCCTGGCTTTGTCGCCTGGTGCTAAGTCTGCAAGTGTCATATTTATCCTTAAACCGTAAATGAGAGTAATTCTCATTAACGAATGCTATTGTATAGCATCTTTATGTGCGATATACATAATCCAGATCAATTAAATGCGAATCATTTCAAAAAAAAGCCAGTACCTGCGTCGAAGAGTACCAGTTCGTCAGGTGTATTTGATCAGACCGTATTCTAATTAAACAAGTTCGCGCTGCCAATGACCCGCTTTAATCACGCCACAGCAAGCATTGGCGCGGAAATGGTAAAGCCAGTGATTAACCGTGGGTGAGTCTATAATGGCGATATCGGCTTCAAATCCGGGCAGTAGTGAACCGATTCGATGCTCAGCCCCTATCGCCCGTGCAGCCACCGTAGTCGCAGCCATCATGACTTCCTGTGGCGCCATTTGCTGGTTGATACAGGCGAGTGTCATTGCCAGTGGCAGGTGGTAGCTCGGCGCTGAACCAGGGTTGAAATCTGTTGCAACGGCAACTCGAACACCTGCGTTCAGCATCTCTCTGGCAGGCAAATAGTGCTCGCGAAGATAAAGTGAGGCCAGTGGAAGGCTAACTGCCACTGTGCCGGCTTTTGCCAGTGCCTTGATGCCCTGTTCATCGGCATACTCAAGGTGTTCCGCTGATACAGCACCCAGTTCGGCTGCTAACAATGCGCCTCCGCCGTTGCTCAGCTGATCCGCATGAACTTTCAAGCCCAGCCCTGCTTGTTTTGCAGTATTTAAAATCTGCCGTGCTTCTTTAATGCTAAATGCGCCTTGCTCTACGAATATGTCGCAAAACCGCGCGAGTTGTTGTTTGCCGATGGCAGGGATGAGGGTGTCGCAGAGCAAATTGATGTAGTTTTCACGGTCTTCCCGATGCTCATCGGGCACTACATGCGCACCAAGAAAAGTTGGTACAAGGTCAATCGGTTGCTGTTCGTCAAGTTGGTGATAAACCCTTAACTGCTTCAACTCGGATGATAGTTCAAGACCGTAACCTGACTTACACTCGACCGTGGTGACACCAAGGTCCAACATGCCTTCCAGTGAATGGAGGGCTTTATCAAATAATTGATGTTCTGTGCTTGAGCGGGTTGCCGCTACCGTGCTGCGAATACCCCCGCCACCTGCCGCAATTTCCTGATAGCTGCGGCCTTGCAGGCGCATTTCAAATTCGTCACTACGCCATCCGCCAAAGCACAAGTGGGTATGGCAGTCGATCAAGCCGGGTATCACCAGTTTCTGACCGCAGTCTATGACTTTGTGGGTGCTGAAGCTTTCCGGTAGTTCACTTTCACTACCGACCCATACAATCCTGTTGCCCTCAAATACCAGAGCGGCATCGTTTATTAATCCGGCATCCTGTTGAACTGAGTCAGGAGGGCAGGTGGCAAGCTGGCCAATGTTGCGCAGCAAAGTCACTATTGCAGTGGTCCAAGCTCGTCTTCTACGGCTTTTAATAAAGCACCACTGCGTAACATTTCGGCACAATGGTCGAGGTCATTTCTGACTTCATAGTCCTTGATGGCGTGTGTAACCTCTTTTCTTAGCGCTTTGTGAGAGAGTGACACACCAAGCCCAGGCGAACATGCATTGCGGAAATCCAATGCTTGCGCAGCAGTCAACAACTCGACAGCCATCACGCGCTCAACGTTTCTGAGCACGCTCAGTAGTTTGTATGCGCTTATTGAGCCCATGCTGACGTGGTCCTCTTGTCCCAGGCTGGTTGGGATAGAGTCGACACTGGCGGGATGGCACAGTATTTTGTTTTCCGATACGAGTGCGGCCGCGGTGTATTGCGGAATCATGAACCCGGAATTCACACCTGTATCCTGCATCAGAAGCTTGGGCAATCCGTCATGCCCTTCCAGCAACAAGTAAGTCCGTCTTTCAGAGATGCTGGCCAGTTCGGCCAGTGCAATGGCTGCAAAATCCATTGCCAGTGCAAGTGGTTGGCCATGGAAGTTTCCGCCCGAAAGGATATCACCCTGATCGAAAACCAACGGGTTGTCGGTAACAGAATTGAGTTCGGTTTCAATGCAGCTTCGGGAATAGTCCAGAGCATCTCTGCTGGCACCATGAACCTGCGGTACACAACGAAGACTGTACGGGTCCTGAACTTTGCCGCAATCGCGATGTGAAGCAAGAATTTCACTACCCTCAAGAAGTTTCCTGATATTGGCCGCAACCACTTTCTGTCCGTGGTGTGGTCTGATCGCGTGAATTCTTTCATCAAATGGCACGGCACTGCCCTGGAGGGCTTCCAGACTCATGGCAGCCAACAAATCGGCCGCCCGCTGTAACAGGATAGTGCGCTCAAGCACGAAAGCACCGTAGGCTGTCATCATTTGAGTGCCGTTAATCAGTGCCAGGCCGTCTTTCGCCTGCAAAATAACGGGTTCAATGCCATGCGCCGCTAACATATCTGCCGCAGGCGATCTCTTGGTCAGGTCTTTATCCCACACATCGCCACGCCCGATTAAAGGCAGGCACATGTGGGCCAGAGGCGCTAGATCTCCAGACGCGCCAACGCTTCCGCGGCTAGGTACCCAGGGCAATATATCGTGTTCATCCAGTGCTAAAAGTTGTTTAAAGGTCGCCTCGGACACTCCGGAGTAACCAAGGCTAAGAGAATGGATTTTAAGTTGTAGCATCAAACGGGTAATTTCCGGAGGTATAGGATCACCCACTCCACAGGCATGACTTAATAGAATATTCTGCTGCAAAGTTGCCAATTCATCATTGGAAATGCGTTTATTGGCCAGCACACCGAAGCCCGTGTTGATGCCGTAGTGTGCTTTTCCGTCCAGCAAAGCCTGTTCAACAATTTGACGCGATTGCTTTACCGGGTCGTGCTGCTGCCGAAGTTGCTGCATTCTTGTATTGATATCTGTGTACAGATACTTCAAACGGATTGTTGATTCACCCATGTTCTAGTTACTCACCGTTGATCATGGGGAGGTCGACGCCCCTTTCGTTGGCAATATCGATCGCTTCCTGATAGCCGGCGTCGGCATGCCGCATAACACCGGTGCCGGGATCAGCGGTCAATACGCGTTGCAGACGTCTGTCGGCCATCGCGCTTCCATCAGCGACACACACCATGCCGGCGTGCTGTGAGTAACCGATGCCCACACCACCGCCGTGGTGAAGGGATACCCAGCTTGCGCCGCAGGCCGTGTTAAGCATGGCGTTCAGCAATGGCCAGTCAGAAATTGCATCGGAGCCGTCTTTCATGGCCTCGGTTTCACGATTGGGTGAAGCAACTGAACCAGCATCCAGGTGATCCCGGCCGATAACGATGGGTGCTTTAACTTTTCCTTCGCGTACCAGTTCGTTGAATTTTAGGGCTGCTTTTGCACGCTCCCCATATTCAAGCCAACAAATTCTCGCTGGTAAGCCCTGGAAACTGATCTGCTTCTGCGCTTTTTCAATCCAGCGTCGAAGCGCGACCTTTTCAGGAAAAAGTTCCAGGATGGCTTCATCAGTAACCTTGATATCTTCAGGGTCACCGGACAACGCTGCCCAACGGAAAGGCCCCGCGCCGCGACAGAATAGTGGGCGGATATAAGCGGGAACAAAACCCGGAAAGTCAAATGCTTCAGGCATGTCGCGCAAGTCCGCGACCTGACCTCTGAGGTTGTTTCCATAATCAAAACAGACGGCACCGCGCGACTTCATGTCAAGTATGGCCTGTACATGCAGCACCATCGAATCCAGTACTTTATTGTCGTAGGTCTCCGGGTCTGAGGCTCTTAATTGGGCAGCTTCCTCCAGTGAATATCCAGCCGGGATATAGCCTTCCCTTAAGTCATGAGCAGAAGTTTGGTCCGTAACGATGTCGGGGACAAAGTTACGGCGTACCAACTCGGGCAGAACCTCGGCAATATTGCCCACCAGTCCGACAGATACGGGTTCATCAGTATTGGCAAAAATTTCCAGTGCTTCATCGAGGCTGTCTGTCATGCGGTCGCAGTAACCCGTTTCCACGCGACGCTGAATGCGCCAGGGGTCAACTTCTACGGCCAGGCAATTGCCATCATTCATGGTGCAGGCCAAAGGCTGGGCGCCGCCCATTCCACCCAAGCCGGCAGTAACAGTCAGGCGCCCTTTCAGGCTACCGTCAAAATGCTGTTTTGCGCACTCAGCAAATGTTTCATAAGTGCCCTGCACAATGCCCTGCGAGCCAATATAAATCCATGAGCCAGCGGTCATTTGGCCGTACATCGTCAGGCCTTTTTTCTCCAGTTCGCGGAATACGTCCCAGTTGCCCCAGCGCGGCACAAGGTTAGAGTTTGCAATAAGCACCCGGGGTGCTTCTTCGTGTGTTTTAAAAACGCCAACCGGTTTTCCGCTCTGTATCAATAGCGTTTCATCATTCTCCAGACGCTGAAGCGTTGAAATGATTCTTTCCAGAGACTCCTGATTGCGCGCAGCTTTACCGGTGCCGCCGTAAACAATCAGTTCTTCGGGTTTCTCAGCGACGTCTGGGTCAAGGTTATTCATCAACATCCGCATTGCTGCTTCCTGATGCCAGCCTTTGCAGCTTATTTGTGTGCCAATTGGCGCCTTTAATGGTGCATTTTTTGCTTTCATTACTGTACAGTCACTACCCTGAAACGAATTGTTTCAATTATAACAGTGAAACAAACTTAGGCTGAGTCGTTTACGGCAAACACATGGAAACAAAATGCTAAACAGGATTACACCGAGAGTATCAAACGTACTTGTTTTTTTAGTTTGCGCTTCGTTGTTGGGGTTTGCACTCTACAACCAATACGTCGACTATTTGGAGCCATGCCCCTTGTGCATTATCCAACGGGTCGTGTTTTTCTGGATAGCGATAGTCGCCTTACTGGCGGCCTTCCACAATCCAGGCCAAACCGGACAGCGGGTATACGCGTGGATGGTTGTGTTCGGGTCAGTACTGGGCACTGCAATAGCGGGGCGTCATATCTGGTTGCAGAATTTGCCCGCAGATGAAGTGCCAGAATGCGGACCTGGTTTGAATTACATGCTGGAAAATTTCCCGTTGACGGAGGTTTTCTCAACAGTATTGCAGGGGTCAGGAAGTTGCGCCGAAGTTAAATGGACCTTCATGGGCATGAGCATGCCAATGTGGACCATGGTTTGGTATATCGGTTTGGGTGTGTTTGCCTTATGGGCGGCCTACCGGACGGTTAAGCGTTGAATCAAAAATAATGAAATTTCAAATGAGAATGAAATAATGAACAAGGAAGCAGGGCATCTGGATATGCCAATGAAAGAAAATGAATGGCAACCATCTTCGTGGCAATCGTGCGAGGCCAAACAGCAGGCCAGTTATCCAGACCAGGAAGCATTGCAGGCGGCACTAAAAGAGCTCTCTGGCTTACCTCCGTTGGTGACATCCTGGGAAATACTGTCACTGAAAGAACAAATTGCACAGGCACAGGCTGGCAAACGATTTTTCTTGCAGGGTGGCGATTGTGCTGAAAGCTTTGCGGAATGTAATTCGGATGTTATTACCAATCGCTTGAAAGTGCTCCTTCAAATGAGTCTGGTTCTGACCCACGGACTACAGAAGCCGGTTATCAGGGTAGGGCGCTTTGCCGGACAGTACGCCAAGCCGCGTTCATCGGATGTTGAGACGCGCGATGGGGTTACTTTACCCAGTTATCGTGGTGACCTCGTGAACTCGGTCGAGTTTACGCCGGAAGCAAGGCACCCTGACCCGCGCCGCCTAATAAGGGGTCACGCAAGCTCGTCCATGACGATGAACTTTGTGCGTGCGCTGGTCGATGGCGGTTTTGCTGATTTGCATCACCCAGAGTATTGGAATCTGAGCTGGGTCGAACACTCGCCGCTGTCGGCGGAATTTCAGCGCTTGGCAGACAACCTTGGTCGCGCCGTGAATTTCATGGAGACCATTTCAGGGCGTCGTGCCGGCAGCCTCAAACGTGTGGATTTCTACACATCACATGAGGCATTGCATCTGCATTATGAGCAGGCGTTGACCCGCAAAGTGCCACGGCAGCAGGGTTGGTTTGACCTGACCACTCACTTTCCCTGGATTGGCATGCGTACTGCTGATGTTGACAGTGCACACGTTGAGTATTTCAGAGGAATCCGTAACCCGATTGGCATTAAGGTAGGTCCCGGAGTTGATGCGAAGCACCTTCAGCGTTTGCTGGAAATACTCAACCCTGAGTCTGAGGCCGGGCGCATCGTTTTGATTCATAGAATGGGCGCGGCCAAAATCGAAACGAAGCTGCCGCCATTGATCAAGGCGGTCCAGGACGTTGGTTCACCGGTGTTATGGGTTTGTGATCCCATGCATGGCAATACGGAAACTACGGCATCGGGAATCAAGACCCGCCGATTCCGAAAAGTCATGAACGAAACAGAAACTGCGATAGAGATCCATCACCAGCATGGGTCGCACCTGGGCGGTGTACACCTCGAATTGACCGGTGAAGATGTTACCGAGTGTACTGGTGGCGCAAGAAACCTGGGTGAGGATGATTTGAATAGAGCCTACAAATCGATTGTTGATCCACGCCTCAACTATGAACAGGCACTGGAACTTGCCATGTTGATTGTTAGCAAGTTTGAAAAGCTGGATGGTTGATTATTGAACTTCACCGTGCCGCTGGCAGGTTATAACCTGTCAGCGACACGACTCTGTTTTGATAAGAATCAGGCGATGGATAAAAGTTAAGCCGGTTCTCAGAAGGTTTTAAACTTCCTGTTTTTTGGCCGTACGACCGGCTGCCTTACGTTCGTGCTCCTTCAGGAACAGCTTACGAATGCGTATGGAATCGGGCGTGACCTCGACCAATTCATCATCCTGAATGAACTCCAGTGATTGCTCCAGCGTCATTATTTGTGGTGCCTGCAGCAATACGTTGTCATCCTTGATAACCGTTCGGATGTTGGTCAGCTGTTTGGCTTTCAGTGGGTTAACTGTCAGGTCGTTACCCCTGTTGTGTATCCCGATGAGCTGTCCTTCGTAAATATCCACACCACCCTCTATGATCATGCGGCCGCGTTCCTGCAAATTGAACAAGGCATAGGCAACGGCCTTGCCTGTGCCATTGGAAATCAAAACGCCGTTGTTACGAGTAGAAATAGGTGCGGGATTGTAAGGACCATACTTCTCAAAAGTATGGAACAACAGACCCGTGCCGGCTGTTAGGGTACGGAACTCCGATTGAAAACCAATGAGTCCGCGCGCAGGGATAATGTAATCCATGCGAATGCGGCCTTTGCCGTCGGGCTGCATATCCTGCAGCACACCACGTCGTTCGCCCAGTTTTTCCATGACCGCACCCTGGTAATCTGCTACCAGGTCTACAACCAGCATCTCATAGGGTTCCTCGGTTTCGCCGTCTACTGTATGAAGGATGACCTCAGGTCTTGAGATGGCCATCTCATAGCCTTCCCGGCGCATGGTTTCGATCAAAATGGACAGATGCAATTCGCCACGCCCGGATACGCGGAATTTTTCCGCATCCGCGGTTTCTTCAATCCGCAAGGCAACATTATGGCTGGCTTCGCGCAATAAACGTTCGCGCAATTGTCTGCTGGTCAGGTATTTGCCTTCGCGACCGGCAAATGGTGATTTGTTGACGCGGAAGGTCATGCTGATAGTGGGTTCGTCCACTGTCAGGGGCGGTAATGCCTCAACTGTGTCGCGGTCACACAGGGTGTCTGATATGCGCAGGTTTTCTACGCCTGTAACAGCAATGATGTCGCCAGCGTTGGCTTCATTGGTTTCAATGCGTTCAAGTCCCCTGAAACCCAACACCTGCAAAATGCGTGCGTTGTGTTGATCACCATAGCGATCGATAACGGTGATGCGCTGATTGGGTTTGACACTGCCGCGCTGTATACGGCCAATGCCGATAACGCCGACATAGGTGTTGTAGTCGAGCGTGGTAACGCGCATCTGGAATGGGCCATCCTGATTTACGTCAGGCGACTTAACTTCGTCGACAATGGTTTGGAACAGGGGCGTCATGTCGCCCTCACGAACATCGTCTTCAAGACCGGCATAACCCTGCAGAGCTGACGCGTAGACGACTGGAAAGTCGAGTTGCTCTTCGCTCGCACCGAGTTGGTCAAAAAGCTCGAAGGTCTGGTCCAGCACCCAGTGCGGGCGCGCGCCTTCGCGGTCAACCTTGTTGATAACCACGATGGGCCGGAAACCCATTTCAAAGGCTTTTTGCGTAACAAATCGTGTCTGTGGCATTGGGCCGTCGACGGCATCCACCAGAAGCAGTACTGAATCCACCATGCTCAGGATGCGTTCGACTTCGCCTCCGAAGTCGGCATGGCCCGGGGTGTCAACAATATTGATTCGATATTGTTCTTCGCCATTTGTCCAGTTGATAGCCGTGTTTTTTGACAGGATGGTGATGCCGCGTTCTTTTTCAAGATCATTGGAATCCATTACCCGGTCAAGTGTAGCCGCGCGCTCGCCCAGTGTTCCGGACTGCTGCAGCAACTGGTCGACCAGTGTTGTTTTGCCATGATCGACGTGTGCGATGATGGCGATGTTTCTGAGGTTTTTTATCAAGGTGGGTTCCAATTGGCTAAGCGCGCGCAAGTTACACTCTTTACTGACTTTAAGCAATGTTTTAATGAAAAAACAGCAGGATAAATGATTTTATCAACGGGGGGTTCGATCGGTTATTCAGTTTTTCATGCTTTGTCAAAGCGTTATGCGTGCAAGCGTCACCTGTGCGGTTTTATTCGGTTTTGAATCCCAATTCTCTCAGTTGGGCGGCTTCCGTTTCCGGCCTGGCCTCAATGCGGTGGGATTTAAACTCCCTCCGCACCGGATAATTTGCACGCAGGCTATCGATCTTTACGCAATTAGCCATGTTGCCGGGAGATGACGCTGCTCTTAACGCAGTGTCATCCCGTTCAACAGGACAGCTTGATTGAATGGCCTGCTGCAAGACCTGATCAGCCGCCGCATGGGTGGGATAATGCACGATTACATCTTCTAATTGCGGTTTTGGCGGGTCACCAGCGGCCATTGCAAACCGTCTGCAAAAGGCCGCGTAAATCATTTCGGTTCCCGCTTGCTTGCCCTCAATGCTGTAACCGGCAACGTGCGGTGTTGCAACGCATGTCGATTGTAACCAGTCACGGCTGATGTACGGCTCGTCGGGCCAGACATCCAGTGCTGCCCGCAGTCGCCCTGATTGCAGTTGCTCGAGCAGTGTGGAGCCGTCAATTACGCGGCCACGTGAGGAATTAACCACTATTGTTTCAGGCTTCAAGCTATTCAAAAACTTACTGTCAAGCAGCGCTTCAGTGGGATGGTTTCCATCCCGGGTCAAAGGCACATGCAGACTAACGATGCTGTTGGCGGATATGTCTTGCATGGATACCAGGTCTTTTACACCAGACGCTTGCAATGGGGGGTCGCAGGCCATCACAGGAATTTCGAGGGCCTTCAGCAGATGTTCGAGTCGTCTGCCGACATTGCCGCGACCAATGATACCGACACGTTGCTGTTTAAAATCGATATTAGACCTCTTGCAGGCTAACCACATCATCGCCAGAGCCCATTGGGCAGCCGAGCTGGCATTGCAGCCAGGCGCGCTTGCCCATGCGATGTTGTTGGCCTCTAGCCAGGCGGTGTCGAGGTGGTCAACGCCGATGGTCGCGCTACCGACAAATCGAATGCTGGTTCCTTGCAGCAGGCGCCGGTCAACCCGGGTGATCGACCTGACCAGCAAGACGTCTGCTCCCCTGAGGTCTGCGCGGCTTATTTGCCGTCCATCGACCAGTTGGACATCGCCATGCCTCCCAAAGGTTTCATTCAGCAAGAGCATGTTTTTATCGGCAATTATTTTCATTCTGGGACTAATGTGTAAAGTCAAAAAAGGCTGGGCGATGATTTCTGTTTAATGTGTTTGCAGCAAGTATATTTCATTCCGAAGGTGACGGAAAAAGCTTTGTTTATCGGTTCATTCCTGTGTGGCGGACAGGCTTGCTTTCGTAGGGGCTGAAGCATATTCTACCTAGCCTTCTCAATTCAGGGGTCCATGCGGTGCAAGTTTCTGACCAAAAAATCATGTTTGTCTTCCCCGGGCAGGGTTCGCAGTATGCAGGAATGGGTGCGGATATCTGTCGCGAACACGCCGTTGCCAGGAAAATCTATGAGCAGGCGGGCGAAGTGCTTGGTTATGATCTTGCTGAAATTTCTTTTAGCGACCCGCGGGATCAACTCAATCAGACCCGCTTTACCCAACCCGCCTTATTGACGCACTCCATAGCGTGTCTTGAGGTTTTCAGGGAACTGACCGAAGACCGTTTGCAGCCAGTCATTGCGGCAGGGCATAGCCTTGGTGAATATTCAGCTCTTGTCGCGGCCAAAATTCTCACATTTGAAAGCGCTCTTAAACTCGTACAAAAACGCGGCGAATTGATGGGTACCCATGGTGAGGGCGAAATGACCGCCTTTCCGCTGGCTGTTGATGTCATCAAGCCCATCGCGGAACGTTACCACTGCGCCATTGCGGGCTGTAATTTGCCTGAGCAGACGGTTATCGGCGGACGTGGCGAAGACCTCGCCTTGGTGGAGCAGGAAGTTCAGGCTAATTTTCCGCGTAAACGTCCATTTCGCTTAAAAACCGAAGGGGCTTTTCATACGTATTACATGATCACCGCAGCCCAACACTACCGGTCTGAATTGGAAACGGCAGAATTTGGCTCATCTGACGTACGGGTGTTATCGAACTTTACCGGCGGTTATCACGAGAACGATCCGGCAGACATCCGCGCGCGCCTTTTCTTTCAATTATTCAACCCGGTTATGTGGCACTCCAACTTGCAGACAGCGTTTGCTGATGAGGTTGACTTGATCATTGAGTTCGGCGGCGGTATTGGTACGGCTAGCGAACCGGAAGGAAAACGACCGAACCTGGAAGGTATGATCAAAAAAACATTGCGTGGCATCGAGCGCGATGTGAGTTACCTGGCAGCCATTCACTACCCATCCATCAGTGATGCGGTTACTTCTGTCAACGATGAGCAGTAGCCGTTTAAAAGGGCGGTTCAGCTTTCAGTTCAAGGAGCTTAAGCGGGTGAGATTAAAAGTTTTATGATTGTACGAATTGTCAAAATGGAATTTAAAGAAGCGCGGGTGGCCGATTTTCTCAAGGTATTTGCCGGCAGCAGGGACGTCATACGTTCGTTTGCAGGCTGCACGCATCTGCAGTTGTTGCAGGGAGAAGCGGATTCCTGTGTGTTTTTCACTTACTCGCACTGGGACAGTGAAGAAGATTTAAACCGCTACCGCGACTCTGATTATTTTCAGACAGTATGGGGCGAAACGAAAAAGCTGTTCCGTGCTGCGCCGCAGGCCTGGAGCCTGGTTGACAAGACAGACGTTGATGCCTCCACGGCATCAGCAGGTGAGCCTGCCTAGCTTCGATCCCGGCGCAGGGGTTGGCCGGTTCTTTTTTCAGGTACATATTTCAATCAAAACAGAATCGCCAGCCTGTTATTCACGCTGACCACTATATACTCTGGTCCAATTGCGTTACGGGCGTTGTCAGGGTAACAATATGCGGGTCTGGTGCAGCAAGACCATTGATAAGCGCTGGCGGAAGGGATACGGCGGCTTTGAGTCGGCGGGAATGGATTATAATTCAGGGCTGAAGCTTTGATTTAACAAAAATATTGAAGATTGTATGGTGAAGGCATTGCGATATTCGCAATGAAAAGACACGGGTCGGCTTTGCGCGGCCCTTTGCGTGCTAATCAAGGGTGGCTAATGCGATGACGAAGTTCCCAAAATCGACACTTGAAGACTGGCAGGCCCTAGCCATCAAGGAACGAAAGGGCAGTCCAGTCGAAGACCTGACCTGGAATACGCCCGAAGGTATCGCCGTCAAACCCCTTTACACCGAGAAAGACTTAGAAGGTCTTGAGCACCTGGGATCATTACCGGGGGCAGCGCCCTTTGTTCGTGGCCCCAAAGCCACCATGTATGCAGGCCGTCCATGGACCGTGCGGCAATACGCGGGATTTTCTACCGCGGAAGAATCAAACGCCTTTTACCGCAAAAACCTGCAAGCCGGCCAGACTGGTCTTTCGGTCGCTTTCGACCTGGCAACCCACCGCGGATACGACTCCGATCACCCGCGGGTTGTCGGTGATGTCGGCAAGGCAGGCGTGGCCATCGACAGTGTCGAGGACATGAAAATTCTATTCGATGGCATCCCGTTGGAGAAGATGTCGGTATCGATGACAATGAACGGCGCGGTCCTCCCCGTGATGGCCATGTACATCGTAGCTGCTGAAGAGCAGGGTGTGCCGGTGGAGAAGCTCGCGGGAACACTTCAAAATGACATTCTGAAAGAGTTCATGGTTCGCAACACGTATATCTACCCGCCGACACCATCCATGCGAATCGTGTCCGATATTATTGCCTACACATCCGCCAAAATGCCGCGTTTCAACTCTATCTCAATCTCCGGTTATCACATGCAGGAAGCCGGGGCGACCTGCGCCCAGGAACTGGCGTATACGATTGCTGACGGGATAGAGTACGTTAATGCCGCTATCGAGAGCGGTCTTGATGTGGACGCTTTTGCACCGAGGTTGTCATTCTTCTTTGCCATTGGCATGAACTTTTTCATGGAGGTGGCCAAGTTAAGGGCGGCGCGGTTGCTCTGGTCTACGCTCATGGCGGAAAAATTTGCCCCGAAAGACCCCCGTTCACTGATGTTGCGTACACACTGCCAAACCTCAGGAGTCAGTCTGACCGCCAAGGACCCCTACAACAACATCATGCGCACCACGATTGAGGCCATGGCAGCCACCCTGGGCGGAACCCAGTCGCTGCACACCAACTCATTCGATGAGGCGCTGGCGTTACCTACTGAGTTTTCGGCCCGCATCGCCCGCAATACGCAGCTCGTGATACGGGAGGAGACCGGTATCACCAAGGTTGTAGACCCGCTGGCGGGTTCTTATTATGTGGAAAGCCTGACCCACGAACTGTTTGAAGAAGCACGCAAGTTGATTGCTGAAGTCGAGGAGATGGGGGGCATGACCAGGGCTGTCGAGTCCGGTATGCCAAAAATGCGAATTGAAGAGGCTGCGGCGCGTCACCAGGCGCGAATCGACCGGGGTGAGGATATTGTCGTTGGAGTTAACAGGTATCAACAGACAGAAGAGACGCCTGTCGACATTCTCAATATCGATAATACGGCTGTTAGGGAGGCACAAATTAAACGCCTCACCAATGTACGCGAGAGCCGTGATGAGGCAGCGTTTGAGCAGGCGCTCACAGCATTGACCGATGCCGCGCATGACGAGAATGGTAATCTGTTGGCGCTGGCTGTCGATGCCGCCAGGGCACGCGCCACCGTGGGAGAGATTTCTGATGCACTTGAAAAAATTTACGGCAGGCACCGGGCCATGACTCATTCCATCTCGGGAGTTTTCGGATCGGCTTACCAGGGGGACGGAGATTTTACATCTATCCAGAACGAGGTGGAGGCGTTTGCCCGTACAGAGGGTCGCCGGCCGCGCATGCTGGTTTGCAAGCTTGGTCAGGACGGTCATGACCGCGGCGCCAAGGTCATTGCCACGGCTTTCGCCGACATCGGTTTTGATGTGGATATCGGGCCTTTGTTTCAGACGCCGGAAGAGGCTGTGCGCGAGGCGATAGAAAACGATGTGCATATTATCGGTATCTCATCGCAGGCAGCGGGACACCGGACACTGGTTCCCCAGGTCATTGAAAGTCTGAAACGGGAAGGTGCTGAAGATATCATCGTGATTTGTGGCGGTGTGATTCCACCCCAGGATTTTGATGAATTGCTGGATGTTGGTGTGGCGGCGATATTCGGGCCCGGGACCAACATTCTGCTCGCAGCACATGAGGTTTTGAAAATTGTGCAGGAGCGCAAGCAGCAAAAATAACGTGTTCGTATATAAAAAGCATTGAGGCTGAGCTGAAAGTTCAGCGGCAAAACAGGAATATATGTATGCAGGATATTGTTGATCAATTAGAAGAAAAACGAAGAGCGGCCATTCTCGGTGGCGGCCAAAAGCGCATTGATGTGCAGCATAGCCGCGGAAAGCTGACCGCTCGTGAACGTATTGAACTACTGCTGGATGAGGGTAGTTTCGAGGAATGGGATGCATTTGTTGAGCATCGCTGCACCGATTTTGGTATGTCGGAGAAGAAAATCCCAGGCGATGGTGTGGTCACCGGCTACGGAACGGTCAATGGCCGTGTTGTATTTGTTTTCAGCCAGGATTTCACCGTGTTTGGCGGTTCACTTTCCGAGGCGCACGCCGAGAAAATCTGCAAGGTCATGAAGCAGGCCATGAAGGTGGGCGCCCCCATCATAGGATTGAATGATTCAGGCGGCGCGCGAATACAGGAAGGCGTGGCATCGCTGGGAGGCTATGCTGATGTGTTTCAGCTCAATGTGCTGGCTTCCGGCGTCGTACCACAAATCTCCGTCATTATGGGCCCATGCGCCGGTGGCGCGGTTTATTCCCCGGCAATGACCGATTTCATTTTTATGGTCAAAGATTCCTCTTATATGTTTGTCACCGGTCCCGATGTGGTTAAAACCGTGACTCACGAAGAGGTCACTTCCGAGGAACTGGGCGGCGCTATGACACATTCCACCGTTTCGGGGGTCTGTGACCGTGCTTATGAAAACGATGTGGAAACCTTGTTAATGGTTCGCCGGTTTATCAACTATATCCCGGCCAATAACCGCGAACACGCGCCTCACCGGCCAACCCCTGATCGCGCCAACCGCATGGAAATGTCGCTCGATACACTGATCCCCGACAATCCGAACATGCCTTACGATATGAAAGAGTTGATTTACAAGGTGGCGGATGACAATGAGTTCTGGGAGTTGCAACCCGAGCATGCCAAAAACATCATTATTGGTTTCGCCAGAATGGACGGCTATTCGGTAGGGATTGTCGCCAATCAACCGATGGTTCTGGCAGGGTGTCTGGATATCAAATCTTCCATTAAAGCGGGCCGCTTCGTGCGTTTTTGCGATGCATTCAATATTCCCATCCTGACTTTCGTCGATGTTCCGGGGTTCATGCCGGGCACGGCTCAGGAATATGGCGGCATTATCAAGCATGGCGCCAAATTACTGTTTGCTTATGCTGAAGCCACCGTTCCCAAGGTAACTGTCATCACGCGTAAAGCCTATGGCGGCGCCTATGACGTTATGAGTTCCAAACATCTTCGTGGTGACGTCAACTTCGCGTGGCCAAGCGCTGAAATTGCAGTGATGGGTCCAAAGGGCGCAGTGGAAATCATCTTCCGAAGCGATATAGGGGATGAGCAAAAGATTGCGGAGCGAACAGAGGAATACCGGCTCAAATTCGCCAATCCATTCATTGCGGGAAGCAGGGGCTATATCGATGATGTCATCGCCCCTCATGCTACCCGCATGCGTGTCTGTCGCTCACTTGCGATGCTACGGGATAAACAACTTGATAACCCGTGGCGCAAGCATGACAACATTCCACTTTAGTCAAAAGCACAGCGGAGAGCTTGTTCATGTTTGACAAAATTCTGATTGCAAATCGTGGTGAAATCGCCTGCAGGGTTATCCGGTCAGCAAAAAAAATGGGCATCAAGACGGTTGCGGTATATTCCGATGCCGACCACGATGCCCTGCATGTCCAGATGGCGGACGAAGCGGTCCATATCGGGCCCCCACCCTCTACGCAAAGTTACTTATTGATGGACAGAATTCTCCAAGCCTGTCTGGATACCGGCGCCCAGGCCGTGCATCCGGGCTACGGGTTCCTGTCGGAGAATTCTGAGTTTTGTGACTCACTGGCAGCGGCAGGGATCGCCTTTATCGGTCCTGAAACACGTGCCATTCAGGCGATGGGTGACAAGATAACCTCCAAACAGCTGGCCGCTGAAGCCGGCGTCAACACGATCCCCGGCTTTTCCGACGTATTGCGCAACGGTGACCATGCAGTGGAAATAGCCAATAAGCTTGGTTATCCGGTGATGCTCAAGGCGACTGCCGGAGGCGGCGGTAAAGGTATGCGTGTCGCCCGCGATGATGCGGAATGCCGTGATGGTTTCGTGAGGGCTTCCAATGAAGCTCGCTCAAGCTTCGGTGATGACCGTATGTTCGCCGAAAAATTTATCGAGGAACCGCGTCACATTGAAATTCAGATCATAGCCGACAGTCATGGCAACGTGGTCTACCTGAATGAGCGTGAGTGTTCCCTCCAGCGTCGTCACCAGAAGGTCATCGAAGAAGCACCTTCACCATTTCTGGACGAAGCAACCCGTCGGCAAATGGGTGAGCAAGCCGTGGCCCTGGCAAAGGCCGTGGACTACCAGTCGGCCGGAACCGTCGAGTTTATTGTTGACGCGCAAAGAAATTTCTATTTTCTGGAGATGAATACACGTTTACAAGTAGAGCATCCGGTCACCGAGTTGATCACCGGTCTGGACCTGGTTGAATTGATGATTCAGGTGGCTGACGGCCAACCCTTACCGATAGGGCAGTCCGATGTTCGTATCAATGGCTGGGCTATTGAGTCACGCGTGTATGCCGAAGACCCGTTCCGCAACTTCCTTCCCTCCATTGGCCGGTTGGTGTACTACCGCCCTCCTGAAGAAAGCGATCAGGTTCGTGTGGATACCGGCGTTTTTGAAGGCGGTGAAGTTTCCATGTATTACGACCCGATGATCGCGAAACTGATTACGCACGGAGCCGATCGCACCGAAGCCATCACGCGGATGTGTTCAGCGCTGGACCGGTTTTTAATCAAGGGTGTGTCCAATAATCTCAGTTTTTTATCGGCATTGATGGTTCACCCGCGTTTTGTGAAAGGCGACATGAGCACCAATATGATCGGTGAAGAATACCCGGACGGGTTTCATCCGTCAGACCTGCCGCATCAGACCCCGTCAATTTTTATCGCCGTTGCAACGTCCATGATGCGCAGCTACCGCGACCGGGCAGCTCAGATCGACGGCCAGCTTGATGGCCATGAGCGGCGTGTACCCAATGAATGGGTCGTGATCATGAACAACGAAAATTATCCCGTTTCCGTGGTTTCAACTCAGGGCGGTCATGATGTTGAGTATGCTGGTAAAACGTACGCTGTTCGCAGTGACTGGGAGTTCGGACAGCACATTTTCAACGGAACCATTAACGGCGAGGAAGTTTTCGTCAAGGTGGAGCGTGAAAACCAGGTCTATCGATTGTTTCATGGCGGTTCGCAGGTTGATGTAACAGTGGTGACGCCACGCGTGGCCGAGCTTTTAAAATACATGCCGGTTAAATCGCCACCGGATTTGACGAAGTTTCTGCTTTCACCGATGCCCGGATTGCTGGTGTCGCTGGCGGTAAAAGAGGGTGACGTGATCAATGCAGGCGAGGAACTGGCGGTATTGGAAGCCATGAAAATGGAGAATACGCTGCTGGCAGAACGGGATGGTGTTGTTGCGAAAATTCATTTCAAACCGGGCGTCAACCTTGCGGTAGACGACATTATCATGGAGTTGGAGTAGCGATCGCAGTGTCGCAATCGGGTAAACAGGAATTGACGCCGGAAATTACCGCGTTGGCGGATGGCGTGCTGGCCGGGAATCGACGCGCGCTGGCTCAGGCGATCACGCTGATTGAGTCCACGCGAAGCGATCACCGCCAAGCTGCCAATGAACTGTTGCGGCGTTTGCTCCCACATGCCGGCAATTCCATCCGTCTGGGAATCTCTGGTGTGCCGGGGGTTGGCAAGTCGACGTTTGTCGAGGCGCTGGGTAATCATGTCATCGAAAAGGGGCACAAGGTTGCTGTTCTAACGGTCGATCCTTCTTCCGCGATCAGCGGGGGCTCAATACTGGGTGACAAGACCCGTATGGAGTTGCTGTCCCGACGTCCCGAGGCTTACATCCGTCCTTCGCCGTCTGGTAATACCCTTGGTGGGGTCAGCCGCCGAAGCCGTGAGGCGCTCATACTTTGCGAGGCCGCCGGCTTTGATGTCATATTCGTCGAAACTGTTGGCGTCGGGCAGTCCGAAACCAAGGTCGCGGATATGACCGATATGTTCGTATTGTTGCAACTACCCGGCGGCGGTGATGAGTTGCAGGGTATCAAGCGTGGCATCATGGAGTTGGCCGATCTGGTTCTCATCAACAAGGCCGATGATGAACTGCAGGCACTTGCCGGTCGGTCTGCGGCAGAGTACCGAAGTGCATTGCGCTTGCTGCATCCGCGTTCGACTAACTGGAAAGTTGAGGTCCGCACCTGTTCCGCTCGCGATGGTGTGGGGATTGCCGAGGCGTGGGATGTTGTTCTGCAGCACCATGAGATCCTGGGAGAAGACGGACAGTTGGCCACCAGGCGGGCGGCCCAAGCGCTTGACTGGATGTGGTCTGAAGTTCATGACAGCCTCATGTCGGCTTTACAAAACGATCCCGAAGTACATAAAAAAATACCGGAGCTTGAGAGTGCCGTCAGAGAGGGCCGCACCCCCGCCACCATTGCTGCCGGTCAGTTGCTGGATATCTTTTTGAAACAGCAAAAAACTTGAAAATGAAAAACCGGACCCGGAGGTAAATATGAGTGACCGCCCCTTCAAAGTGCTTGGTATTCAACAGATCGCAGTCGGCGGACTGGACAAAAACCGCTTGCGCAATTTATGGGTAGATACACTTGGCTTGAATCTCACTGGTAGTTACCAGAGCGAGAAGGAAAACGTCGACGAAGATATCGCGGTCGCCGGTCACGGGCCCTTCAAAGTAGAGGTTGATCTGATGCAGCCACTGGATCCGGAAAAAAAACCGGGTGTTCATAACCCTCCTCTGAATCATGTGGGTCTCTGGGTCGATGATCTGCCGGCAGCTGTCGATTGGTTAGCAGCTCAGGGTGTGCGCTTTGCGCCCGGTGGTATCCGCAAGGGCGCCAGCGGGTTTGATATTTGTTTTATCCATCCAAAAGGCAGCGATTCATCGCCCATTGGAGGGGAGGGCGTATTGATAGAATTGGTTCAGGCGCCGACCGAGGTTTGCGAGGCATTTGAACGAATGGCCTGACGGGCAGATTTACCAAGGTGCAGGTAACCGCGTTTAAGCGTTTTCCCAGCGGAATCTGCGTCCCGGCACCGACAACAACTTCATTTTCTACTACCGCAGCACGGCCTTATGTCCGGTCGTGGCGTCAGCTCCAAGCAGCAACGACTAGCCATCCGGGTTAAACGTGCCTGTATGGGTGGTATGTAACATGGAGCCATCCTGCCCCGGTTCGCATTTCTAATGCGAATTCAATGGAAGCCGCCCCCTAATCACTGTTATGGGTCATGCCGAACTGCTCGCTTCAATTTTCACATCGCCGATGATTGTGTAATGCCGGTGCTGGTTTACACAATTAGCAATTTACGACTGTATGCCCGTTAGCTCCAAATAGTCATGTCTATTCGTTATGGTTTCGCCTGTGAATGGGAAACACGCCTCAGCTGCCACGCATTTTATGCGGTCAGGGGTGAGTCGCTTGATTAGGTCTGTAAATGTTATTTTGGAGAGTCCTGAAGTACAAATTTGAGGTACAATTGCGACAGTGAATCGAGGTGCTGTTAGCGCGTCTTAATGAGTGCTCAAAAGGTACCGAAAAATTACCATTAAGGAGCGTTCCATGAAACAACCAGTAAGAGTGGCAATCACCGGTGCGGCCGGTCAAATCGGTTATCAATTGTGTTTCAGAATTGCGGCGGGCGACATGCTGGGTAAAGACCAGCCAGTCATATTGCAGTTGCTTGAAATCACCCCGGCATTGGGAGCCCTGGAAGGGGTTGTCATGGAATTGAAAGACTCCGCTTTTCCATTATTGGATAGCGTGGTATTCACCGATGATGCAAACGTCGCATTCAAAGACACAGACTACGCATTGCTGGTCGGTGCCAGGCCTCGCGGCCCGGGCATGGAACGCGCCGATCTGCTCACGGCCAACGGCAAGATATTCGGACCTCAAGGAGCGGCCATGAACGCGCACTCCAGCCGTGATATCAAGGTGCTTGTGGTGGGCAATCCCGCCAATACCAACGCGTTGATTGCCCAGTGCAGTGCGCCAGACCTGAACCCGCGTAATTTCACCGCGATGACCCGCCTGGACCACAATCGCGCCATGGCGCAACTGGCTGAGAAAACCGGTATTCACCATAGCCTGATTAACAAAATGGTCATTTGGGGTAACCACTCTTCCACACAATACCCGGATATCAGCTATGCCGAAGCCAGTGGCAAGCAGCTTAAGGGGCAGGTGGACCAGGACTGGTATCGTGAAGACTTCATTCCGACGGTTCAGCAACGGGGTGCCGCGATTATTAAAGCGCGAGGTGCTTCCAGTGCCGCATCCGCTGCCTCATCCGCTATCGATCATATGCGCAGCTGGGCTCTGGGCACCGCTGAGGGTGATTGGGTATCAATGGCAGTGCCATCAGACGGCAGCTATGGAATTGCGCCGGGTGTCATCTACTCGTTCCCTTGTGTTTGCCGTGATGGCGATTATCAGATCGTACAGGGTCTCGAAATTGATGAATTCAGTCGCGCACGAATTGACGCGTCTGATGCCGAATTGCGCGAAGAAAGAAAAGCAGTCGAAAGCCTGTTGGCCTGATACGCGCAACGCCTTAAAACGGGGTTCCGTGCCATCGTGCAAAATTGGCGATTGCCGGTGCCCTGATTGAAGGCGTGGGTGATAACAGAAACGTAAAAAAACCGGACTACCTTGGTGGTCCGGTTTTTTTTAAGCTGAAATTTGCATGATAGCCATGCGCGATTGACTAGCGCTTCATGAAGTTGAAGAACTCTGCATTCGACTTGGTGGCTTTCAGTTTGTCCAGCATGAATTCAATGGCCTGGATTTCATCCATCGGGTGCAAAAGCTTGCGTAGAATCCAGATTTTTTGCAATTGCCCCTGGTCAATCATCAGTTCCTCACGACGGGTGCCGGACTTGTTAATATCAATTGCCGGGTAAACACGTTTTTCCGCGATTCTACGGGCCAGGTGAACTTCCATGTTGCCGGTGCCTTTGAACTCTTCATAGATGACTTCATCCATTTTTGAGCCGGTATCCACCAGCGCGGTCGCAATAATGGTCAGTGAACCACCTTCCGTCACGTTTCTGGCCGCACCAAAAAACCGCTTCGGCCGTTGCAATGCATTGGCATCGACACCACCGGTTAGAACCTTGCCAGAAGACGGCGCGACGGTGTTATAAGCGCGGGCCAGACGTGTAATGGAATCAAGCAAAATAACGACATCGTGTTTATGCTCAACCAGACGCTTAGCCCTTTCAATCACCATTTCCGCAACCTGTACATGGCGGGATGCTGGTTCGTCAAAAGTACTGGAAACCACTTCTGCATCTACAGAGCGTTTCATTTCGGTGACTTCTTCCGGGCGCTCATCAACCAACAAAATGATCATTTTGCAGTCTTTATGATTGGCGCGAATACTGCTCGCTATGTTCTGCAGCATGATGGTTTTACCGGCTTTTGGCGGCGATACTACCAGCCCCCTTTGACCAAAACCGATCGGGGAGACCAGGTCGATGATGCGTGAGGTTATGTCTTCAGTACTGCCCGTGCCCCGTTCCAGTGAAGCTTGTCTTGTTGGAAACTCGGCGGTCAAGTTTTCAAAAAGAATTTTGCTCTTGGCGGCATCGGGTGACTCGTAGTTGATTTCCTCAACCTTCAACAAAGCAAAGTAACGTTCACTTTCTTTTGGCGGGCGAATTTTGCCAGCTAAAAGGTCGCCGGTTCTTAGGCTGAATCGACGAATTTGACTTGGTGATACATAAATATCGTCAGGACCCGCCAGATAGGAACAGTCAGCGGAGCGGAGAAAACCGAAACCATCCTGCAGGATTTCCAACACGCCTTCACCATAAATGCTTTCGCCGGTTTTTGCGTGTGCTTTCAGGATGGAGAAAATGACATCCTGTTTACGGGAGCGGGCAACGCCCTCAAGTCCCATTTCATTGGCTATGTTCTGCAGTTCCGCAATGGGTTTTTGCTTTAGTTCTGATAGATTCATGTTGTGTGCTTTTTTGTTGACGGGCGTGATGCCCTCGGATGAGTTAGGTTTTTGAGCCTATTAATAAGATTAGTTTTTTAGTCAGGATTGCGCGGTTTTCCAAAGGATTGAACGCGATTTATTTCATCTGGATTCCGGACAACGGGTAGCGTTGTTGGAAGTTAATGAGATCGGTGTTCAGACCGGGTTGGATACCCGCTTTAGATTAAGCAAAATTACCATGTTCGTGGTTCCGCGTCCAGTAAATTTGTCAAAATGGAACAGCCCGGCCACCATTTGCAGTGACCGGGTTGGGGCTCAGATGTTTTCTTCAACAAATGAAGTTAGCGCGCCTTTTGTTACGGCGCCCACTTTAGTTGCCTGCACCTGGCCGTCCTTGAAAATCATCATGGTTGGGATACCACGAATGTTGAAGTTCACGGGAGTTTGACGATTTGAATCGATATCCATTTTGACAACGGTCAGTTTGCCTTCAAACTCGTTTGCCAACTCGTCTATCAACGGGGCAATCATCTTGCAGGGGCCACACCATTCTGCCCAATAATCGATGAGTACCGGACCCTCTGCTTTTAAAACTTTTTCTTCAAAGTCACTATCGGTGACGTGAATAATTTTTTCGCTCACTGTCTATCTCCAATGTTTTGCGATATATCCGGACTGGTTTAAGGTTGTCAGCGCGGTTAATATGCCATAGTCGGTTTGCTGATGTCTGAACGCACGAAACAGGGGCGGTGCAGAAAACCGGATTCAAGGACTATCAATATAATTGCCTGAGTGACAATTTCAAGGTCGTTGTGATGAATTTCAAGTCCAGCCACATACATAAACGAACCTGTCTGGAAGTATGACCCAATAATGACCGAAAATAAATCAACTAATCCTCTTACCGATGTTCAGTTTTCAAGTCTTAACCTGGACCCAAAAATCATTTCAGGTCTCGATAGGGCAAAGTTTACTCATTGCACACCTATTCAGGCTCTGACTTTGCCGCCCGCCCTCGAAGGCGAAGATGTAGCCGGGCAGGCGCAAACCGGGACGGGCAAAACTGCAGCCTTTTTGCTGGTGATCTTCAATCTGTTGCTCAAACAAAAATCTGACAGCTACGGCAATAACCCACGGGCGCTCATTGTGGCCCCAACTCGGGAACTCGCGATCCAGATTCATCGGGACGCATTGTCGCTGGGTGCGGACACCGGACTTAAGTCGAGTCTTGCCTATGGTGGCGTCGATTATGAGAAACAACGCAAGGCGATTCAGGATGGCGTTGATATTCTGATCGGTACGCCTGGCAGGTTGATCGATTATTTAAAGCAGAAAGTTTACAACCTGAAAAATATCGAGGTGGTTGTTCTGGATGAAGCGGACAGAATGTTTGATCTCGGCTTTATTGATGACATTCGATTTCTGTTACGCAGAATGCCGCCGCCGGCAGAACGTCAATCGTTATTGTTTTCTGCAACTTTGTCACACCGGGTAATGGAGCTTGCATACGAGCACATGAACAGCCCCGAGACATTGAAGGTCGAGGCAGAAGCCGTCACAGCAGATCATGTTGTTCAGTCGGTGTTTTATCCGGCCAATGATGAAAAGCTGCCGCTGTTGATCGGGCTAATGAGGAAACTCGATGAGCATCACAGCATCGTATTTACCAATACACGTGCGGCAGCAGACCGGGTAGGGCGCACCCTGAATGCCAACGGGATATCTGCCGCTGTCATTTCTGGACGGGTTCGGCAGGAACAACGGCAAAAATTGTTGAAGCGTTTCCATGACGGCGACATACCGGTACTGGTAGCGACCGATGTTGCGGCAAGAGGCTTACATATTCCTGACGTGACACATGTTTTTAATTATGACTTGCCGCAGGATGCACCCGATTACGTCCACCGCATTGGACGAACCGCGCGCCTGGGTGCAAAAGGTGCAGCCATCAGTTTCGCCTGTGAGGACTATGCTTTTCACATGCCGGAAATTGAAGAATATATCGGTTATTCTATCGATACAGATTCAGCCGACGCGGATCTGAAACCGGAGATCATAATTCCACCGCCCCCCAAGCGTGACAAAACGAAAAGAAATTCCGGTAACAGAGGCTCTGGTCGGCGCCAAAACAAAGGGCATAGAAGCGGGCGCTAATATATTTGGCCATAACAAGACCTGGGTTTTTCAATGATTAAGTTCGATAGGGTTAGCAAGATTTACCCGGGCGGCAGTCGCGCCCTTTCAGATGTCAGCTTTACCATAGAACGCGGCAGTATGGTGTTTCTGACCGGACACTCAGGTTCGGGGAAAAGTACCTTGTTGCGTCTTGTCATGATGCTGGAACGTGCCAGTCGCGGGCAGGTGATAGTCGGTGACCGCAACCTGACCAAAGCACCTGACAAACTGGCGCCGCTTATTCGACAAAGCACCGGCATGATTTTTCAGGACCATAAACTTCTCAAAGACAAAACGGTAGCCGATAACGTTGCCTTGCCATTGATGATTGCCGGGCTGAAATATGTTGATATCCGTAAGCGCGTTCGCGCGGCGTTGGACAAAGTTGGATTGCTGCACAAAGAGAAAGACTGGCCGCTGACGCTATCCGGCGGTGAACAACAGCGCGTTGGTATCGCTCGCGCTATTGTCTCTATGCCGCCTTTGCTGCTTGCCGATGAACCCACCGGAAACCTGGATCCAAACCTGTCACGTGAACTATTTTCATTATTTGAGGGGGTTAGTGAGCAGGGTGTTACTGTTTTAATAGCAAGTCATGACCTCAATTTGATTCGCCAGATGCGGAAACGGGTGCTGGTACTGTCTGGTGGTCGACTTGCTGATGACATTCCAGCGACTGACAGGCACTGATGACCACCATGTGGCTTAAAAACACACGCCGCAGAACCCGAGCTTGGGCGCGCAGGCACAGTTATAGTTTCTTTTCCAGTCTGGGTGTTTTACTTCAGCACAAAGTGGGCACTCTGATGACGGTGCTGGTGTTGGGTATAGCCATGTTTTTGCCTCTGGGTTTGTTTATTACGCTGAGCAATCTTGAGGGCATGAATTTACACCAGGACGAGTGGAGCGCTGTCACGGTATTTTTCAAACCGGAAGTCAAACAGCATGAGGTTGAGCGGGTCGCGAGTAATCTCGACAAACGTTTTGACCCTGATGCGATCACCATGATTAGCCCTGAGCAAGGTATGGCCGATTTTCGCGACGCTTCGGGTTTTGGTGAGTCTTTGGACATGCTGGAAGAAAACCCATTGCCGTGGGTTATGCAAATCAGTCCACAGTCTGGCTCAACTGAGCAGGTTGAAGCGCGTGTCGCGCAATTAACTGACTTTCTCCAGTCGATTGACAGCGTTGAAGTCACCCAATTTGATTACAAGTGGTTGCAGCGACTGGGCCGAATGATGGAGTTGGCCGGCGCTATGACAACCGTGCTGATTGTTCTTTTTGGTATCGCGGTGATGGTGGTCGTGGCCAACACCATTCGTCTGGATGTGGCTTCGCATGCTGAAGAAATTGAAATACTTGCCCTTGTCGGCGCCGGCAATGCTTTTGTCAGACAGCCTTTTCTCTATTCCGGGTTGTGGTATGGGTTAATGGGTGGATTGCTCGCTGTCGTTTTACTGGGCCTGGCAACACTGTATTTGGAAAGGCCGCTAGGGTTGCTCCTGGAGACGTATGGAACGGTCTTCAATTTGCGCGGGCTTGGCGGCTATAACATCCTTTGGGTGTTGTTGGCAGGCGCATTTTTGGGCTGGTTGGGTGCCTGGATATCCGTTCAGCGATATCTGCGCTTACTAAGAGTGGGCGGTCGTCTTGGGCGGCACTGAGCAAGGAACAATCTACCCGAACCAGTGTCTCATCGTGTAGTTAAGATAGATAATGCAGAAAGTCTGCAACGGTATGTCCGAAAAAATGTCTTGCGTTTGTATTGTTTTGGGGTGCATTCGTGGTGATGAAAGACAGGGATAATAATGATATACTGGTTGGCTTGCCTATAGGAGGATTCATGAGCAAAACACTTGTTCCCAGCCATTTAATGGTTCCTGCCGGTACCGGTAGTCTGGATGCGTACATCCAGGAAGTGAACAAAGTTCCAATGCTAACGCTGGAAGAAGAGAAAGATCTGGCGCACCGGTATTTGGAAGAAGGTGACCTGGATGCTGCAAGGCGTCTCGTTCTCGCACATCTGCGATTTGTTGTACACGTGGCCAAGGGTTATGGCGGTTACGGTTTGCAACTAGGTGATCTTATTCAGGAAGGCAATATTGGCTTGATGAAAGCAGTCAAGCGATTCGATCCTTCGCGTGAAGTGCGGTTGGTATCCTTTGCGGTACATTGGATCCGCGCAGAAATGCACGAATTTATTTTACGTAACTGGCGTATTGTTAAAGTCGCCACTACCAAAGCGCAACGCAAATTATTTTTCAATTTACGCAAGTCCAAGAAACGCCTTGGTTGGCTTAATATGGAAGAGGTCAATACGGTTGCGGAAAACCTGGGTGTTAAGCCTGAGGTGGTATTGGAGATGGAATCCCGTCTTTCCGGTCAGGACATAGGTTTTGATCTGTCCGCTGGTTCCGATGACGACGACAAGCCTTATGTTTCACCTTCGGCTTACCTGGTCAGCAAATCTGAAAGCCCGGAAGTGGTATTCGAAGCGGCTGACATGCAGGACCATCAGAACAGCCTGCTTTACCAGGGTTTAAGCGAGTTGGACGAACGGAGTCAGGATATTATTCGTAGTCGTTGGTTGTCTGACTCAAAAGCTACCTTGCAAACGCTGGCAGACCGTTACGGCGTCTCTGCTGAACGTATCCGGCAGCTGGAAGTGAACGCCATGAACAAGATAAGGGCCAGTTTCAGCGCTTGAATCAAGTTTTAATAAAATAAAAAAAGGCCTCCATTAAGGGGGCCTTTTTTTTGCAACAGCATTAAGGCTGTTTGCGAAGATCAGGGTAAAAGAAAGAGATCAGCCATCAACATCTTCAAGCTGCCACTCTTCCGGCGGTGGACAACTACAGAACAGGTTTCTATCACCATAAACGTTATCAACCCGGTTGACAGCCGGCCAGAATTTACTCTGCCATTGTTCAATAGCGGGGAAAGCTGCTGTTTCCCGACTATATGGGTGGTTCCATTCTCCAACCAGATCACGCTGCGTATGCGGCGCGTTGACCAACGGGTTGTCTGTTTTATCCAGTGCGTTGCTTTCAACCATTAACATTTCTTCGTGGATGGAGAGCATTGCGTTGCAGAAACGATCGATCTCATAAAGAGACTCACTTTCCGTTGGCTCAATCATCAGTGTGCCTGGAACCGGGAAAGACATGGTTGGCGCGTGAAATCCGTAATCGATAAGGCGCTTGGCGACGTCCTCTTCGCTAATCCCGCATGATTGTTTGAATGGTCTTAAGTCGATGATGCATTCATGTGCCACCCGGCCATTTCGTCCGGTATACAGAACCGGGAAAGCACCCGCCAGCCTGTGAGCCATATAGTTGGCACTGAGTATCGCGACCTGAGTGGCCTTCTTCATGCCGTCCCGCCCCATCATGGAAATGTAAGCCCAGGTAATAGGTAAAATGCCGGCGCTGCCCCATGGTGCTGCGGCGATTGCTCCATTGGCGCTGTGTGCCCCCGGCATTTTGACGACAGCATGGCCGGAAAGGAAAGGTGCAAGGTGAGCCCCGGTACAAATTGGACCGACACCGGGGCCACCGCCGCCATGCGGAATACAAAAAGTCTTATGCAGGTTCAGGTGTGATACATCTGCGCCAAATTTTCCCGGAGCGGCACAACCAACCAGCGCGTTCAGGTTGGCGCCATCGAGATAAACCTGGCCGCCAAACTGGTGAGTGATATCACAAATCTCTGTAATTCTTTGTTCAAACACACCGTGGGTTGAAGGGTATGTAATCATGAGCGCGGATAAAGCATCCGAATGTTTCTCTGCTTTTTGACGCAAATCTTCAACATCTACATTGCCGTTATCATCACACTTTACGAGTACAATTTTCATCCCCGCCATGACGGCACTTGCCGGATTGGTGCCATGCGCGGACGATGGGATAAGGCAAATATTACGGTGTCCTTCGTTTCTCGATTGATGCCATGCCTTGATCGCCAGTAATCCCGCGTATTCACCCTGAGAGCCTGCATTGGGCTGCAGTGAGACCGCGTCATACCCGGTACAAGCCATTAGCATTTCTTCAATTTCTCTGAACAACTGGTGATACCCGCCAGCCTGATCGGCCGGTGCAAAAGGGTGCATGTCAGAGAACTCTGGCCAGGTGACGGGCAGCATTTCTGTTGTTGCATTCAGCTTCATGGTGCATGAACCGAGAGAAATCATTGCATGGGTCAGTGACAGATCTTTATTTTCCAGTCGTTTGATGTAACGCAGCATTTCCGTTTCCGAGTGGTAACGGTTAAACACGGGGTGCTGTAGAAAAGCGCTTTGTCGTTGCAGTCCAGTTGGTATGCAAAGACGTTCGGGCTCCATCAATTGGTCAATGCGGGAGATGTCCAGACCGTGTTCTGTGTCGGCAAACGCACTCCAGAGCTGTGCAATATGGTCGCGGGTGGTCTTTTCATTAACGCTTATGCTTAACTCGCCGTTTCTTTTGTAAAGGTTAATTCCGGCGTCTTGCGCGCGTGTATATATGAGGTCAGCCTGGTCTTCGGGCAAGTGAAAAGTCACGGTATCAAACCAACCCGTATTAGACGTCTCAAAACCGAGAGTCTTAAGCCCATCAACCAAAAGAGTGGCAAGTCTGTGAATACGTAATCCGATGCGCTTGAGGCCATCGGGGCCATGATACACAGCGTACATACTTGCCATTACGGCCAATAAAGCCTGGGCAGTACAAATGTTACTGGTGGCATGATCGCGACGGATGTGCTGTTCCCTGGTTTGCAATGCCATTCGCATAGCCGGTTGGTCCTGGCGGTCTTTGGAAACACCGATAATTCGACCGGGGATTGAGCGCTTAAAACTGTCTCGTGTTGCAAAAAATGCCGCGTGGGGTCCGCCGAACCCCATTGGAACACCAAAGCGCTGGGCGGAGCCCACCACAATGTCTGCGTCCATTTCACCGGGTGCTTTGAGCAACACCAGACTCAGCAGGTCAGCGGCGACTGCTACAAGGGCGCCATTATCGTGAGCGGATGCGATGTGCGGCGCGATGTCACATATCCCGCCATCTGCAGCGGTGTACTGCAACAGAACACCAAAAAAATCACCATTGCTGATTTCGCTTTCCGGGCAACCAACTACCACTTCGAAACCAAAGTGGCTGGCACGGGTGCGTAGCACATCGAGTGTTTGAGGAAGGACGCCCTGGTCCACCAAAAAGCGTGTGCTTTTACTTTTTCGATTAACCCGCTTGAGCATAGCCATCGCTTCTGCGGCGGCGGTCGCTTCGTCCAACAAAGAGGCGTTGGACAGTTCCATGCCGGTCAGGTCGGTGACCATTTGCTGGAAGTTCAGCATCGCCTCCAGTCTACCCTGCGAAATTTCCGCCTGATAAGGCGTGTAGGCGGTGTACCAGCCCGGGTTTTCCAGGATGTTGCGCAGAATAACCGGCGGTGTGATGGTGTCGTGGTAGCCCAGACCAATCATGCTATGTTTCAGAA